>Ga0306920_100007371_pt1 | contig 14487 bp, 9 predicted proteins | sample flu12Cox44000170_FD_204666 | JGI IMG/M metagenome (GOLD analysis project Ga0306920, IMG submission 204666) | Lab enrichment of tropical soil microbial communities from Luquillo Experimental Forest, Puerto Rico - flux4day.12C.oxic.44.000.170 (v2)... | ecosystem: Environmental > Terrestrial >...
GAAGTGATCGTTGCCGATCTTGAGCATCTTCCAGAAGGCCAAGTTCGGATTAGTTCGATGCCGCGCCAGATTCTCCGGCGTCAAGCGGAACGGATAGGCCTGGATTTGGAATGACGGCCGACCGAGGAGTGAGTCGCGCGCCAGCGAATAGATCTCGCCTATCTGTTCGTCGGTCATGGCATAGCAACCGCTCGACAAGCAGTCACCGTGGATCATGAGAGAGCTGCCGTCGCGGTTGTTCGCTTTGTCGAAGCTGTTGGGGAAGCCGGTGTTGATCGCGAGATAGAAGTCGGAATTGGGATTCATCAACTCGGGCGTAATTGTATAGAACCCCTCTGGAGCCTGACGGTCGCCCTCATGAAACTTCGGCCCAAGATCGCCCGACCATCGACAGATCGGAAAGATCTTGAGGATCTGGAAATGGCCGGTAGTGTCCTGTTTCCAGACTTCGAGTTCCGCCTCTTCCTTGAAAATGCGCACAAGGATCGGTGAATATTTTGGCATCTTCTTTTGTCGGAACAGCGAGAGCAGTTCCGGCGGCAAATCTTTTGTTGCCTTGGCTGGCAACTGATTGCTGTCTTCGCCGAGGCACATGACCGGCGCCAATGCCGCGGCAAAAGCCGCTGTCAGCACAAGCGCGCGGACTACTGTGGCACGGATCATTATACCCACCGAAGCGGACTCCTTCCTCTCTGAAATGCCTGTAGCCGGTGGCTTTCTTTAGGCAAACCCAAAGGTTCCCCAAACCATGTATCGCTGGTTGCGGACCGCCAAATGCGGCCGGCCAGCGTTGCACGGCTCAAGTTCGAATTCATATTACGCCGGCAACCGCGCCTTAGCCGCAAAGCGAGGACGGCTTGATCGATAGCATCAGCCGACGAGGTGGCAATATCGGACAATTCGGTATTGTTTTGGTCTAGCTCAATTGTGCTTCTCGCAGCTCCTTAAGCCAATGCTCTACAGCGCTCTTCGCCCGGCCGATCCTCCTTTGGGTTGGTGGTCCAGCAATCAAGTCGGAGAGTGCAATTGCGGCGTCATATCGTGCCTCGGTGAATTGCCCTTCGCTTAGAAACATCATAGCTGGCGTTGCGGCGCGGATGGCTTCTCGTAGAATTGTGATCGTTGCGCTGCTGAGCGGTGCGGTCGATTGCGTATCAACTGCAGCTTTTGCAGCCACTGCAGCCTTTAGCTCTTCATCCATGCTGAGCATCGTCCAGAAGAGGATTGTTCCCACGCCCTCCAGCGATCAGGCGCGCAAACGCCACCGCCCGCTTAGCACCAATCATCTACCTCCGGGGGCAGACCTGGCCCGTTCGGCCGCTGTAAGGACATCCAGAGCCTTCCACGGCTTAGGCATGTACTCCACACCCGGGGGGAGTTGGCCAAGGTGGTCGACAGCACTGCCGGACGTTAGAACCACAACAAGATGCGGCCAGCGCATTTTTACTTCGCGTGCCAAACCGATGCCGTCCATCTCGCCAGAAAGCCGGACATCGGCAAAAATCATGGCCACGTCCTTGCCTCGCAGGAGCATTGTTGCAAGCGCCGCTTCTGCACTTTCGCACTCGATGATGTCGAATTGGCACTCCTCAAGTATCACTTTGGTCAACCACCGCAGTTCCGTGTCATCTTCGACAACCAATACTTTTCTCCGTTTGGATTGAATTCGCTCCATAATCGTCCCTGCCAGTCACGCATACATGGCAGCCACAAGCGAGTTATTTCTCTTGCGGTATAGAACCAGCTGCTCTGCGCATTCTAAGTATGCGCTCGAATGTAGACATCATTGGTCCATCACCGTGCTAATCTGAAGGCGTACTGTATGATTAATGTTTATCTCTTCGGTGCCTTAGTACGGGGTGATCTGATGTCCTGGAATATTTATTATTTACAAAAGTAGCGAAGGTCGTCGCTAGCGGGAAATAGCTATGAACATCGATTGATACACAGCTGGCAGTTCGTATCAGGGAACCGATGCGGCGAGTAATTCGAAACTCATTCAAGTTTGGTAAGCTCCTACCCGAATAATCATGTGGTGCGGAAACATCACAGGTCAGGACTTTCGGCGACAAGCTACTTGACTACCTAAACGGTGCGGGATTTAGCACTACCTTTCTTTCGGGAAAGATTCGATTAATCTCGAAGGTTAGGTCGGGGATATGCCGTGAATACCGCAGCGGCTCGTAGGCTGGCATTTGGTGATCGCGTCGAGTGGGTCGGCAAGGACGGATACCAGCCCGCCGGGTTGGGCACGATCACCCGGATTAGTGCTCATGATCTGTCGGTGAGCTGGGACGGCGAACGAGTAATGCGTTATCGGCGCGTGCAACTTTATGGTCTTCGGCATGCAAAACCGTTAGACGGTTCCTTAGCAGATGTCGGAAAGAGCCGCGAACAGAGCTCTGCAAGCATCTGAAAGATCAATGGAGGTAAGTACGTGTACGAGCGATGAGCATTCAGATGCCCGCTTCCACGGAGAGTATTGCCGGGTAAGCGGACCAGCCGGTGGATCGGGACAAGTACCGCTACACGTTTGGCACGATGAACGCGCAAATCGAGCGGTGATTACCAGTGTGACCGAGACACACATGGCAATGGTGGTCTTGACTCGGCTGCACTTGCTCAGGCTGAAACAGGTTGCCGGTGGGGACATAGAGCCAGCCAGAGACGGTTTCCACTAACTGGTCGCAATCAACCGGAAAGCAATCCATATTGCCGCAGCACGCGAGTGGATACCAAGAATGCGCTAGCGCCGGTATGGTCGCTACCAGCACTGCAACAGCGAATATCGTAAGTCGCATCAGAGGAACCCGCTGAAACGTAACCCTGTCTCCGAGAGAAATATGTTGCATAGGCCAAAATGCGATTGAGGCATGCCAAATTTGATGGGCTGATCCGGTCAGGTGGAATGTCCGCACATCGTGCTGCCCGCCCAGCCGTGGGTCTCGCGAGGGGCTCGACCCAACCTACACGTGGCGGTATTGCGGATATAATCGCGGACGTAATCGTAGGTTGGGTCGAGTTCTTCACGAGACCCAACATCTCATTGCACGCCCACCGTTGCGTGGTGCGTAGTGGTGGGTTACGGCGCGCGCCAATGTCGCTTGCCGACAGCGGCCAGCCCAAAAAGCGCGCGCCTAACCCACCCGAGCCCTACCGCCCGGCACACCTGTTGCAACCCAAGACGCTCGTCTGTCATCCTCAAGCGATACCTGAGCAAGAAGGTTACGCGTCGTGGAATCCGTGCTCACTGAGTGGCTCAGCCTGATCACCCGCTGGCTGCACGTCATCGCCGGCATCGCCTGGATCGGCAGCTCCTTCTACTTCATCCACCTCGATCTGAGCCTCAAACCTCGTGCCGGACTGCCGCAGGGCGTGCAGGGCGATGCCTGGCAGGTGCACGGCGGCGGCTTCTATCACATGGTGAAATATCTGGTGGCGCCCGCGCGCATGCCGGACGAGCTGACCTGGTTCAAATGGGAAGCCTACGTCACCTGGCTTTCCGGCTTTGCGCTCCTGGTGATCGTCTATTATCTCGGCGCCGAGCTTTATCTGATCGATAGATCGGTGCTCGAGCTGACCGCACCCATGGCCGCCGCCATCGCCTTTGGCAGCCTCGTTGTGACCTGGCTCATGTACGAGGCGCTGTGCCGCTCACCGCTCGGCCGCCACGAGGTCGCGCTGGCGCTGGTCGGCTACGTGTTCCTGGTCGCGTTGACCTACGGCTTCACCCATGTCTTCAGCGGGCGCGGCGCGCTCAACCAGATCGGGGCGCTCATCGGCACCATCATGGTGGCGAACGTCTTTTTGATCATCATTCCGAACCAGAAGAAGACGGTCGCGGCCCTGCTTGCGGGAAAGGAGCCGGATGCCGCGCTCGGGCTCGCAGGCAAGCAGCGCTCCGTGCACAACAATTACCTCACCCTGCCCGTCGTTTTCCTCATGATCTCCAACCATTACCCACTGATCTTCGCGACGCGCTTTAACTGGGTGATGGTCGCCATCGTGCTCGCGATCGGGCCCATCATCCGGCACTTCTTCAACTCGCGGCACGAAGGCAAGGGCAGTCCCTGGTGGACGTGGGGCATTGCCGCCGCGGGCATGCTGGCAATCGCCTGGCTCTCGGCCGCGGGTCCCCGCCAGACCTCGGCAGCTGCAGTGCCGGCCAACGTCACCGCTACCGCGGCGCATAACGTGGTCCTCTCCCGCTGCAGCATGTGCCACATGGATGGCCCGCTGTGGCCGGGCGTGAACGCAGCGCCCAAGAATGTGCTGCTCGACAGCCCCGAGGCGATCCAGCGTCACGCCCATCTCATCGAGATCAACGCCGTGCGTTCCCATGCGATGCCGCCGGGAAACGTGACGCAGATCACCGATGCCGAGCGCGGCGTTCTCGCCGCCTGGATTGCCGCGGGCGCGCCATCGAAGTGATTGGCGGCGATGTCAGGCCAGAATCAGTCCCGTTACCCGCGCGATCTCGCCGGCTACGGCCGCTCGCCTCCCGATCCGCGCTGGCCGGGGGGCGCGCGCGTGGCCGTTCAGTTCGTCATCAATTACGAGGAGGGCGGCGAGCGCAATATTCTGCACGGCGATGCCAGTTCCGAGGCCTTTCTCTCCGACGTTCTCGGCGCAGAGCCATGGCCTGGCCAGCGCCACATGAACCTGGAATCGATGTTCGAATATGGATCACGGGCCGGCTTCTGGCGGCTGTGGCGCATCTTTACGGAGCGCGGCATGCCGACAACCGTGTTCGGTGTGGCGACCGCGCTCGCGCGCAATCCCGATGCGGTCGCCGCCATGCGCGAAGCCGGATGGGAAATTGCCAGCCATGGCCTCAAATGGATCGACTATAAGGATGTCGAGGAAGCCGAGGAACGCGCGCATCTCGCCGAGGCGATCCGCATTCATAAGAGCGCCACCGGCGAGCGTCCGCTCGGCTGGTATACCGGCCGCACCTCGGTGAACACGCTCAAGGCGGTGCTCGATGAGGGCGGTTTTCTCTATTCATCGGATTCCTACGCCGATGACCTCCCCTACTGGGTCAACGGGCCGAAAGGCCCGCATCTGATCATCCCCTACACGCTTGACGCCAACGACATGCGCTTCGTCAACGCGCAGGGCTTCGGCAATGGAGGCGAGTTCTTCGCCTATCTCAAGGACGCATTCGACGTGCTGCATGCCGAGGGCGAGCACGCTCCCAAGATGATGTCGGTCGGGCTGCATGGCCGGCTGGTGGGACGGCCGGGCCGCTCCGCGGGGCTCATGCGCTTTCTCGACTATATCGGCCAACACAACGATGTCTGGATCGCGCGCCGGATCGACATTGCACAGCACTGGCACCGGGAGCACCAGGCCCTCGCGGCCAACGCGTGGAGCGTGGATTAAACGAGCACACCAGCGAGATCATGCATCGCCGTGTTCGACAAAAACGGCAAGCCGCTGACACACCAGGGAAGCTCCTATCGGGCAACTGGCGTAGTGGCTGCCGGCTTGAGACGACTTGTTTGAAAGCCGGTCGTCCTGGGAGCGTCGCGCTTCTTCGCTTCCGATGAAGCGAGTTGCGGTTTGGTCTTGCCGCGCTTGGCGGCATATTCTCTGCCGTCGATCGGCGCAAGATGCGCCGGATCAAAATCGAGGTACGGTCGCCCGACGCCGAAGTCTTTGCCGTGCGCATCGATCCACTTCCACAACTCCTCGGATGCCCTGAATTGCTCGTCACGTGTCTCGCCCTTTATGCTGACGACATCGGCCGCCAGCCCGTGGCCATAGCCGCCGTGGAGACTTCCACCGTGGTATGAGCTGTTACTCGAAGCCTTCAAACCGCTTGCAATCGATTGACGATAATCATCGCGGAATCCGCTCGTTATGCCTGGCGAAAGCCCCGCATCGTCGAGCGCGCGAAGAGCATGATACAGCTTCAATTTGAAGCTCCGATCCATGCCTCCGATGACGTAATCCTTTACAGACATGCGGGCCCTTTCTGCCGCCTTCGGATCCTTCCATGCGAAATCTTCCTCGACGTACTTTGTATTTGTTTTGGTGATCGTGTGGGTTTTGCCGTCCTTCTGCACTGTCGTCTTAATCTTCTCCACCACCTTTCTGGCACCGACCTTCGGCGCCCTCTCATAAAGCGACCACAGGTATCGGTCGATGCAGATTTCCGGCACCGGGCACTCGTCGAGGGTTTCGATGTGACTCACTGGCTCCTTGGCTTCTTTTGGAACCGAATCCGGCGTGTTCGCTGTTGCCATGCGCACGGGTGGTGCCTCGGGCGGCAGGACGGGCGAAGCCTCGGGCAAGGCGGCCTTGATCGCCACACCGACAGGGACGGCAGTTGTCACATCGGCGACGGCGACATTACTCTTCGGCATCGCAGTTGGCTGCGGCGAAGCCACGGGCTCGGTGGGTGCAGAGATCGCCGCGCGATCTTCGACCAAAAACCGGCTGGTATTCTTGAAATCGGGCGAAGCGACACCGGCGAACTCAGCAGCACCCCAAACCGCGAGGGCCGCCGTTCCGCACGCTACCGCGACAACAGCCACTTGGCGCGGCGTCATGACTACTCGCCCCTCATCAAGTCTCTCAGCTGAGCCCGGCCCACACAGCCAAGGCCGCAATGAGCTTTTTTTTTGACGCCGAGTCATCGTGCAGGGGAAAAGATCATTTTTTCGAAAACGTGTTGCTCAAATACCACGCCGAGGCGACGTCGAGCAGAATCTGTATTTACGGCAGGTCCATCAATTGTAAATTCGTGCATACTCCTGGAATATCGGAGAGTTTCGAGCCGAGAGACACTGGAGCGAAGCAATGCCCGGATGGCATCAAAAAAACTGGCCTCGGGACAAACTCAAATGTGCACGCCGCATTTCAGTGACGCGGCTAATGGGGGCGCTCGCTCTTGTCGGCGCGCTCGCTGTGGCCTCATCTTCGATCGCCCAAAACAATCCGCAGGCGCCCTCCCCGAGAAACCTACCCTCGCCGTTCCAGGAAAAAGGTGGTGGGTTCGGTAAATCGCTAGGCGAAGGCCTGTGGACGCCGCAAAGCCACACTCAGTTTATCGAGGTCCGGGCAAAAGAGCGCCAAAATGTCTACGGATATCCGGCTGAACGGACTTACCGCCTTGTCGTATGGGATCCCGACAGGGCCGAATTTTCTGCTATGGCCGGCTATTCGCTATTGCTGCTCAGCATCCTGACGCAAAAGGCCGAAGAATTGCCCCTCAAGCGCGTCTACCTTCGCCTGCCAGATCGCGAGATTCCTTTGTTGAAGATTTCGAGCTGGCGCGTGGATGTTGACCAGGGGCTCATTACATACCAGATGTATGGCCCTTATCGCGAGGACGGCTTCTACTTGTTTCCCGCCGTAATGCAATTGCGTGCCGCGCAGATACAAGCAGATTTTGCAGCCAATCGATCTGGGTTTCCCGTGCTTGAATTTCCCACCCAAGAGATACCAGGATGGTTGAAGCGGTTTGAGAACTCAGACCCGGAGTCCAATGCTCTGCCCACGCTCAAGGTGCTGCAAAGATTCATCAAGAGTAGAACATCAGGCTTTCCGATCCGGGACTCCTTGCCCTCACCGTCCGAAGCAAAGAAGCCGATAGCCGAACCATTGCCGCAAGCAGCCGCCCCATCACAGAAGAGTTCGCTCAAGGAGCTTTTCAAACAATAGCAAAACAGATGCTGGTCTCCGTGTAGGTTGGGTCGAGTTCTTCACGAGACCCAACACCTCGCTGCACGCCCAAGCGTTGGGTCTCGCAAGGGCTCGACCCCAACCTACAAAGACAGGTTAGCGGCTAGGCAGCACGCGACCAGCCGCGATCAGTGGATAGTCCGTGGGATCCGCCCTGGTGATGCGCAGCCATAGCACAGCACCGACAGTATCCGCCTGCTTGCGCAAGTCGCGCATGCGCTGCCGGCAGACTGGCGACGGCGCCTTGGCGATCAGCTCGTCCCACGTCTCTTCCACCGCAGCATTCAGCCGAGCCAGATCGGCCTGCGCCGCCTCAGCCAGACAGGACATCACGTGGCCGAGGTGCCCATACGTCATGGCGTGAGCCAGCCGCCGACCCCCGGCGGCAAAGTCCGGCATGTGCTTCCACGTTCCGCGCGCAAACTGCACCCCGTTTGCCCGCGCTACTGGGCGAATCCGCAACGGATCGAGGATCGTGCTGTCGAGGTCGCGCAGGATCATGCGTGAGGGCATGCCCTCACGCAGCGCCAAGTACACGTTCTGCAGGTGTGGCTCGAAGGCCATCCCCCAGCGCACATAGAAATCGACCACCCCGCGCATGAGCATACGGCAGTACACGCGGAAGAATGCGTAAGCGCGCTCCCGACAAGAGAGGTCCAACATCGTCCGCGCCTGTCGCGGCCCGCACCAGAGGTTCACCGCCGGAACCACGATTTCCGCGGGGCGCGGGCACACCGGCGCCCGGACGATCACGGCGAGATGCGTGCCAATGAATGGGTCGGCATGGGCGATTGATGCCACGTCGTACTGGAAATCCAGGGTGGTCTCTCCGCTGGTTCGCAAAAGGATGGAGGCGAGCGAGGAGAAAGAGGGCGCATTCGCGCGATTGAGGGGATAGATCAGCCGGTCCTGGCCCGTCACTCTGGCGTCGATCGGCAGTTTGACGTCGAAGCCGGATCGCAGAATTCGGCACGTCCGCTGCGACGCGAGGGGAACCGCCTCGAGGCGCCGGTCGAGAACCGCGATCCACCGCCGTCTCAGCAGCTCACGGACCACCGGCGAGAGCTCGAGTTGCCAGGGGTGCAGCGGGATCACGATGTCGGCCTTTCGGGGAATGGGAATGCCGGCCCAGGCGCGAAAGCAGGCCCGATGATCCGTGTAGGCCGTGGATTCGAAGAGACACGGCCGAGCGGCGACCAACGTCAGATCGATCGCCTCTCGGCAGAGATTCGAGCACTCCGCCACCTGCCGGAGCGACGGCCCCAACCGGAGCGCCGGGAACGGATAGTAGTGGTGGCCGTATACCGGCTCGATGGCCTGCGCGCGGGCATCGAGCCGCTCCGCGATCAGACGGTTCATGACCAGATTGGCGAAGCTGTTGTCGAAATCCGCGATGACCCGATCGAAATGCCGGGCGAGCTCCGAGGACTCCACGCAGGGGCGAAGGGCGTTCAGGAAGGCGCGGCTATTGCGTAGCAGGCGCCCTCTGCCGGCGACGATCCTCGAGGGAAACCCGGTCAGATCGAAACGTCGAAAAGGCAGCAGGCCAGTTACTGGCGCCCGCAGCATCGGCTCGCGGCCGAGATCGAGAAACCAGTGACCGGCGTCGCTCTGCCACAAACGCGCGTGCGGCGCATGGCCTTCGCGGAAGATCGATTGCAGCAGCCGCGACACCGCGACGAGAAACTCGGCCTCGCAGGCATGGTTGAAGCGCGCCCGGCCAATCCGGCGCTCGCGCGCCCACTGCCGCACAGCGCGGAGCGTGACGTCAGGACGAATGCGCCGGCGATCAGAGGGGCTCGAGCTCGAGGTCGAAGACGCCTCTTCCAAGGTCTTCATTCGTGATTGCGTTGAAGTCGCTCATCCGCTCCTGCATGAGCCGCTTCACCGCGCCTGCCTCGCCACGCTGCGCAAACTCCTCGATCAGCGCGGCGGTGTACGCGATGTGTCGGATCTCGTCGAGCCGCAGCCTGTCGTGCAGGAGCGTCAAGCGATGCCGCCGCCCGGGGGTACAGTATCCGAGCAGCATCGGCCGCTGCAGGATGTGATGCACGAGCGTCCGGATCTCGGCGATGTTCATCTGGATGAGATCGTCGAGCGTGATCGCGCTTGCGTACGGGGAGCCCGCATGGGCTTCGAGCGGGCTTCGCTGGCTATAGCCGGGAGACAGCGAAGCGAGCTGGGCATGGAGTCCGTTATTAACGACGACGCCCGGGAAGGCGAGCTCCAGCATCGCGACATAAGCTTTGCTGTGTCGAGACTCGTCGATTGCGTGCGCCTTGACCTGGGCGGCGATGCGGGGATCCGGAGTGCTGGCTGCCAGGTCCCACAAGTGCCCGGAGCCTTCACCTTCGCCCTGGGCATTCTGGATGAGCGACAGCATCATCCAGTCCGGGTCCTTGGCCACGTTGCGGTAGATTTTGCCGTAGCCTTTGGTCCCGAACGGCGGCGGCGCCTTCCGGCATGCAGTGAGCAGCGCGTCGCGGTAGTGAGGCCGCGCCGGCATGCCGTGCACGCGGAGGGCTTCCAGGGTCAGCCCGGCGGTGATGTTCACAATCCGCCCTCGTAGCGCGGACGTCTAGGTTGGGGAGATCGGCGACCGCCTCTTGAACGGCGCATTCAGCGCCACAAAGTGGACCCTGCTCCCTTTTCTTAACTTCTTCTTGAATGCCTCGAGCTTCTTTGGGTTGATCTCAAGGGTGCCGTCAGCCTTCACCTGACCGATCTCTTGCTTAGGGGCCCGCACATCCGTCAGTGCCTTCATAGCTGCAGCGAACGTGGCCGGCTTCGCTTTCTTCGCCATCGGTGAATCCTCCTCTAGAGGCAGGCGTATCAACCATCGTGAGTGGATTTATCAGTCCCCGCGCATATCGATGCACGCTATGGTCGCGATGCCACAATGTCAACCGCGAGACGGGGAAGAGGCGCCCGTCGGGACCGCGGCGAGCTCGAGCGCCCGCATCTCGGTTTCCGTCTTCTCCAGCCAGAACCGCATGCCCATCTCGTGGAACAGGCTCATCGCGGTTGTGAGCTCTTGCGTCGCCCGCCGATCGCCCGCTCGCTGGTGGAGCTTGCCGACGCTGAACTGGCACTGAGCGATGAGCGGGCGCATGCCCAGCTCCACAGCCAAACCGTTGGAGCTCGCGTAGTGGGCTTCGGCGGCCGCCACGTCCGGGCAGTCGCGATGTGACGCCGTCTCGCCGAGGAGGCGGTGGGCCCAAGCCTCGTGACCGCGTTCTGCGCGCTCGCCGGCGAGCATGACTGCATGCGTTCCAAGATCCCACGCTTCCTCCAGCCGACCCGCGAGGAGCTGCGCCTGGCCGAGCTGTACCATGCTCATCGAGCGCAGATATCCGATCCCGCAGGCGTAGCCGGCCAAGGCTTGCTGCAGTGTCGCGACGCCTTCTTCGACGCGTCCCGACTGCGCGTAGACATGCCCCAGGGCCGCCAGCGCAATGGGGGTCAGGTAGGCGATGTTCCACTCCTGGGAGAGAGCGACCGCACGCTCGAGCGGCGCGATCGCCCGCATGAATTCTCCGCGGAGGCCCTCAAGGTGCCCGAGATTCAAACAGGCCCAGATGAGGCTGAAGGGGTGATCGACAATTTCAGCGAGCCGGACAGCCTCCTCTCCATGCTCGCGTCCCTCGTCGAACGCTCCAAGCTCGGCGAGGGCGCGCGCCAGGAAGGCGCGTGCCACCACCGCCGGGTATGCAAGGAGGCCAAAGCGCTCACGAGACAAATCCCCGGGCAGCACGTCCAACAGTGTCCGGCAAAGGCTTTCGGTTCCGCGATAGTCGCCCGAGAGCGCGCCCAGCCAGACGCGGTAGTACGGAGCGGCAACCTGGAGCGCGACATCGCGGAGAGAGGCGCCGATGGCCTCGATCTCTTCGGCGAACTTGCGCACGTCGCTCGCGCGGCCACCCGTGGTCAGGAGAAGGCCGCTCCTGTAACCCGACACCGATGCCAGTCGGCGCTGATCGTTGAGCTGCCTGGCAAGGTCTTCAGCTTCCCGGAGATACCCTTCGATCCTTCCCCATTCCACCAGCGGGAGCAGAGCGTTGCGAAGGTCAAAGCGCAGATCGATGGCGTGCTCCAGGGTCTTGCGAGTCTGGGGCAGGTGGCTCAATGCCGTCAGCGCCTGCTCGAAGCACCTGACGGCTTCCCGATGGACCGAACGGGCGAAGGCCTTGGCACCGGCTTGCTGAAGGTAGGTGAGCGCCTTCGCCCAGTTCTCACCCAGAAACGCATGGTGGGCCAGCCGCTCGACGTGCTCGGCCAATCGGTCCGGATAGGTCCGCTCGATGGTTTCCACGATTCGCACATGGAGGGCGCGCCGCCGATCCTGCAGCAGGGTGCCGTAGGCCACTTCGTGGGTCAGCGCGTGTTTGAAGGTGTACTCGATACCCGGCAAGAACCCGAACTCGTACAGGAACTCCGCGGCCTGGAGGCGGCCGATCGCGGCATGCAACTCATCGGCGCCGACGTCGGCGATTGCCTGCAGCAAGCCAAGCGGCACGTCCTTGCCGAGCACCGAAGCCGTCTGCAGGAGCGCCTTGTCCGTGGCGCAGAGCCGGTCGATGCGGGCGGCGATCACGGCCTGGACCGTCGCGGGGACCTCGATGGCCGGCAAGGGACGCGCCAGCTGGTAGGCGCCGCGTTCACCAGTGAGGGCTCCCGTCTCGACGAGTGTCCGCACGCTCTCTTCCAGAAAGAACGGGTTGCCTTCGGTCTGGGCGATGAGCGTGCGCGTGAGCGGCTCGAGGCCGAGGTTGGATCCCAGCAAGGAAGCGAGCAGCCGTTCGGCGCCCTCGGCAGGCAGGGGATTTAGCATCAGCCGCTCGTAATACGTGCGGCTCCCCCAACTATGCTGATATTCCGGGCGAGAATTAACCAGCAGCAGGAGGCGTGCGGCCGGGAGGCTCTCAACCAGTCCATCGAGCACGGCCTGGGTCTCGGAGTCGATCCAGTGCAGGTCCTCAACGATGACAAGCAGCGGCTGGATCTGGCTTTCCCGGAGCAGGAGCCGCTTCACCGCGTCCAATGTGCGCCGGCGCCGCTGGGGCGGATCGAGCATCGCCCACTCCAGGTCTTCGGTCGGCACGTCGAGTAGCGAAAGCAGCGCAGGCAAATCGGCTTGCAGCGCGCGATCCAGTGCCAGCAGCTTCCCTGTCAGCTTCTCGCGGACCATCTGCGGTCCATCGCGGTCTTCGATGCAGCAGTACCCTTTGAGGAGATCGATGATCGGCAGGTAGCTCGTCGCCTTGCCGTACGGGACCGAACCGGCCTGGAGAACGAGCCATCGTTGTACGCGATGCGAGTGGGTGACTTCCCAGACCAGGCGGGACTTGCCCACGCCAGGGTCACCCACGATGTCAATCACCTGCCCGCGGCCGGCCGCGGTACGCGCGAGCGCCCGGCTCAGCGCCGCAAGCTCATTCTCTCTGCCGACGAACCGGGTGAGCCCCCGCGCAGCGGCAGCCTGGAAGCGAGCCATCCGTGGGCGCGCTCCGAGCAGCTCGTAGATTTCGATCGGCTGCGGCAGCCCCTTCACTGGAACCAGGCCCAGCGACCTCACCTCGAAAAATCCCTCCACGAGACGCAGCGTGTCCACCGTGAGTCGGATGGTGCCAGGCGTGGCGAGCTGTTCCATTCGCGCGGCCAAGTGCACCGTCTGACCCACGGCGGTGTAGTCCATGCGGAGATTGCTGCTGATCGCGCCAACCACGACCTCACCCGAATTCAGCCCGACGCGGATCTGCACTTCGAGGCCGTGCGCACGTCGCACGCTCTCGGCATAGCGTCTTATCGCGGTCTGCATGTCGAGGGCCGCGTAGCAGGCCCGCACCGCGTGGTCCTCGTGGGCCAGCGGCGCCCCGAAGAGAGCCGTGATCCCGTCCCCCGCCAGCTGGTTGACCGTACCCTCATAGCGATGGACCGCCTCCATCATGTGATCGAGAACCGGGTCCAGGAGCTTGCGAGCCTCCTCGGGGTCGCGCTCCGCGAGCAGCTCCATCGAACCCTTCATGTCGGCGAAGAGAACCGTAATCTTCTTTCGCTCGCCCTCAACTGCAGCTTTCGACGTCAGGATGCGCTGCGCCAGACGCACGGGGGTGTAGGCAACGGGGGGCGGACCGCGGTCCGTGGCAGGGTCGGCGAGCTGCCCGCCGCACGCCCAGCAGAAACTTTTCCCTGGGGAGACTTCGACCCGGCAGTGCGGGCAGGTTCGGGTGAGCCGTGCGCCGCACTCCTCGCAGAACCTCGCTGCCTCGGGGTTTGCAGCCTGGCACTGTGGACACCGCATGGTCGCTCCAGAAGAATGGGGATTAGCATGCTTCTGGTCGTGGGGCGACTGGCATCGCCCCAAAGTGGCCGAAGTCGGATATATCCGGCCTCGGCTGGGTCGAGGTGAACGTCAGATGCCGCACTCTCACGGAATCATTCTCTGAATGTCGAATCGCTCTACCATCTCGCTCGCCACGCTCAATGCCGCCGACGAGACCGGCTTCGTGGCCACGCTCGGCGACATCTACGAGCACGCCCCCTGGGTGGCACAGGCCGCCTTCGCCCGGCGCCCCTTCGCCTCGCTCGCAGCGCTGCACGAAGCGATGATGGGCGCGGTCAAGGGGGCGGCTCCGGATCAGCGCCGCTCGCTGATTGCCGGGCACCCCGATCTCGCCGGCAAGGCGGCGCGCGCCGGCACAATGACGCGTGATTCCCATGCGGAGCAGACAAGCGCCGGGCTGGACCGGCTTTCAGATGCGGAATTCGCGCACTTCCACGAGCTCAACAGCGCCT
>Ga0306920_100007372_pt1 | contig 14487 bp, 11 predicted proteins | sample flu12Cox44000170_FD_204666 | JGI IMG/M metagenome (GOLD analysis project Ga0306920, IMG submission 204666) | Lab enrichment of tropical soil microbial communities from Luquillo Experimental Forest, Puerto Rico - flux4day.12C.oxic.44.000.170 (v2)... | ecosystem: Environmental > Terrestrial >...
CAGCCGGAGATGCTGGTTATCGGAAATTCAGGCTGGGAACGCGCTCTCTTGCTGCGAGAAAACGCGGAACATTTCCCAGTCGTTTTGCTTCAGCACGGCATTATGCATTGGACTTACGCCGTCACGGACCAACCCGTCGATGTGTTCCTCTTGCGCGGGTCGTTCTTTCAGCGCTCTGTGAATGATCGATTTCGCCGGAAGACTGTGGTCTGCAATTTCCCCGAAACAGCCATGTCCGCACCTAAATCAGCTGGTACCATTCGGGACACTATCCTCTTCATCACCGCGCCCTACGATGTCCCCGAGTTCTTTCATAGGGAAGACCTGCAAGACATTCTGCGCTCGCTCTTACGCGCTGCGCACGCGAGCGGCCGGCCCCTGATGATCCGAGTACATCCCATGGAGACGATCGGGGCTTATGAGGAAGCCATCGCCGAACTGAAGAAAGAGCCCACGCTGCGCGCAGAAGTCCGCTACTCGCAGGGGCCACGCGTGGAAGAGGTTCTCGCACGCTGCGGTGTGGCCGTGCTTTTTTTTTCAACTATGTTTCTCGATTGCCTTCGCCACGGCATCCCCATTGTTAGCTTCGGATGGCATTGGTTTCCAAACAAGCGTCAGTTCGAGGTGGAGGGAATCTTCAACTTCGCTTCCGGCCTGAGTCATCTAGAGGCGCTTGTGGGCGAAGGAATCGAGGGTCGCCTGCCGCAGCGACGAACCCAAATCGAAGACTTCCTTGCACCCAGTCAACCGGAAGAGGTTTCGAGACTATTTCGCGAGATCTGGACGTCACGACGGACAAAGAAACCGTAAGTCTAGTTCGCTGGTTTCACGCCGCGGCCAAGCGAATCACCAAGTCCTCCCATTGCGGCGCTACCCGATCCCAATTCCACTCCTTCGCCATCTCCGCGCCCTGCTGGCCCATCTTCATCCGCGCCGGGGAATCATGGATCAAGGTGCCCACGTGATTACTGAGTTCTTCGTCTGACCACGCCACCAAGCCGTTGCGCTCGTGAACTACCGTCGGTGCTTCAAAAAAGCCTTGCACCACAATAGGCAGCCCGCAGGCGGCAGCTTCCTGGGTGACCTTGGGAACGCCCTCTGAATGAGAAGGCAAAACGAAGATTGACGATCGACGGAGTTCGTCTGCCAACGCTACAGGCTGAACTGCTCCAGGAAACTGAAGATTCTCCAGTCCTTTTTGCCTCGCCTGCTCGATAAGCGCCTGCCGCTTTTCACCGTCGCCAAACCACGCGAAGTCCGCCTCTTTGAAGCGTGCCGCCAAGCTCAGAAACATTTGAGGATTCTTGGAACTCTTCACCGTGCCGCAGCCCGCTACTCTGCACCGGACTGGCTCTTGCCGCCCATTGCCATGAAAGATGTTGCCCTCCAGGCCCAGCGGAAGCCATGAAACCTTTTCTCCATACAGAAACGTCGCGACACGAGCCAGGAATGGGCTCACTGCGATGATGTGGTCTGCTCTCTCATACATCCATCGAATGCGGGGAACAGCCTGCTCGGTGTTCGGCTGCGAGAAGACCGGGTGACCGACGTACTGTGAGACTTTTCGAATCGAATCCGGCGAGGCGATGATGCCCTCGAGTGTCGCTATCACCTTCGTACGCTTTCTCAGTAGCCGTCGAATCGTGAGCCCGGCTCGATCTCCCCAGTGGGGCCCGGGATAGAAGACCGCGTCGAACTTTGATTGATAAGCACGCGCGAGCTGCAGTTCCCAGAAGCGTGAACCCGGGATACGCATGGTCTCAATACGGTTGCGGCGAACCGGATCGGCGGGTCCTACGGCGTAGACGGCGGTCCAGTGTGCACGCGGATCCATGAACCGCGATAGCAGTGCGCGCGCATTCGCGTTCTGCGCGTTCGAATCCGACCGATCCATCCAGCGTGGAACAAAGACCTGAACCGCCATTTACTGATTCCGTTCGAAGAGAGCTTTCTTGATTTGACCTGAAGGCTCGCCGTTCCCGGCGTGCATGGGGCAGAGTTCGGTGGCTAGCTTCTCGCCACACCACCCGACACACTCGCCAGAGCATCGATCACATAGCCCTGGTCCGATTCTGTCAGCCCGACCGAGCAGGGAAGGCTGAGTGCACGCGCGTGTATCCAGTCGGCTGACTCGCAGTGGAACGCCTCGCTCCCCCGATGCACGGGACTCTGGTGCATTGGCTGCCACAGCGGACGCGTCTGGATTCCTCTTGCTTGCAACGCCTTCAGCAAGGCCCGCGAACTCATCCCAAACTGTTCTTCATCCACCAAAACCGTGTACAGCCAAAAAATGCTTTCCGCCCATGGCGCCTGCGGCATCAAGGTAACGCCCGGAAGATTTTTCAGCCCGGCTTCGTATGTCGCGCCGATTGCCAGTTTCTTCGCGATGAACTCCGGTAACATCTCAAGCTGCCCGCACCCCATTGCTGCTTGAAGATTAGTTAACCGGTAGTTGTACCCAATCTCTCCGTGCACAAACTCGATTGGATCGTCCTTGGCTTGGGTTGTTAGATATTTCGCCCTCGCGGCCCACTCGGCATTCGACGTTACGATCGCACCACCGCCGCCTGTTGTGATGATCTTGTTGCCGTTGAAGCTGAAGCAGGCAATGTCACCGATCGTCCCAGTACTGTAGCCTCGGTATTTCGCGCCCAGGCACTCGGTCGCGTCTTCAATGACAGGCAGCCCAAATTCGCGACCCACGGAAACAATCGGCTCCATATCCACCGGGTGCCCAAGAATATGCACCGGCAAGATAGCCTTCACGCGCCGCCCAGTTTTGCGATTCCGCAACTCGCCCTGCGAGTATTGGCAGTTGTTCCGCAGGAAGTCCGTCACCTTCTGCGCGTCTATCTGCCAGAAATTCGCTTCAGCATCGATCAGGACCGGCCACGCGCCCGTATAGCGGATCGCGTTGACCGGAGCAATAAACGTCAACGTCGAAACCAGCACTTCGTCGTCATCCTCAACGCCGCTCACGAGAAGCGCAATGTGCAGCGCCGAGGTTCCGTTGCAGGTCGCGACCGCCGACCGCGCTCCGACCGTTTTAGCGATCATCTGCTCAAACCGGTTCACGTACTCGCCCACCGACGAAACCCAGCCCGTGTCCAGGCAGTCCTTGACGTACTTCCACTCACTGCCCCGAATCTCGGGCGCCGAGAGCGGGATGTACGCCGTTCCGGTGCGGGGCTTGGTCATGCGCTCATTCCATTCATACGAGCAGATCTCACAGCGCATAAGCTCCGACTCGATAGCGATCCAGGTTCGATCGCATCCAGTCCAAGGTCTGTTGCAAGCCGTCTTGCAGCGTGACCTCCGGCCGCCAGCCGATGATCTCCACCGCCAGCCGGTTATCTGCGAGCAGGCGGTCTACTTCACTTCCTGGGGGCCGAACCCGTTGCTCCTCCTGAATAATCTTGCATTCGCTGCCCGCTACTGCGCAGATCGTCTTTGCCAGTTCACCGATCGAAATTTCTTTCCCGGTGCCTAAATTGATGACTCGGCCGATAGCCTTCTCACTAGCCGCGTTCATCAAGAAGCCGCGCACTGTGTCACCAACGTAGTTGAAGTCACGCGTGGGAGCCACGTTCCCGACTCGGATCGGCTCCTTCGCTAGCGCTTGCGTCATGATCGTAGGAATCACGGCGCGAGCCGACTGCCGCGGTCCGTAGGTGTTGAATGGACGAACAATACTGACGGGCAACCCGAACGCCCGCTGGAACGACTCCGCTAACTTGTCCGCCCCAATCTTCGTCGCCGAGTAGGGCGATTGTCCCTGCAACGGATGCTCTTCAGAAATCGGAATCTGCCTCGCGGTTCCATAGACCTCGCTCGTGGACGTATGCACCACGCGCGAAACCCCTGAGCGCAACGCCTCCTGCAAAATGTTTAGCGTCCCAACGATGTTTGCGCTGACGTAGGACGCTGGCGATACATACGAATAGGGGATCGCAATCAGTGCCGCCAAGTGGAAAACCACGTCAACGCCTTGCAGCGCGGCCTTCACACTGTCAGTTTGTTGAATGTCGCCGGCCACGATCTCCATGTCATCCTGCAGATCGCTTTGGTCAAGCCACCCATGATGGCCGGCGCTGTTGTAGTGAACGAGAGCGCGCGTCCGCGCCCCCGCCCGCACCAACCCCTCGGCTAAGTGGCTTCCGATGAAGCCGCCCGCACCCGTGACCAGCACCGACTTCGATTTCCAGTTCACCGCCGCCCTCCCATGCTGCGTATGTCCTGCTGGGCGCGTTCGTAATCTTCCTGCCGTCCAATGTCGAGCCAGTACTCCCACACCGGAAAACTGATCACCTTGCCGCCCGCTTTGACCAAAATGTCGATCAATTGGGGCATGTCGAAGTGCTGCCCGGAGGGAATCAGTCCGCGGGCGGAGGGCGAAATCAAATAGATACCCGCATTCACGAAAAACTTTACGGTTGGTTTCTCGGTCACCGCAGCCACGTTCAGTCCATCGGTTTCGACCACGCCGTAGGGGACATCGAAACTGTACTCGCGCACGGCCACCGTCATCGCCGCAGCCTGCTCAAAGTGAAAATCGAGGAAGGCCCGAAAATCGAGGGACGTCAATATGTCGCCATTGATGACCAACAATGGGTCATCTCCCTGTACCAGTGACAACGCCCCCGCCGTTCCCAACGGATGTTGCTCGGATACGCACTCCACCTCAATGCCGAACGCTTCGCCTTTTCCGAAATGTGCCGAGATCTGATCGCCTTTGTAGTGCGTGCTGATGTTCACGCGGGCAATGCCGGCCTGCTTAAGTTGCTGCACCAGGCGTTCGATCAGCGGTTGCTCTCCCACCGGCAGCATGGGCTTGGGAGTGCTGGCAGTCAGAGGCATCAGGCGCGTTCCGAACCCTCCTGCCATGACCACCGCGTGAACCGGACCGTGCCGTCCCGCTACCAGGTCGTCGAGCACCGCCAGTTCCATCACGCGTGCCTGATCGTCGACCAGCGGTATCTGGCGCACCGCACGAGCTTTCATCTCCTCGAGGATAGCTTCTTTTCCGCTGCCTTGCGGAAGCGTGACCGGATGGGATCTTCCGTGCGAGCGCAGGCTTGCGAGCAGATTCGCGACTGGCAGTTCGAGACTCAGTCCGGCCAGCACGGCACGTCGCAAATCGCCGTCGGTCAAAGTTGCGACCAGCTGCCTTTGCTCATTGAGCACGAGGGCGATACCCTTCGCGCCCCGGTCTATGCAGGCCATGACGTCACGAAGACTTGCCTGTTCGGTGGTGCAAATCTTTTCGATGAGCTGCATCCGTCGCCTGATCCCAGGAGTGCCCGCATAGCCGGTGAGCCAAATCTCATTGCCGGAGAATGGGGTGAATTCCTGTAAATCTTATCATCCGGCTTTGGCGCGGTATGCCGGCCCTTCGCGCAGCACGGATGGACATCCGTATTCGCAAGTCACGGCCTGATCTTCATGAATCCATCCGATGCACTACACTAATTCCGCGCAGCTTTTCGCATGGGTAAACTTTAACCTTCTTCGTTCATGAGAACCATCCACATTGGTGGGAAGCAAATCGGCGATGGCCACCCTTGTTTCATCATCGCGGAGGCCGGGGTCAATCACAACGGCAACCTCGAAATGGCGCTGCAACTCGTCGATGCTGCAGCCGATGCCGGGGCCGACGCCGTAAAATTTCAGACTTTCAAGGCGGAAAAACTGATCTCCGCCTCGGCGCCCAAAGCTGAATACCAGAAGGCCACCACCGGCACCGACGAACGCCAGCTCGAAATGGTGCGCCGTCTCGAAATGTCAGAGGCCATGACGCGCGCGGCTGCCGATTATGCGGCCAAACGTGGCGTGCTGTTCCTTTCTACGGCCTTTGACGAAGACAGTGTCGACTTCCTCCACCAGCTGGACGTGCCAGCTTTCAAAGTCGGTTCCGGCGATCTGACCGACCTGCCTCTCCTTGAATTCATCGGGCATAAGCGCAAACCGGTAATCCTCTCTACGGGCATGGCCTACCTTGAGGAAGTGGAAGCCGCTTTCGAAACCCTCCTTGCCTCGGGCTGCGCTGAGATCGCTCTTCTGCAGTGCGTTTCGGCCTATCCCGCGGACCCCGAAGCCGCTAACTTGAAGGTCATCCACACCCTCAGGGAACATTTTGATGTCCCCATCGGCTTCAGCGATCACTCGCTCGGCAGCGAGCTCGCCATCGCCGCCGTCGCCCTTGGGGCCACCGTTATCGAAAAGCACATCACGCTCGACGTGAATCTTCCCGGTCCCGACCATCGCGTCTCGCTCACGCCGGACCCCTTCAAGAACATGACGCGATCCATCCGGCTGGTTGAGGCAGGTCTCGGCGACGGAGTGAAGCGGCCCACCGCTGGCGAACAGAACGTGCGCGACGTCGCTCGCCGCAGCATCGTGGCTGCCTGCCCGATTCCGCAGGGAGCGATCGTTACCCGCGAGATGCTCGCCTTCAAACGGCCCGGCACCGGGATCTCACCTGCCGACTGGAATAAGGTTGTTGGCCGGCACACCACTCGCGAAATCTCGTTCGATTCGATCATTGCGGTCGAGGATCTGGCATGACCCTCCGCATTGGAGTCGTCACGGTCGCCCGCTCCGACTATGGCATTTATTATCCTGTGCTCCGTCTTCTTCAGGCCGATCCGAACTTCGACCTCCGACTGATGGTCGCGGCCGCGCACCTCGACCCCAAGCAAGGAAACACGGTGCAAGAGATAGAGAAAGACGGTTTCCCCATTGCGGCCCGCGTCCCGATGACCCTGCGTGCCGACTCAAGAGAAGCCGTAGCCGCCGCCATCGGAACGGGTGTCCAGGAGTTCGCGGCCACATACCAACAGGTTCGGCCCGACTTGCTACTGCTGCTCGGCGATCGCTACGAAATGTTCGCGGCCGCCATCGCCGCCCTTCCTTCCCGAATTCCTGTCGCCCACATCCACGGAGGCGAACTCACTCTGGGTGCGATGGACGACGCGATGCGACACTCCATCACCAAGCTCAGCCACATTCATTTCGCCGCCACCGCCGAGTATGCCCGCCGCATCCGGCAACTAGGGGAGGAGGCGTGGCGCGTCCATGCCACAGGCTCGCCCGTGATCGACTCGATCCTCTTCACGGATCCGATACCCCGGGCGGACCTTGAGGCCGAAATCGGACTCGACCTCTCTCGCACGCTCCTCGTGACCTACCATCCGGTAACGCTTGAAGAGAATCCCACAGAACACATCTCCGCCTTACTCGAGGCGGTCGCCGCTTCCGGCAACTCACTGCTGTTCACATATCCCGGCGCCGACCCAAACGGCAGTGACATTGTTCGCATCGTGAACAACTTTGTCGCTAGTACCGAGAAGGCTCGTCTGGCCGCCAACCTCGGCCATCGCAAGTACCACAGCGTGCAAAAATACGTGGCGGCCATGGTGGGAAATTCGAGCAGCGGCATCGTGGAGGCCGCAAGCTTTCAACTGCCAGTTGTAAACATCGGCGCCCGCCAAGCGGGACGCCTGCGCTCGGCGAACGTAATCGACGTCGGGAACTCTGTCGAAGAGATCTCTCGCGGCATTCAGACTGCGGCCAGCGCCCAGTTCCGCAACTCGATCGCCAACCTCAAGAATCCCTACGGAGATGGCCACGCCAGTGAAAGAATCGTGTCGATTCTGAGAAACGCCGAGATCAGCTCTACTCTTTTGATGAAGCGGTTTGTGGATTACCGGCTCGATGGATCGGCGCAACCTCATGCCTAAGCCTGTCAAACTCGTGATCGTGGGTGCTGGTGGCCTCGGACGTGAAGTTTTGGCCACCGTCCGCGCCTGCAACGAAGTCCGCAAGCAATGGAATGTTCTGGGTTTTCTCGACTCGAATCCGCACCTTGCGGGCCGGGAAGTGGATGGGCTCCGCCTGCTCGGCGGTGACGACTGGTGCCGCAAAAACAACGACAGCTCCCTCCGGTTCTTTTGTGCGATCGGAAACTCCGAAGCTAGAGCCCAGGTTGTCGAGAACCTGTCGGCGATGAAGTGCAAGTTCACATCCGTCGTTCATCCCGCTGTTCAGATTCCGGATTCCGTCGAGGTTGGCGCCGGTACCGTGATCATGGCGGGCACACAGTTCACCACCGACGCTAAGATCGGAGCGCACAGCATCATTTACCTGAACTGCTCGATCACCCACGATGTCGATGTTGGCGACTTCTGCCTCATCCCGTCCGGCTGCAACCTCTCCGGCGGGGTCGTCCTCGAAACCGGTGTTCAGCTCGGGGCCGGCGTGAGCATCCTTCCCGGCCGCCGGATCGGGGAATGGGCTAAGATCGGCGCCGGCAGTGTTGTCACTGATGACATTCCAGCGAGAAGCACCGCCGTGGGAACTCCGTGTCGAGTGATAAAGCAGGGGAAATGACGATCGGGCATGAATCAAGAATGTTCTCCACCTCGGATTGAGTGTCGTGTGCGATGAGATTCATAAGTCCACTCCTGAAGCAAGTCGGATACCCCCTGCTCTCCCGAACGGGCTACCTTCGTCGAGTTGCGCGTGATGGACAACTCTGCATCGTGACTTACCACGGTGTGAGGCCTGCGGGATATGTTTCGCGCGATGCGACGCTCGATGGGGGGCTGGTTACAAAGGATGCACTGCGGAGACAACTGCGCCTTCTCAAGTCACGATACACCGTCATCTCTCCTGAACAATTACTGGAATGGCTGCAATTTGGAAGCGCGCTGCCGGTACGAGCAGTCCTCCTTACTTGCGATGACGGGTTGCGAAATACTCTGACCGACATGGTCCCGATCTTGCTGGAAGAGAAGCTCTCCTGCCTGTTCTTCGTGACCGGATTCTCTCTGGGTGAGACGCCGGGGATTCTCTGGTACGAGCAACTTTACCTCCTATTGCAGAAGGCGCCGCCAGGCCCGATCGAAACCGTTGATCCAGACCTGCGCAGGGGAACGGAGAAAGTCGAAGATCGTCGAGCGCTGTGGTGGACACTCGTGAAACGACTCTCCAGACGAGACAACCACGGGCGCATGCAATTCATGCAGGAAACCCGGGAGCGACTGAACCTGCGCGAAGATTGGATCAAGGAGCACACGGACGATCCCGAGCAAGCCCGTCGTTTCCTGCTACTGACGTCAAACGAACTCCGTCAAGTGGTTTCTCAGGGCATGACGATCGGAGCTCACACCCTTACTCATCCGTTCCTCGCGGAATCCACCGCAGAGTGTGCTGATCGGGAAATCACCGAGTGCCGGGCGGCGCTGGAGAGTTCGCTCGGTCGTAAAATCTGGGCCCTGGCGTATCCGTTCGGAAATCCGGGTTCGTTGGGTTTGCGAGAAATCGAATATGCGAGGGCCGCAGGCTATTCTGCCGGATTCGTGAATGTAGGCGGAGGGTTTGGCGCTGACTTGCCACCCTTTGCTCTGCCTCGGGTCCACGTTACTGCCGACATGACCTTGGGAGAATTCGATGCGCATGTCTCGGGTTTCTATCGGACCATGCGAAACTCAGAGACCCTCTTTGGAGCTGGCTCGAACGCGTGATCAACTGCTAGTAGCACGGAAGTCTGACTAACAGGACAGTGAGCCAACCGCTTGCGTATCGAACTGCATCGTTCAGTGCCGGACGACCTCAGCCTGCGAGAAGGCTGGAACAAGCTGGTCGATCGCATGGAGCGCCCCGAGGTTTTTTACACCTACGAATGGGCTCGGGCTGTTGTTCATGCTTATGAAGAGTCGTTGCGTCCTTGGCTATTGCTCGTGCATGAGGGAACGGAACTGCTCGGCGTGGCTGCCTTGGCAATTGACTCAGAGGGGCGCACTCGTTTTTTGTGCGGCACGACCGCAGACTATTGTGATCTGATCAGTGACCCGAAAGATCGACTGATGCTTGTTGAGATTGCACTCACGGAATTGCGCAAGGCAAACATTAACGATATCGTGTTTGCGAATCTGCCAGAAGACTCCGAAACCGTGGCATCGCTGTCGCGGCTTTCTCGATCCCACAGCTATCACATGGGCTCGCGGCTGGCATATGCATGTGCCTGCGTGAATCTCGGATCGCGCGAAGAGCGGAGCAAGCTCGCGGGCGAGCTGAAGAAGAAAAAGTCATACCGCTACAGCATGAACGCTTTGGCTCGCCAAGGGCCGGTTGGACTGTCTCACTTGACGACGTGGGCGGAGGTCGAGCCCGTTCTGCCTGAATTCTATCTCGCTCACGTAGCACGATTCCTGTCGACACAACGTGTGAGCAACCTTGCTCGGACCGAACGGCGAAGGTTTCTAAACGAGTTGGGCCGGCTCCTGAGCCAATCTGGATGGCTGGCTGTGAGCCGCATGAACGTCGGCGATCGCGCGATCGCCTGGAATTTCGGGTTTCGATTCAAGGGAAGCTGGTTCTACTATCAGCCAACGTTTGAGAGCAGCCTCGCGCAATATTCTCCGGGCGTGTGTCTTCTGTCCGGTATCATCGCTCAAGCCTGCGACTCACTTGAGGTTCAGATCGTGGATCTCGGACTCGGGGCGGAGGGTTACAAGGAGAGATTCGCAGACGGCGTCCGAAACACTCTATACGTGACGCTTTCCACATCGCCTGTCCATCACTTTCGTGAGGTCGCTCGATATCGACTGGCGGAGCTGGTGAAGCGGTCCCCGCGCGTGGAATCCTGCCTGCGCAATGCCATTGCAGGCTTCGCTGCCATTCGGCTCGGGCAACCGAAGCTTGAAGAGAAATCGGCATCCACCGGGCGACGCCTGCTGGCCGTCGCTTCCGAGCGAGAGGAGAAATTTTTTTACGAGCGGGTGCAACAGGCAGAGGACGTCTCGGTGAAGCATTCTGAAGTGGTGTTGGTCCCTATCGACCTCCAGATATTGGCAAAAGCGACGATAGCCTGCGAGGGTGACGAGTGTGCGGAACACTACCTCTTGCGAGCAGCACGGCGTTTGTCCTCTCCCAACACTGAGGGATACGCCCTGACGGACCTCAATGGAAATCCAATAGAGTTCTACTGGTTGGCGCCTTTCGACGGCCTGTATTCCGAAGAACTACAAACATTGCTGAGCGCGTCCGATCCACGAGCAGCCCTCATCTATGATTGTTTCTCGCTGGAACCCGGTGCACCGCCCGCGAAAACGGTTCGAAGCGGCTTCGCAGCCCTGGTCGAGCGCGCACTGGAAAAGGGAAACGTGTCGTGGGCCGCAGTCGCTGCCGGGGATTCTTACTGGGTGCGCGTGGTGCAGGACGCCGGCTTTGTATTACGCTACAGTTTGGTTTCTCGTAGAACGCTCGCCGGGAGAACGCTCAGGAAAATCACGGGATCGTCCTCGGTACATGTGGTTCGTCGCTGAGAATCGAACCTCAGACGAATTTTTGCAATCAGTCTGCACACCCAGGCAGCCAACTCTTCCTGCGCAATCACTCTTTTGGAGCGCATGGTTGGAGACCGCTTGATATTTGAAGATTCAAATCCCGTAGTGACGACACCACGAATCGGGCTCGAAGTGCCCGGTGATGAAGCGAATGGAAAGAATCCGGCTGCGCCGTTCTTCATCGTCGGACTGGGACGGTCAGGTTCGACCTTGCTCTCCCGCATGCTTGACGCCAATTCGGCGATAGCGGTCTTTCCTGAAACGTGGTGCTACGTCATCCTGGATCGGCTCGGTTGCTTGCGAAACTTCAATGATCCGGTGGAATACCAACTCTTCCTCAATCAGGTTTGGGACAATCTGCGCTTCTATAACGATCCCGCTGCCAGAGTCTGGGCCGAGGAGGCGGCCAAGCGGCCTTCCTATGTCGGCCCGACTGCGTTCATTCTCGAATCATTCGGACGCGCTTATGCCGAAGCCAAGGGTGCGCGAATGTGGGGAGAAAAGACTCCCGGCCACGTCTTGTGGCTTCCGCAAATCCACGATCTGTTTCCGAATTCGAAAATAGTGGTAACGGTTCGCGACCCTCGCGATGTGCTCGTGTCTTACGACGACCGCTGGGGAGGCAAACGGCGCGATACCGCTTTCCTTATGAATACGGCTGCACTTGTCCGTTATTACCTCAGGAGGTTCTTCGACGATCCCGGTTTTCCTTCCGACCGGTTTTTCATCGTTAAATATGAAGAATTGACCTCCCGTCCTGTCCCGCTATTGAAGGCGCTTTGTCAATTCCTGGAGGTCGACTTCCAGTCCAGCATGGTGGACTTTCACGAAAACTCCGAGAATTGGATTACTTCGGATGAAGCGAAACACCATGCGCTCCTGACCCAACCCGCTACCACCGCGCGGATCGGAAGATATCGGACTGCCCTGACGCCTGAACAGATCTCTTCCGTTGATGGGTTTCTTACCGAGGAGATGAAGTCTCTGGATTATCACCCGGATCACGAAATCACTGGCGGAGTCGAACCAAACCCGGACGCCGCGGCGATTGCGATCGCTCAGTGCCAGTATGACCAAATGCAGGCGGGAGTTTTCCGGAGGAAATACCGGAGAAGAGGGCAACTGGTCCTTCGCTCTTACAAGAATCTGGGCAGGATCTTGGCGCGCTTGCCGATCAAGCGTCTGGCTGCCACTACAGAGGAGTGGCGGGAGAAAGCCGAGCACGCTCGGCAGCGAGAGGAGGGGCAACCCCTCCGGTCCATGGGCCCCACTCCCGATGAGCAGATATTAGGGTTCGATGCTGTCACCGACGTAGGCAAGTCGTTTCCAGTCTCCCGAGCCGGGAGCATTGCGTCTGCGGCCGACTCCCTCGAGTTCCGGCAACAGATCGGACAGATCTCGCAGCACTCGGCAGTATTTTTTGCCGGTACGCTCTTTACGGGCTTGGCTGGATATCTTTTCAAGATTTACCTGGCGCGGGCCATTGGAGCGGAGGCTCTGGGACTTTATGCGCTGGGTATGACCATCATTGCGTTCCTGGGAATCTTCAACGGACTTGGATTGTCCCAATCCGCAGTTCGTTTTGTGGCTTTGTACTCCGCAACCGGCAACGGAAATCAATTACGCGGCTTTTTAGCAAGAACTCTGAGTCTGCTGTTATGTACTAACATTGCGCTCGCTACCGGCGTGATGCTGGTCGGCCCCTGGGTCGCAGAGCACGTGTACCACACCAAACAATTGCGGCCGTATTTCTGGCTTTTTTCGCTCATCATGTTGTTGGGGGCATTGACTAGCTACGCAGGGATGGTGTTGCAGGGATACAAAGACGTCACGCGCCGTACCGTGATCACGAACTTCATCGGATCTCCGTTGGTGATTTTGTTGAGCATGGGCTTTCTGGTTCTCGGCTGGGGGCTTTGGGGGTACCTATTCGCGCAGGTCCTAAGCGCTGTCGGTGTGCTCGCCCTGCTCATTGCCGCGGTATGGAAGCTGACGCTGCCTGAGGTCTTTCGACAAAAAGGACCGTTGCCTGCTTTAGGGAAGCAAGTCATTTCCTTTGGGATCGCTGCTTTGGGCCTATCGGTTCTCGAGTTCCTGCTCGCACAAACTGACAAGATCCTTATCGGGTTTTATCTGAATCCTGTGGAAGTTGGTATTTACGCGGTGGCGATGACCGTGGTTGCGTTCGTGCCCATCGGTCTCCAATCGGTGAATCAGATTTTTTCACCCACCATCGCTGACCTTCATGCGCGTGGTCAGCACCAGTTGCTCGGGCGCCTTTTCCAGACGCTTACAAAATGGATTTTCGGTTTTACTCTGCCGCTAGCCATTGTGGTTGTGACGTTTGCTGAACCCCTAATGCGGATCTTCGGAACTGATTTTGCCAGGGGTTGGCCTATTCTTGTGATCGGCACTATTGGCCAGCTGGCAAACGCCGGTACAGGTTCGGTGGGGTACCTCCTATTTATGTCGGGGAACCAGGGCCGTCTGGTGAAGATTCAGACGACGATGACAGCAGTCTCGGTGTTGCTGAATATCCTCCTGATTCCCAAGTGGGGGATCTTGGGCGCCGTGGTTGCTGCGGCGATGGCGAATGCCGGCACGAATACCTGGAACTTGCTTCAAGTTCGCTCGTCCCTAGGCTTATCACCCTACAATCGCAGCTATCTGCATCTGGTACCGGCGGGAATCGCGACGGTCCTCGTGGAATTCGTGCTCATGCGCCTGGGGCACTTGATGCGCCCCAATCCGCTCTTCATCATGATCAGTATGGTTGTCGGGTATCTGGTATTCTTCGGTATGATGCTGGCGCTCGGATTGGACGAAAATGATCGCCTGGTGGCAGACGCGGTTCGAAACAAACTGCGCGGTGGCCTGCAAAGGGTCCGTGTGAGTTTCTGAATGGCGGAGTTTCGTGAGATCCGACTGCGTGCCGACTTGTGCGCCGCTGTCGAAACAAAATTTGCCGCCAAATTTGGGAGTATCGAAGAGTTCGTGGCCTATCTGCTACGAGAGATCACTAGCGACGCAGCCGTCCGGATGGATGAAGCCGACCAGAAAATGATCGAGGAGAGGTTGAAGGCTCTCGGCTACATCTAACCATAATTTACCGCGCTGCCACGCTTCACACTTCGTATGG
>Ga0306920_100007373_pt1 | contig 14486 bp, 13 predicted proteins | sample flu12Cox44000170_FD_204666 | JGI IMG/M metagenome (GOLD analysis project Ga0306920, IMG submission 204666) | Lab enrichment of tropical soil microbial communities from Luquillo Experimental Forest, Puerto Rico - flux4day.12C.oxic.44.000.170 (v2)... | ecosystem: Environmental > Terrestrial >...
TGCTGTTCTTTATCCTGGGCGGAGTCGAGGCCTTCGGCTTTCTCGGACTCTTTCTGGGACCGGTCGTGGCATCGGTCTTGAGCGCCCTCTTTCAGATGCTGCGCGAAGAACTCGGCGCGTCTGCACATTCTCCCGCCACGGTGGATCCTTGATCGGGCTAGCCGCCAAGCGGCAAATACAGCTCACCTTCTATGCGCGTTCCCTTGTCTTTCAGCTCGCCGACCGCATACTGCCGAAAGTGCGCCGAATCGTGGTGAGCCTCAAGGGCTGCAGCATCACGGTATTGCTCGTAGATAAAGAATCGCCGCGTGTCGCTCTTGTGGCGATGGACGATATACATGAGGCAGCCTGACTCCTGCCGCGAAGCCGCCTGCAGTTTGGCAAAGATCTCGGCTACCTCTTCTTCCCGGCCGTGATTCGCTATCCATGTCACTGCCAAGACAAGCATCTGGTTCCTTACACGTTCGCAGCGCCGCTCACGCTGTCCAGGGTTTTTGTGAACTCGTCGAGAAACATGGTCTGCTCGCGGTCCGGACCGGTCGAGACGATGCCAATCCTGGCACCGCTCTCTTTGGCGATGAAATCAAGGTAGCGTCTCGCCTTTTCCGGCAGCTCATCGTAGCTGTCGATGCCGACGGTATCGCTCTGCCAGCCCGGCAGCCTGGTGTAAACCGGCTCGAGTTTCTCAAAACCCGAGGCCTGCGCCGGTATCTCCTCGACCGGTTTGTTATCGATCCTGTAACCCACGCAGACTGGTATCTCTGGTTGTTCGTCGAGCACATCGAGTTTAGTCACCACCAGCCAGCTCGTGCCGTTGATCATGTTCGAGTAGCGCAGCAGGGGCAAGTCCAGCCATCCGGTCCGCCGGGGACGGCCGGTCACCGCACCGAACTCGTTGCCTCTCTTGCGGATCCCTTCCCCAACATTGTCCTTCAGCTCGGTTGGAAACGGGCCTTCGCCGACCCGGGTGCAGTAGGCCTTGGTCACACCGATCACCATAGTTATCGCGGTTGGGGGGACGCCCGTCCCGGTGACCGCTCCACCCGAGGTCGCACTCGACGAGGTAACGAACGGATAGGTTCCATGATCGATGTCGAGCATCGTTCCCTGCGCGCCTTCGAACATCACGGATTCACCGCAGGCAATGGCATGATTCAGCAGCTGCGCGGTGTCGGTCACGAACGGGGCGACCCGATCCGCAATCTCGGCGTAGTCCTTGTACATCTTGTCGGGATCAAGAGGCTCACTGTTGAAGAGCGCGTGAGCAACCGTATTCTTCTCGCGGCAGGCGTTCTCTATGTGCTTCTTGAGCAGCGTCTTGTCGAGTAAGTCCTGCACTCGCAATCCGCTTCGGGCCATCTTGTCTTCGTAGGTCGGTCCGATACCGCGAGAGGTGGTGCCGATTTTCACCCGGCCGGGTGCATTCTCAGAGGCCAGTTCGATCATGCGATGGTAAGGAAGAATGACGTGCGCGCGATTGCTCACGAAGAGATTGCCGTTGACGTTAATTCCGGCGGCGCGCAGGGCATCCACTTCCTTCATGAGGGCAAAAGGGTCCAGCACGATGCCGTTACCGATGACGGCACGGCAGCCCTCGCGCAAGACGCCACAGGGAATCAGTTGCAGGATGAACTTCCTGCCCTTGATCGTAACCGTGTGCCCGGCGTTGTGGCCGCCCGAATAACGTGCCACAACCTTGAAGCGCTCTGAGAGGACGTCTACGATCTTGCCTTTGCCTTCGTCGCCCCACTGCGCGCCGATGATGACTGCTGTCCTGCCAGGTTTCAACTCACCGCTCCGCTAGCGTTCCGCGCCTGCCATACTATCGCAGTCGGCCGAACGCTCAGATTCGCACACAACTCGCCCACTGGTTGAAAAGGGAGGCCAGAATTCAGGGAAAATCGCTCTGGGACGGGATTGTGTAACTCTAGATTCTACAGGTTGCATCCGAACCCGCGCAAATACGATCCAGCAGCGGCTTTGCCGTACACTAGGAGTCTGTGCCTGAACTCCCGGAAGTAGAAACCATTGCGCGCGGACTGGACAAGCGTGTCGCCGGCGATGTCATCGAGTCGGTTTGGCTGGGCGAGAAGCCCGAGCCGCTGAAGTCGCCGGCGCATGACATCCTGTCCGTCCTCGAAAAGTCGCGCATTGTGCGAGTCCGGCGCGTGGGGAAGCACATCGTTTTCGACCTGGAGAGCAATGGACTCAAGCGCCGATCTTCGCCCCGGCGCGGTCAGTGGATCGTGCATCTCGGAATGACAGGAAGCCTGTTAATCGCATCTCCTGACAGCCCAACGCTGAAGCATACGCACGCTGTGCTGAAACTCGCCTCGGGAAGCGAGTTGCGCTTCGTCGATCCTCGCCGCTTCGGGCGTCTCGCGGTGGTCCGTGTCGATGCTAAGGACGGGACAGGGTTCGAGGCCCCCGGCGACGAACCGCTGGCATCGGAGGTCGACCGCTTCGTGGCGCTTTTCCGCGGGCGCAAGGCGCCTATCAAGAGCGCGCTGCTAAACCAGAAGCTGCTGAGTGGGGTGGGTAATATTTACGCTGACGAGTCGCTTTTTCGCGCCGGAATTCGGCCTCGACGACGAGCATCGTCGTTAACACGCCAACAGCTCCGTAAGCTTCACGCCGCCGTGCAGGAAGTTCTGCACCAGGCGATTGCTGCGGGCGGTTCTTCCATTAACGACTACGTCGACGCCGATGGCCGGGAAGGATTGTTCCAGTTCCAGCATCGGGTTTACGGCCGAGAGGGCGTGCCGTGTTTGGTCTGTGCAACGCCCATCAAGCGAGTTATCATCGCTGGTCGCAGCAGTCATTATTGCCCGCACTGTCAGCGCTGAGGCGCACGACGGAGAACAAGGCGACCAGCGTTCACGAGAGGAGAGCGTAACAACCAAGTATGAGCGACTATTCGATCGGGGTCGATCTTGGAGGAACCAATCTTCGTATCGCCGCTGTCGACAACAACGGCAAGCTGCTGGAGAAGTTGACGCTGGGCACGGAAGTAAAGCGCGGCCGTGACTTCGTGATCAGCGAGATGGTCAGTGCAATCCAATCGCTGCGCACCAAGTACAACGGCGTAGGCAATCTGATGGGAATGGGAATCGGCGTGCCCGGCTTTATTGACATGGACACGGGGACAGTAATGGATTCGCCCAACCTTCCTGACTGGACAAGGTTCCCCGTGCGCGAGCTGATCGAGCAGCGCCTGGGCACGACGGTGATCCTGGAAAATGACGCCAATGCAGCAGCGATGGGCGAAAAGTGGCTCGGAGCGGGACGGGACTACGAGCACATGATCATGTACACGCTCGGAACCGGAGTCGGCGGCGGAATCGTTATGAATGGCCGCTTGTGGCACGGCATGAACGGCATGGCAGGAGAGCTGGGGCACTTCACGATTTATCCTGACGGTCATCCTTGTGGCTGTGGGAACAATGGCTGCCTTGAGCAATACGCTTCGGCGACGGCAGTCGTGCGCATGGCGCGCGAGGCCATCGCCCGCGGCGAAGCCAGCGAACTGGAACGTTCGGCGAAGGACAACGTGGAATTCAGTGCGCGCGTAATCTACACGCTTGCGATCCAGGGCGATGTTGCCGCGCAGAAAATTTTCGAGAAGGTCGGCAAAGCCCTGGCAATCGGCATCGGTGCCATGGTCAACTCATTGAACCTTCCGATTTACGTGATTGGCGGGGGTGTTTCCAGCGCCTGGGACGCCTTTGCGCCCGCCATGTTCGCCGAAATGAAGTGGCGCTCGTCGATCTACCGGCTTACCGCTCCCGACCATCCTGACCGCGAGAAGAAACACACGATCGTAACGCGCGCATTGCTGGGGAGCGATGCCGGCCTGTACGGCGCCGCGCGATTGCCCATGATCGAGTCGCTGACCCAAACCGAGACGTTCCGCACCGTGCGGCAGTGAATGCCCCACCCATAGTGCGTCCCGGGAACTACGTCACGCCGTCACTCGAGCCCATACTCGCTTCATGGTTTCGAGGAAGCGCTGGTTGTGTTCCGGCGTGCCAATGGTCACGCGGAAGGCATCGGGAGCTCCCCAAGGCTCACTCATGGGCCTTACGATAACCCCTTCTTCCTGCAATTGCCGGCACAGGCTCGCGGCGTCTTCGCCTACGCGGCAGAAGAGAAAGTTTGCCCACGTTTTGACAGCATGAATTCGCATCTCCGAGAGCGCCCCGGCCAGCAGCTTCTCTCCGGCAGCATTGTTCTCGATCGACTTCTGCAGGTGCGCTTCATCGGCGAGCGCCGCCAGCGCCGCGGTTTCGGCGAGAGACGAAACCTGGAAGGCGGGCTTCAGCCGATACAGGTACCCGATCAATTCTGCCGGACCAATGCCATATCCCACCCGCAGACCGGCCAGTCCATGGGCTTTTGAGAAGGTCCGCAGCACGATCACTGGCCGCTCGGGGCCTATGTAGTCCAAAGAGTGGGAGTACTCAACGCCGCGTTGGGCCGCGAAGTAGCCTGCAAAGTCGCAATAGGCCTCGTCGAGCACCGTAATCACGTGAGAAGGAACCCGATCGAGGAAGCGATCCATTGCCGCCGCGTCGATCATGGTTCCTGTGGGATTGTTTGGATTCGCGATGTATACGATGCGCGTCTGGTCATTCACAGCAGCCAGAATGCCGTCCAGATCGTATGCATCGTTCACCGTGGGCACTTCGATCAACTGCGCCCCAGTCGCGCGTGTCACCAGCGGATAAACAATAAAGGATTGCTCGCTGGTAATCGCATTCAGCCCCGGGCCAAGAAGCGTGCGCGCCAAGATGTCAAGGAACGACGTCGATCCCGACGTCACCATGACCTCCTCGGCCTCCACCCCGTGCAACTCGGCGAGCCGCTCACGCAGCTCCCTCGTGCCATTATCGGGATAAGAATGCGCTTCCGCGATGGCCGCTTTGATCGCTTCTACCGCCAAGGGCGAAGGTCCTAAGGGATTCTCGTTGGAAGCCATCTTGATGCAATTCACGCCACTCTCCAGCTCTGCTTGTCGCCGAAGCTTTCCGGACCTGTAGGTGTCAAGCGTGGGCACAAATGTGGGTACCAACTTCCTGAAGTCCGTCATTTTACCCTCTTTGGACGCTGCGGCCAGGCTTGGCCGGCCGCGCCGCCCGCTTGACCACAGCCTGCAACTGCGCTACTTCCTGATGCGTTAGATGCCGGAAATGTCCGGCTTCGACGTCCAGTTGCAGCGGGCCGTAGCGTACGCGCTTGATCTTTTCCACGTGATGCCCGATCTGTTCGAACATCCGGCGGATTTGCCGGTTTCGTCCTTCGACCAGTGTCACTTCGTACCACGGATTGTCGGCACCGCGCAGCAGCTTGATGTGGGCGGGCGCAGTCGCCACGGCTGTGGAACGCCGCTTCTGTACCGCACCTGAGGTGGTCTTCAGTGGCCTGCGATCGGCCGGCAACACGATGCCGCCGCGTAGCTTCTCGATCTGCTCATCGGCGGGTTTGCCACTGACTTTAACCAGATAGGTCTTCGGCACGTGCGAGGAGGCGTGGGTTAGTGCTTGCGCCAGCTCACCGTCGTTGGTCAGCAGCAACAGCCCTTCACTGAGGTAGTCGAGCCGCCCTAACGGATAGACGCGCGCTCCAATGCCGCGCACAAGATCCAATACCGTAGGACGGCCTTCCGGGTCAGTGACTGTAGTCACGTAGCCCTTGGGCTTGTGTAGCACCAGATAAACGTGTCGCTCGGGACCAGGCAGCGGTTTGCCGTTAACTTTGATGTGATCGTGCTCGCGATCAGCCTTTGTGCCCAGCGTAGTAATGATCTGGCCGTTGACCGAGACCAGCCCCCGGCTGATGAGCTCTTCGGCCTTGCGCCGCGAGGCGATTCCGGCAGCGGCAATGATCTTCTGGAGTCGTTCGGTCGGCATCAGATTCGCTCCTCGCAGTTCGCGCCTAGTTGTTCGCTCTGCGCCTTTCGCTGTTTGCTCTTCGCCAGTTCGCCCGTCACCAAGCGGAGGCCTGCTGCTTTTTGTGCCACCTCACCCTGACCCACTATGCTCTGGCAATCGTATGTCATGCTGTCAAGTGAGGATCGTTCATCAAATCAAAGCCATGCCTTGCGATGCAGATCGACGAGCCTGCGAGCTTTCTGCAGACCCAGCCCCTATCAAGACCGCAGGAATAAGGGCGGGCAGCCCGGCTCAGTCACGGTCTCCCTCGCTGGAGATTCCTCACACGGTTTGGATCTGCAGGTTGGGGAAGGAAGCTGATAGAGCGTTCATCCAAGGTGAGCAGCGGTATCTGCGGATCCGGGCGTGCGCTCGAACCAGGAAATCTGCCAGGATTAGGGCGAGTCGCAGGGTCCCGTTGCTTGCGGCGCCGTTCTGCATAAGATTGGGACGCTCGTCCTGCAGATCTGCAGACCGGCTCGTACAGATCTCAATCGACAGCAATTGCTCTGTCTTTCAGGAAGGCGCCAACGAAGCTTTCCGTACGGCCAGGAGCGGCCAGCAACTCGGCGAACTCCCGGGGCTGCCAGCAGGTTGCCCCAATTGAATGCGACGTTAAGCGCAGTTTGCGCAGCTAAGCGAGCGCAGCATTCTTGTCCCTGGTGCAATCACAACGCTGGCGTCGATTGCAGTTGTCATTCACCTCACAGCTTGCACAGCCGACGACCGATGTCCGCTCGCCCGGAGCCGATTCCAGGATTATCGATGTCGCGATATTTTGAGAACGCACTCTTGCAGCAAACCGGGCGAACACGCATACCTTTGCTATCGCTCTCGAACCACAGACGGTCTCCCCGAACTCCGAGGAGACGGCGCACCTCACGCGGCACGGGAACTTGCCCTTTACTTGTAACCTTGGCCTGCTTCTGCACCTCAGTCTCCAACTCCAACAAGCAGCGGATGCACGCGGGATGACAGCGAGCGGACGCAGTGTTGTCTCCCCCACCGGAACAGTTCAAAACGAGGTTGGGGAGGCCGCCCCTGCCGATACCGTAATGTTCACGGCAGTCGAAGGTATTCCGTTGGCAACAACTTGCAGCGTACTGGCTCCCGTCTCGATATCCGCGGGAACATCGAAAAACGTGTAGACCGGGGCAGTACCGGTGGCAACCGCCATTGTGCTGTGATTGTGTGTCTTGCAGTAGAAAACACGACGGGTAGCACGATTGGTGATCCGAACCAGTGGATAGTTGGTATTGGTTTCAAATTCGTCGCCGAACGACGCAGCCTGCGACAAGCCATTGAACTGCTGGCCGGAAACCTTGTAGGTCTTGCCAGGTGCAACGGTCGTCGGGACGCTTGTGACCTTTGGCGCCCAGGCCGCTTGATAGGTCCCGGTCGGATTATAGAGCGCTGAGCCGTTGACGATGACCTGCCCGGTGGGGAGAACGAGCAAAGAGCCGTCACAGCACATTTTCGGGATCAACTTCGTCCCGTCGAATTCATAAAACGTGCCTGAGTTGCCCGAGACCAGAACGTGTCCGTTGGGCAGCAGCGCGGCATAGCTGTCGCCTGCATCATCATTGGGAAAATCAGGACCCGCAGGTCAGGTGCCGGGGGACGTCAGGCTCTTACCAGGGTGGTAGATCGCTGTGTGTCCAGTGGACTGGCCCATGTGGGTGGCGCCGGTGGCGAACACGGTACCATCGGGCCGCAGGATCGCAGGACCGATCTCGCCGGGCGGGCAGTACAGCTGGCCCTTGCCGTACTGAATACAGCCAACCTCAGGAGGTCCCTGCAAGTTGACCGGCGTGTTTCCTTCACTGATCCACTTCCCGAGCGTCGGAAGATACCTCTCGGTATGAGGATTGTTTTTGACGTCCGCCGTCAGGATCGAACCATTGGGCAGCAGGGTCCAGCCTTCTTCCGCGAAGAAGTCGGACTTGCCTGTCGAGCTGACTTCCGTCCACTTAAGGGTAGCCGGATCCAATTCCGCCATCCGCCTGTCAAACTTGCGCCCAAGAAGAAACTTCCCGTTGGGGAGAACGGCTGAGGGAGAGTCTCCGATGAAGCCCCAGCCAGCGGGCGGATTGACCGGAGTCCAGGTATTCTTCGCCGGATCGTAGATCGCACCCAAATCGGTAAACGCAAAGATCGGAATGGGGTTGTATTCGCCGCCTTCGATCAACACCCGGCCGTCCGCCAGCGTGGCCGACGCGAACGCATAGGGAGCGTAACCGGAGGGCAGGCTCGCGACTTGGGTCCAGGTCCCATCTTGATATTTTCCGAATTTGTCGGGCGTCAATTTCCACCAGTCGGAGTTGTTATTGCCTTGAAACATGACAGTACCGTCGGTCAGCAGGAAACCGATCCCGGCACCGTCAGGCGGCTGATTCGTGAGTGTGGTAAGCGTCTGGGCGAAAGACAAATGGTAGGCAGCAACCAGCAACAACGCGAAAAACGCTTGTCTCATCAAAATAGACCTCGTCAGGTTGTGAACTTAGACAAAGGGCGGCATGAGCTGACTCAAGCATCTGACTGCGAACATCCTGTTTACTCAAGGAGATAGAAGTGGGAGCACTTTGCGAAGCGAAAGGCTTCGGCATTGTGCCCTCATCGTGGGAGCACTGTTAAGTCCTGTTTGGCCCAGACGACGACATGGTTGATCCAGATTGTTCCTGAAAACATAGGAAGCCGCGACTCCGTGCCGCTTCGCTGAAGCGGTGCATTTCCCCAAGCCTCACCCCAAGTGGTGGCAAACGAGAATACCTCGATTCGCCCACAGGAATTGTCAACGATGGGACGAAACGCATCCTCTACACTGCCGCTTGCAGATACTTAGTTCGGGATGTTCCTTATGTGAAAGCGATGATTTAGTTCCCCTGATAGAGGACCATCGGCGTGACAGCTAGAATCAAACACTCATATTTACTTCAGGTCACGATCGATAATGCCCAACCGCGAGCTTAAGCAATTCCCAACATATTCCCGAGCTCCTCCGCAGGACTCAACCGGGCTGTTTCGAGTACTGTGCTCACACTGCTGACGGAAAAACGGGTACGCCACCCATTCGGAACGGGCGGTGAGTTTTCCGATGCGATTTGCAAGGCGGTTTCCAAGATTCTTCAGCCCGCAAACCGGCAGGCCAAAAGGCAAAAGGGAGGTGCCCTTCAGAACAAGCGAAGGCGCCCTAAGAAGTGCAATCAGAATGTCGTCATTTCCCACCCCGTCCGCAAAGATCGCGGGTAAGTGTGGAGCAACCTCCTCGGCTCCTGTACAGAAGGGTTCCTAATTTCTGAACTTGGAACAAGCATTATGAAGTTTGATGCATCTTTCCACCGGACTGTCTTTTCGACACTGCTGAGCTTGCTGCTGTTCGCGGCACCCAGTCTTGCAGCCGCCAACCCGCACAACCAGCCTAAGGGACTGGCTGCGGATTCGCACGGAAACTTGTATGTTGCGAACCCGGGGGCAAACCAGGTTCTTGTCTACAACCCCAATTTTCAGCAGATCAGGACCATCAGCCAATTCGTTAACACTCCTAGGTAGAAAGCCCCGCCCAAAGTTCCATGAGTGGGGCCTGTAACACACAAAGCAAGCCTAGTTTCCGGAATGAAGGCACCCTGCTACTGCGGCTGCCTTACCAGCGGGATATTTGACGCGATTTGCAGGTCGATCAGCAGGCTGATGCGCCGGTCGAGCTGAAAGAACAGCGCGGTCTTCTTAGCCGGCAGTACAGCGCGGACATTGGGAATGTATTTCGTGCGCAATTGCACCTGCTGCTCATCCAGGGCGGTGGCACGCTTGAGCAGGCTGTCGGCCTCTGCATCGGTCATTGCGTCATAGGTCTGGGCGTATTCTTTGATCAACGCATAACGAGTATCACCGAGCTTGGCGAGCTCGGCAGCATACTGATCATAAACCGGCCAGAACTTCACGGCTTCGGCATCGGTGAGCCCCATGTTGGCGGCGATGATCTGCTTTTTCTCCGAGCGTATGTCTTCCCTGAGCAACTGGGCATCCTGATCGATCCCGGCCGAGTTCGAAGCCTGGGTTCCCCGGGAGGCTGGCGCGGCTTGTGCTCGAAGAGCCGGAGTATGCAGCGCTAATAACGTTACGAGTATCCCGAGTGCGGCAAAATTCTTTTTGAACATTGCTTCTCCTTGAATTTTCGTGGGTCCGGCTGTCGTCCGCGAAGGCTTTTCGCACGAGTAACAACCGGATTTGGTTATCCGGCCACTGCTGTGAAGACGCATGAGCCGTCGCTAAGGATACCGCCGACGGAGTTTTTGATCGTCCGATGGGGCGAACTGTTGGTGTAACCCATCAGCTAATAGGTTTCTTTGGCTGATGCTCACTTATATCTGAGGAAGTGAAAACCGGCTAGCAATAAATCGGCGGCTAACGATCACGATTCGAAACTCGAGGAGTCAATCCCATCTCAAAATGAGTAATCAGGTGGCTTGATTCCTTTGAGGCGCAAATAGACGTCACACTGGGCGCGGTGGTGGGCAGTATGCATAAACATGTTGACGATCATGGCGCGTCCGTCGGGATCGGGGCGTCCCTTCCATGATGGAATGTGCCAGGTATGTTGCAGTTCTTCGGGGGTGATTTGTGGCAGTACGCTAATCACGTAGTCAAAGGACTGCTCCAGCATCCTGATGACGGAGTCTTTATCGGTCGGCAGATTCTTGGCGGGGTCTAGGCTGAAGGGCGCGCGCAGATTCGTGATCTGGTGGAAGCGAAAGACATTCGAGCCCGCGATATGCGCCATCTGTTCGCCGAATGTCATCTCTTCCGGGCTCGGTTTGAAGGTGTAGAAATCAGCCGGCATAGCATTGGCGACGTCGAGCGTGAACTGGCGCGAGATCTTCCAGTCCTGGACGAACTCCTGCATGTCGAGTATGGAATCGACCTTTGTGGCCTGGGCGGCACAGCTGGTGATGAGGACCAAAGCGACGACGAGAACACGCAAGCATCCGGGCATGAGAAGCTCCTTCTTCATCGCGGTGATCGATAAAGCAGGCGAAGCAGCGCTTTGCCCGCGCTTTCCAGGTCGAACAACTGTTAGGGCGGCGGAGTGAATAACAACTTGCGTGTTCTGACGGGCTGGCTGAAACGTCATAAGCAACCAGGCAAATCTTCAGTGGAAGCGCACCAGGCTGAATATGAGAAAAACTGCTTCGGCGGCAGCCAACGCGATCCAGATCTTCTGGCGGAAGCGGCTGCGCGAGATGTCGCGCTTGAACTGCATCTGCGCCGCGAACAACAGAGGATTGACAGTCTTTTTCGCAGCCGATGCCGGCACAGGCTGAGGCGCCAGCTGCCAGGTTCCCGTCGCTTCCTGGGGAGCGTCAGGCAGAAACACCTTTGGGGTCGACAGAAGCGAAGACCAGTCCAGAACCTCGAGGTTCGACTCGCTGCCGAACCCTATGACAGGTTTGGAAGTCAGGTGCAGCGGAGGAAGCTTCTGCGGCGACAACCGGTCGCGCAAGGTCGACATCAGCGAATTCCACCAGCCACGGTCCAAAGAATCCCCCAGCAGTTCGCCTACATCGACTGGCTTCGACTCCAGCTTCAACGGAGGAAGCGTCTCAGGGGAGATGACATCGCCGAGGTTGGAAAATACCGTTCGGTACCAGGGCAACTCCAAAAGATCGCCCGTGAGAATACCAACGTCCACCGGCTCCGACGTTAGCTCAAGAGGAGGAAGGCGCTCCGGGGCCAGCCGCTCCAGAACATTGGTCAGCAGCGAACGCCACAAGGGCATCTCAATGCCTTCAGGGGGCGAAAGATCAAGGTAATACTCCAGGTGCAGCGGTTCACTCGCCGAAGTATGGCTTCGGGGATCGAAGTCGGTGTTGATGGGCACCTTCTAAGGATACACGATTTCTTCACCGGCCTTGCACTCGCTGCTGAACAGAGAGCATCGTGGTGACAAAATCCCATTCCTGACGACGCGGGCATGGGCTCCTATCACCCTTCACCGTTGCGGTAATTCGAGACTAAGTCGAGCTGCGGCGTCGAACCAGGTTAGCGGTGCCAACATCCCGAGCCCAGCAAGGCGAGGCTGACCGGCTCCGGCCTGGCGCATTGACGCTGGCCGCGTCGATTTCCGCGTTGAAGCTGACATTGTCCGGTGAGATCCGTGATGGGGACCGTAAGCGATTGCCTGGTGCCGACGGAAAACATGATGGGAGTTCCAAGCTGGTCGCCGGTGATGATGTCGAACTACTGCACCTCGCCCGCATCTCTCCGTGATCTTTCCTGGTCCAAACTGCCTCCCGGCGACGGGCCTCGTGCATGCGTTGCAGCCGATGCCGCCGGGCGCGGTAAAACTCGGGCGCGGCGTGTTTCCCGTGCCTGAATCGGTCGCATTCCGCCCGTACCGGTTACCGAATACCAGGCGGTGTAACTACCATTGCGATTCCCGGTAACGCCGGCATGCGTCGGCTGAGCAACTCCCACGATCACCGTCACGGCCCTGAGCCAGACGAGATGTGCTGTACTACTTCAACGGTTGTCATGTGGTCCTCCTTGCCCGAGCTGGCCGTGTATCACGTTCTTTCGTAGGCGAGATCGAGCGGAGACACGAAGTCGCTGCGCGCCGGATGCTGTGCGACGGCGAGGTCCTTCGTGCGGAAAGCGCATGATCTGTTTTGCGCCGTCATAGTGGGGCTGGACCATCAGCGAGGGGACCGCAGTGCCTGTTGCACGCTGGCTCAACTCCGATAGAGAGCACCGACGCAATCGACACCAGAACAAAACGGCTGCGAAAAGGATTGACTAAATGTGGAGAATTGCGGTCGCACGAGTCGAGTAGGTAGAGGTTCGAAACTCGTATTTTGGCTGGTCGGAGACGCGGACCGCGACTGGTCTATCCAGTTGGATAGGTTCCGACTAACCATTCAGTAGCTCGGGGCAAACATACGGTTGGCCACGAGTACCTACTCTCACGACACGACCTTTTGGGCCGTAAGCAGGCGCCCACAGCGTCTCTGCGCTGATGCTACACTGAAAGCTCTGTATGGCAGAACAGTCGCGCTCGCGTGTCTTCCTTTGGGTCTTGCTCGGTGGTGGCGCCTTCTTCCTTTTCCTGGTTGCCGTCTTCGCCTTGGTGTATTTCTCAGTCCGCTCTCAACAGAAGAGCTCATTCACCGGCTTTGGCGACAAGATCGCCGTAGTCGATCTGGAAGGCGTGATCCTTACGCCGAAAGACATGGTCGAACAACTGAAAAAGTACGCTGACGACGGTTCCATCAAGGCCATCATCATTCACGTGAACTCTCCCGGCGGAGGGGCGGCCGCTTCGGAAGAGATCTATCGCGAGGTGAAGCGCATCCGCGACGAGAAGAAGAAGCGTATCGTGGCCGACATCGAAACCGTCGGTGCCAGCGGCGCATACTACGTCTCATCGGCAACCAACAAGATCTTCGCCAACAATGCGAGCATCGTGGGTTCCATCGGCGTGATCGCCCAGTGGGTCAACTATGAAGAACTCATGAAGTGGGCCAGGCTAAAGGACATCACGCTCAAGGCCGGGGAGTTTAAGGATGCCGGCTCACCCACGCGCGACATGACGCCCGAGGAGCGCACGTACTTGCAGGGGCTCATCGACGACATGCACGGGCAGTTCATTCATGCAGTGGCGGAAGGGCGCCACATGAAAGAAGAGGACATCCGCACCATCGCTAACGGCAAGGTATGGACCGGTGAACAGGCTCTGCCACTTAAACTGGTCGACCAGATTGGCGACTTTCAGGCCGCGGTTGACGACACCGCGAAGTCAGTCGGCATCAGGGGCGAACCGACGCTGATACGGCCGCAGAAGGAGCGGAAGAGCGTCCTGGATCTCTTGTTTGGGGATGTCTCAGAATACCTGCCCACCAGGGCCAAGCTGATGGAGAGTAACGTGGGGTTTTATTACCTGTGGAGGTGAGTTAGCGGGCAGCCCTCCGCACTCGGTAACGTCGCAGTAGTTCTATACCTCATGTCGTCTTTGTGAACACGAGCCTCAGCCCCATGAAACAGCGCTGCTTTCGCCCTCAGTGGAGGCTGAATTGGAGGAAAGATCGTCTTCCAGGGCATCGGCCAAGCGCCGGAAGTGCTGCGAAAACTTATACTTGCCAATCTTAGGGAGAATCTGAGAGTATCCGTTGTACGCATTCCCAGCTGCAGGTTTGTGATGGCGAGAAGGGGCGAGCAAAATGACCAAGGCAGACTTGATCGATGAGGTGTCCCGGCTGGCGGAATTGACCCGTAAAGACAGCGAGGTCATTGTCGAGACGATCTTTGAGGGCATCGTGCGCTCGCTGCGCGCGGGCGACAAGATCGAGATCCGTGGCTTCGGCAGCTTCCGCACCCGCCAGCGTAAGCCCCGCGTCGGGCGCAATCCCAAGACTGGCGACCGCGTCGAGGTTCCTGCCAAGAAAATTCCGTTCTTCAAGCCCAGCAAAGAGTTGAAGGATATGGTCAACACTTACCTCGAGCAGCACCCCGAGGAGGCGATCACGCCGGGAGCGGAGGGCGCTTCGGGAACGTCGTAGGGGTGAG
>Ga0306920_100007374_pt1 | contig 14484 bp, 11 predicted proteins | sample flu12Cox44000170_FD_204666 | JGI IMG/M metagenome (GOLD analysis project Ga0306920, IMG submission 204666) | Lab enrichment of tropical soil microbial communities from Luquillo Experimental Forest, Puerto Rico - flux4day.12C.oxic.44.000.170 (v2)... | ecosystem: Environmental > Terrestrial >...
CTCGAGCTGATCGCCGGCGCCGGCCACTTCCCGCATTGGGAGCAACCCGAGGCCTTTGTCGACAAGCTCGCCGCCTTTGTCGACAAGCTCGCCGCCTTTGTCGACGGCAACCGATAACAGGAGGCCTACCATGCGCGTCTGGTATTTCTCCGAGATGGCCTATCACCCGGCTTGGGAGGAAGGGTTGAAGCGCGGCTCGTTGCGAGTCGTTTTGCCCAACAGCAATTACGATCCGCAGATCGGCCACCAATTGCTGAACCGCTACCTCGACGAATTCGCGCTGTGCGACGAGGTCGGTCTCGACATCATGGTCAACGAACACCACAGCACCTCGACCTGCCTGACGATTTCGGTGCCAATGGCATTGGCGATTATCGCCCGCGAGACCAAGCGCGCGCGGCTCTTGTCGCTCGGCACGCCGATCGCCAACCGGCCCGACCCGGTGCGCGTCGCTGAGGAGATGGCCTGGCTCGACGTGTTGTCGGGCGGCAGGCTGGAGATGGGCCTCGTCAAGGGCGCGCCCTACGAGATCGCGCCGGCCAACAGCAACCCGGCCAATCTGATGCGGCGCTATTGGGAAGCGCACGATCTGATCCTGAAGGCGATGTCGACGACCGACGGCCCGTTCAGCTGGGAGGGCGAGTTCTTCCACTACCGCAATGTCAATATCTGGCCGCGGCCGTTGCAGCAGCCGACCCCGCCGGTGTGGATGACCGGTTTGAGCGTCGAGACCGGCCGAATGGCGGCCGAGCGCGGCCATGTCGTCGGGACGCTGCTGTCGCTGTCGGCTGCCGGGCCGATGTTCGAGGCCTACCGCCAGCGCGCGCGAGAATTGGGCCGGCCCGCTGGCCCCGACCGTTTCGCCTATGCCGCGGTGATCGGCGTCGGCACGACACGGGAGGAAGGGCGCCGCCGCGCCAATCTCGCCGCCGATTATGTTCGCACGTCTCCGGTCGTGGCCGAGCCGTTCACCAACCCGCCCGGCTACAACTCGCTCGCCGCCAATATCGCGATGCTCAAAGCCGGCGGCAAACGCGGCGGCTTTGTCCGGGACCGCCACGGCAATCCGGTCGATCAGACCACCGCGACGATCGACCAGTTGATCGAGAGCGGCACCTGCTTCGCCGGCACCCCCGACGATGTGTACGATCAGATCAGGGCGCTGAGCGACAGCGTCGGCGGCTTTGGCAATTTGTTGATGTTCGGCCAGGGCGGCTTTCTCGACCACGCCGACACGGTCGCCAACATCACGCTCTTTGCCAAAGAGGTCCTGCCGCGCCTGCGGGAGCTCAATGCGGAACCAAAGAGCGCGGCGCTCGCGGCAGAGTAAGCGGGCCGCATGGCGCTCGAAGAGTACCGGCGCAAACGCGATTTCCGGAAGACCCCGGAACCGGCGGGCAAAGCGCCGGCGCGCGAGAGGACCGCGGCACCGCTCGCCTTTGTCATTCAGGAGCACAAGGCGCGGCGCCTGCATTTCGACTTTCGTCTCGAGCTTGACGGGGTGTTGAAGAGCTGGGCGGTGCCAAAAGGCCCGAGCCTCGACCCCGGCGAAAAACGGCTCGCCGTGGAGGTCGAGGACCACCCGCTCGACTATGGCGGGTTCGAGGGAGTGATCCCGGAAGGGCAATATGGCGGCGGCACGGTGCTGCTGTGGGACCGCGGCACCTGGGTCCCGGCCGACCCCGATCCGGCGGCGGCGCATGCCAAGGGCATGCTCAAATTCGAGCTGCGCGGCGAGAAGCTGCACGGCAATTGGGCGCTGGTGCGGATGGGCGGCAAGGCCGCCCGCGAGCGGCGCCCAAACTGGCTGCTCGTCAAGGAGCGCGACGAGGCGGCGGTGCCGCAAAGCGGCGATGCCGTCGTCATGGACAACCCGCTCAGCGTCGAGACCGGCCGCTCGCTCGAAGCAATCGCCGAGGACCGCGACCGGGTGTGGGATTCCGGAAAGGGCGAGACGACTCCCAGACACCCGCCCGACCATATCCGCGGCGCCCGAAAGGGCCGTATACCCGGCAATCTGAAGCCGCAGCTCGCCACCCCGGCGACCGCGGCGCCGGCGGGCCCGGACTGGGTGCACGAGATCAAATATGACGGCTATCGCCTGTTCGCCGATATCGAGCACGGCGAGGTCCGGCTGATCACCCGCAACGGGCTCGACTGGACCGGCAAATTCCCGGAGCTCGCCCGTGCCTTCGCGCAGTTGCCGGTCGAGACGGCGCTGATCGACGGCGAACTCGTCCATCTCGCCGCGGACGGAACGACGAATTTTTCCGGCCTACAGAACGCGATTGCCACCGGCAAGACCGGAACCTTGAATTTCTTTGCCTTCGACCTCCTCCAACGCGACGGCTGGGATCTGACCCAAGCCTCGCTCGAAGACCGCAAGGCGGCACTCGCCGACATCATTCCGCCGGATGCCGCGGGGATGCTGCGCTACAGCGACCACCAGCAGGGCCACGGCCCGGCCGTGCTGCGCCAGGCGAGCAGCCTCGGCCTCGAAGGCATCGTCTCGAAGCGCCGCGACGCGGCCTATCGATCGGGGCGCGGCGGCGCCTGGCTCAAGGTGAAATGCCGCAACCGCGAGGAAATCGTCGTCATCGGCTTTACCGACCCCGAAGGCAAGCGCGAGGGCTTTGGCGCCCTCCTCGCCGGCTACTACGATCCCTCGGGAACATTGCGCTATGCGGGTCGCGTCGGCACCGGCTTTAGCGCCGAGCGGCTCGCCGATCTGCGCAAACGGTTCGATACTCTGTCCGTCAAAGACCCTCCCGTCATCCTGCCGAAAGAGGCGCCGCGCAAGGGCGTCCATTGGGTCCGGCCGGCTCTCGTCGCCGAGGTCGAGTTTGCCGGCTGGACCGCCGACCAGATCCTGCGCCACGCCTCGTTCCAGGGGTTGCGCGAGGACAAGAGGGCGCGAGAGGTCGTTTACGATCCAGGAAAGTTGCCAGCGGTCGAGCCTGGGACGACACATATGAGGCCGAGCACACCCGACACCGACATCGCTCCCCGCGCCCGCGACGGCAGCATGATGTTTGAGGGGGTGCGGCTGACCCACCCCGACCGCGTGCTCTATTCCGGGGAGGCGCTGACCAAGCTCGATCTGGCGCGCTACTACCAGGCGGTGGCCGAATGGGTGGTGCCGCATCTCGCGCATCGGCCGCTAACCCTGGTGCGCTGCCCAGGCGGCCAGGGCAAGCCGTGCTTTTATCAGAAGCATCTCGGCAAGGGCGCACCCGAGGTGATCGGCCATATCGACATCACCGAGGACGGTGAGACGGTGGCCTATCCGGTCATCGAAGATCTGGCAGGGCTCGTCGGGCTGGTGCAGATGAACGTGATCGAGCTCCATCCCTCGGGTGCCGGTGTCGACAAGCTCGACACCCCCGACCGGATCACCTTCGACCTCGACCCGGACGAGGGCTTGGCATGGCCGCGGGTCACCGAAGCGGCGATCGACATCCGCGATGCGCTGCGGGCGATCGGCCTCGAGAGCTTTGCCAAGACGACCGGCGGCAAGGGCTTGCATGTGGTCGTGCCGCTGCAGCCCAGGCTCGGCTGGGACGAGGTCAAGGCCTTCACCAAATGGGTTGCCGACAGCTTTGTCGCACAATCCCCGGAGAGGTTTACGGCGAACCAGGCCAAGCGGGCGCGGCATGGCCGCATCTATATCGACTATCTGCGCAACAGCCGCGGCGCTACCGCGATCGGCGCCTATTCGCCGCGGGCGCGGCCGGGTGCGACGGTGTCGACCCCACTGTTCTGGGAAGAGGTCGAGAACGGGGTGCGTCCGGACGGTTTTACCGTCACTACCGTCCCCGAGCGTCTCGCCGGGCTTAAGACGGACCCGTGGGCCGAGATCGGCAAGCTGCGCCAGTCGATCAGCGCCGCGGTGCGGCGCCAAGTGGGGGCTTGATCGCCGCCGTAGCGGCCGGGAACGATCTGCGGTATTGATCCGTTAAACTTTGCCCGGTTTACGCGACAAAGGAGGAGGTCGACATGCCGCGCGCAAGCTGGAATGGGTTTCTGCGCCTATCTCTGGTGACCTGTCCTGTCTACCTGGTGCCGGCGACGACCGAGGCCAAACGCGTCCGCTTCAACCAGCTGAACTCCGAGACCGGCAACCGGGTGGCGCAGCAGCTCGTCGATTCCAAGACCGGCGATCCCATCGACCGCGATCAGATCGTCAAGGGGTACGAGTACGAACGCGGACGCTATGTCACGATCACCGACGACGAGCTGAAGGATCTGCAGATCGAGTCGTCGAAGATCATCGATCTCGACCGCTTCGTCGAGCGCGACGAGGTCGATCCGATCTATCTCGACACCCCCTACTACGTCCATCCCGATGGCGAGATCGCCGCCGAGACGTTCCGCGTCATCGGCGAGGCGATGGAGAAGACGGGCAAGGTCGGGCTCGGGCATGTCACCTTGTCGAGCCGCGAACGGCTGGTCCTTGTCGAGCCGCGCGACGGCGGGCTCGTCATGTCCACGGTGCGCTCGGCCGACGAAGTCCGCCCGCCCGAGTTCGGCGCCAAGCCAAAGGGCGAGGCCGACGCCGATATGGTGGCGATCGCCGAGACGATCATCGAGCGCCGCGCGGCCAAGTTCGACCCGGAGACCTTCCGCGACCGCTACCAGGACGCGCTGCGCGAATTGGTCGACGCCAAGACCAAAGGGTTGGAGCGGGCGCCGCGCGAGGTCGCCGAGCCGCCCAAGGTCATCAACCTGATGGACGCGTTGAAGCGGAGCCTCGCAAAGGAGACCGAGGCGGGGGCGAAGGAGGCGGAGCCGAAGGAGACGGCCGCGAGTAAAACCGCGCGCTCCAAACCCGCTCCCGACCGCCGCCAGGCGGCGCTTCTGTTGCCGGTGGCCGGCGGCCGCAAGAAGCAGGAGCCCGCGGCGGCCGAGCCGATGGCGGCACCCGCCGCGAAGGGCCGGAGAAGGGCGAGCTAGCGCCGCCCGCTTTTCCTGCCATACGGGAAAACCGCGGGGAAAATTTTTTTTCCGATGCTGCCCACGACGAAAAATCGAGCGCTGTCATAGGCTTGCGCGACTCTCGCGTAAAATAGAACGTTCGGCAGGGAAGCGGCAGGGAAAGCGTAAACCGTCTAATGCCCGGGAGTTGGCAGCGCCCGACCGCGATTGTTTTCGACCCGCTAGCGCCAGTCATTGACGATTTTTTGACACCGAATATTTGAACCTTAACCACGATGATCGCGTTAACGGGTGCGCGCTAAGGGTGGAGTGATGCCAGATTCCAGAATGTTGTGGGGCTCCTTCTCTGCAGACGATTGGCTGCCGCTGCGACGGCTCAGCAACCACCCCCTTCATCCGCGGCTGGTCAGTTTAAGATCTTTCATCGTCATATCGCTTTTAGCGTTCGCGCTGTGGGCAGGGATCTGGTGGGCCGTCCACGCATTGGCCTCGGCCTTGTTTTGATAGCTACTCGACGCGAGCCCACCTCTAGACTAGGCGCGCAGTTGTCCGCACAACGATAAGGCCGAGTTACTCGCTCTAACACACCTGAATTCGCCGTAAAATTCGGCCATCTCCGCGCTCCGCAACTACAGCGTGTAATTGGCATCGCGAGGTCAAACAGGTCTGTGTCGGCCCAGGCCTGCTAGATCATATCCATAATCATAATACACCAATTGACAATTTACAACAATCCTGCCAAGTAGAATCGAAATTCGCCATGGCAAGAGGGTGACGGTGTCGCCCGCCCCACGCCGGGCGAAAAGATCAGCAGGAACCCCATGTCCGAAACCAAACGCGACTACGCGGTCGGCCGCGGCAAGCCGCCCTTGCATACCCGCTTTAAAAAAGGCCAGTCCGGCAACCCGCGCGGACCGCGCGCAAAAAACCTGTCGGCATTGCTGATCGAGGCGCTCGACGAGCCGGTGACCGTCACCATCGACGGCGAGCGCCGCGAGATCACCAAGCGCCAGGCTATCGCCACTCAACTCGTCAACAAATCGACCGATGCGGATTTGCGCGCGACCAAGATGCTGATCGACGTGCTGAAGGACGCCGAGAAAAAAGCCGGCGCCGCGCCGTCTGCCGAGCCCGCTCCGTTCACCGCGGCGGACGAAGAGGTCATGGCGACCTTTATCGCCAGGCCGCGGCAGTCCTGGGAGGAGGAGCTGCAGCGGAACAGCGCCGAGCCGGGTCATTGCGCCAATGATGACGAGCCCCGGTAAATTCACCTGGGCCACATACGACACGCTACTGCGGCTCGATTTTGTCAGCTTTGCTCAGCGCTGCTTGTGCGAGTTGAGCCCGCGCACCGCCTTTTTTGATGAACTGGCATATCGAGCTCCTCTGCGCAAAGCTGGCGGCGTTGCGTGCCGGCAAGATCGGGCGGCTGATTATCAATGTGCCGCCGCGTTACCTGAAGTCGCATTTGGTCTCGGTCACCTTTCCCGCCTGGTGTCTCGGTCACCAGCCCTCGGCGCAGATCCTGTGCGCCAGCTATGCGCAGCAGCTCGCCGACAAATTGGCGCGCGATCGCCGGCGCATCATGATGAGCGACTGCTACCGCCGGGTGTTCCCGACCGGCTGTACCGGAGCGGCGGGCGGTCAGCGAATTCGAGACGACGGCGCAGGGCTGCCGGCTCGCGACCTCGGTCGGTGGGGTGCAGACCGGGCGCGCCGCCGACCTGATCATCATCGACGATCCGCTAAAGCCCGAGGAGGCGTTGTCGCAAGCCCAGCGGCGGGCGGCCAACGAGTGGTTCGACCATACCCTCTACAGCCGGCTCAACGACAAGCGACGAGGCGGGATCGTGCTAGTCATGCATCGCCTGCACGAGGACGATCTTGGCGGCCACGTGGTGGCGCAGGAGGACTGGGAGCTCGTCAGCCTGCCTGCGGTTGCCGAGACCGACGAGACGCAGCTCGTCGATACGGTCTGGGGACCCAAACGCCTGACTAGGCGGTAGGGTGAAGCCCTGCATTCGGCACGCGAGCCGGTGCCGATGCTCGAGCAGATCCGCCGCACGATCGGCGAATACAATTTTGCCGGCCAGTATCAGCAGGCGCCCTCGCCATTGGGCGGCGGCCTCGTCAAGGCGGTCTGGTTCCGGCATTACGCAGCCGAGGACGTGCCGCAGTTCGAGCGCATCGTGCAGAGCTGGGATACCGCGAGCAAGGCGACCGAGCTCAGCGATTTCAGCGTGTGCACCAGCTGGGGGATAGCGGGCAAGAACCTCTACCTGCTCGACGTGTTGCGCCAGCGCATGGAATACCCGGAGCTGAAGCGCGCGGTGCGGGCGCAGTACGAGCGGTTCCGGCCGAGTGTCGTACTGATCGAGGACAAGGCCTCTGGGACCCAGCTGATCCAGGAGCTGATCGCCGAAGGCCTCTATGCGGTGACCCGCTACCAGCCGCAATTCGACAAGGTCATGCGCATGCACGCGCAGACCGCGATGATCGAGAACGGCTTTGTCCACCTACCCGACACGGCACCGTGGCTCGCCCAATATCTGCACGAGATGAGCGGCTTCCCCAATGGCCGGCACGCCGACCAGGTGGACTCGACGGCACAGCTGCTCGACTGGTTCAAGCGTGGCGCGGGCCCCAGCTCCAACGCCGGGATCTTCGAATATTACCGCATGCTGGCCGAGGGAGCACGCAGCCAGCAGGCTCAGCGGGAGCGTCGCGTGCGCCTGCGCGTTCCTCAGGGTATCGGACGAATGAACATGCTCCATCTCAACGTCGCCGCCGACGGCACCTGCGAGATGTCGGAGGAGGATGCCGAGTCGTTTCTGCGCGCAGGGTGGGAGCGGGTGGACGCCGGCGATGCAACCGCCCAGCAGAGCGGTGACCCACAGACCGCGCGCCCCGAACCGTTATCGGTGATGGCCAAGAGGCTCGGCTTCCTCCGGCCGTTGTGACCGTGCGGCAAAGGCGCGAACCCAACGACGCAGCGGCGCGAGTGCAGCGCCAACATCTGCGCAATGTCGGCCTTCCGACCGTTCACTGACTGTCGGAGCCCCCGAGCTAGCGAGCCGAGATGTGCCAGACGCGGCCGTCTGTGAATCTTCTTTTCTGGATGGCACACAGTACCAAGTGCGTGATCGCAAGCGTCTGGCAACCGCTCCCTATCGCTTCGGCGCCCGAAGTCTTCGGCGGGAAACCGATACCCCGTTGAGCTTAAAAACCACTAAAATAAATGTTTAAGAATTACCAATTTCCTTTATTTCAAATTGGTATTGTAAAATGGTTTCTCTCTATTCTAAAACTGCAATTACAATAGCTTTAATCGCTGCGGAAAATCCAGTGGCGATCTCATGGTTAACGCTGCAAGATAGCTCCTCAATTATGAAGAGTGCCACAATGTAACGTTCCTCGTTTAGCTCGCTACGATCTTGTCGAGTCTGTCTGGCAGCTGGGCTAGGCGATCGAGTTCGCCATCGACCAGCGGCGCAAGAAATAGACTCACCAAATAAGCATTGAGATAACCGCGAGCGATGAGCCGTCGGGCCAGACCGGGCTCGATACGGTCTAGCGTCGTCGGCGCGTCTATCGAACTCGAGGCTTCCTCCTCCACTAGACGCTTCCAGGCGGGAAAGCTGCGCAGGGCATCCCAGTCTTCCATATTGGCCAAACCCGGAACTGGAAAGGAGCCTCGGGGTTCTGGCTGTGTGCGGAGTATAGCACCCAGCCAATCCGCATCAGGCGACTTGAGAGCAAGCCTGACATCTATGAGTCGGCTCTCCTCCCATTCCTTGACTGACCGATCGGATTTTCTGATGAGTTCTTCGCTCCAGATGCCGCCATAATAATCGCGGGCAATCTCCTCATATGGCCGAAGGTCAACAATGACGTCGGGAGGATCGTACGAATCTGGGCGTCTTCCGCTCCACGTTCGGCGATCAAACGCCCTTCTTATATTTTGCACCCGTGGAAGCACTGTATTGGCATTGAGGATCGTGGTGACCTGTAGCAATGACTTGATTAAAGCCACTCCCGGAATCTGAAACACCCAAGATTCTGTTGGCCGAAGGGGCGCCGACCCGTTGATGCACAGCAATGGCATCTCGGAGGCTGCCCCTCGTAAATCGAATGGGCGCAGGACGCCATTCTCCCACGTAGCGTAAGTGCCGATGAAACCGTCTTCTCGGAGCACATGGGAGCCAAGATTATTCCAAAGACCGCCATCACTTAGGAATGCCACTCTTGGCAATTCGGCAACGAGATCTATGGCCGGATCTGGGGGTAGGCGCATTCGGCGCGGTGCAATCCCTGGAAAGGCTGCTGACGCTCGGACAATCGAAGCAATTGACACCCGGCCGGCATTGAAGGTCTGGAACTCCTGAGCTGCAAAACTGATGTGTCCTCGCGGCTCGGGTCTGAGGCGGCGCCAAATCATGCCGCCATGCTGTGATGACGCATAGAGGGGCAGTCCGAGCACAAGATCGGTCATGCAAAAGACATGATCAATGGATCGTCCAGACAGAGATGCGAGTTGAGCGTGCGTTACCCGACTCTGATTGGACGAAGAGTATTGAAAATATCGTCGATTAATCAACCATTCGACAAGCAGGCCGTTGCCGATGAACGCAGTGATGAGCGCTAGGCAAAACACCACAATGCCAACCCACACGGCCAGACATGTCGTCAAAACGCTGAGGCGAAGAATACTCCCAGTAACGGCCCCCAGAGCAACTGGAGCGAGCACGAGTCCGGCAATCCAATTTCGCGTGAGCACGCCCTTCTGAACAATCAGAGAGGTGAGTTCGCCTGCGATCTCGTCAAGTTGGCCTGGGCCTAGCTCATCAAGTCGGCAGCGTTGGGCGACGAACGCGTTGGTAATAGACCCACCGGAAACCGACGCTATCTGCACGATCTTGGGCCCAAGCCTGCGGTCGACGATGGCCATCAGGGCACCGAGGGTCGCCAGGGTTGCACGGTGCCCGCCTCCAGAAAGCGCAATCGCAAATCCACCCGCGCCGATCCGGTCATACAGGGCCTTTGCTGCTGCGGAATGCTCAGTCGACATCGCATCTACTCGTCGCCGCTATGGTTGTCTATCGGTGGCGGTGATTACCAGTTTCTTTGATGAGAGCTCTTACTGGTGGTTATCATCGGCCCGCGGATACCCACTGCGTACCGGTAAACAAGTGAAAAGGATTTCGGCGGGTTTCTTCACAAACTTGCTGAGCTCCTATTTGGGCGTGAAAAAGTATACGTCCTGATATCGTTCTTTTCTAACACGACCGGAACACTCGACAGGCGTGTGCGTCTCAGGGTCTAAGCATTCGATGTAACTGAGTTGGACGATACCATTAGTGCCTGTGGTCCCGGAACTTTTTTGTACGGGGGGCTGAAAGTCCTCATCATAGATGATTACTGCTGCGCCATCAACCGGGTTACCCGTCGCCGTGTCGGTTACCGCCAGCTGAATGGTGAGCTGATGTCCACTCCGTCCCAGTAATTGGACATCCACGTTCATAAATAAGGGAGGAAATGTGAGTTGCCATCGGTTAGACAAATCGTTCTCAAACGTTCGTACCGTGAAGTTGTTCGACAAATTGGCATAGATTTGCTGCCATTTATTATAGTACGGATAGCGGTTGCCATAACCTTGCCTATTTAAATCCAAAAATTGCCCCCAATGAGGAAGCGGCAGCATGTCAATCGGATAATAATAAATCTGGTCCAAAATGTTTGTTAGCAGCTCGAGCTCGGCATTCACACCGGGAAGAGCCGAAACCTCCACAGAGCAAGTTTGGGCCCATTGTTGCATTCCTAAAAATGCACGGCTTTGTCCCATGAACCGAATAGCAACATAACCGAGGAGAAAAGTCCCAGTTGCATTATTTACCATCTTAATCAGATCGTCGACAAAGCCGACATAGTATGGAATGGGCGGTGTGCCCCCGGTTAGCTGCGCAGGGAGGGATACCTCAAATGAATAGCCGCCGGTAGGATCTATATTAGGAGAATCGACATCAATCGGCCCGAACGCCGGTCGATAGCGAGTCGCGTCCATTACCTTGTAACTGACGTCACCGATCGTACCTGGAGCCCATAGAGCAGCCATGAAGTTGCTGTAATCATTCTCAACGACTGCTCGTAATTCGGGTGCATCGCTAAGAATGTTGTTTATGAGTTGAACAAGCACTTTTCCTGCAGAATTAAAGATGTCGTTAATGTTTCCGCTTTGTAGCAGCTGTTCGAAAGTTTCCGCTGCAACTTTCACAGCGTCAATGGGATTGGCGGTTAAAAGATCGCCAGCCAATTGAAGTAGTGCGTGGATCACTCGATCCGAGGGTGACGTGACGTTGGGAAGTCCGGCGATATCGCCTTCTCTTCTAGTGGTGACGAGGGCAAAGTTTGTGCCGGTGTTAGCAGTATAGGGATTGACGACAACCTGCAGAAAGCGGAATGTTCTGTCATTTAGTTGTTGAGCCTCGGTTTGCTTGAAGTCTTGCCAAGTCGTCGCTGAGGTCGTCTCAATCAGAGTGTATTGGGAGCGCACGCGGAGGACAACAGCGTAGATAATCCCCATGCAGCCCACCGATACCAAGACGGCGTTGAACCAATCGTCGTCATAGATGATATTTTCGAGTGCAATGTCGGGAACGACGTTTTGGTGCAATAATGATTTATCCGTAATGGCTGCAGTGGGTTCGATCCAGTATTGGCTCCCCCCGGCACCTACCAAGTGAATTGCAAGAACGCTGTCCGCCAAAGGCGCGGTGAAGAGGTCCCCGCCATGGGTACCCGTGGAAATGGCCCCCCCTAACGTTTGACCGCTTGCTCCTCCCATCGTCTCAAGCGCAAGCCCAAGCCCATCTAGGTTCTTGTACAGTTGGTGTATCGATATCCCGGCCTGCACGTGGTAAACGTGAGATGGCTGACTACCGTTAAAAGCGCTTTGAACGGTGTTTAGTTCGTTATTAAGCTGGCCGGTATCTAACATTACGTCGGGTGTCATCGCGCAGTCTGAAAAAGACCATTTACTGCCAAATGCATGTACTCTTTTCTGATTTACTTCCGCCCACCTGATGACCGCGACCAGATCGGCAACACTGGCTGGGGTACAAATTGACGAGGCGACGATAGAGTGTGTCTGCTCATAGTTTATCCAGGGCGCATTTTGCTGACACACAAGCGAGCTACGAAGGGAAATAGTCGGTGGTGGCGGCCAGTGTTGCCCTTTCTCTTGCGCGATGCCACCAATTGTCTTCACCTGTAGAGACTTGGCGATCTGGAGAAGATCTATGTCGGCCACCGGAATTCTCCTTGCGCTCGAGGATCGTCACAGAAACCACGTCATGGCATCTTATCGCGTGATATCAATGTTCTATTGTTATGTCCGATGTCACGTAACCTGCAAGCCGAAGCGACGGCGGCACCTTAAGAAATGCAACCACCCGTAGGCCCAGCTTCAATCGATCAGGTGTTACGCGCCATCCTCTTCGCGCCGTGGAAGGAGTTTCGATCGGAGATGGTGGGCCATCTTCATTCATCCCCCCGCGGATCTCGACGCAAGAAAAAAAACGCACTATGGTATGCCGGAAAGCGCGGGATATGCTAATCCCGAGCAGGAGCAGGGAACGTCGATACGCGAAACCATCGAGGCACGACTCGCAGCTCTTAGGCGGGAGTACGCCGCGGGCGAAACGCAGCTTCGACTCCAAGAACAACAACTAAATTCCTTACGGGAAACGGTCATTCGTATCAGCGGCGCCATTCTGGTACTGGAGGAGATACTCTCCTCTTCGGTAACTGATACGCCATCACAGGAATTCCGGCCAACTGATGGACTAGCGGTCGTCGGCGGACAAGCCGACGGTTCAAAGGGGTGAGCATCGAAACAGGGAGGGCTGAAGCATGGCTTCTTGGGACCTGGGCGGAAACGCAATTACCGGCCCAACTCAATATTTGGGCACGCAAGCCAACAACAATCCTCAACCGCTTGCAATCAGCACCAACGGTGTAGAACGCCTTCGGGTTGACACCAACGGTAACGTCGGGATCGGCACACAAGCGCCTCAGAGTAAGCTGCAGATTAGCGGCTTAACAGCGATAGATGAGGGTCCAACAGCGGCTGGAGCATGGACTAATTTGGGGTCCAATTCCTACTACGACGGTGCTTGGAAGAGGCTGGACACGACCAAACCAGGGGTTAACCTGCATATGAATGCTGACGACGGCGCAGGTCAGGAGTTCAGATTCCACCGTGAGGAGATTAATTCGAACGCGCGTAACCTCGCTGTCATAGGAAGTCAGACGAGTTACATCTCTGGAGGCAAAGTCGGGATCGGCACGACGAACCCGACCGCCGCATTAGAGGTTGCTGCTAGCATTCAAGGCTTAAAAGTCGGAGTAAGCGGCAACATGGCGAACGCTAACGTGGAGGTCGTCGGCGATTTAGAGGTCATCGGCCACGACGCTAGCAGCGTTAGCACGCTGGGTGCATCTGCATGGAACTTCTACAACTCCGGCAATAGCCCCTCGTGGTCTGGAACCTTGCTCCGTTACTACGGTCAGAATACGACTGGAACCGTCAATGCGCTGCCGACGGCCAATCAGGGCGCCATTGTTTTTCAAAACCTTAGTAATGGTGTAATCACATCAAACGGGCAAACAAATATTTATATCGCTCCATACGAGAAAGTATCGGCCGCATTTCTTTGGAACGGTAATGTCGGCGTCGGCGAAAGTAATCCGTCTTACAACCTCCACGTTGCTGGGTCTGACGGCACGAACATTCGTGTTGAAGGCGCGACCAGCCCTCGATTTTCAATCAACCAGACAGCCGGACAAGGCGATCAGAAGCTCTGGCAGAACTACGCGGCAAAACTCAATGAGTCTATCAGTGTCCTCAATTTTAGCGCGCTAAACGACGCTGAGAATTCGGAAAATTTCTGGATGAATGTATGTCGCGGGCCAGGAACAGCAATACAAAGCGTTATATTCCCGAACGGCAACGTCGGTATTGGGGTCACGTCCCAGGGTGTTGGTGTCGGAGGACCGCCGGCACCAACGGTAATGACGAAGCTTCAGATTGAAGGCCCAAGTGATCCCCTTGCCTCAATAGGACTGACGCGAAGCGACAATCACAAATTCATGAGGCTGGGCGTCGGCGCGTCTGGTGTGGCCCTCGATTTCGATCCATCCTCATATTTTGTCATCCAGAAGAATACCTCAGCCAGCATGGGCGGAACGTTCAGCGGACAAGAGCTCTTGCGTGTAACGGCCGACGGAAATGTTGTCGTTCCCGGTGATATCCTTCTGACCGGCGCAGACTGCGCCGAGCACTTTGACATTGGCGCCGGCGAGTCGCCCCAGCCCGGCACAGTCGTGGTCATTGATGAAGGCGGTGCCCTGCGGGAAAGCAGAGAACCCTACGATAAGAAAGTCGCCGGCGTTGTTTCGGGTGCCGGCGGCTACCGGCACGGTCTCGTCCTCGATAAGCGATCTTCGGACGAGGGGCGGATCCCGGTAGCCCTAGTAGGCAAAGTCTATTGC
>Ga0306920_100007375_pt1 | contig 14483 bp, 11 predicted proteins | sample flu12Cox44000170_FD_204666 | JGI IMG/M metagenome (GOLD analysis project Ga0306920, IMG submission 204666) | Lab enrichment of tropical soil microbial communities from Luquillo Experimental Forest, Puerto Rico - flux4day.12C.oxic.44.000.170 (v2)... | ecosystem: Environmental > Terrestrial >...
GCTGGTTCGGTCGTATCCCTCGGCAGCGTGGATCACAAAGGCTTGATCAGGTGGAGTCGCGTTGTACTTGGCGACAGCGTGGGGATCGAGCGCAAGTGAATGGGCCCACGAGGAGCTGATGATGCGAACCGGAAAATCCGGAGTCAGCAGGACCGGGTCGACGGGATTGTGGTGACACACCGAGGTCACACCACACAAAAGGTTGCGAATCCCGCCCCACCACAACCGTACCGCTTTGGGAATACGCTGCTGGCGTTCAATGACTTGGGCATGATTCCGCTGAATGTCTGAAGCCCAGTCCAGATAGTTTCGGTAGGGGCCATTGCCGAGATTGGGGTACAGGCCGAACTCCAGATGATCGTGAGAATTGATCAACCCCGGCAAGAGCAGGTAACCGCGCAAGTCGACTTCCTCCGGGGGGCAAGCGCCACAGCCAAGCGGGAGTATTTCGCTACTGCGAATCGCGGAGATGCGTCCGCCGTCAACATGGATCACGGCAAGGGCTGCCTGGTCGGGACCGAGAGCGACGTTAGCGTGGCATAGCCGCAGGCGAGGCGGACCGTCGCCTGCGACAACGGCCGGGGTTTGCGGACGGCTGCCTTCGCATTGAAGCATATAGATAGCCGGACGGTCTTCCGCGGCCTCCATCTCAGCCGATTTTCCCTGGCTGCGCAAGGCTCGCTTCTCGGCTTCTCCAAACGGAGGCTCAAGCAGGCACACAACTCTGAACCCCGAGACTTCAAATACCGAACCCACAGTTTTCAGGGAATGTATAGCCGTGGAGAGCCGCACACTTTGACTGCCGGCGCGGAAACCGCGCTTCCAACCGCATGACAGCATCGTGTGAGGGTGCATGTCGGAGACAAATACCTTCGCTTCCGGCCGGGCAATGCGACACAGCTCCCGCACGAAGGCCGGTAAGTCATCGATGTAGCTCAGCACGAACGATGCCAGCACAACATCAACCGAAGCGGCATCTACAGGCAGCGCCGTGGCTGTTCCCGGCAGCAACTCCGCGGCACCGGCAAGCTTCGAGGCAGCGCAGTCCAGCATTTCGGGCGAAGGATCGACACCGATCAGGCGCTGCGCGCCCTTTCCCCTCAGCTGAGTGAGCCACCTGCCAGTGCCGCAGCCGACGTCAAGAACGGTGAGCCCGTGAACGTCGGGAAGCAATTCTGCCAGGAAGCGCTCCTCGAGCGAAAGCAGTGGATTGGGCTGTTCGTCATAGAGGCGGGCCCATATCGCGAAGTCGCTGGCGGTCGGCGGTGCCTGGATGATCCGGGTATGGGAAATGGCAGCCATGATCGTTCCCTAGAGGCTCTCGTGCTTCGGTTTTCGCAGATCGATGAACCGGTGTGCCCAGCGCAGTTCCCTGGGAGCGCGGTAAATGTGCCACGCATATCGCCATGCACTCAAGGTCTTGAGCAGGATGCGGCCCCACCCAGGTGCCCCTATGTCCTGTACCGTCGGCCAGCGCGAGCTGACGACTACCTCGAAGTTCTCGATCAGCTTCTTGGTCTTGCGCTTGAGCCATGGTGTATTGGGGTCGATGCGAAGCGTGAAGTCCATCCACCGCTTGCTCGCCCACTCTTCGGGAGTGGCGGGGAACGCGATTTGGCCGTCGATATTCCCGTACATCGGACCGCGCTGCGGGACCGGCGTGTAGTGGTAAATGATGATCTCGGAGGCGGGATTGAGACGCTTGATCTTGCGGATAAACTGCAGGGTCTCGCGGGTGTCACGCTCCGGATCTCGGGGGTTTCCGACAACGAAGGAAAACTCCGGAATAATGCCGGATGACCGCATGCGACTCGCAACCGCCAGTGTCTGGTCGGTAGTGATATCTTTCCGCATTTCCTTGAGCGCCCAGTCGGAACCGGATTCGGCGCCGAAGAAGATCATCGTGCACCCCGCCCGGCGAAGTGCGAGCAAGCTCACATCCGAGTACTTCGACATGGTGTCGACACGTGCTTCACACCACCAGCGCAGCTTCAGCGGAGTGAGGCGTTCGGCCAATTCGCGGGCGTGATCTTCGCGCAGGAAGAAGTTCATGTCGTAGAACTGCACCGAGTCGGCGCCGTATTGCGTGACCAGATGGCCAAGAATGGATGCTGTTCGCACAGGATTCTCCATTCGCTCCCGCGTGCCGTAAGCGGCGTGAACCCCGCAAAAGCTGCAGCGGAACGGACACCCGATGCTGGCGTGGTGAACAGCAGTCCGCCTGCCAAAGAACGAGGGATGCAGGTACCTCTCCACCGGCACGCGATGAAAAGGACTCCACGGAAAGACATCGGGACCCTTCAGCAGTCGTTCTGGATTGTGGCGGTGCAGCCCGAACAGGTCCTTATAAGAAAGTCCGTTGATATTCTCGAGGCCGGAATTGGTACGTAGCGCCTCGATAAGCTCGATCAGGGTATCCTCGCCCTGGCCACGCACCACGTAGTCCACATACTTGGCATTTAACGCGGCATCAGGAAAGGTGGAAGGGAAGTAGCCGCCCCAGACGATAATGACGTGGGGACGCCGGCTTCGAACTTCGCGCGAGGCTTCCATGGCAGCCGCCATCTGCGGACCCGGCATAACCGTCACGCCTAGCAACTCGACATGGTGCTGGTCGATGAGTCGGAGAATTGTGCTAATGGGATCATCGTCCACGTTCCCATCCACGATTCCATACTCCTCCCGGCCTTCCAGCACTGCGGCTAACGCCAGGACTGACAAGGGAAGCCGGCGATTGCGGGGCTTGGTGGCACGCGGGTTGAACAGAAGAATCACTGGCGCACCGCCGCAACATAAGGTCGGAAACCTGCCGGCGCTGCCCTCCGGACTGCTCCCACCCGGTCGCTGCCGTTGGCAAACCTCTGCGCCATCGCCAAGCTGACAGGCACTCCCGTGGTTCCCATCATGCTGAGCACCTCTCGAAGCACAACAAGACGTGGTCTCCGATTGCGCGGAATCCGCGCCACGTACAGATCATGGCATCGACCATCTCCATCCGCCGGATGGCCTTGGGATGCCGTCTCGCCCAGGGTTCGAGATAAGACGGAGGAACTGTGATTCCGATCCCCATACAGGAGCGCAAGCGGAACCCCGGGCTGAATGCCCGGCAAATCTCAGGAATCGTCGGATAACGCACCTCGACTGGAAACCCTCCAAGCTGGGCCGTCGTCTTCCCGCTCCAACGCCTGAAAGCCTTCGCCAGTTGGGCGCGAGCCAGAAACCACAGCGTCTCCCAGCAGCAACAACGTGTCGAGAAGCACAGCAGCAGGCGCCCCCGCGGCTTTACCAGTTGGAGCAGGGCGCGTGCCACCTGATGCAGGTCGGAAACGCAGTTCAGTCCGGAGAAATTGGAGAACACGCCGTCGAACCCGCCCGCCTTCTTCAAGGCCTCCAACTGCTCGATTGCCAGCACACGGAAGCGAATCCGAGAGCCAGGTGCCTCCGTCGTGTGCCGTTGTTTAGCCACCGCAATCATTTGCTCGGAGGCATCACAGGCGAACACAATCACGCCCTGGCGGGCAAGAAATAGGGCATCTTCACCGGTGCCGCAGTTAATCTCCAGGATCCGGCTCCCGGGTGTGAACGCAGCACGAGCCGCTCCCCAAACTGCATCCCGTTGGGCTCGTCCGATAAGCGAGCAGGTGAACACTTCGTCGTAGTTCTCAGCCAAGCTATCAAAGGCACGGCCAACAGGATGAGCGAGAAGTGCCGGCGCTATCATGCTTCGACCTCCCCAAACGCCGTCAGCAGGCCACTGCGGGCATTTTCGATTTGCAGCTTCAGGTCGGCGAACCCTGCCGACGGCGTCGCTCCGTTGCCCTTCAATTTGGAGAGCGCCACTTCATCTCGCAGCAGTCGATCAGCATACTGATAGAAACGCCGTGAGTGCCGCCCTCGAATCCGGAACTCGCGATCGGAACTGGACTGCCATGATGCCGGCTGAACAATACGGTCGCGCACCTCCTCGTAGTAGGGAGTTCCCTTGATGGGGTACGCCACCGTAGTGAAGAAGACGTCCGGCTGCGTCTTCTTAACGTGCTCGATCGTCGCTTCGATGTCCGTCAGGTCCTCCCCCTCATAACCCCACATGAGGAACATGCCGGTCTGGATCCCGCGTGAACGGATCAGCTCCACCGCGCTTTGGACCTGCTCGATGCGCACGCCGCGCTCCATGGCATCGAGGACGCGCTGCGAGCCGCTTTCCGATCCGATCCAGACCCGGAAGCAGCCCAGCTCTGCCAGCAGGTCGGCCATCTCCGCATTCAGTCGGTCGGCGCGGGAAATGCACTCAAAAGGGACCCGAAGGCCGCGCCGCTTCATTTCCGCTGCATATGCCCGCACCCATCCGTGGTGGATCGTGAAAACGTCGTCGGCAATCCAGAACATGTCCGGGTGGTAGCTGGCCAGCAGCCACTCGACCTCGTCAACCACGAGCGAGGGGTTTCTTCTGCGGTGAGTTAATCCAAACACCTGGTGGCTGCACCAGCGGCAGCGGTAAGGGCAGCCCCGTGCGGTGATGAACGACACCGATCCTTGACCATGTGCGTCCCGCCAGGTGCGAACGTAACGGTCTATATCGATCGCATCCCGCGCTGGCCATGGCTGCTTGTCGAGATCCGGAATCTGTGCGCGGGGGGCGGTATGTTGTAATTTGCCCTTGCTGTCCAGGTAAGCAAGTCCTGCAATACTGCCGTGGGAATCGGCGCTGCCGGCCTTCAGTGCCGGCAAAAGTTCCTGCATGGTCACCTCGCCCTCTCCCAGGACAACAAAGTCAGCTCCTGCCGCAAGATACTCCGCGGCGTTTGCGCCCGGATCAGGTCCTCCCACCACGGTGCGCCAGCCCGCCTCGTGCGCGATCCGCAGGATATCGACGACGTTGCGTCGCGTCATCAGGTTTGCGTATACGCCAAGGACAGTAGGCTTTTCGCTTCGCAGACGGCGAACTAACAGGTCGCGGGTCGAGAACGTAGTGTCGAATACCTCGACATCCAACCCCTGTTTGCGTAAATGCGAGCATAGATACAGCAGACCAAGCGGGGCGTATGGCTTCATGATCTGCAGCTCTTTTGGGTCCTCGAACAGGAAGTAGCCGTGGGTCAGCAGCAGGTCGGGCATTCATGCCTCCCCGGTTGAGAGCGAGAGGCGGCTTAGCGGAACAAACGCAGTACCTGCCGCATCGCCGGCGGTAGCGGCCTGTGCCGAAAGGCGGGTGGCGTGCCCATTCCAGCACGAGGGCTCAAGACGGGAGACCTTGTCCCACGCCTGGCGGACTCGTTTCGCCATGGCGCGGCGATGGGGAAGGTCAGCGTAATAATCGACTTCAAGGTGAAGAGCGTCGCGCAGGGCACGATAGAAACGGTCGGAGTAGGCGGCCTGGAACATCACGCACAGGTCATCACTGTCGGTCCAGTTACGCTTGTATCCCAGCTCGGCGCGGACCCGTTCGTAAAACGGCGTATTCGGAAGCGGGTACGACAGCGAGACACCTATGTCGTCAGGACGGGTTTCCCGCACCAGAGCGACGGTTTGTTCGATCTCTTTCCAGCCTTCGCCGGGATAACCGAACTGCAGGAAGTAGCAAGCGCGAATTCCAGCTTGCCGAAGGTTCTTGCGGGCTGTCATGACCTCCCTGACAAGCAGTCCCTTGTCCATGGCATCGAGTACCTTCTGGGAGCCGGACTCGACGCCCATCCAGACCTCCTGGCACCCTGAACGCCGTAGCGCAGACACCGTCTCAGGCGTCATCAAGTCAGCGCGCGACTGGATTTTGAACGGCACCGTACAACGGCGCTTTTCCATCTCGCTTGCGAACTGCTGCGCCCAGTGATGGTTTAGCGCAAAAACATCGTCCCCAAACCAGATGTGGTCAGCCTGGTAGGTCTCCCGCAACTCGCAGATCTCGTTGGCTACATCGACGGCCGGGCGTACGTGGAAACGGTCGCCTGAAATCGGCTTGGCGCACCAATTGCAGCGGTAGGGACAGCCCCGGCTGGCAACCATGTTGAGAGAGAAATATCCGTGGGCCCCGATCCAGGCACGTCGGTAACCTTCGAGGTCGATGAGATCGCGTGCCGGTTTCGGCAGGCTGGACCAGGACAGTGAGGGGGAGTCCTTCTTCGGCTTCGACGAGTCGTTCAAGTTTTGGAGATCAACGATTCCCTCTACTGCGCCTAGGTCACCGCCGCCCAGCAAGGTTGTTATGAGCCGTGAGAGGCGAGTCTCCGCTTCCCCGGTCAAAACCACATCAACTCCGTTGCGCAGATATTCGGCGGCATGGTCCGTGGCATCCGAGCCATGGGCAATCACCATGGCACCAAATCGTCTTGCGTTCTGCGCCATGTTCCACGCCAGCTCGCGCATGCGCGTCAGGCACATCTTGGAGAGAAAATTGAAGTCGTCTTCATAAATGGCTACGAACTTCGGCTCGTGTCGTCGCAGAGCCTCGGTAAACCCCATAACGGGATCATCCAGCATCGGATCAAACACCGCTACTGGTATGCCTTCTGCCCGCAGGACCGCCGCCGCATAGAGCGTTCCAAGAGGCGGGTAGGGTTGCATCTTGCGGACCTGCTTTCGGTCATAAGCCAGATGATAGGAGTGGGTCAGAAGAACATCCGTCACGTGTCACCTCAGAATCGGCCCCTAATCAACAAACTGTCGCCCCCCTGCTGCGGTAGCTCTTTGCCGGTCACCAGCGAACGACGCGGCACTGGGCGCTCGGTCGAACGAGTCAGCCACAGCTCCCACGGAAATGAGAAGTGGCTCGAGCGCAAGCGCCAACTCACCGGGGTGCGCACAATACGTCTCACATTGCGCTGTACAGCCGTCGAACGGCGGTTTGGGCGGTTAATCTGGTTACCAAGCAGGAAGTACGCCAGCATGCGCTGCAAGCGGGCCAGTTCCTTGCCTTGGAGCCACGGCAAGGTGTTCGCTCCCAGAGGAAGGTGTGCCCATTCTTGCAACGACTTGGGCTCGTGGACTCCCAGTGTGCGCAACTGCGGCCAGATGGGAATTCCCGGATAAGGTGTGAAAATATTGGGCGAAAATGTTACGTTACGGAACTCGCGGCCGATTTCGCTCATCGTCCGAAAGGTGACCATGCGATCGGCTTCGGTTTCTCCCGGGTATCCGAAGATCAGGTTGAACGTGACCCGGATACCCGCCAGGTTTGCTTTCCGCGCTGTCTCGTACATCTCGTCTACTCGCTGATGCCGCTTGTTCATCAGCTTCAGGACCTGCTCCGAGGTAGACTCGGTGCCGAAACCCATATGGGAGACGCCGCTTTCCCCGAGAACACACACTTCCTCTTCGCTCATTCGGCACAGAAAATCAGTCGAGGCCTGGAAGGTCCAGCGGAAACGCACACCAGTCTCGCGTATGCCGCGGGCGATTTGCAGTGCACGGCGAAGGTCCACCGGAAAGTTGGAGTCCAGCAAGGCGACTTCCTCGATGCCATAGCGTGGCACCAGGTTCGCCAGTTCACCCACCACTCGCTCGGCTGAAAGAGCGTTAAAACGGCGCTTGTAAAAAACCATGTCGGTGCAGTAGTTGCAGGCGTAGGGACAACCCACGCTGGTTGCATAAGCAAGCTTCCGAACTCCATCAAACCTTTGGTAAGTGTCGAAATTGACCAGATCGTAGGCTGGTGTTGGCAGCGATTCCAGCGGTTGAACACGGCGCTCAACATTGTGTCGGGCAAGTCGGCCATTTTTCCAGGAAATTCCCGGGACGCCATCCAGTTGGCTTGCTTCCGAGAAGGCGAGGACCAGATCGACCAAGGTCAACTCGCCCTGGCCCCGCACTACAACGTCTACAAAGGGTTCCTTCAGCGTTTCCTCGGAAAGCAGCGTCGGGTGCCAGCCACCGAAGATGATCGGCAGACTCGGGCGCAGCTTCTTGACGGAGGTTGCAACTTCAATCGCGCCGGTGATCATGGGGCCGGTCAGGACCGAGATTCCCAGGCAGACAGCGTCGGCGGTCTCCCTGTGGATCCGCTGACAGTAATGCGGTGTAACCGCGGCGTCGATCACGACTGGCTGAAAGCCCGCCTCCCGCAAAGATGCGGCCAGGGTGAGAAGACACAGCGGCGCACTAAGAGGTGGACCGTCGTACGGGGGATAAAACAGGACCACCTTGCCCCTGTTCAGCACGCTGCCTCCACTGCCGGAGCTTCCAGTCGCTTGGCGTCAACCGCCGGCCTAAGCGCCGCGGTTCGCTGCTTGAGCTTGTTGTTCAGCCATACCTCAACCGGAAAGGCGTACCTATCGCGCCGGAGGCGCCAGCGCGCGGGCAACGATATGCACTTCTGTGCGATGCGCGTTGCCGTTCCCCGCCGGTCAGCCGCAATCGGTACGCGATCAAAGGCAATGCGAAGGTAGTCACGCATGACCTGCAGCCTGTGATGGTCCCGGCCGTTGAGCCACGGCAGCCGGGTGTAGCGGGGAAAAAAGTCGGCCCAGCCTTCAAACGAGGTGGGCACCTCAATCCCGTACTCCGCGGCTTTTTCCATCACCGGAGCCCCGGGATACGGAGTAAAGATGTTTGTCCAGAACTCAGCGCCGGGAAAGCGCCGGCACATGTCCATCACAAATCGCACCGTCTCCCGTCGCTCGGCAGAGCCTTCACCAGGAAAGGCGAAAATAATGTTGTACGAAGGTCGGATTCCGGCCGCAATGCAGCGGGCCGCGCTCTCGTAGATTGAATCGAAGTCTTGAAAATCCTTGTTCATGGCTTCGAGCACCTTTGCTGAGGCTGACTCGGCACCCTGGCAGATCTGCTGGAGACCGCTCCGCTTGAGAAGTTTCAGGTCGTCGAGCGAAAGTCGGGCCACAAGATTGGTTGTTGCCTGGATACTCCACTTAAAGGAAGCACCAGCCCGCACAAGCCCGGCGGCAATTTCGCGCGCACGATCGAGGTCCACCAGGAAGTTGTCGTCTACCACCCACAGCAGCTCCAGGCCGTAACCGCGGGTCAAATCCACGGTTTCTTCAACAAATTGCTCGGGCGGCAGGGCGTTCCACTTACGGCCGTAAACTCCCGCGTTGGTGCAGTAGGCACAGTTAAAAGGGCAAGCAAGGCTCGAGATATACATCGCCCAGCGCCGGCCACAGACACGCTCGTAGGCGTCGAAGTCGGCCAGGTGATAAGCCTTGGGAGGTAGGTCTACGATATTTCGCAACGGCCGTTCCGGGGTGAACACCAACTTTCCGTCCCGTTTGAAGCCGATTCCGGCCACCAGATCAAGTGCCGAGCGGCTCTGCAGGTGCTGAACCACCTCCAACATCGCATCTTCACCTTGACCTCGCACCACGATGTCGATGTAAGGAGCCTCCAGCGTTTGCCGGGGTAGCAGCGACGGATGCCAACCGCCCAGAATGATGGGAAAGTCGGGATCCCATTCCTTCACTGACCGGGCAATTTCAACCGTCTCGCGGATCATGGGACCGGTGACCAGGGAGATGCCCAGGCACACCGAGTCCTGTACTTCCTCGAGCACCCTCTGTTTGAAATTGGGAGTGATCGTCGAATCAATCAGGCAGATCTCGTAGCCCGCGCGCAACAGTGGCGTCGCAACCGCCAGGATGCCTAAAGGTGCCGTTGCTTCAATGCTGGCGAACGATGGAAAGAAAAAGACAATTTTTCGAGACATTCCCAGGACCCTATGGCGCTGGACTATAAGGCCCGGCGGTGAGCCCGGTTGTCACCGCAGTGTCAACGATTTGTGATGATTTGCGCAGCTCCGGAAAAATGCGCGAGATATCAGGTTAAAGTGGGGCCATGACAGCCCATCTGTGCACCTACATCCTGCGGGATGCCGAACTGATTCATCGGCGCAATTTAAACATCGCCGGCGCCAGAGTTGAGTTCATGACCAATGCCCCGGAGCTAGCCGAGCTTCTCCGAACTTGCAGCCAGGCATCCGAAAGCGGAAGCCGAAGCTTCCGCATGCAGGTGTCGGTAACCGACCGTCTGGCTGAGATAGACCCGAGGCCACACTTTCGCGGCCTGCAACACCTTCTGATCGCACATTTCGGCGAAACCGACCTGTTTGTCTACGACGTCCTGCGGAAAAATGCGGGCGCGGTGGTTTCAAGGTCAACTGCGGCAGATGTCAACTTTTGGAGACATGTTGCGTTGCCGATTTCACTGGGCATTCTCGGCGCCACCGCAGGGATTGTGCCCGTACACTGCGCCGCCCTCGCCATCGCGGAGCAGGGACTGCTGATCGCCGGTCGATCGGGCGCGGGAAAGTCGACCCTGGCGCTTGCACTTGCACAGGCAGGTTTCACCCTGGTCTCTGACGACTGGACCTACATCAAGGACGAAGGTGGGTTGCTTGCCAACGGCCTGTTCGCACCCATCAAGCTGCTTCCCGACGCCGTGCGGCACTTTCCTGAACTCGCACCATTGCGGGTTACCCGATCGATGAATGGTGAGCTCGCTTTCGATGTTGATGCCACCCGGGTTTTCCGCGTTGCGGTCGGTGCTTCGTGCCGACCCCGTAATTTCATGTTCCTCGAACGAAGCGTCATTCCCGGTGCCAAGATCAGCCCCGTTCCATCGGACCTGGCCGCTCGTTACCTGCAGGGCAGCGTGGAAAGAGTTCCCCCTGAGCTGGCGAGCGCTTACGGGGAGCGCTCCAGAGTACTGGCAGAAATTGCGAAACTTCCGTGCTGGATCTTCCGTTATGGCGGGCCACCCGGATTGGCGGCAGGCGAGCTTAGACGGTTCGTCTCGCAACGGATGGAGGCTCTCATAGCATGAGTTCACGGCAACAGTCCGCGCCCGACCACTTGCACCGGTTTGTGGAGACGCCATTCGTGCTGACGTACTCGTGCGGCCGGTTCGAGACCAACGACATGGAACTTCTGGCCTCGCTCCAGGAAGCCAACAGGCTGGAGTCGGCGCTGGTCAACCATGGGCCTCGACTTGTGAGGCTGGTCCGTGACCCGGAGGCACCACGCGGCGGGCCTCCTGCAACCCTGATATGTCGTGGACCAGTGCGAACGATAACCATTGGAATGGGGACGGTAGTATGGGTTGACGTGGAGCGCCGGGAGATCCTGGGGTTCATCGCGCCAGATGTAAGTGCCAGCCGTGTCTCTACCGACCTGCTTCCCCTCGCCCTCAAGCTCCTTGCCGATGATCTGGAGGATGGGAGCGCCGAATGATGTCGGGCTCGATCTTCGGCGGGGTGCGCAGGAACATCTTCTATAGCCTGGTCGATTACGTCTCACAACCCGGGCTGATGGTGCTGGCCGCCCCGACCTTGCTCCGCCACCTCGGACTGGAACAATACGGCGTATGGATGCTGGTGAACTCTATTACCGCGACCGCATACGGGCTAGGCGGCGGATTTTCCGAGGCGGCCACGCGTTATGTCTCGCACTATCGCGGCCTTGGGGATGGCCGGGGAGTTGCACGGTCCATGGCGGCCGCGCTTCTTATCAATTGTGGATTGGGGCTCGTGCTGGTTCTGATACTGCTGATCGCCGCTCCCGCCCTGATTGATCATGTCTTCAAGGTGGCACCCGCGTTCCGTTACACCGTTATTGTGGCGGTTCGAATCAGCGCGGCCGTGCTGTGGTTGCGCGTCGCTGAAGTTGTCTTCGTAGCTGCCATCCGTGCCTTCGAGCGATATCGGCCTGCGGTTCTGGTCTCGGTTGCGGCGCGCTGTCTGGTCGTCTTGTTTTCACTTGTGCTCTCCTATCGGGGCCGGGGACTGGTGGCGATTCTGCTCGCGACGCTGGCGATCAGCGTCGGGAGCTTGGTTGCCCAGGCTGTCGGTGCTGCCGCCGTGGTCCCCCGTACCAGGGTTGCGTTTCCGGACCTCGTAAGCGGCCTGAGGGAAATTGTTCACTTCGGCGTTTATACCTGGATGAAGTCAGCCTCGGGTGCGGTTTTTGGTTACGCCGACCGGCTTATGATCGCAGGTATCCTGGGCGCAACTCCGCTTGCCTACTACACCCTCTGCAGTCAGGTCACACAACCGATCCCGGCGGCCGCGGCTGCGGTATTCAATTTCCTGTTTCCCATGATTAGCGCCAGGAGGGCCGCCGGCAAGTGGACCGAAGCTAGCACCATCTACCAACGAGCCTCGGGCGTAAATGCAGTCGCAGTCTGCACGCTGATCCTGCTGGCAGGCGTCGCCGCCAAGCCGGGGCTTTCCCTGTGGCTGGGGCCTGATATGGCCGAACGGTGCAACTTGCCGTTTATTGTGATGATGGCCGCCGGCGGACTGCTCGCACTGGGAATAGTTCCTCAGTATGCCGCGCTGGCGCTGGGACGTTCGCGCGCCCTTGCGCTCATGAACATAGCTTCAGGGTTTCTAACGATCGGCGGCGGTTATTTACTCATCCGGAGGTTTGGCGTGTTGGGCGGAGGCCTTGCCAAGGCGGTTGTCGCTGTGGTTTCACTCGCCTCGTTTGCCATCGCCCGCTCGGCTTTCCATGAATGTCGCCCAGCACAAGTAAGCGACCGTGACAAAATCGTGACCTGTGAAGAACTGCTTCCCGCCGAATAACTCGCGGCATCCCCACTCCCGTTCGAATGTTCTCGCTTTGCAATAGCCGAAAGCATTTTGCAAAGAATTGACAATTCAGCGATGCGGCAGTGACAACGGGTCAAGTGTGCGGAACTATTCTCGCCCTACATTCGAGCGCGAGAGCTGTTCCGATGATGATGGCCTTAAGACGCCTCGGAAGTTGGAATACGGAGTTGCCAGATACTTGCGATCAATCGCAGGCTATGGCCGTTAGCGGGAGTGGTAGTTGAGTGTTCTGATGGTTGGCGATTATGCCGGAAAGGGACGAGCTAGACTGCGGGCTGCGGTCCTCCGTCAGTTTTATCTTGCGCCGCGGCAAGCCCTCCTCCCTCAGTTCTCTCTACGAGATTGGGAGCGCAACTACTCGTGGCTTGATGCCAGCGGACTCGCACTGTACTTCTACGATCTCGTTACCTCGCAGGGTATGGAATCGTCTGTTCCCCTCAAAGTCTTGGAACGCTTACAGCGAAACCTCTCCGACAACCAGGCTCGTACGCGAAGGATGTTTGAAGAAGCCGTTGATATCAACGAGGCATTCCGGGGGCATGGCCTTCGGTACCTCAATCTTAAAGGGTTCACGTTGTTCCCCGATTTTTGCCTCGTACCTTCGCTGCGCAACCAGTTCGACCTGGATTTTCTTATGCCTCTAGGTGAAGCTGCCGGATGCTGCGAAGCACTGTCGCGTCTTGGATATCGGGTGACTGGTGGCAGCGAGCGAATGCTGGAGTTTAAAGCGGGGGAAGATCAGCCACCTTCCGTCGATGCTCTTTACCAGCCGCGTCCCCAGCGGTCGGTCGAAGTACATTTCGTTCCCCCTGGCCCTGACGAGAAATACGGCGTGAGTGAGCTGAGTTTCGAGCGCGCCGGCATGCGGACTTGGGGCGGATACGACTTCGCATCTTTATCGGAAGCTGAGCTATTTATGGCTCAGGCCTTCCATATTTTCTGGCATCTGCAAAGCGAATGGACCCGGGCGTCCTGGCTGGTCGAGTTGAGAAATGCCGTCAAGGCTCACTACCACCATGAGGACTTCTGGATTGCGTTGCGTGAGGCGAGCCACGCCACCGCCCTCGCTGGTACCGCACTGGCCGTAGCCCTCGCCCTTGGAGAGATTGTTTTTGGAGATTTCGCTCCCCGTGGACTCACAGAGTGGACCGTAAACACTCTCTCTGCGCGCCAACGAACCTGGATCGAGCGGTACGGTATGCGCCTTCTGCTGTCGGACTTCCCCGGCAGCAAACTGTACCTCCTCTTGCAGAAAGAGCTTGGCCTTGGTAGCAGGGAAGAACGCCGGCGGAAACTGTTTCCCCTGCACGGTCCTCCTTCGCTTGTGCGGCGACAAACCAGTACCGCCGCGAATGTGAGGGCTGTTGCCGCGGAGCTCCGGTATTGGTCATTGCGCATCCGCTTCCACGCCCTCGAGACGGCGCGCTACGCAATCGAGGCACAGTGCTGGGAGAAGGTTGCAGCGAGCTCGGATCAGCGCAGAAGCTTTAGCGAGAGTGCAACTACGCTGCCCGCGTCGCCCGGGGTGTATGGGGGCAGGGACAGCTAGACGGTCCTACAGCAAGTGAATTGGTGTTTCTAGATTGTTGGCCAGTTCTTCAGTTTAGTTTTGGGCAGGTCACGGGAACCTAAGTGACAGGGCGAAGCTACAAAACAAGCCGTGCTTACTCTCGAATCCAGCTCAGAAAGCAGAGCCGCTTCAATCGGGCATGGATATTGAACGGAACGACGCGACTGGCAGGCTGAGTATTGCTCTTTCCCCAGGCGAAAGTGACGCTGCGGAGGAGAGGTCTTCCTGGTACGCCGTGCAGACCCGCCCACGGCATGAAAAGTGCGTTGCCGAGCAGCTGCGATTGAGGTCGCTGCCGACCTTTCTTCCCGTCTATCGCTGCGTGCATCGGTGGAAGAATGGCGTGCAGGCTGAATTGGAGTT
>Ga0306920_100007376_pt1 | contig 14482 bp, 12 predicted proteins | sample flu12Cox44000170_FD_204666 | JGI IMG/M metagenome (GOLD analysis project Ga0306920, IMG submission 204666) | Lab enrichment of tropical soil microbial communities from Luquillo Experimental Forest, Puerto Rico - flux4day.12C.oxic.44.000.170 (v2)... | ecosystem: Environmental > Terrestrial >...
GTGGCAGCGTCCCCACTCGTTCACCACGGAACGCTCCGGGTCGAGGCCCATGCGTGCGGTGCCGAGCAGGTGGCCCGGGTAGTTCAGCACGGTGCGTGAACAAGAGATATTTTTCGCACCGGCCGTCGCCAATATGTCCGACGCACGGGCGATGCCGTGCTCCATCATGCGCCGTGTGTTGTCGCCGATCGTATAGTCGATCCTCGGCGCCGGAATGCCGTGGCCGTCCTTGAGCACCGGGTCGAGCGTGACGCGGTTGTGCTCCTCGGGCAGGTCCTCACAGGCGACGCCAATCAGCAGGCGATGGTAGAGCAGCGTGCGATAGACGCGGTGATGGTCCTTGCCCCATGGCAGGCGGCCGGCCGCCATGCTGGTGATCGCCTCGTTCGCCGGGCCGGTGCCGCGGGTGAACTGCAACGTGTAGCCCCGCACGAAGCCGCGCGAGAGGTCGGTCTCGTAGAACTCCTTGCTCCACATCACGGTCTGAGGCCCGCGGTCACCATCTAGCTCTTCGTCGACATAGCCAAATATCTGCGGCCAGGGATGCAGCATCAGGTTCTTGCCCACCAGGCCGGAGGAATTGGCCACGCCTGCGGGAAAGCGGGCCGAGGCCGAATTCAGCAGCAGCCGCGGCGTGCCGACACCGTTTGCCGCCAGGATCACTACCTCCGCCGGCTGAAACCGCTCTACCCCTTTCGGGTCGTAATAGATGACCCCGGCCGCCATGCCATGCTTGGTGGTGGCGATCTCCCGCACCCGGCAGCGCGTGCGCAGTTCGACCCTGGCGCGCAGTGGCCAATAGGTAATGTCGGAGCTCCCCTTGGCGCCCTGCGCGCAGCCCGGTGTGCAGTGGCCAAGGTTGATGCATTTGGCGCGCCCTTCATATTCGGTTGTGGCCACGGCGATGTCGGACGGCCACCAATGCCAACCCAGTCTGTTCATCGCCCGTGCGTAGCGGGTGCCGGTTCTCCCGAGCGGCACGGGTGGCATGGTGGGTTGGTGCGGCGGATAGGCAGGATCGCCCGCCAGCCCGGCCACCCCCGTCATGCGGTCGTTCTCCGCGAAATACGGCTCGAGCGTCCAGTAGTCGATCGGCCAGTCGTCCGCGATCTCATCCAGCGTCCTCACCCGGAAGTCGGACGGATGCAGGCGCGGGTAGTGCGCCGTGAAGAGGATCGTGCCGCCGCCAACGCCGTTGAAGTTGGCGATCTTCATGATCGAGTTGTCGTCGTTGATCGGGTAGTCCGTGTCGCGCGCGCGGCGGTTGGGGCTGATGTCGAAATCAGTGTAGCGACGCGCCTCCCAGTCGCGACCGTTGGTCGGGAATTCGGTGGGTTTGATCCAGTCCCCCTGCTCGAGGCACAGGATCTTCATGCGCGTTTCGGCAAGGCTCCAGGCAACCGCGGCCCCGGAAGCGCCGGCGCCGATGATGAGAACATCGACCATTGCGTCGGTCGGCCGGGCGGTGTCGGGATTTGCTTCTACCGCCACGTCACTGTCCCATGCCGTCAATGTAGCGCCATAGTCGCGGCCTGGCCGCGTAACGCGTCGAACGGTATTGACAAGGTGACCCCCGATGCAGACACGACAGAGAAGCTGCTGGAAAGCACCCTCGCGAAGACCGACGGGTTCAACGCCGCGTGAGGCGTTGAACCAAGGGCCACCGCCCGGCGATCAGACCGGCGTCTCACCCTTCAGCATCAGGCGGTAGAGGTAACGCCGCTCGTTCATGTCGTAATCCGGGTTGGCCTTGTGGATCACGCTGCGATTATCCCAGATCACAAAGTCGCCGTAATGCCATTGGTGGCGGTATTCGTATTTCTTCCGGATCGCGTGCTCCATCAGTTCGGCGACGAGGCGTAGCGCTTCCTCGTCCTCCATGCCGACGATCCCCTCGATCCGCACGGGGTTCAGATAGAGCGCCTTTCGGCCGTTTTCGGGATGGGTGCGGACCAGCGGGTGCACCCCCGGCGGCGGCACCTGACGGGCGCTCTCCTCGCTCAGCGGCCGCAATTCGCGCGGGCTGTATTTGCTCAGATAAACATGCACCGCCTTGAGCCCGTCGATCCGCTCTTTCGTCGCTTCAGGCAGATCGTCATAAGCCTCGTGCATGTTGACGTATTGGGTGTCGCCGCCGTAACTCGGCAGCGAGACCGGGAACAGCATCGTTGCCTTGGGCGGTGCCGGGTGATTGGAATGGTCGGTGTGAAAGGTCTCGCCCGAGATATAGCGCTTGCCGGGCACGGTCTGCTCGTTCGAGACATAGTAGATCTGCGAATACCCCGGCACGTGCATCTCGCGCTTGTCGTGCTGGAACAGCTCGCCAAAGACCTGCGCGGCGGCGATGAATTGCGGTGGGGTGAATTGCTGGCCGCGGACCACCAGCACGTGATGCTCAGCAAAGGCATGGTTCAATGCGGCGCGGGTTTCCGCGTCGACCCTCTCGTTCAGATCGATGCCGCGCACTTCGGCGCCGGTGTGCGGGGTCAACGGCGTGATCGTGTATTCCATCGGGCTCGGTCCTCGCGATTTCAATGGAAGGTGCGGCCGCCATCGATCGCCAGCGCAGCACCGGTGACAAAGGACGATTCGGTGCCGGTCAGAAACAGGATCGCTTGCGCGATCTCCAGCGGCTCGGCGATCCGCTTCAGCGCATAGCGGTCCACCTCTCGCCGCAGGCGCGCAGTCATCGGGGTGTCCACCATGCCCGGGCATACGCTGTTGACCCGCATGGAGGGCGCGAGCTCGGCGGCGAGCGCCCGCGTCAGATTGACGACACCACCCTTCGAGGCGGCGTAGGCGGTCATATTCGGGGTATTGGGCAGCAGGCCCTGACCGGAGGCGATGTTCACGATCGTTGCGAAGGGCGCCTTGGCGAGCCACGGCAGGCAGCAGCGTATGACAATGTAGGTGCCGGTCAGATTGACGTCGAGCACGAGCTTCCAGTCGGCCACCCCGACATCGAGCACCGACCCGTAAATCACAATGCCGGCGGCGTTGACGACGCCGTCGATACCGCCCATGGCGCCGGCACCTTGCTCGACAGCACGCGCGACCGACGCCTCTTGCGTAACATCTGCCTCCACGGCTATCCCGCCAGTCTCGCGGGCGACTGAGGCCAGTCTCTTGCGGTCGCAGTCGAGCAGGGTCAGAGCGGCACCTTCCGCCGCGAACAGCACCGCGGTGCGCTGCCCGATCCCGGAGGCGGCGCCGGTGATCAGGATCCGTCTGCCTTCGAGGCGACCAGACATCTATCTATCCTCCGCAGTCAACTCCGGTCGGTGCAAAGGTCTGCGCGGCCGCGAGCGGCTCGCATAGGCGCGACCCATGACCCGGCTCCTTTCGGGTGAGTGGCAAACCCGGACCAAACGCGCGTTTGGTTTGCTCGGACGCTATGCCGGCCTAGAAGGGCTGTCAACGGGGACCAATCTCGCGAGGGGCCGATGGACAGTGCTGATGAAATCACAATCGAATTGGTATCAGCGGTAACCGACGATGTACGCGCCTTGATCGGCGAACTCGATCGGATCCTGGCGGCGGAGTACACGCCAGACCAGCGGCATGGCCTGTCGTCGGACGCGATCTTCGAGCCGGGTGTGCGGTTCTTCGTGGCGCGCTCGAATGGTGCAGCGGTGGGGTGTGGCGGTGTCGCATTGTTCGCCGGTTTCGCCGAGGTAAAGCGAATGTACGTTCGCGAAGCGGCGCGCGGCCGCGGGGTGGCCCAAGCATTGCTGGCGCGAATTGAGAGAGAAGCGCTCGACACCAGGCTTGTCTTGCTTCGGCTCGAAACGGGCGTGCGTCAAACGGCGGCGCTCACGTTCTACCGGCGCGCCGGGTTTCAATCCTGCGCGGCATTCGGCGCCTACGCCAGGATGGCCGCGCCGGCGATCGCCACCAGCGTGTTCCTCGAAAAGCTGCTAAGCGAGTAGACCTCGCGATGCCGGATCGATGGGCGGCAACGTCTCGCCTCAGCGAAGCGGTTTGACCGGGCCGCGCTTGGTGCTCGGCGGAACAGCACGCGAACTATCGGCGGCGAGGCCGCCAAGCGCCAACGCCGTGAATTGCTCGGCGACTTCCCGCACGCTCAAGCGCCCCTGGGGATCGTACCATTTGTAGAGCCAGTTCAGCATTCCCAACAGCCCATAGGAGGCGACCTGTATATCGAGGTCGTGGCGAAACTCGCCGCTCTCGACACCTTCGCTAAGGATCTGCTGCCAGCAGCGCTCGTAGTCTTTCGGAGAAAACCCGATCTTTTCGCGGTAGCGGCGCTTAACCGCCTCGCGCTCGCGAAGATAGACAAAGAGGTGCGGATAGTGGCGGTCGAACGCCTCCAGATGGGCGGCGATCGCCCGCCGCAGCTTGTCGGTGGCTTGTCCATCGGCGGCAGCGATCTCCGCCATCCTCCGGTACATCTGGGCGATCGGTTCCTTGACGACCAGGTAGAGCAGCTCCTCCTTGCTGTCGAAGTGATGGTAGAGGCTGCCCTTGAGGAGCCCGACCTCGTCGGCGATGTCGCGCACGGTGGCGGCGTGGTAACCCTTTGTGCGGAACACCTTGGCGGCCGCCGAGACGATGTCGTCGAGCGTGGCCATTGCTCCCTACCTCCCATAACCGACCCTGAGGCCTTCGGGCCACGAGCCACTCCGAAGTGGCTCACACCGGATTTCAATGCAAGCAGATTATCGCCGGCGCTGGCGAAGGAATCGGTCGTGCTACTGCGCCAGCGGCGATTGACAAACCAGTTCGGCGTACCAGATTTGATCAATTCTAATTATCGCCAGCGGAGGCGAGGAATGGACACTGAGACCAATCGGACGACAGCCGTCGGCATCCCGGTGGGCGACAATCGGAACAGTCTGACTGACCCATCTGGGAGCTCAGCAAGTGAAAGCAAGTGCCCGTTTACCGGCGGAACTCGCGCACACACGAACCGTGACTGGTGGCCCAATCAGCTGGACCTTCACGTTCTCCACCAGCACCCCGCCCTGTCCAATCCGATGGGTGAGGCGTTCGACTACCCTAAGGAATTCAAGAGCCTCGACCTAAATGCCGTGATCTCCGACCTGCACGCCCTGATGACGGACTCGCAGGATTGGTGGCCGGCCGACTACGGCCACTACGGCGGGCTGTTCATTCGCATGGCCTGGCACCTTGCAGGCACCTACCGCATCGGCGACGGCCGCGGCGGCGCCGGCGCCGGTCAGCAGCGCTTCGCGCCTATCAACAGCTGGCCCGACAACGCGAGCCTCGACAAGGCGCGCCGGCTGCTGTGGCCGATCAAGCAGAAATACGGCCGGAAAATCTCCTGGGCGGACCTGATGATCCTCGCCGGCAACGTCGCCCTCGAGTCGATGGGTTTCAAGACCTTCGGTTTTGGCGGCGGGCGCGCCGACACCTGGGAGCCCGACGAGTCCATCTACTGGGGCCCCGAAGGCAAGTGGCTGGCGGACGAGCGCTACACCGGCGACCGTGAGCTTCAAGAGCCTCTCGCCGCCGTGCAGATGGGTCTGATCTACGTCAATCCGGAGGGGCCTAATGGCAGGCCGGATCCCGTCGCGGCGGCCCAAGATATTCGCGAAAGCTTCCGCCGTATGGCAATGAACGATGAAGAAACGGTTGCACTGATCGCCGGCGGTCACACCTTCGGCAAGACCCACGGCGCGGGCGATCCGTCATTGGTCGGGCCGGAGCCGGAAGGCGCCCCGATCGAGGAGCAGGGTCTCGGCTGGAGGAGCAAATTCGGCACGGGCAAAGGTCCGGACACGATCACTGGCGGCCCGGAAGTCATCTGGAGCCAGACGCCAACGCAGTGGAGCAACCACTTCTTCGAGAACCTATTCGGCTACGAATGGGAGCTGACCAAGAGCCCGGCCGGTGCGTATCAGTGGAAGGCGAAAGGCGCCGCCGCAACGGTTCCGGACCCGTACGATCCGTCAAAGCGGCGCGTGCCGACTATGCTGACCACCGACCTCGCCTTGCAGCTCGACCCGGTTTACGAAAAGATCTCGAGGCGCTTCCACGAGCATCCGGACGAGTTCGCCGATGCGTTTGCCCGGGCGTGGTTCAAGCTGACGCACCGCGACATGGGCCCGATCGTACGTTATCTCGGCCCGCTCGTGCCAAAGGAGACGCTGATCTGGCAAGACCCGATCCCCGCGGTGGATCATCCGCTGATCGGCGAGAAGGACATTGCTGCGTTGAAGGCGACGATCCTCGCATCTGGTCTCTCCGTTTCGCAGTTGGTGTCGACGGCTTGGGCGTCGGCGTCGACGTTCCGCGGCTCTGACAAGCGCGGCGGAGCGAACGGCGCACGCATTCGCTTGGCACCGCAAAAGGACTGGGAGGTCAACCAGCCGGCGCAGCTAGCGAAGGTGCTGCAGACGCTCGAAGCGATCCAAAAGGAGTTCAACGCTTCGCAGTTCGGCTGGGAAAAGGTCTCGCTTGCCGACCTGATCGTTCTCGGCGGCTGTGCGGCGATCGAGAAAGCCGCGAAGCTCGCTGGGCACGACATCAAAGTCCCGTTCACGCCGGGGCGCATGGACGCCTCGCAAGAGCAAACCGACGCCGACTCCTTCGCGGCGCTCGAGCCGACCGCAGACGGGTTCCGCAACTATCTCCGCGGCCAGCAGCGCCTATCGGCTGAGGAGCTGCTGGTGGACCGCGCGCAGCTGCTGACCTTGACGGCGCCCGAGATGACGGTTCTCGTCGGTGGCCTGCGCGTCCTGGGTGCAAATGCTGGGAAGTCCGCACACGGCGTCTTCACAAGGCGGCCAGAGACTCTGACAAACGACTTCTTCGTCAACCTGCTCGACATGAGCACGCAATGGCGGCCGTCCGCTGGCTCTGAAGGCGTGTACGAGGGGCACGACCGGAAGACGAAAGAGGTCAAGTGGACCGGCACCCGTGTCGATCTGATCTTCGGTTCGCACTCGCAGTTGCGCGCCCTTGCGGAAGTCTATGCGTGCGCGGACTCGAAGGAGAAGTTTGTCAAAGACTTCGTGGCGGCGTGGACTAAGGTGATGAACCTCGACCGCTTCGAGCTCGCCTGATCTTTGCTCGCGATGCTCGTCTACAAGATGCGCCGGGTTTAAAACAGGCGGCGGCTAAACCCGGGGGCATTCCATGAGCGAACGAACCACCGCACCGATACATGTCCACACACCGGCCTGGATCGACGAGTTCCGTGCCTTCATCATGCGCGGCAACGTCGTCGACCTCGCCGTCGGCATCATCATCGGCGTCGCATTCACCGCGGTGGTGAACAGCCTGGTCAAGGACATCTTCACTCCGATCATCGGGCTTCTCGTCGGCGGCATCGACTTCACGAACATCTTTGTGACCCTGAAGGGACAGTCGGCCGCGACCCTCGCCGATGCGCAAAAGGCGGGCGCGGTGACCCTGAACTTTGGCGTGTTTCTGAATGCCGTGTTCCAGTTCCTGATCGTTAGCTTTGTCATCTTCTGGCTGATCAAGGTGCTGACCCGGCTGCACGTGCGCCAGGACGCGACCCCTGCGCCCCCACCGCCACCACCAAAGAGCGAGGTCTTGCTCGAGGAGATCCGCGACCTTCTCGCCGGCCGGCGCGGTTAGCTCCCACGCTTCTTGAAGCGGGGGCCGAGCACCGTCAGCGAGAACAGCTCGAAGAGCATCTGGGCCGCGACCATAGCGGTGTTGCTGGTCGGGTCGCATTGCGGTGCGACTTCGACGACATCGGCGCCGACGATATCGATCCCGGCGAGCCCGCGCAGGATCGCCTGCGCCTCGCGCGGTGTGAGCCCGCCCGCCTCGGGTGTGCCGGTGCCCGGCGCATAGGCCGGGTCGAGCCCATCGACATCGAACGATACATAGGTCGGGCCGTCGCCGACGACCGCGCGCGCTTTCTCGACGACAGCTTCGATGCCGAGCCGGTCGACATCCTCGATGTGCAGCACCGTCATCCCGGATTCGTAGGAGAATCCCCAGAAGACTTCAGCCGGGCCGCGGATGCCGATTTGGATCGTCCGCTCCGGGTCGAGCAGACCGGCGAGCACCGCCTGCCGGAACGGCCCACCATGATGGAACTTGGAGCCGTCGATCTCGCCCATCGTATCGCAATGCGCGTCGATATGAACGAGCCCCACGGGCCGGTCCCGGCCCAGTCCCTGGAGTATCGGAAAGGTGATCGAATGGTCGCCGCCGACCGACAGCGGCCGGACACCTGCTTTTTGGATCCGGGTGTAAAACGCCGCGATGTCCTCGATCGAGTTGTCGAGGCTGAAGCGCGAGCGCAACGGCACGTCGCCGATATCGGCTACGTTGCATTCGCCGCGCGGTACGACGCCGAGGGCGTGGTTGTAAGGCCCGATCCGCTCGACATCGCGCACCGCCCGCGGCCCGAGGCGGGCCCCTGCTCGGTTGGTGACGCCGAGATCCATCGGCACACCGACGAGTGCCACCTCCAGCCCGCCGAAGTCCGGCAGATCGGGAGCCTCAGGGCGGTAAGGTAGGTCGAGCAGGGTCGACACACCAGCGAACGGCATCGCTCGCCGGTAGTCCTTGCCGAATACCAGCGACAGCGCCTTCCGAAACTCGGTCGGCGCGATCTCGGTCTCCTTGGCGCCGGTGTATTTGGCGCGCAGCGCTTCGAGCTTGGCCTTGTCGAACATCGTAGGTGGGCTAACGAGCTCCGCGGACGCGCGGCGGCAGCATGACCTTCCAGGGATCGGGCATCTCACCGACCGCGACCTCGATCAGGGTCGTCCCGCGCCGCTGCAGCGCGGCGACGAGCTCGCGGCCGAGCCCTTCGGGGGTGGTCGTGCGCACCCCGGCCGCGCCAAAGCTCTCGGCCATCTTGGGGAATTGCGGGTTCAGCAGATCGACCCCGATCAGCTTGTTGCCGTAATCCTCCTTCTGCATGCGCCGGACATTGCCAAAGGCGCCGTCGGCAAAGACGATCGCGACGATGTCGATGCCGTGCTTGACCGCGGTCGACAGCTCCTGGACGTTGTACATGAACCCGCCATCGCCCGAGACCGAGACGACCGGCCGATCGGGCCGCCCGACCTTGGCGCCGAGTGCGGTCGCAAAGCCAGAGCCCAAGGTGCCTTGATAGCCGCTGTGGATGTAGGTACGCGGCTGGTAGACCGGAAACGCCATCCGCCCGACATAGCCGACCTGCGTCAGATCCTCGACATAGATCCCGTCATCCGGGAGCTCGGTGCGGATCGCCTTCAGGTATTCACATTGCGGGCCGAGCTTGTCGGCGAGGCTCGCCAAGGTGCGACCCTTCAGTGCTTCGAGCTCGTCCTTGCGCGACGCACGTTTGGTGCTGCGCGGTTCGAGCACGCGGTGCAGTGCTGCAAGCGCCGCCTTGGCATCGGCGACGATGCCGAGCGCCGGCCTGGTGATGCGGGTAATCTCGACCGGGTCGATATCGACTCGGATCAGCTTCAGATCACGGTCGAAACCCCAGCGCACCTGCGGCTGATGAAGTCGCGTGCCGACCGCCAGCACGACGTCGGTGTCGCGCCACAATTCGTGCCCCGCCAGCGCCGGTTGGGCCAGATAATGGCGATCGCTGACGATCCCCTTGCCGCCGGTAAAGCTGACCACCGGCGCCTCGAGCATTTCGGCGATTGCCAGCACCTCCTCAGCGGCACCGACCGCACCGCTGCCGACAAAGAGCAGCGGCTTCTTGGCGTCGGCGAGCAAGACCGCCGCCTTGTCGATCGATTCGGGATCGGGCGCCGTCGGTTCTGGCGCTGCGCCTGCCTCTGGGAGCATCACCTCGATTTCGAGCGCCAGCACATCGGGCGGGATCTCGAGCCCGACCGGGCGCGGGCGGCCGTCACGCAACTGCCGGAAGGCCTCGTTGACGAGATTGCCGGTCTGCGTCGGATGCTCGATCCGTGCCGCCCATTTGGTCAGCCGCTGCATGATCCCGAGCTGGTCGGGGATCTCGTGCAATAAGCCAAAACCGCGGCCGATCAGATCGGAGGCAACCTGGCCGCCGATGCACAGCACCGGGGCATTTGTCGCGTAAGCCGTGGCGAGTGCCGCGGTAGTATTGAGCAGCCCGGGTCCCGGCACCACCGCATAGGCACCGACCTTGCCGCTCGCCCGGGCATAGCCGAAGGCCATGTATGCGGCCCCCTGCTCGTGCCGCGTATGGATCACGCGCAACGCCTCGCCGGCGTCGTAAAAAGCGACGAACAGCGCGTCGTTCTGCACGCCTGGCAGTGCGAAGATCGTATCTACCTGGTGCCGGCGCAGCATTTCAACCAATGCGCTGCCGCCCGTCATTCTCGGCATCGCCACCTCCGCCCTACTCGAATGCGTACCAATAGGCGCCGTTCCGCCGGATGATCCGCCCGACGCTCGGGGCCGGGAAATGTGCCGGCAGCACCCGGCTGCCGCGCTCGGCATGCTCCTCGATCAGCCGGGTGCGGGTCCTGCGCGACAATTCACGGTCGGTGCAGGCGATGGTCGACCATTCCGGCTTCAAGAGCTGCAGCGGGTGGTGGATCACATCGCCGATAAAGACCGCGGTCGCATCGCGCGAGCGGGCATGGATCACGACATTCCCCGACGTATGGCCGGGAGCGGCTTCGAACCACAGCCCGTCCTCGAAGGCGTAGTCGTCGTCGACCAATTCCGACTGCCCGGTGCGCACGACCGGCAATACGCTGTCTTCGAAGGCGCGGCGGTGCGGCGTGTCCTCGCCGCCTTCGTGCACCTTCTGCCAATGCGTAAACTCACGCCGGGCCATGACATAGCGCGCATTCGGGAAAGTCGGGACCCAGCGCCCATTGTCGAGCCGGGTGTTCCAGCCGACATGGTCCCAGTGCAAGTGGGTGCACATCACGTAATCGACATCCTCAGGCTTGACGCCGACCGCCGCGAGGTCGGCGAGATAAGGCGAGCGCATCCGATGAAATTGCGGCCTTGTCGGGCGCTCCTTGTCGTTGCCCAGGCAGGAATCGATCAGGATCGTGTGCTTGCCGGTCTTGACGACAAAGGTGTGGAAGCTGAAGACGAGCTTGCCGCTCGCCGGCTCGATCAGCCGCGGTCCGAGCAGGCCGGTATTGGCGTGCACAATTTCGGGGTCAAAATCGGGGAAAAAATCGGCCGGCGGGAAGAACGGCCCTTCGAATTCGGCCACGCGATAAACTTCGAAATCGCCGATGCGCGTCGATTGCATCTTCCCCTCCGCATGTGTTCGGGCGGCAGGGTACGCCGAGGCGGTGGTAGGCGCGAAGGGGAATCGAACCCCTGACCTCTCCCATGTGCTAGGAGCGCTCTGCCACTGAGCTACGCGCCTATCGCGATCTCCCGTGCGATGGTGGGCGCGACAGGGATTGAACCTGTGACCCCACCCGTGTGAAGGGTGTAACCCTCCCAAAATAGACGTTGTTTCTCAAGCAGTTGCCTGACCCACTACCGCGTCGGTGCCAGTTTGGTGCCCGAGAAACCGCTTGATAGCGGCTTCGTGGCCCTTGGGCAAGAGGTGCGCATAGCGCTCGACCAGCGTGACGCTCGACCATTCTCCCTCGACCTTTAGCGCGAGCAGATCATGATGAACCGCGTAATGCCAGCTCGCCCAGGTGTGCCGCAGATCGTGCGGTGTCAGCTCGGCATCGAGCCCGGCGCGCCGTAGAGCCCCGTACCAGCCCTTTTTGATCTGGCCACCATAGGCACCACGCCGATCGGCGTAGGGGCCGCGCGGCGATAAGAACACGCGGCCATCGCGATGCGGCAGATTGGCGAGAGCAGCGATCACGCGTGGCGGTAGCGTGGCGTTACGCCGCTTGCCGCTCTTGGTCCGGTCGGCCCAAAAAATCGCCCTCGCACCCACCAGGTCGACGTCGCGCCAATCGAGATAGACGGCCTCGGCCATCCGCGCTCCAGTCGCGACCAGGAACACCAGCAGCGGGCGGAGATGCGGCGCCGCCGCTTCGACCAGCCGCTCGGCTTCGTCGGGCAACAGGTAACGCGTGCGCCCGCCAGGGGTCCGCGGTGTCTTGATCCGCGGCAGATCGCACCAGCGCTGGTCGGCTGCATGCCGGAGAATGGCGCGCAGCGGGGTGACGACCTCGCGCAGATAAGTTGCCTCCGAAGCGCTTACTGGCAGCATGACTCGCCGCAGCCGGTTTGCGGCGGATTGATCGACCTCGCCGAGCCGAACGTCACCGAGCGTCCGTAAGATCCGGCCGACATAGGATAGGGTATGCTCTGACCGAGGCGCGGCCTCGAGATAGCTCAGGGCCGCTTCGGCGAAGGACCGAACGCCACGACGCTCCCCGTGCCACTCGGTGCGGAGGAGGTCCGCCTCGAGGGCGGCGGCCTCCTCGCGAGCGAGGGTAAGCTCGTCGCTCTGAGCGCGGCGGCGTATGCGTTGACCGGCGACCGTGCCGGTGATCGTAAGGGCGCCGCTGGATTTGCGGCGAGTGACGGTGAGCGGCATCTTAGGACATCTTCTAAGGCTCGAAGCGAGAGTGCATCAAAGCGGATCAACCTTCCCGAGCGCAATACCGGAATTTGGTATCGTCGGATAAGTTCGCGCAGATAGCGCGGAGTGAAGCGGCGCAGCTCCGCCACTTCGGCAAGGGGCAGATCGCGCTGGGGTGCAGACATGTAGGCCCCGTCTGTTGCGAGGCCCCCAACCCGCGATCAGACCAATATGTCGCCTGAGTGCTTAACGCGTCGTCAAGGTCGGCGGTTCGTTACCGCCATGCAGTTCTGGGCCGGCTTCGCCCCGCTTTCCCGACGGCAAAAGAGCGAAGGAGTGTCGGCGGGACCGACACCCGCCTGCAGAATGATTTAATTTCCCCTGTCCTCAAGCGCTGCGACACTATCCACCGGCAGAACCAGCGTTTCTTCGTCCAAAAATAGCGGATCGCTTTCGATCGTCTGCTGGATGCCCGGCACCTCAGCGCCGGGCTCGAGTTCAATGTAGACATATCGCTGGATTTTTCCGGAGCGGCACAAAGCTCGGCGCAAAGCGCATCCTTGACGCCCGAAACCGCCCAATACGAGGTCATGCGCCGCCTGGCGGGGGGTGAGACGCTTGAGCAAATCGCTAGACATGCGCCGACGACGCCCGAAGCGGAGAAAACGCCAAGCCTGCAAGAGATCTACCTTGCCGGACTCCAGAAATACAATGGTCGATAGATTCTTGGAGGGCCACTTCCGGTCCAAGCACTGGCTTAAGCGCTAAGGGATCTTCTGGCTAGGTCAGGACATGTACCGAAAATTTTCTCTAACACAAACTGCAATTGTGGGATTTGCTGGTGGACAGAGCACTGCGATGATACGACCGTTTGCTTCTCGGCGGCCAATGGGAGGCTTCGCCGTCGGATCTCGAAACGGACAGTGAGGCTTCGCTGTTGCGCGCAAGGTCCAAAAGATCCAACTTCACGCATTCGTCCGATCCTGTGGCACACGCAACCGCAGCGTGCCAATCCGGATGATCAGCGAACTGCTTGCCGCGCGCGAGGCCGATCTGCTGCCGGTCGGCTATTTCCATGTGGTCTTCACCCTGCCGGCCGAGATCGCCCCCATCGCCCACCAGAACAAGGCGGTGGTGTACGACCTGCTGCTCCGCGTTGCGGCCGAGACTCTGCTCACCATTGCCGCCGATCCCCAGCACCTCGGAGCCCGCATCGGCGCCACTGCCGTATTGCATACCTGGGGCTCGACGATGACCCACCATCCGCATGTGCACATGATCGTGCCGGGCGGGGGGATATCGCTTGACGGCATGCGCTGGGTGCACTGCCGACCCTGCTTCCTCCTACCAGTGCCAGTAGTCTCCCGCTTGTTCCGCCGGCTCTTCCTGACGCGGCTCATCGACAGCCACGCGGCGGGTCAGCTGACGTTCTTCGGCGACCTCGACGGCCTGCGTCGCCGCGAGGCCTTTGTCGCGCACCTCGCTCCATTCAAGAGGAAGGATTGGTTCGTCTACGCCAAGCCGCCCTTCGCCGGGCCCCAGGCGGTGCTCGCCTATCTCGCCCGCTACACCCATCGCGTCGCCATCTCAAACAGCCGGCTGGTCAGCCTCGACGAGCGCGGTGTGACGTTCCGCTACAAGGATTACCGCCGCAACGGCCGGGCGCGGTACGGCACAATGACGCTCATGCCAAACGAGTTCATCAGGCGCTTCCTGCTGCACGTTCTGCCAAAGGGGTTCCATCGCATCCGCCACTACCATTTGCATCTCAATCGCTTACGGGGCTCCGTGACGATCGACCCACGGGCTGCCTCACGACAAAGAAAAGCCCTGCGCGCGGCCGAGCGGACGCCCCTCACAGAATGCCCTCACAGAATGAGGGGCGAGGCGATCTGTTCAACGGGCCATCGCTGCGGCCCGCGCATTCGGCGGGCTAGCGGTTGAAATCAAACGGCTGGTACCCGGGTCGGAGGGCGGCTCGCGACCCAGGATCGCGGTAGGGATGCCCATTGCTGGACACCCCCCGCACGGATCCGGACGAGCCCAATTCGAGCA
>Ga0306920_100007377_pt1 | contig 14481 bp, 12 predicted proteins | sample flu12Cox44000170_FD_204666 | JGI IMG/M metagenome (GOLD analysis project Ga0306920, IMG submission 204666) | Lab enrichment of tropical soil microbial communities from Luquillo Experimental Forest, Puerto Rico - flux4day.12C.oxic.44.000.170 (v2)... | ecosystem: Environmental > Terrestrial >...
CCTCGCGTCCCCGGAAATCTGATTTGCATCGCATTGTTCCTCCTCGTCGTCGCAATGTTGATCAAGCAGCCGGATATCGGCATGGCGGCGGTAGTGGCGGTGGTCTGGTTTGCTCAATTCTTCATGGCCGGGATGCGGCTCTACTGGGTAGCGGCGGGCGCTCTGGCCGGGGTCGCCGGATCGGTCGGCGCATATATGTACCTGCCCCATGTCAGGGTCCGGGTCGATCACTTCCTCGATCCCGCAACCGGCGACAGCTATCAGGTGAACCGATCGATGGAGGCTTTCGCCAATGGTGGGCTGTGGGGACGCGGTCCGGGCGAGGGCACGGTGAAGGACGTTCTGCCCGACGCGCATGCGGATTTCGTCTTCGCCGTTGCCGGTGAAGAGTTCGGAGTGGTGGTTTGCCTGGCCATTGTCGCATTGTTCGCATTCATCGTGCTGCGCGGGTTTTCGCGAATGTCGCAGGAAGGCAGCCTCTTTGTCCTTCTCGCTGCGACCGGTCTGCTGGTTCAATTCGGATTGCAGGCGGCGATCAACATGGCTTCCAGCCTGCATTTGATCCCCACCAAGGGCATGACGTTGCCGTTTCTGTCCTATGGCGGGTCGTCGATGCTGGCGCTCGGGCTGGGAATGGGGATGATGCTTGCGCTGACACGGCGCCGCCTCGGGGGAAGTGAGCTGTGAGCGGGCCTTACGCGCTCGCGGCCGGGGGGACCGGCGGCCATCTGTTTCCGGCCGAAGCGTTGGCCGGCGAACTGCTCGGCGGGGGAGCCCAGGTGCATGTCCTGTGCGATGCGCGAGCTGGCGCCTTCGCCGGTCCGGCGGCCGGGATCGAAACCCATCATGTGCGTGCGGCGCAGCTCGGCGGTGGAGCGGCGCAGGCGGCCCATGCGCTCAGTGAGTTGGCGCTCGGAATCTTGCAGGCTCGCCGCTTGCTGCGCCGGCTGTCGCCGGTCTGCGTCGTCGGTTTTGGCGGTTATGCCTCGATTCCGACAATGTTCGCGGCAGTGTCTCTCGGTCTGCCGACAATAATTCACGAGCAAAATGCGGTGCTCGGCCGCGCCAATCGGCTCCTCGCCCCGCGCGTGCGACGGATTGCCACCGGATTTCCGTCAATCGTGGGTCTGCGCCCGGCCGATCGTGCTCGCACTGTCCAGACGGGCAACCCGGTGCGGAGCGCGGTGCTCAGATTTGCCGGCGTCAAATACAATCCGCCGCAGCGGGGTGGCGCAATCGAGCTGCTGATCTTGGGAGGCAGCCAGGGAGCGCGAGTCATGAGCGAGGTGGTGCCGCCCGCATTGGCCGCCCTGCCCACGAGGCTGCGCGAGATGCTGCGGGTAAGTCATCAGGCTCGTCCGGAGGATCTCCCCGCCGCCGAGGCGATATACAGTAAAAATCGCATTCGGGCCGAGTTGCAGAGTTTTTTCACCGATGTCCCGGAAAGGCTTGCCCGGGCGCATCTCGCGATTTGCCGCGCCGGGGCCTCTACCGTGGCCGAGCTCGCTGCAATCGGCCGGCCCGCTATCCTGATCCCTTATCCGCATGCGACCGACGACCATCAGGCCGCTAATGCCCGAGCCTTCGCCGAGGACGGCGCCGGTTGGGTCTTAACGCAATCGGAGTTGCGCCCGGACACCTTCGCGCTACACCTCGAGAAACTGTTGGGAGACCCGATTGGGCTGAGCGAGGCTGCACGGCGGTCCGCCGATCTCGGCCGCCCCGATGCGGCACAGCAGCTTGCGCATCTCGCCGTCGAGCTCGGACGAGGAGCGCGGCCGCAGAGGTGGGCGGCATGAGGGCCCTGCCGCGCTCGATCGGACCCATTCATTTCGTCGGGATCGGCGGGATCGGGATGAGCGGCATCGCCGAGGTGCTGCACAATCTCGGGTATCGCGTGCAAGGCAGCGACCTGGCCGATAGCGCCAATGTGCGGCGGCTTATCGATCTCGGCATCCCCGTTGCTGTCGGCCACGAATCAGAGAACCTTGGCGCCACCGAGGTCGTCGTGACCTCCTCTGCGGTCAAGCCGGACAACCCCGAGGTTATAGCCGCCCGGGTGCGCCGTATCCCGGTGGTTCGCCGCGCCGAGATGCTGGGTGAGCTGATGAGGCTCAAATGGTCGTTGGCGATTGCCGGAACCCACGGCAAGACGACGACCACCTCGATGATCGGCGCACTGCTCGAGACGGCGCAGCTCGACCCGACCGTGATCAATGGCGGGATCATAAATGCGTACGGCACCAATACGCGGCTGGGCGCGGGCGACTGGATGGTCGTCGAGGCCGACGAAAGCGACGGCACCTTCACGCGGCTGCCGGCGACGATCGCGGTCGTCACCAACATCGACCCCGAGCATCTCGATTTTTACGCGAGCTTCGACGCCTTGCGCCAAGCCTTTGAGGATTTTGTCGGCAACATTCCGTTCTATGGTTTTGCCGCGCTCTGCATCGACCATCCGGTGGTGCAGCAGATGATCCCGAAGCTCTCCGACAGGCGGGTCCTGACCTACGGACTGAGCCCGCCGGCCGATATCCGCGCCGTCGACGTCCGGCTCGGGCGCGACGGTGCGCGGTACGACATCGTCGTATCCGATGCCCTGGCGGATCGGGGACGCACGATCCCAGACCTTTTCTTGCCGATGTTCGGCCGTCACAATGTGCAAAACTCGCTCGCCGCGGCGGCGGTCGCCGAAGCGATGGCGCTCGGCGACGACGCGTTGCGCGCCGCGCTTTCCAACTTCAAGGGCGTGAAGCGCCGCTTCACTCGCACCGGCGAGTGGAGAGGCGTAACCGTCATCGACGATTACGGCCACCACCCCGTAGAGATCGCGGCGGTGCTAAGCGCGGCGCGAGCGATCGTTGGGGGAAAGCTGATCGCCGTCGTCCAGCCTCATCGTTATACACGCGTAGCCCATTTGTTTGACGGCTTTTGCACCTGTTTCAACGACGCCGATGTGGTTCTGGTCGCCGATATTTACGCGGCCGGGGAAACGCCCATTGACGGAGCCAGCCGCGACACCCTGGTCGCCGGGTTGATCGAGCACGGCCATCGCAACGTCCGGCCCTTGGCCGACCCGAGTGAGCTCGCCCCGATGATCCGAGAGCTCGCGCGGCCGGGCGACATGGTGGTTTGCCTGGGCGCGGGTTCGATCACAAGTTGGGCCAACAGCTTGCCCGCCGAGCTCGCGGCGCTGCAATCGCCGACCCGCGTCGCATGAACCGGTTGATCGCACAGCTCCCGGCTGCGCGCGGCCCGTTGACCCCCAACGCGCTGATCGGCAAGCAGACCTGGTTCGGCGTGGGTGGCCCTGCAGATGTTTTGTTCCGACCTGTCGACGCTGCCGATCTCGCCGCGTTTCTCGCGGCCTTGCCGCCCCAGCTTCCTGTAACCGTGATCGGCGTAGGCTCGAACCTGCTCGTGCGCGACGGCGGCATCCCCGGCGTCGTGATCCGCCTAGGGCGCGGGTTTGCGGCCATCAAGATCCACGGCGCCGAAATCCGCGCCGGGGCGGCGGCTCTCGGTCGTATCGTCGCCTTCGCCGCCGTCGATGCGGGGTTGGGCGGGCTGGAGTTCCTGTCGGGGATTCCCGGCTCGATCGGCGGCAGCCTGCGGATGAACGCGGGAGCCTATGGCCGCGAAATCAAGGATGTGCTCGTTTCGGCCACGGCGCTAGATCGCAGCGGACGCCTCTACGTTGTCGAATGCCAGAGGCTGGGTCTTTCCTACCGCCGCAGCGATGTCGATCCGAGCTGGATCTTTGTCGATGCCAGGTTGCGTGGTGTGCCGGGAGACCACGCCGCGATCGGCTGCCGGTTGAACGAGATCCGCGCCGCACGCGAAGCGACGCAGCCGGTGCGCGCACGTACCGGCGGATCGACCTTCAAAAACCCGCCCGGCGACAGTGCTTGGCGCCTCGTCGACGCTGCCGGCTGCCGCGGTCTCGTCCGCGGGGGCGCGATGGTTTCGCAACAGCACACCAATTTTCTGATCAACACCGGCACCGCGACAGCTGTGGATCTGGAAGGGCTCGGCGAAGAGGTCCGGCGGCGCGTCCACGACACCTCCGGGGTTTTGCTGGAGTGGGAAATCGAGCGGATCGGGCGGCCAGGCTTCGAGACGGCGGAGAGAGGTACTTTGATCAGCGAGACGCGACATTGACCAAGACTGTGGCGGTCGTCATGGGCGGGTGGTCGCCCGAGCGCGACGTGTCGCTCTCGAGTGGCCGGGAATGCGCCAAGGCGCTGGTGGACCGCGGCTACAAGGTGCGGGTCATAGATGCCGGCCGCGATCTGCCGGCGCTGATGCGCGCGCTCGACCCTCGCCCCGATGTCATTTTCAACGCACTACACGGCGTTGGCGGGGAAGACGGCACTGTGCAGGGCGTGTTCGAGATGCTGCGGGTGCCTTACACCCATTCTGGCGTCCTCGCCTCGGCGATGGCGATGCACAAGCCGACGGCTAAGGCGGTATTCCGCGACGCCGGTTTGCCGGTTGCCGAGGGCATGGTCGCGACTCGCGAAATGCTGGTCGAAGACGATCCGATGCCGGCTCCCTTCGTCGTCAAGCCGACTAATCAGGGCTCGAGCGTCGGCGTGCGGATCGTGCGGATCAACGACAACTCCTGGCGCGAGGAGGTGAGGGAGTGGGGCTACGGCGCGGAGTTACTGGTCGAGCGCTTTGTTCCCGGCCGCGAGCTCACCGTAGCGGTGATGGGCGACCGGCCGCTTGGCGCCTGTGAAATCGTCCCGCGCGGCAGCTTTTACGACTACACCGCGAAATATGCTGCCGGCGGGTCGGACCATCTAACGCCCGCGCCGATTCCGCCTTCCGTCTACGAAGAGGCGCTCGACATCGGCCTGCGAGCGCATCGCGCGCTCGGCTGTCGCGGCGTGAGCCGCGCCGACCTGCGCTACGACGACACGACTGCAGGTTGCGGGCTTTACCTGTTGGAGGTGAACACGCAGCCGGGGATGACGCCAACCTCTCTGGTCCCCGACATCGCCCGTCACATCGGCATCGGGTTCGACGAGCTGGTCGCCTGGATGGTGGAGAACGCGTCGTGCGACGGTTGAAGGGGCCGGCCGCTCGGCGCAGGCGAAGCGGCACCCTCCCCGCTCTAGTCCGCCGGTTGGGCTCGTGGGTCGCCACCCCGGCGCTGCTAGTGGGTGGGCTCTATGGAGCCTATCACTTGAGCCGCTCGCCGCTCGGCCAATCGCTACTGCAATATGCGGGCGACCGGATGCTAGACGGCTCCGCGCGGCTCGGCCTAGTGGTTACCGACGTCAAGGTCGAGGGCCGCGAGACGACCGATCGTGACACAATCCTCGCCGCGCTCGCGGCCGGCCCCGGCACACCCATTCTGGCCATGAGCCCGAGCCGGGCCAAGGAACAGCTCGAGACCCTGCCCTGGGTTCGCTCCGCGGTGGTTGAGCGCCGCCTTCCCGACACTCTCTTCGTGCGTCTCGTCGAGCGCAAACCTCTCGCGCTCTGGCAGCATGGCGGCAAGGTCGAACTGATCGACCAAGAAGGCAAGGTCATCCCGGTGACCCGTCTCGACCGTTTCGCCACGCTGCCGTTGGTTGTCGGCGAAGGCGCTGCGAGCCATGCCGCGGGGCTGTTGGACATGCTGGGGACCGAACCAGATCTGGCTTCCCGCGTCAGCGCGGCGATCCGGGTCGGCGACCGCCGTTGGAACTTGCGCATCGACAACGCGATCGATGTGCTCCTTCCCGCTGATTCGCCTGCGAACGCCTGGACCCAACTTGCGCGGCTCGAGCGGTCGAGCGCTATCCTGAAACGCGACGTGCAAACGGTCGATGTGCGCCTTCCCGACCGGCTCGTCTTCCGGGTCAATCCGGAGGCGCCGAAGGAAGCGCCGCTAGCCAAGAAGGGACGCCTCTCGGCGAAGAACACATGACGACAGTCGATGAAGCTCCGCCGCGCGCCAAGCGCGCCAGAGAAGAGACCAAGAGCCCCGCCGATCGCAGCGCGAAACCACGCAGGGCGGCGGTCCGCCCGCGCGGTAGTCTGATCACCGCCCTCGACATCGGAACCACGAAGATCTGCTGCTTCATCGCGCGCGTGGAGGATGACAGACCGCGCGTCCTCGGCATCGGCCACCAGATCTCGCGCGGGATGCGAAACGGAGGCATCGTGGACCTGGAGGCAACCGGCGCGTCCGTGCTCAACGCCGTGCACGCCGCCGAAGAGATGGCTGGCGAAACAATACAGCGGGTAGTGGCGAACCTCTCGGGCGGGTTCTCCGCCTCGCGGATCATCAGGGCGGAAATCGGTGTCACCGGGCGCGAAATCACCGATGCCGAAATGCGTCGGGTGCTCGAGCACGGCTATCTGATGCGCGAGCCTGGCGATCGTCAGATCATCCACTCGGTCCCGGTCGGATTTTCGGTCGACGACAGCCGCGGCATCCGCGATCCGCGCGGCATGCTGGGCGAGCGACTCGGGGTCAACATGCATGTCGTGACGGCAAGCGCCGCCAGTGTGCGCAACCACTCTGCCGCAATCGGCCGCTCGCATCTCGAAGTGGAGGCTCTCGTCGTCAGCCCGTACGCATCGGGGCTTTCCTGCCTGGTGGAGGACGAGATCGGTCTCGGCGTGACGGTCATCGACATGGGTGGCGGAACGACGACGATTGGCGTTTTCTTCGACGGAAATTTGATCTTTGCCGATTACGTGCCGGTGGGCGGCGCGCACGTGACCAACGACATCGCCCGCGGGCTCTCGACCGGGGTCGCGCATGCCGAGCGCATGAAGACATTGTTCGGCAGCGCGATTTCGACGAGCACCGACGAGCGCGAAATGATCGCCGTGCCGCAAATCGGCGAGGAAGACGAAGGGCACGTCAACCATGTGCCGAAGTCGCTCCTAGTCGGCATCATCGCACCACGCATCGAGGAGACTTTCGAGCTGGTGCGCAATCGGCTAGAGGCGAGCGGCTTCGACAAGGTCGCGGGCCGACGCGTGGTGCTGACTGGCGGCGCCTGCCAGCTGCACGGGGCTCGCGAGTTCGCCGGACTGATCCTCGACAAGCAGGTGCGGATGGGCCGGCCGCAACAGGTCGCGGGCCTCGCCGAGGCGACGGGCGGGCCGGCCTTTGCGACAACCGCGGGGCTCTTGCACTTCGCTCTGTCGGAGCGTGCCGAGGTGTCGGGTGCAAGGCTCGGCCCGCAGGGTTCGCGACGGGGGGTTTTCGGCCGATTGGGACATTGGCTGAGGGACAATTTCTGAGGCAAATTCGGCTTTGTTGCTCGCCCGGCCACGTGTGAGCCAGCGAGGGGGAACCCGGACCGGACCGGGTATCGTTAGGGTCAGCTTGCAGTGGAGGACGACCGCATGATCAATCTGAGCATCCCGAAAGACGAACACGAGATGAAACCCCGCATCACTGTGGTCGGGGTCGGCGGCGCCGGGGGAAACGCCGTCAACAACATGATCCGTTCGAATTTAATCGGCTGCGAATTCGTGGTCTGCAACACCGACGCGCAAGCGCTGCAGCAATCGAGCGCGCCGCGCAAAATCCAACTCGGGATCGGCGTCACGCGCGGGCTCGGCGCCGGCTCCCGCCCCGATGTCGGACGCGCGGCTGCCGAGGAAGCGCTGGACGAAATCCTCGAAGCGATGAGCGGCTCCAACATGGTGTTCATTACCGCCGGCATGGGGGGCGGCACCGGTACAGGCGGTGCGCCGGTGATTGCGCGGATCGCCCGTGAATCCGGGATTCTGACCGTCGGTGTGGTGACCAAGCCTTTTCACTTCGAAGGCAGCCATCGCATGCGCAGCGCCGAGGCCGGAATCGAAGAGCTGCAGAAGTTTGTCGACACGTTGATCATCATCCCGAACCAAAACTTGTTCCGCATCGCCAACGAGCGCACGACCTTTGCCGACGCGTTCAAAATGGCCGACGATGTCCTGCATTCGGGGGTGCGGGGCGTGACCGATCTCATGGTCATGCCGGGGCTCATCAATCTCGACTTCGCCGACATTCGCACGGTAATGGGCGAAATGGGCAAGGCGATGATGGGAACCGGCGAGGCCGAGGGCGAGAAACGTGCCACGGATGCCGCCGAGGCGGCGATCTCGAACCCGCTGCTCGAAGATGTGTCGATGAAGGGCGCCAGAGGCGTTCTGATCAACATCACCGGTGGCCTCGACATGACCTTGTTCGAGGTCGACGAAGCGGCCAATCGCATTCGCGAGGAGGTCGATCCCGAGGCCAACATCATCTTCGGTTCGACCTTCGACGAGCGGCTCGAAGGAAAGATGCGGATCTCGGTTGTCGCCACCGGCATCGACGCCGAGGCCGTCTCTCAGCCGCGTCCCTCGATCAGCCTGGTCAGCAGCCGCGATCCGGCGTTGCCTCGTCGGGAGGCGACCACAGGCGGGTACACGCAGCCCGTGCTTACACAGAATGCAGCGCCGTCGGCGAAATCGCGGGCCGGGACGGATAACGAGCCGATACCGGAGGCGGCCGAGGCAGCCGAACACGCAGCAATGCGCAATGGTGCCTTCCTTGCGCCCAAACCGGCGGACGCCATGGCTGTCCGATCCGTTCCGCTCACCCAGCCGGCGGTTCCTGTTACCGCCAAGGAGGCTGCACCGAAGGCAAAGGGGCGGGTTCCAAGTCTGATCGAGCGGGTAACCGGAGTGGGCCGCGCTCGCGCGACCTCGTCGGAGACGGCACCCCGGCCGGCCGCCCAGCCGGCAAAACCGGCCGCCCAGCCAGGCATGCAACCTCGGCTCGCGCCCCTGGAGCCGGACGACCGGCCGAATCTGAGCAAGGAAGATGACCTGCTCGACATCCCGGCATTCCTGCGCCGCCAGGCCAACTAGATGCGCCGTCCGGGCCGAAGCAGTAATCCTCAAGTGCCAACACCGTGCGGTGCCTGCCCTTCCTCTCTTGGACTGTGGGGGAGGAGGGGCACCGAGCGGCGCAAGGCAACCATCCTGAACATTCTGTCAACTCAGCAGGATTGCGGTTGAAACATCCGCCCCAGTGCAACAATCGGCAACAAAGAGTGATTTGAGGTGAAGTCAGGGCGAAAGTAGCTTGGCATCCGCCAAGGGAACACTTTGCAGAAGTCTGTCGCATGTTGGGGGATATCGCGACGGCGTCTCAAAAGACGCTGAAATCAGCTATCGGGTGCCGGGGGATTGGACTTCATTCGGGTGAGCGGGTCGCAATGACATTGCACCCCGCCCCCCCGGACACGGGTGTTGTCTTTCGCCGAACCGGTTCGGCAGTGGAGATTCGTGCAAACTGGGCGAACACGATCGAATCGCCGCTTTGCACCGTGCTGTCCAACGGTGAGGGAAACACAGTCGGTACGATCGAGCATCTGATGGCGGCCTTGGCCGGCGCCGCTGTCGACAACGCAGTCGTCGAACTCGACGGCCGCGAGGTGCCGATCATGGATGGCAGTTCCGCGCCCTTCCTGTTTCTGATCGAGTGCGCCGGCGTGGTCGAGCAGGACGCCGCGCGCCGGGCGATCAAGGTGCTGAAGAAGGTCAGCGTTACCGAAAATGGCGCGACGGCGGCGCTGCTGCCCGACCATGGGTTCTCGATGAGCTTCGAGATTGATTTTGACAACCCGCTGATTCGCCGACAGGACATTTATTTAGTCTTCGATGCGGATACGTTCAAAGCGGAGCTCAGCCGAGCACGCACATTCGGCCTTCTCGATGAAGTGGATCGGCTGCGGGCGGCAGGGTTCGCTCGCGGCGGATCTCTCGACAACGCTGTGGTGGTCGGGCGGGACCACGTGTTGAACGTAGGCGGTTTGCGTTTCGCCGACGAGTTCGTGCGCCACAAGCTCCTCGACGCCTTCGGAGACCTTTACCTCGCGGGGGGCCCGATACTCGGGTCGTTCCATGGCGTGCGTTCCGGGCATAGCCACACCCGGCATCTACTCGCCGCCCTGTTCGCCGACCCGGAGGCGTGGTGCTGCACCACTTTGGGCCCGGTCTCTTGTCCCAACAGAGAGGGATGGCAGGGCGAACTACAGCTCGCTGGCGATTGACAGGGGTCTCGACTTGCCGGTCCAGCATCCAGTCATGCTATAGTCGTCAAATCTCGATATCTGTTCCGAGCTGGTCGATGCGCTTGTTGCCATTCCTCCGCTGGTTCGGCGTGGCGGCGACACTTGGTGCTCTGACCGCCTGCGGCGGCTCGAATAAGGAGGCCTACGTCGAAAAGCCAGTCGACGATCTGTACAACAAGGCTATGGATGAGCTGGTCGAGGAGCGCTATCCCACGGCCGCTAAAACGTTCCAAGAAGTAGAAAGCCAGCATCCTTATTCCGTATGGGCCACGAAAAGCCAACTGATGTCGGCCTATGCTGACTACGAGGCAGGGAATTATGGTGAGGCGATCATTGCGGCGGATCGTTTTATCCAGCTGCATCCGGGGCATCGGGATATCGCATACGCTTATTACTTGAAGGCGATCTCCTATTACGTGCAGATCGTCGACATCGGCCGCGACCAGAAGACGACCGAACAAGCTCTGAAGGCGCTCGACGATGTCGTGCGCCGTTTCCCCGACAGCAAATATGCGCGCGACGCCAAGCTAAAGCTGGATTTCACGCGCGACCATCTCGCCGGCAAGGAGATGGAGATCGGGCGCTATTATCTGAAGCGCGGACAATATCTGGCCGCGATGAACCGCTTCAAAAGAGTCATCGATAATTTCCAGACGACGACACACGTGCCGGAGGCCCTGGAGCGCCTCGTCGAATGCGATTTGGCGCTCGGCCTCACCGAGGAGGCCAAGGAAAACGCCGCGGTACTCGGTCACAATTATCCGGGCAGCGAGTGGTATGTCGACGCGTATTCCCTCATGACTTCCGGTGCGCCCGGTACGCCGGGCAAGGGTTGGTTCGCCCGTAATTTCGGAAGCGCCTTCTGAGACGCTTCGAGCGCTCGACCTGCGCGATAACGTGAAAAATTGTTAATTTCGCGGCTGCGGCTAGCTGGAGTATTTCAGCGCGCCACAATGGCCCCAGCTTACCGCGCCAACCGCGCCGGGATCCGGGGGCGTTAATTTCGTCGGAGATGCCAAGAATGCTGCTGCGGCTGGTCACCCTATGTTTCGTCTTATCGATGGCGGCGAGTGCCGACGCCGCGGAAAAGCCCACGAGCGGTATCACTGGTGTCTATCTGACAACCCGTTATCCGGCGCTGACCGTGCGCGCCGGCGAAACTACGACGATCGACCTGTCATTGCGCAATTTCAATCATCCACCGCAACAGCTCGCCCTTTCGGTGCCGGAGGTCGCGCAGGGTTGGAAGGCAACAGTCCTCGGCGGCGGGCAACCGGTGGAATCCGCCATCGTCGCACCGGATACCGAAGAGAAGCTCCAGCTGCGGCTCGAACCGCCGGCCGGCAGTGGGCCCGGCGAATACCGCTTCCTAGTCCAGGCCAAGGGTGAGGGAAGCGATCTCAAACTACCGATCACCGTCACCATTGGCCAGGAGCTTCCGGCCAAGCTGAAACTCACCACCAACTTCCCCTCGCTGCGCGGCACTGCGACGACGTCATTCAAATTTCGGGTCACCGTCGCGAATGACAGCGGCCGCGACGCGACAATCAACTTCAGCGCCGACTCGCCGAAAAATTTCCAGGTCACCTTCACCGAAGCCTATGGCAGCCAGCAGCTCACCAGCATTCCGATCGAGGCCGGCAAATCGAAGGACATCGAAGCCTCGGTGGCGCTGCCGCGGGACACGCCAGCCGGCGATTATAAGCTCACGCTGCACGCCAAGAGTGAGGCCGCTTCGGCTGACCTCGATCTTGCCATCACCGTGCTCGGCCAGGCGCGGCTTGCACTGGCCGGCGAAGGCGGGCGCCTCAGCGGCGAGGCTTATGCCGGCCAGGACGGGCAGCTGACCGTCGTCGTCCGCAATGATGGCAGTGAAGCGGCGCGCGATGTCGAGTTCAGCGCGACGGCGCCGGAAGGTTGGAAAACCAGTTTCGACCCCAAGCAGCTGCCCGAGTTGGCCGCCGGGAAGTCGCAGCCGATCAAAGTCAGCCTGACCCCGTCGCCGCGCGCCATCGCTGGGGACTACCAGACGACGATCCGCGCGAATGCGAACGGTGGACAGTCGGAATCGGCGAACTTCCGAATTACGGTGCTGACCTCGACCCTGTGGGGCGCGGTCGGAATCGCGATCATTGCCCTCTCGCTGCTGGTCGTGGTGTTTGCGGTCGCCCGCTTCGGCCGGCGTTGACTATGACGGGCGCAGACCCTCACTCGCCTCGCTATCGCCCGGCATTCTCTCCCGATGTGCGACAAGGGGCTGCGAGGTGTCGTGTTCCAAGCCCACGGGACTTGGTGGGTGAGGGTGGAAATGGCTGAAGATGCCGTTATCAGGGCTCAGGGCCTGACCAAGCGTTATGGCGCCACCGTCGCGGTCGATCATGTCGATCTCGATGTCCGCGCCGGCGAGATTGTGGGGATCCTCGGGCCCAACGGATCCGGCAAGACGACGACGATCCTGATGCTGCTCGGACTGACCGAGCCGAGCGAGGGGCGGGCCGAGGTGGCTGGCTTCGACCCGTTGCGCGATCCGCTCGAGGTCAAGCGTCGGGTCGGCTATTTGCCCGATTCGGTCGGCTTTTACGATACGCTGTCGGCTCGGGATAACCTCGCCTACACGGGGCGGCTTGCCGGGCTCTCGCGGCGCGAGATCGACCAGAGGTTTACCGAGGCATTGGCGCGGGTCGGATTGCCCGATGTCGGGCGCGACCGGGTGGCGACCTTCTCGCGCGGGATGCGGCAGCGCCTTGGTCTGGCCGAGGTACTGATGAAGCGCCCGAGCATCGCCATTCTCGACGAGCCGACGGCGACCTTGGACCCGCATTCGACGCAGGAATTCCTAGGCATGATCCGGGGCCTCAAAGCGGATGGCACTGCGGTCCTGCTGTCGTCGCACCACCTCGATCAGGTGCAGAGCGTGTGTGACCGCGTGGCGTTGTTCAACCGGGGGCGGATCGCGCTGTGGGGCAGCGTAACCGAACTGGCCCATCGGGTGCTCGGTGGCGGTTATGTGATCGATGTCGAGGGTCGTGGCGCTGGGGTCCGCAATCAGCTCGCAGCCCTGCCTGGGGTGGTCCGGGTGCAGGAACTGGGTCCGGAACTCTATCGCGTTGACTGCGAGCGCGATTTGCGCGCCGAGATCGCAAGGCGGCTCGCTCCGTCTATCGACCTGCTCGGTATTCGTTTCGCCGAGCCGAGTCTTAACGAGGTCTATACCCGCTATTTCGACGAGGTCCGCGATGCGGCGTAGGGGCTTCCCGTTCACGGGTGTCGGGGCCGTCCTCGCCAAGGAGGCGGCGGACTACCTTTCGGGCGCCCGGATGTGGCTGCTGGAAGCCCTGGTCTTTCTGACCGCAGTCGCCGCCGCCTACGCGGCGATCCTGTCGATCCGTGCCAATATCGGCGAAAGCCCGTTCCTTTTTCTGCGGCTGCTGACGATGGCGCAGGATCCCTTGCCGTCGTTCATCGCTCTGTTGGGATTTCTGATCCCGCTCGTCGCGATCGCGATTGGGTTCGATGCGATCAACGGCGAGTTTAGCCGCCGCACCTTGAGCCGGGTGCTGGCGCAGCCGATTTACCGCGACGCCCTCCTGCTGGGGAAATTCCTCGCCGGTCTGGTGGCGCTGGCGATCGGCCTGTTCTCGTTGTGGCTGCTGACGATCGGTCTCGGCTTGTTGTTCCTCGGTCTGGCGCCCAATACCGAGGAGATGGTGCGCATGTTGGGGTTTCTCGTCGCGACGATCGCCTATGGCGGGGTCTGGCTGGCGGTGGCCTTTCTGTTTTCGGTGGTGTTTCGCGCCCCCGCCACGGCGGCGCTCGCCGCGCTCGGCGTGTGGCTGCTGTTCTCATTGTTCTGGTCGGTCGTCACCCCCCTCGTCGCGACGCTGATCTCGGGTCCGCCAGAAGGGATCTTCGGCCCGAACCTCGCCTATTTGCAGACCACGCAGATTCTCGACCGGATCTCTCCAAACACGCTCTATGCAGAAATCGCGCTCGCCCTGCTGCAGCCGGCGACGCGCGCCCTCGGCCCGGTGCTCTACAGCCAGGTACAGGGTGCATTGCTCGGCGCACCATTGCCCGCCGCGCAGAGCTTTATTCTGGTATGGCCGCAAATGACCGGGCTCATCGCCGGAATGATCGTGATTTTTGCGATCGCCTATATTGTCTTTCAACGCCAGGAGATCCGCGCTTGAGGCTTGCCGCAAGACGAAAGGGGCGGTCCGGCCGGACCGCCCCTGGTGTGGTCTGAAGGCTCCGATTTTCCCCCTGAATTGGCCCGCCGACCCGTCGGCCACGGTCTCGACTGCACCGTGTCGACCACGTCGGACACATTATCGCGCTAAACTTCCGGCACAAGCGCCGGAATCGTTGCCCACAGGCTTACCCCCAGGATAGCGACTCTGTCCCCCAAACCATCCACAGA
>Ga0306920_100007378_pt1 | contig 14479 bp, 12 predicted proteins | sample flu12Cox44000170_FD_204666 | JGI IMG/M metagenome (GOLD analysis project Ga0306920, IMG submission 204666) | Lab enrichment of tropical soil microbial communities from Luquillo Experimental Forest, Puerto Rico - flux4day.12C.oxic.44.000.170 (v2)... | ecosystem: Environmental > Terrestrial >...
TGCTGACGCCTTTGACCTCCAGGCTCATCATGCCGCACTCCTCCGCCGCACGAAGCCGAGGATACCGCGCGGAAAAAGCAGCACGACGGCCACGAACAGCATGCCGACGAACGACATCCAATTGACCGTGATGCTGGAGATGTAGTCCTGGATAACGACGAAGACGGCGGCACCGAGGAGCGGTCCCCAGAAGCTGCGCATTCCGCCCATTACCGCCATCATGACGAAGTCGCCGGACTGGCTGTAGTGGAGCCCGCGCGGGTCGGCGAAGTTGTTGACGAGCGCATAAAGAGCGCCGGCAAAGCCCATGAAGAAGCACGACAGCGTGAAGGCGATCCAGATGTGGCGTTCCACGGGGATGCCGAGAAACCGCGCGCGCCGCTCGTTCTCGCGGATCGCGATCATGGTGCGTCCGAAGGGCGAGCGCAGGATGGAGCCCATGACAGCCACAGCGAGCGCAAAGCAGAGCAGCACGAAGTAGTAGAAGGCGTTGGCGTTCGAGAGGATGTCGATGTCCGCCAGACCAAGATGTAGCGGCTGGCGGGTGAAGCCGCGCAGGCCGTCATCGCCGCCGGTCAAGGAGCTCCACTGAAAGGCGATGTAGTAGAAGACTTGGCCGAAGGCGATGGTCACCATCGCAAAATAGACGCCGCGGCGGCGCACGATGACGGCGCCGAGCAGCGCGCCGATGATGCCGGCGAGCAGCATGCCGCTCGCGAGCGATAGAGGCGTGCTCAAGGCCAGAAACTTCAAGGACAAGCCGGCACCGTAGGCGCCAAGGCCGAAGTAGGCGGCATGTCCAAAGGAGAGCACGCCGGTGAAGCCCAATAGAAAATTCACCGACATGGCAGCGAGCCCAAGCACGAGAACACGCGTGCCGAGCGCGGTATAGCCCCCGAGCGGCACCATCCAGTAGGGCGCCAGCGCCAGCACCGCCCAAATCGCGGCCAATGCCACCAGCTGCCGTGCCTGTTGCGCGCCGCTCATGTCATCATGCCTTCTTCACCGAACAAGCCGCGCGGGCGAATCAGCAGCACCACCGCCATCAGCACGTACATGATGGCTTCGCTGGCGGCGGGGAGGAACACGGCGGTGATGCCAGAGGCTACGCCGATGAGCAGTCCACCGAGCAACGTGCCCGTAAGGCTGCCGACACCCCCGACGATGATGGCGATGAAGCTCGGCATCAGGAGGCCGGTGCCCATGGTAGGCTCGAGGCCGAGCTGGCCCGCAGCCAGCACGCCGCTCAAGCCGGCGAGAAAAACGCCAACGGCAAAGTTGAGCGAGCGCAGCAGCCGCACGTTGATCCCCAGTGCCGCCACCGTTTCGAGATCGAGCGTGCCGGCACGGATGCGGATGCCAAGGCGCGTGTAGCGCAGCAGCACAAACAGCAGCGCCACCGCGACCGCCACCATCGCCACCATGAACAGGCGATAGCCGGTGATGAAGAAGAGATCCAAGCTCACGGGTTGGGCCAGGAGCGCAGGCACGCTCACGGGCTTGCCCTGGGGACCCCAGATGAAACGCGTGCCATCCTCGATGATGAAGGCCAAGCCGAAGGTGAGCAGCAGGCCGTAGAGGGGATCGCGCCCGTAGAGGGGTCGGATCAGGGTGCGCTCGACGAGGAGACCGATGCAGGCGGTGAGCAGGGGCGCGATCAGCAGTGCACCCCAGAAACCGACGTAAGGGGTGATGGCGAAGGCGATATAGCCGCCGATGACGAGAAAGCCGCCGTGCGCGAAATTGATGACATTGCTCAGGTTGAGGATGAGCGACAGGCCGAGCGCCATCAGGACGTAGAACGCCCCGATGATGAGCCCATTGGTGACATTGAAGAGCAGGAGCTGTGTCATGGCGCAGGCTTTCGCGCGGTTGTGATCGAAAGCCCTTCAGATCCCTAAACGGCTTTCGGATTGGTGCAATATGCCGAGGTCCCCCTGAAGCGAAGCAGGGCCTCGGGATGTTGGGGATGTGGCGCAGCCGTCAGTCGGCTGGGCCACGAACTGCGTCTCGTGCTCAAGGACGCGCATGCCCTGTGACTTTGCTCGTGACGCTATGCGTGACTTGGAGCCGCGCCGGCACCGAGGATGTGATCAGGACGGCCACATCATCTTGCAGCCTGTTTCCTCGACCGGCCCGGCTGCAGTCTCGCCGGGGACCGTGGCTCCCACCGCAAACATATTGTCCCGATCGCCCTCGCCGGATGCGCCTCGCCGGCGAAAACGGTGCTCATGAGCTGGTGATCGCCCGCCCGATAGCTCGGCTGGCCAGGCTGCATCGCCACCTCAGGCGGCAGCTTGAAGCCATCCATGGCGTGAGCGAGCTGGAGACCGTCGAGCGTCTTTTCCTGGTTCGCAATCAGCGCGAAGGTCTGCAGCGACACGTAGCCGAACCAATGACGTGCCGAGGGTATTTTGCCCACCGCCTTCTTGATTTCGGCGACGAACGTCTTGGCGTGCTCATTGTCGGGCTGATCCCACCACCATTCCATTGTCCACCAGCCAACGTGGGCTTCGGGTGGCACGGCGCGCAGGCTCTCCAGCTCGAACAGCGTGCCGCCCACGGCCATCTGCTTGTCGAGGCCGAACTGGATGAATTGTTTCAGGCTATTGACCTGGTCGCCACCGCCCATGACGTTGATGAGCACTTTTGGGCCAAAGGCCTTCGCCTTGATCAAGTTGGCCGAGTAATCCGCCGTTCCGAGCGGGATGAGATCACCAGCGAACTCGCCGCCGACTGCCTTGAGCTTCTTGACGAAAGCTGCCTGAACGGAATGCCCGTAGGCGTAATCGGGGGTGAGGAAGTACCATTTCTTGCCGAACTTATTGATCAAGGTGTCGGCGATGGCATTGACATCCATCGTCGTCGTGTTGCACACGCGGAAGACGTTCCAGTGGCAGTCCTTGCCGGTGATGACGTCGGTGTGGCCGCCGGAGACGATGTGCAGCGTCTTCTTTTCCGAAGTTACCCCGGCCATGGCCAATGCGATGCCTGAGTTGACGTCGCCGATGATGCCGGCCACCTGATCGCGCTCAATGAGCTTGCGCGTCTTCTGCACACCCGTGCCGACGTCGTTTGCCGAGTCTTCCACCAGGAGCTCAACCTGTCGCCCGAGGATGCCGCCCTTGTTATTGATGTGCTCAAGCGCAAGCTTCGCGCCCTCAACCTCGCTTTGCGCAATGGCCGCATAAACGCCGGTGAGCGGATCGACGAAACCAATTTTTACGGGGGTTTCACCGCGTGCCTGGATGAGGAACGGCGAGCCAACCTGTGCAGCGCCCAGCGCTGCAGCACCGCGCAGAACGGCGCGTCGGTCAACTCTGCGCACGAAGGTTTCGGGCATTACATGTCCTCCCTGGTGGGCCACGGCCCCCGAATTTTTGCTGGCTGGCAGGCGGCGGCCGCGCACGCGGCCGGGCCCCATATTGGTGCACAAGCGGCGACAGGACAAGATTTCCCTCCGCCATTGCCGTCTTGACTCAGCGCCACCGCTGCTCGCCTGGTCCTGGGCGACGGTGGCTCGGAGGGATCAACAATGGCTGACGCCAACCTCAAGGGCTGGAGCCAGGCGGTCACCTTGACGCCGGCCAGTTGCGCGTTCATCGGTCCGCAACCGATGTCCGCCGCGAGCGCCACGCCCGCGGCCATGGCCAAGGCCAAGGCCAAGCCCGCCGGCAGGCAGCATGGGGGCACCGCCATCGCGCATGCGATGGACATCTGGCACCACCGGATCTGCCGCATCCCGGAGGACCCGTGCCGACAGCTCCCGGCTCGATCGCTCGGGTAAGGATAGCGGCGGAGCGGATAGAATTGGCTTCTAGGAGGAGTGTGGGTGCGAACGACAGTGTGCGTGTGAGCAATAGTGTCGGCGCGTCCGCTGCGCCGTTGAAATTCTCCGTGCACCTGGCCAGAGCGGTCTTCCACCGGTGCCAGAAGCCGGCGAGCAGCGCGCGCAGCGACGAAAGGCTTTTGATGAAAGGCTGGTGAGGACAAGCTTGGGACGAAATACTGGGGACGAAATACTGGGGCCCCGCTGCAATTCAGATAGGCAGCGATAGCGGCGCAAATTCCAAGGCCTGTTCAACGAGCTTGGCGAAACCGATCAGATCCGCATCGCCGTGGGGCCGACCGACTAGTTGCAATCCAACCGGCAGTCCCGCGCGCGTCAGGCCACAAGGCAGCGAAATGGCAGGGCATCCCGTGAGCGTGATCACAAAGGTGAGGAACATCCAGTCGATGTATGTGGTCAGCTTTTCACCGTCAATCTCCGTGGGAAACCGCTGCTCTAGGGGGAATGGCGGTACCGCCACTGTGGGGCATACCAACATGTCGTGGTTGTTGAAAAAGCGCGCCACGCGATGGAATAGCGCGTTGCGATCGCGGGTTGCTCGAATGATCTCGGCGGCCGTGAGGCACTGACCTTTCTCGATGTTCCAGACGATGTCGGGATTGATCCGGGAGCGTTCATGGGGCAGCAGATCGCCGCGCAGATCGGCGAACAATAAGGCGCGCAGCACCTGGAAGCTGTCGATCGCCCCCGAGAAATCAGGAACCTCGCTTGCGACTGTGCAGCCCATATGCGCGAAGCGACGTGCGGCCGCCTCGCAGATTGCAGCCACTTCGGGGTCCACCTTGCGCAAGCCGAGGTTGGCGCTGAAAGCCACCAGCTTGGGCGGGCGACCCTGCCGCAACATGGCTTGGAAGCCGCCAAGCGGCAGCGGACGGGACAGAGGATCGTGCGGGCTTGGCTTGGCCATGGCATCCAGCATCAATGCCAAGTCCGACACCGTGCGTGCCATCGGACCTTCCACCCACATGCTATCGAACGCCGGCAGGCCGTCGCCGCGCGCTACGACGCCGGCGCTCGGCCGCAGCCCCACCACCCCGCAAAAGCTGGCGGGTATGCGAAGCGACCCGCCAAGGCATGAGCCATTCGCCAACCAGACCTCGTGCGCGGCCAACGCAGCGGCCGCACCACCTGATGATCCTCCGGCGGTGCGTCCCAGATCCCAGGGATTGCGCGTGACGCCCCACACGGGGTTGAAGGTGTGGCTGCCTGCGAATTCGGGCACGTTGGATTTGGCCAGCGGGATGGCCCCATTGCAGCGCAAGGTGGCCACCGTGCGATCGTCGCGGACGGCCCGGTGGTTGGCAAAGATCGGCGAGCCGGCAGTCGTCAGTTGTCCCGCTACATCGTTGTAGTCCTTCACCGCCATTGGCAACCCGGCCAACCATCCGGGGTGGGCCTCCCCCTCGCGCCTTAATGTCTTGGCCTCCGCCCGGGCAACATCAAAGAAGCGGATCGGTAGAGCATTTACTTTGTGATCCACCGCCTCGATCCGCGCGGCTGCGGCGTTTACCATCTCAAGCGGCGATACTTCGCGCCGCCGTAGCCGGCGCACGGCCTCCGTGGCGGATAGCTGCCATAGCTCGCTCATCGCTTGCTCTTTCCCTTGCGCCTCGAGGCGGCCTGAAGATCGAGGCAGGTGACGCCCTATGCTGCGCCCGGCCTTGCCTTCAGCGCCGCCGCCAAATCAGCCAGCCCAGTCTTGTCAGCGGCGACGAACCAGTCAGCGATCTCGCCGGACGTCACGAAAATCGTGTCGGCGCGGCTCATCAGCATATCCAATGCCTTCTCTAGGTAGTAGACGCGGTGCGGCACGCCAGCGATATGCGGGTGCAGGCCAATCGAGAGAATCCTTGGGTTGGCATCGATCTCGCGCTCGAGCACGGCAAGGGTGGCAGCAAGCCGCTTGACTATCTCGTCGGAGGATTGACCCTGTACGGCCCACATGGGGACGTCATTGATCTCCCAGGTGTAGGGGAGGCACAGAAGGGGACCCTCAGCCGTGGTCATCCAGCAGGGCAGATCATCGAGCAGCCAGTCATGCGTGAATTCAATGCCGCACCGCTTCAGAACCTCGGGCGTTCGGCTCGTCTCGCCGCCGCCGGCGCCGAACCACCCGCGAACGCGTTTTCCGGTGAGCCGCTCAAGTCGGGAAACCGAGGCGCGAACCTCCGCCTCTTCGTCGTCGACCTCCTTCAACGACCTCTGGAACCAGCTATGACCGACGAAGTCCCAGCCGGCCTTTGCGGCGCGCTCGGCAGCAGACGCGTAAACATCCGCGCACTGCGCGTTCATCCACGCCGAGGCCCTGATACCGCGCCTGCGCAGCACATCGAATAGCCGTGGCAGGCCGCAACGCATGCCATACTCCACCCAGGAGTAGTTGGCCACGTCGGGGGGCTCGCTCGGCCGGCCATGGGGGGCCGGCAGTATCCCACGCGGCATCGGGCGATCGAACGGCCAGTATTCAATTGCGACGACTGGATTGACCATCAGCGGCTTGCCGTTGAGCGGAGCGAGCCGCGGGCGGTCACTCGATATCTGGTAGGGAATGCGAGGATTTGGCCACATGGCGGTGAATCTCCCTGCAGTGGGTGAAGGCGCTTGTGGCATGAAGCCATCCGCGGCACCCTCCTGCAACCGTAACAGCCATACAGCCGGGCGAGGACCATGAGCGAACGCTTGATGGATGGTTTTCCGCCGCGGCCGGAGACGCAGGTTTCGCTCTCCAACTGGCGCAGCTCACCCTTCAACAAGTGGGCGTTCCACCACGTCCGCGAAATCTTGCCGTCCGCCGACATTGCGCATGACCCAACGAATGTGCGCGCACTCCCCGTCAGCCCGGTCGCTCTTGATGGTTTGCGGTTGGCTCGAGGCAACGGCGAGATACTGACGCTAGGGCAGGTCCTTGAGGCCACCAGCACGGACGGGCTTGTTGTCCTGCACAGGGGTAGGATCGTTCTGGAACACTACGCCAACGGCATGACGCGGCGGTCGGCGCACATCCTCATGTCGGTATCAAAATCGATGCTGGGGCTGGTGGCAGGCATTCTCACCGGCGGGGGTGTGCTTGAGGAATCGCGGCTTGTAACCGACATCATTCCCGAGCTGACGGCGACGGCATGGGCCGGCGCCACTGTCGCCCATCTGCTCGACATGCGCTCGGGCGTTGCCTTTGACGAAGACTATCTGGCGACGTGCGGACCGATCATCGCCTACCGGAAAGCGACCGGCTGGACTCCGCTCGAGCCGGGCGAAGCGCCATCGGACCTGCGCTCCTATTTCCTGAAGATGAGGCAGTTGGACGGTGCGCATGGCGCGCGCTTTGCCTATGTGTCGCCCAACACGGATCTGCTCGGCTGGATCATCGAGCGCGTCACCGGCAAGCGATATGCAGATCTCGTAAGCGAGCTCTTATGGCAGCCGATTGGCGCGTCTCAAAGCGCCTACATCACAGTCGACCGACTGGGGGCGCCGCGGGCAGCGGGCGGCATGTGCACGACGGCACGCGATCTCGCGCTGGTGGGCCAGCTGCTGGTGGATGCTGGAGCGCGCGAAGGCCGGCAAATCGTGCGCCCGTCCTGGATCGAGATGATCACCAGCGATGGCGACCCTAAGGCTTGGTGCACAGGCAACCTCGCCGCCTACTATTCTGGCGTTCCCATGCACTACCGTGCCCAATGGTACGTGGAGCGCAGCGACCCGCCGTTGCTGTTCTGTCTTGGTATTCACGGTCAAAATCTTTTCGTCGACGCGAGAAACGAGATTGTGATCGCGAAGTTTTCTTCGCAAGCACAGCCGCTCGATGTCGAGCTTATGGGATTGACTGGCCGGCTCGTTTGCCTGCTGCGCTGCGCGCTCGCTGATGGCTGATGTTCACCGCAAGCGATGCCTCGCCGAGAGGCGCCTGGCCAGGATTGGCGTGCATGCTTGCAGCGACCGGCGCCTTCCCGGGATCTTGCAAAATGCGCCTCCCCTGGCGGCATCGATGGCTTTCGCGGTAAACTTGCGCCGCCCACAACTGCGCATCGTCGCAAAATGCGCAAAGGCGGCGCGGGGCGCGCGCGCGCGCAAATGGGGTGGGGGCATGGTTCCCTACCCGTTCAACACGCCGACTGCTTTCGTTATGGTTATTGTCACAGCTCGACGACCTCGTCCGGCCCGGCCATCGCAATGGACATGCAATGCTTGCAGCAACCGATGCAACTCACGTTTTTCCCTTCGACAACAGCTATGTGCGATTGCCGGAGCGCTTCTTTGCACGCTTGCCTCCGACCCCGGTCGCCGCGCCGCGCCTCATCCGGCTGAATGATGCCCTTGCCCGACAGCTCCGGCTCGATGCCGCCGAGCTTTCCTCCCCGGAGGGCGTCGCGATGCTCGCGGGCAACGCGGTGCCCAAGCTCAGCGAGCCCATCGCCATGGCTTATGCCGGCCATCAGTTCGGCACCTTCGTGCCTCAGCTGGGCGACGGCCGCGCCATTCTTCTTGGCGAGATTGTTGATGTTGATGGTGTGCGCCGAGACATTCAACTCAAGGGCTGCGGTCCCACGCCGTTTTCACGGAACGGCGATGGCCGCGCCGCGCTCGGCCCTATCCTGCGCGAATACATCCTTAGCGAGGCCATGTTCGCGCTCGGTATCCCAACGACCCGATCCCTTGCCGTCATCGCCACCGGAGAGACGGTCCAGCGCGAAACGTCTCTGCCCGGCGCCGTGCTGACGCGCGTCGCTTCCAGCCACATCCGCGTCGGCACCTTTCAGTTCTTCGCGGCGCGCGGGGACGTAGCCGCAGTCCGCCATCTCGCCGACTACGCCATCGCCCGGCACTACCCGGAAGCCGTTGCCGCCGCCAACCCCTACCGCGCGCTCCTCGACCTCGTCATTGCCCGCCAGGCCGAACTCGTCGCCAAATGGCTGCTCGTCGGCTTCATTCACGGTGTCATGAACACCGACAACATGTCGATCGCCGGCGAGACGATCGATTACGGTCCCTGCGCCTTCATCGACACCTATGATCCCGCCACGGTCTACAGCTCCATCGATCACTTCGGCCGCTACGCTTACGGCAACCAGCCACGCATCGCCCTGTGGAACCTCGCCCGATTGGCGGAGACGCTCCTGCCCCTGCTTGCTGAGGATCAGGACCGAGCCATCGAACTGGCCAACGTCGCCCTCGGCGCCTTCGCTCTCCGCTTCGAGGCGGCCTATGGGAGTGGGCTCGGGCGCAAACTTGGCCTATTGCAAGAGCAGGAGGGCGATATCGCCTTGGCGCGGGACCTCCTTGACCGTATGGCCCGCAACGGCGCCGATTTCACATTGACCTTTCGCCGGCTCGCGCACGCTCTAGCCCGCACCGACGCAGACGCATCTGTCCGCTCCCTGTTCGCCGATCCGAACGCCTTTGACGAATGGGCCAATAGATGGCGCGAACGCCTGGCCAGCGACGGCGCGGCAACGAGCGAACGCCGGGCGGCGGCGATGCGCGCCGTCAATCCTGCATTTATCCCGCGCAATCATCTCGTCGAGGAGGCGCTTTCAGCGGCAGTGAACAACGGCGATTTTTCCGCCTTTGAAACGCTGCTGATCGTGCTGTCACGTCCTTATGATGAGCAGCCGGCATACACACGCTACGCCGATTCACCGCGGCCGGATCAAATCGTACGCCAAACCTTTTGCGGAACCTGATAAGGCCGGAAACGGCCGCGTGGTCATCACCCATGCCAGCGGCCTTGGGCGATTCGGCGATCAGCAGACCCAGCGCGGCAAGCTTGCGCGCTCGCGTGAAGCGAGTGATGGGTGCCGGAGGCCTGCGCGTGTCCGAGGTTGCCCGGATCGGGTTTCCGTTCGCTGTCTGTGCGATCCGCAAAATCGACACATTTGCGGTCCAGGGTACTTTGCATTACAAAGTATCGGGGGTCGGCCATGAGGGACCTGGACAAGGTGCTGGACGATATCATCGCGATACGCAGCCAGATCGCGCGCAGCGCCGAGTTTCGCGGCTATGGACCGGCAACGGTTGCTACAACTGGCGTGCTCGCTATGCTGGGCGCGGTGGTGCAGGCCGTTTGGATTCCATATCCGGCAGATGCCGTTGCGAGCTATCTCGCCCTGTGGGTCACCACCGCGGCGATCTCCGTCATTCTCATCGGCATCGAGATGGTGGCACGCTCGCGCCGCATCCACATGGGTCTCGCCGACGAGATGATCCACGCCGCCACCGCTGACTTCGCGCCCGCGGCCGTAGCCGGCGCGCTGCTCACGGTCGTCCTTTTCTGGTTTGCGCCTCAGAGCCTGTGGATGCTGCCCGGTCTGTGGCAGATCGTGTTCAGTCTGGGCTTTCTCGCCTCCTGCCACTCCCTCCCCCGGCCCATGTTTGCGGTAGGCGTCTGGTACCTAGCGACCGGGCTTTGCAATCTGGCCCTGGCGAGCGAGGCAATTGCATTCTCGCCCTGGGCCATGGCCCTTCCCTTTGGCATTGGGCAGCTCGTCATGGCTGCCATCCTCTATGGCAGCGTCAGCACGAGCGATGTCGAAAGCCAGCGTCAATAGCGATGAGCCTGGGCGCTTCGCCTATGAGGGGCTCGACCGCGTCATCCATGAGAAGGCGCGCTTGGGCATCCTGACCTCGCTCGTAACGCATCCGCGGGGGCTTTTATTCGGCGACCTGAAGCAGATGTGCGGGCTCACGGACGGCAATTTGAGCCGGCATCTGCAGGTGCTGGAGGAGACCGGCCTTGTTCATATCCAGAAGGGCTACGACCACAAGCGCCCGCAGACCCTATGCCGCATCACAGCGTCCGGCCGCCAGCGCTACCTCGACTATCTCAAGGTGCTGGAGCAGGTGGTGCGCGACGCGGCACGGGCCACCAAGGCAGCCAGCGCACGAGGCCTGCGCACCCTGAAACCCGCGTAAATTTTTTTGCACGGAGACTTTGCAATGCAAAGTAATCTGCACGGAAGAGCCATCCACGTCGCCATCATCATGGACGGCAACGGACGCTGGGCAAGAGCCCGTGGCCTGCCGCGTTGCGCAGGCCATCGGGCGGGTGCTGCGGCCGTGCGCTCCGCGGTCGAGGCCGCTCCCGGCCTTGGGATCACCGCGCTCACGCTGTTCGCGTTCTCGTCCGACAACTGGCGACGGCCCAAGGAGGAGATCGAAGGGCTGATGCTGCTGCTCGGCCGCTACGTGCGCGCCGAGCTCCCAGAGCTTGTGGCAAGAGGCATACGTCTCACGGTCATCGGTCGGCGCGACCGCCTGCCCGACGGTCTGGGCGAGGCCCTAACCGCCGCCGAGACCGCCTCCGCTGGGGGCACCCGGCTCGATCTGCGGATTGCCATCGACTATTCCTCGCGCGCTGCCATCGCCGATGCGGTGGCACGCTGGCCCTTCCACCACGCTCCCTCCAGCGCGGCCTTTGGCCGCCTCCTCGCGCCGCCTCGTGTTGGAGTGCAAGGCGATGTCGATCTGCTCATCCGCTCGGGCGGCGAGAAGCGACTGTCCGACTTCCTACTGTGGGAGCTGGCCTATGCTGAGCTCTATTTTGTCAACACGCTCTGGCCGGATTTCGGCATAGAGGACCTGCGCGCTGCCATCGCCGACTTTCACCGCCGCGAGCGGCGGTTCGGCGGTTTGAGCCCTGCCTGCGGCGGCGACAGGCGTGAGCTGGCGTGCTTTCCCGATTGATCCGTGAACTGTTTGCAGGAGTCGCCAAATGTCCAGCGTCAAATCCGCAACGTCGAACGTGAGGTTTGAACCCGTCCTTTCGCCCAAACCGGAGGCGCCCGGCGCATGGATGCTCGTTTTCGGCGTGATCTATCCGGCCGCCGTAATCGCTATCGAGCTTGCCACCCACATGTGTGCGGAGTCGCTGTTTGATCCCATGCCAACCTACTGGCACACGCTCGCCATCAGCCTCGTGCCGGCCGGCAACCTGCTCCTTTGGAGCCGCATCCGCGACGGTGCCCCGGTCAAGCTGGCGTGGCTGGCGTTTGCAAATGGCGCGGTGATGGCTATCGCCGGCTTCTACACACTCCTGTTCCTTCCCCTCCTGCCCATCGCCGTTGTCGCCACACTGATCGGCATCGGCCTACTGCCACTGGCTCCCCTCGCATCTTTCGCCTGCGCCCTCAAGTTGCGCGCAGGGTATCGCCGCACGCACCGCGAGCGCGCGTCCAGCTGGTCTTTGCTCGGCGGTGTCGGCGCCGGTCTTGTTCTATTGCTCGCGCTCGACATACCACCTGCGGCAACGCGGCTCGGGGTCCAGTGGGCGGCAAGCAGCGAGCCAACCGAACGCGAGCGCGGACTGACGTTGCTCAGAGTGCTCGGCGACGACGACCTGCTGTTGCGCCTCTGCTACGATGCTGTCGGCCGGCCCACCGGGCTCCTGAGCTCGCTCGTCCTGTTCGGCGGCAATGCCCTGCTCGACTCTCGCCAAAGCCAGCTCGCGCGTTCCCCCGAGGAGGCGCGTGAGATCTACTATCGCGTACATGGCGTGGCATTCAATACGCAGCCGCCTCCCTTCGATAAAGGCAGGTGGTCGCGGTTCGCCGACTTCCAGGTGGACGGCGACCATGGCGGCACGCACGTCGGCGGACGCGTGAAGGGGCTTGAGATGGCCTCCTCGCGCATTGACGGCTCAATCAGCGGCAACGATGCCGTGGCTTATCTGGAGTGGACGGTGGAGTTGCGCAACACTGGCCCCATCGACCGCGAGGCGCGGCTGCAGTTGGCGCTGCCGCCGGGCGGGGTGGTGTCGCGGGCGACGCTGTGGGTCGACGGCGAGGAGCGGGAGGCCGCTTTCGCCGGGCGCGGCCAGGTGCGCGCCGCCTATCAGCGGGTCGCCGTGCAGCAGCGGCGTGACCCCCTTCTGGTGACCACCAAGGGTGCCGATCGCATCCTCGCCCAGGCCTTCCCGGTCCCGCGCAACGGGGGCACCATCAAGTTCAAGATCGGCATTACCGCGCCGCTCGAGATCGAGACATCATCTTTGGCGAAACTGACACTTCCGGCCATCGTGGATCGCAATTTCTCGTTTCCCTCTGGCGTAACCCACAGCGTGTGGATCGAGAGCAAGCAGGCTCTGGCCGCGTCGGCGCCGATCCTTGCGGCAAGCAGCAACCTCGCCGGGCCGTTCCGCATCGGTGGGACCATCGATGATGAGCACCTTTCGGGCGCGCGGCAGGCGATCGCGGTTTCCCGCGACCGCGCCGCTCGCGCGGTGGCCTCGCACCTCGGCGACGGCGAGCTCATCGTGCAAGAGGTTATCGCCAATCGGCCGCAAGTCCCCGCCGCGCTGATGCTCGTCATCGACGGCTCGGCGCGGCTTGGGGCCGCGGTGCCCGAGCTCATCGCCGCCCTCGACGCCATCGCCCCCTCGGCAAAGGTCGGCGCCATGATCGCATCGGAGCCGGTGCGACAAGTCCCGATGGCGCCGTGGTCGGGGGCGCAGAAGCAGGCCGTTGTCACGCTGCTGCGCACCACGACCTTTGCCGGCGGCCAAGACAATGCACCCGCACTTGCAGCGGCGATGCAAGCCCTGGCAGATCACACGCGGGCCCGCCTGCTATGGGTAGCTGGCCCTCAGCCCGTCAGCTTCCGCGGCAGCAGTGCTCGCCTCGAGCAGGCCATGGCGCGGTTGTCACGCCTGCCCGACGCCACGCTCTACAACGTCGAGCCCGGTCCGAACGAGTTACTCCCCGATGCGCCTTGGGCCTGGGGTGCGCGCACGCTGCCGCAGAGCGGCTCGCCGCAGGCTGACCTTTCCGCCTTTTTCGTCCGCCTCACGGGCGAGGCCCCAACCCTGACCGTCAGCCGCAGCCACGTGCAAGGCGCAGAAGGGCTGCCCCCCATCAAGCAAGGCTCCGACCATGTGGCGCGCCTCTGGGCAAACGAGCGCGTCATTGAGCTGATGCGATCTGATCCCGCGCGCAATCGCGAGGACGCGATTGCGCTCGCCGCCCGGTACAGGCTGGTGACGCCCGTCAGCGGTGCCGTCGTGCTCGAGACCAGACAACAGTTCGAGGAAAGCAATTTGCAGCCGGCGCACCCGGCCAGCGTGCCGACGGTCCCCGAGCCCCATGAGTGGGCGATGATCATCACTGCCCTTGCGGGGCTCACCTTGCTCCTGTGGCAACAGCGGCGGCGGGCGGTGGCAGCATGATGCACCCCATGATCGCCTCGGCACTGGTCGCAGTCGCCACCTGGGAGGCATGGCGCTGGTATTTCGGGCGGGTTGCTGCGACCCTTGACGACGCCCTCGCGCTCATCGTCGTGGTGCTGGTTGTCGCCATGGCGGGTGCTCACCGGCCTCGCGGCGCACCTGTCGCTCGGCTGCCCCTTGCGGCGCTGGCGATCTTGCTCGCCAGCTATGCGACAAGTCGGTTGGTAGCGCCGCCGATCGCTCGGGCTGGCCTCGCGGTCGCCCTGACGCTCTTCTGCCTCCACGTCGCGGTCTTCCGCCGGCGGCCGCCACCCGCCTTGTGGGGGCTATCGGCGCTGGCGCTGCCGATCCTGCCCTCGCTGCAGTTCGTGCTCGGCTATCCCCTGCGCGTTGCAGGGGCGGCGCTGACCGTGGGCCGGCTCAACGCGCACGGCCTTGCGGTTGAGCGGCAGGGCACGTTCCTCGTCTGGCAG
>Ga0306920_100007379_pt1 | contig 14479 bp, 12 predicted proteins | sample flu12Cox44000170_FD_204666 | JGI IMG/M metagenome (GOLD analysis project Ga0306920, IMG submission 204666) | Lab enrichment of tropical soil microbial communities from Luquillo Experimental Forest, Puerto Rico - flux4day.12C.oxic.44.000.170 (v2)... | ecosystem: Environmental > Terrestrial >...
GAGACCGACTGTGGTGATCGTTTGCATGGTTGGCTCCTTCGAATCGTGGGGCCTTTAACAGCACCCACATCCATGGCACTTGCGTGCCGGTGGAGGAGCCGTCCACAGCATCAAGAGCGGTCGTGAGCAAATGCAGCAAATAACTTGCGTAAATGCGCGCCTACTCGATCACCTCGTCGAAGCGCGCGAGCAGCATCGGTGGCACTTCGAGGCCGAGTGCCCTGGCCGTTTGCAAGTTGATGACGAGCTCGAATTTGGTCGACTGCAAGACCGGCAGGTCGGCGGGGTTGGCGCCCTTGAGGATTTGACCGGCATAGACGCCGACCTGACGATACGCGTCCACAGGATTCGTCCCATAGCTCATCAGCCCACCGGCTTCGACCTCGTCGCGAGTGGTATAGGCCGCGGGAATACCGATGCGCGCCGCGAGGATCGCAAACTGGACGCGCCGACCGACGAATAACGAGTCGGGGGCGACGAAGAGGGCGTCGGCGCGGTCGCGCACGAGGGTGGTGAAGGCCGCTTCGATCTCGCGGCTTGTGCTGGCGTTGAGGACCGAAATTTGCAATCCGAGGGCGCGTGCCGCCTCCGGCAGATCTCGCAGCGTGGCCTCGGTGATCGACGCGTTGGCCGGATTGACTAGCACGGCAATGCGAACGGCCTTGGGCACCAGTTCGTGCAGCAGCCCCAGCCGCTTGGCCACGACTTCGGTGGCGAAAAAATTGATTCCGGTCGCATTGCCGCCCGGCCGCGCCAGACTGTCGACCAGACCAAGTTTCACCGGGTCATCGCTGACGGCGAAAACGATCGGGATTGTCGTCGTCGCGGCCTTGGCCGCAAGCGTGGCAGGCTGGCTGGCAGGCGTGGCGATCACGGCCACGCGACGGAGGACGAGGTCGGCCATGAGCGACGGGAGGCGACCGTACCGGCCCTCGAGCCAGTGGTACTCGACCGCCGCGTTGCGACCTTCGATGTAGCCAGCCTCATCGAGGCCACGACGGAACGCGGCGACACGATTTGCGTCCGGTGATCCGCCAGCGACGAAGCCGACGATCGGCAGCGTCGGCTGCTGCGCCCGCACGGCAAGCGGCCATGTCGCAGCGGCACCACCGAGGAATCTGATGAACTCGCGTCGCCTCAATGTGCTCCCCTCAAGCCGAGGATCGCACCGTACCACATTGTTGAAAAAACGTGTTGTGCATCACAACATTTCGGTCCATCCGACTTCCGCTCGGGGTCACAAGCCGTATTACCGCACCGCACCATCCATAGCCGCTGTGCCCCCAGCAACAGACAACAGCTCGGCATATTTTTTAGTTCTGGCGCGAACCTGATCCCATTCCGATTGACGCCATGGCTCCTTCGTTTTTTCAGTAATTCGAGATCGCCAAGCGACTGCATCATCATTACGTGATCGTGCATCAATAACGAGGACGCGCATCACGCCGGCGGCAGCTCGACGAGCTCGATGAGGACATTGCCCGTTGACTTCGGATCGAGGAACGCGATGCGGGAGTTGGCGTGGCCGATGCGCGGCTGCTCGTCGATGAGTGCGACGCCCTTCTGCTTGAGCTCGGCCAGAGCATCGTCGATGTGCTCGACCTCCAGGCAGATGTGGAACAGGCCTTCGCCGTGATCGGCGATCCACTGCGATGTCTCGCTTTTCGGGCTGTCGGATTCGAGGAGCTCGAGATAGGTCTGCCCGACGGGATACATCGCCAGGCGCGTGCGGTACTGGGGCAGATGCTCCTCGTATTCGAGGCGGAGCCCGAGCTTTTCCTCCATCACCTCGCGCATCCGGGCCATGCTTTTCACCGCGATCGCGATATGCTCGACACGCTTGACCTTCATGGGACTACCTCTCGCTCTGAGAAACGTCATGCCGCGCGGTCGGTATGGTTCAGCGTGCCCGCCGCCGCGGGCGGCAGCATCGCAGCCCCGCCTGCGGCCGTGCCCCAGCGCTTGCCGATGCGGCCCTGGAGCAGCGGAGCAAGCTCGCCGACAATGCCGCGACGAAACACCATGACCACGACGACGAAGATCGCGCCCTGGATCATGGTAACCCAGGCCCCGAGCTCGGCGAAATAATTCTGAATGCCTACCACGAGCGCTGCGCCGACGATCGGACCCAGCATGGTGCCAACCCCGCCCAGCATGGTCATCAATACAACCTCGCCCGAGGCGTGCCAGTAGACATCGCTCAGAGTGGCGATCCCGACGACCAGGCACTTGAGCCCGCCGGCAAGCGCGGCTATCGCTGCCGAGAGAACGAAGAGGAGAATCTTGTAGTGATTGACGCGATAGCCGAGCGAGACCGCGCGCAGCTCGTTGTCACGGCTAGCGTGCAGGACCTCCCCGAATGGGGAGTGCACGATGCGCCAGATGGCGAGGAGGACAAGAACAAAAATGATCAGCACGAAATAATACATCGACAGGTTGGGGGAGAGATCGATCAACCCGAAGAGGGCGCGGCGCGGGACGGTCTGTAGCCCGTCCTCGCCGCCGGTGAAGGGGAGCTGGAGCGCGGCGAAATAGACCATCTGCGCGAGGCCGAACGTGATCATCGCAAAGTAGATGCCCTGGCGACGCGTTGAGATCACGGCGAAAGCGAGGCCCAGCGCTGCGCCGGCCATCATTGCGGCCAGCAGGCCGAGCTCGGGTGTGAAGCCCCATATTTTCACGACATGGCCGGTGATGTAGGCGGCGCTGCCGAGGAATGCGCCGTGGCCGAACGAGAGCAGCCCGCCATATCCGAACAGGAGATTGAAGGCGCAGGCGAAGATGGCAAAGCACAGCACCTTCATCAGCAGCACGGGATAAACGAAAAACGGTGCCGCCAGCGCGGCGGCAATTAGGACTGCAAGCGCGAGGAGGCGCATCATCGCCTCAGCCTCGTACCCCGAACAGCCCCTGCGGGCGCACGAGCAGGATCGCGACCATCACCACAAAGATCACGACTGCGGACGCCTCGGGCCAGATGAGCTTGGTGAAGGCCTCGATCAGGCCCAGCACAAAGCCGGTGACGATCGAGCCCATGATCGAGCCCATGCCGCCGATCACCACCACGGCAAAGATGATCGGGATGATATTGGCGCCCATGATGGAGCTCACCTGATAGATCGGCGCCGCCAGCACGCCGGCGAAAGCGGCAAGCCCTACGCCGAGCATGTAGGTGAGCGTAATCATGCGGCGGATGTTGATGCCGAAGGCCTGCACCAGCACCGGGTTTTCCGTCCCCGCCCGCAGATAGGAGCCGAGCCGCGTGCGCTCGATGACGTACCAGATGGCAAGGCACACGGTGAGCGAGGCCGAAATCACCCAGAGCCGATAGTTCGGCAGGAACATGAAGCCGACATTGACGCCGCCCCGAAGCGACTCCGGCACCTGGAACGGCTGGCCCGACACCCCGTATTGCTCGCGGAGCGCTCCCTCGATCAGCAGCGAGACGCCGAAGGTCAGGAGAAACCCGTAGAGGTGGTCGAGATGATAGAGATGGCGCAGGAACAATCGTTCCAGCACGAGCCCGCTGAACGCCACCGCGATTGGCGCGAGGATGAGGGCCGCCCAATAGCTCATCCCCGCATAGTTGAGCAGCATCCACGCGGCGAACGCGCCCATCATGTATTGGGCGCCGTGGGTAAAGTTGATGATGTTGAGCATGCCGAAGATGAGCGCCAGCCCCAGGCTCATCATCGCGTAGAAGGCGCCGTTGATGGCGCCGAGGAGCAGCATGCTGAACAGCGCCTGCGAGGGTATGCCGAAAATCTCAAACACGTGCGAGGCGCTGTTCGTTCGCCCCTGGCAATCTCCACCCCCACTCTTCCCTCCCCCGCAAGCGGGGGAGAGATAAAGGGAGGGGGTGAGTGTGCCGGTCAGCCCTTCTTCACCAGCGGGCACTCGCTCTCGGACAGCGGCCGGAACGCCTCGTTGCCGGGAATGACCTTGAGGATGTTGAGGTAATCCCAGGGATATTTCGATTCCGCCGGCGTCTTGACCTGGGCGAGATACATGTCGTGCACCATGCGCCCGTCCTCGCGGATACGCCCGTTCTTGGCGAAGAAGTCGTTGATCGGCATCTCCTTCATCTTGCTCGCGACCGCCAGTGAATCCTTGCTGCCCAGCGCTTGCACCGCCTTGAGATAGTGCTGCACGGCCGAATAGACGCCGGCTTGCACCATCGTCGGCATCGCCTTGCGTCGCTCGAAGAAGCGCTTGGAGAAGGCGCGCGTCTCATCGTTGAAATCCCAGTAGAAGCCGGTGGTCATCACGATGCCCTGGGCGGTGGGCAGCCCGAGGCTGTGGATGTCGCTGTCGAACAGGAGCAGCCCGGCGAGCCGCTGGCCGCTTCCGGGGCGCGCGATGCCGAACTCGGCAGCCTGCTTGATGGTGTTGATGACGTCGCTGCCGGCATTGGCAAGCCCGATGATCTTCGCCTTGGAGGCCTGCGCCTGCACGAGGTAGGTGGAGAAGTCCTGGTTGGGGAATGGGTGGCGCAGCGCCCCGAGCACCTTGCCGCCCGCCGACTTGACAAAGGCAGAAGTATCGCGCTCCAGCGCATGTCCGAAGGCATAATCAACGGTGATGAAGAACCAGGTGTCGCCGCCCTGCTCGACAATCACCTTGCCGGTGCCGTAGGCGACCGCATAGGTGTCGTAGGTCCAGTGGATGCCGAAGGGCGAGCATGCCTTGCCGGTGAAATCGGAGGTGGCGCCGGTCGAGACCACGACCAGCTTCTTCGCCTTGCGCGCGATCTCCTGGACCGCAAGCATGACCGAGGAGTTCGGTACGTCGAACACCGCGTCGACGTTGTCGACGTCGTACCACTTGCTCACGATGCTGGTGGCAACGTCGGGCTTGTTCTGATGGTCGGCGGTGACCATCTCGATCGGCTTGCCCAGCGCCTTGCCGCCGAAATCCTCGATCGCCATGCGGGCGGCTTCGACTCCGCCCATGCCGGAGAGGTCGGCATAGATGCTCGATTGATCGTTGATCACCCCGATCTTGACCCCGCCTCCCGCGGTCTGCGCTTGCGCAGGACCGGCGAGCAGGATCGCGAGAGCAAATCCGAGGGCTGCCGAATGTCGCATGTTCCATCCCCTGATATTGTTTGGGCGTCGCCGCGGGTGGCGAGCCTAAAGCATTTTCCCATTGCCATGAAGGGGTGTGTGTCCCCGGCGCAGCGCGCATTGCTTGCGCGGCGCCAACGCGGTTTCATAGGATCGATCAACGACAAGACGGAAATGGCGAATGAACATCATCGATCTCTCGGTGCCGGTGCGTCATGGCGAGGGTCGCCTCGGGCTCGAGGTGAAATTCGACACGCCCTATTCCTTCGAGTCCTGCGGCTGGCAGGGCTCGACCTTCTCCATGTTCGCCCATTACGGGACGCATGTGGACGCGCCGATCCATTTCATTCGCGACGCTGCGACCATCGAAGCAGCCCCGCTCGGGAAACTGATCGGACCCGCCGGGCTGATCGATCTTTCCGATCACTGCAAGGCGGTCGGGATCGCCGCCGGCACGCTCGAGGACCGCGGGCGGCACGTCCGGCGTGGCGACATCGCGGTGCTGCGCACGGGCTGGAGCGACGAGAGCTGGGGGAAGGAGCGGTTCTGGCGCGACGGCCCATGGCTCACGCCGGATGCCGCCGACTGGTTGGTCGAGCGCGGCGTGAAGGCTGTCGTATACGACTTCTCGGAAGAATACGTCGTCCACCTCAGCCATGACTTCCGCGGCGAGGACTGCGTTGTGCATCACAAGATTCTGGGAGAGGAGATCTACAATATCGAGTACGTTCATCACCTGGGCTTGATCAGAACACCGCGCCTGGCCATTGTTGCCTTGCCGCTGAAGCTTGTCGGACTCGACGGAGCGCCGGCGCGGGTGCTGGCCATCGAGGGACATGACCTGCCGGGCGAGTTTTCCGTCGGATGAGATTGACGCAATCCCGATGTCGCTGGCCAACCGCATTCCGGCTTTCTGCACCCAGTGTCGATCGCGCTGCGGCTGCGTTGCGGTGGTCGAGGATGGCCGGCTCATGGGCATCGAGCCCATGCCCGGCCATCCCAGCGGCGAGCAGCTCTGCCCCAAAGGACGCGCGGCGCCCGAGCTTGTCTATCACAAGGACCGGTTGACGGTTCCGCTGCGCCGCACCGCTCGCAAGGGCGCGGCCGATCCGGGATGGCGGCCCATCTCATGGGACGAAGCCCTCGGCGAGATCGCGAGCCGCATGAGCGCGATCAAAGCGGAGCACGGGGCGGAGCAGGTCGCTTTCTCCGTCACCACGCCGAGTGGCACCCACATCTCGGATTCGATCTCCTGGATCGAGCGGCTCACGCGCGCGTTCGGCAGCCCCAACATCATCTACGCGGCCGAGATCTGTAACTGGCACAAGGATGTCGCCACCTGCTTTACCTTCGGTCACAACATCGGCACACCCGATTTCGCTGCAACCGATTGCGTGCTGCTTTGGGGCAACAATCCCACCGCAACATGGCTCGCGCGCGCCGTCGAGGTACAGAAAGCGGTCAGGCGCGGCGCGCGCATGATTGTGGTGGATCCGCGCCCGACTGCGTTGGCGAAGCGAGCAGACCAATGACTGCGCGTCAATCCCGGCACGGATCAGGTGCTGGCGCTCGGGCTGGCGCATCTCCTGATCGAGAAGCAGGCGTTCGATGTAAGCTTCATGCGGGAGTGGACGAACGGACCCTTGCTGGTTCGCTCCGACAGCGGGCGGTTCCTTCGCCAAAGCGATCTGCAGGCGGACGGACGCCCGGATGTGCTCTACGCATGCGCGCCGGACGCGGGAGAGCTTCTGGCCTACGACGCCACCCGCGGCATATGGCTTGATGACAACGCACATGCTCAACTGCGGGCGCGCATCGATGTCGCAATAGAGCATGATCCCGAAAAGTGGGAACCGGTTTTCGGAAAAAGATCATGCTCAAACAAAAAGTTAGAGCGGGATGATGATTCGAAGAAAGGTCATCCCGCTCTAGCCGATTCTCTTGTGCCTTGCCGTACCGCGTTCGATATCTACGCCGCGGCGGCCGCGGAATATTCTCCGGCGCAAGTGGCCGAGATCACCGGAGTCGCGCAGGCAGCTTTGCGCAAAGCCGCTGCGATCCTGGAGGCGGCTCCGACGATTGCCTATTATGTCTGGAACGGCGTCGCGCAAAGCGTCACCGCGACGCAGACCAGCCGGGCGATCTCGCTGCTCTATGCCTTGACCGGCTGCTATGGCGCGCGCGGCGGCAACGTTCCCGATACGGCTGCGAGCTTCAGCGACATCTCCGGACTGGACCTCATTTCCGCGGAGCAGCGGGCAAAAGCGCTTGGGCTCACCACCCGCCCGCTTGGGCCCGCGCTCTACGGATGGGTAACGGCGCGCGATGTCTATCGCGCCATGATCGAGCGCCAGCCGTACCCGGTGCGGATGCTCTTTTCCTTTGGCACCAACCTCCTGAGCGCGCACCCTGATACGGCAACTGCGCAGCGTGCGCTGAGCGGCTTGGAGTTTCACGTGCACGCCGATTTCTTCATCAACGCGACCGCCCGCTATGCCGACATCGTTCTCCCCGCTGCGACATCCTGGGAGCGCGAGGGCCTGCGCACCGGGTTCGATGCGAACCTGCGCGGGATGCGGCGGGTGCAGCTGCGGCCAGCGGTCGTCGCGCCGATCGGGTCGTCGCGCTCCGATACCGACATCGTGCTGGCGCTGGCGGGCCGCCTTGGGCTTGCGGATGTGTTTTTTGGCTGCGATGCCGATCGCGGGCACGATGCGATCGTTGCGCCGGCGGGTCTAACGGTTGCGCAGCTGCGCGCAACGCCGGGCGGCATCGAGCTTGACCAGAGTGCCGTTCCGCTTAGGGCCTATGCGGTCGCGGATTCAGGTGGAGCAGCAAAAGGATTTCCCGACCCCGACACGCCGCATCGAAATCTATTCGGAGCGTCTCTTGGAGCACGGCTATCGGCCGGTGCCGGCATTTGCGGCAACGGACATCCCCGCCGCACCCGGCGGATTCCCCCTGCGCCTGAGCAGCGCGAAAACGGTCGCCTACTGTCACAGCCAGCACCGCAACATTGCTTCCTTGCGCCGTCTTGCCCCCGACCCGACCGTGGAAATAGCGCGGGATGCCGCATCGGCGCGCGGCATCGGGGAGGGCGACTGGGTGCGCGTTCGCACGCGCGATGGAGCCCTCGTCGCGCGGGCAAAGCTCGTCGCGGGACTTCCCCCGGATACAGTATTCGGCCAGCACGGCTGGTGGATCGATGGCGCGGAGGGCAGTCCCTACGACGCCGATCATCGTCTTGCCGCCAACCTTAATGGGATCATGACCACCGCCGTGGACGACCCGATCAGCGGATCGATCCCGCTGCGGTCATGGTGGTGCGAGGTGGAGAAGCTCTGATGATGCAACGCTACGGCCCCGCGCTCGCGAACATGCGGTCGATACGCCCCGCCATGATGAAATCGTTCTCGTGCAGTCCTTTGATCTTCTTTGTGCGTAACGAGACCTTCGCATAGCCCCAGCCGAAACTGATATCCGGATGGTGGCCCTGCGACTCCGCAAGCTCGCCCACCCGATCGACGAATCCCAGCGCCTCGCGAAAGTTCTTGAACCGAAACTCGCGCTCGATGCGATGCGCGTCATCTACAAGCTGCCATTGCGGCACCTCGGCATGAAAACGCTCGGCTTCATCCGCCGTCAGCGGCGGGACGCCGCCTCGGCATGGCGTGCAGGTCCGCTCGGCAAGGGCATTTGTCATTTTTCTCCTCCATTGACGCGGGCCGATCGGCCCCCCTTCAGGCCGCGGATTCCTTGGTCGTTCGCGCGCCTTGCGGGGAAAAGCGTGCGAGGATCTCGATCACTTCCCGGTCGGAGGTCTGGCGGAAATCGGAATAAAAGAATCCGATCGCGCCGAACTCGTCATGCGGCTCGAGGCAAACCACGTCATCGGCAATCTCGCGCATCCGGGGAAGCGTATCGGTGGGGGCAACCGGCACCGCCAGAATGAGCTTGCGCGGTCCGCGCGCCCGCGCGGCCGAGAGCGCAGCACGCGTCGTCGCTCCGGTTGCGATGCCGTCGTCAATCACGATCGCCACTCTGCCGCCGATGTCGAGACGTTCGCGTGAACCGAGATAACGGCGCCGCCGCCGCTCGATTTCCACAAGCTCTCGGTCGCAGACGGAGCTGAACTCACCTTCGCTAACGCCGGCAATTCGGATGACGTCCTCGTTTCGGACAATAAGTGGGGCTTCGCCGTCCACCACGGCGCCCATGGCCAGTTCCGGTTGCGAGGGGACACCGATCTTGCGCACAAGGACGAGATCGAGCGGCGCATTGAGGCCGGCCGCTACTTCCGCCGCAACGACAACCCCGCCGCGCGGCAAGGCCAAGATGAGCGGGTGCTCATCCTTATAGGCGGCAAGCGCGACTGCCAGCCGGCGTCCCGCGTCGCTGCGATTCTTAAAGCTCATCGTCCCTCCGAACTTGCAGGGCGCGGTCCGAGCTATGCCGCGAGAATATCGAGAATATAATGTGGTGGCGCTCGATTACCGCTCAACCGGCGTATTTGCTCGGCTCGCTCGGCTCCGCTGCGCTGCAGCAAACCTGCTCCCGCCGATCGAGCTTTTTTTCGGAGAATCCGGAACCTTCCCCCGACCTACGCGTTTTCCGGTGGGACGTGATGTCGGGGGATTGCCATGCTTTTGACCACCACGGAGACGGGCTGCCCCAGCCCCGCGGCGCGGGTGGCTGAGCCTTCCTCATCCGATGCGGCACTGTTGGCAAGGATCGCGCGCGGAGACCAAGTCGCGATGCGGGCTCTCTTCGCGCGGCACCAGACCGGCATTTATCGCTGGCTGGTGCGGCTCGTGCGCAATGAAGCGATCGCGGAAGACCTGTTAAGCGACGTCTTTCTCGATGTCTGGCGTGCGGCCGGCTCTTTCCAGGGTCGTTCCTCGGTATCAACCTGGCTGCTCGCCATTGCTCGCCACAAGGCACTCTCCGCCCGGCGGCGGCGCCTCGACGATGCGCTCGACGACACCGTGGCAGCGCAAATGCCCGATCCGGCAGACGATCCCGAAATTGCATTGCAGAAAAAGGATCAAAGCGAGCTCCTCCGGGCCGCCTTGTACCAACTGTCAGATGAGCATCGCCAAGTGCTCGACCTCGTTTACTATCATGGGCGCTCGGTCAAGGAGACCGCAGAAATCGTGGGGGTTGGCGAGGCGACCGTAAAGACGCGCATGTTCTACGCCCGCAAGAGATTGGAGGGGCTGTTGGCGGCGGCCGCCTAGGCACGCAAGCGTCACAAGCTCGTAGGGTGTGCAAAATCGCGCTACGAGGTCTGCCTGCGTGCGCAACCGCGGGGCGATTTTGCGCACGCCGTCGGCCGATACCCGCGCGGTTGCACACCCTACGGCGCTCGCCGCGGCGTGCATTATCAGTGCCGCTCTGATAGAGAGGGTGGTCCTGCCCCCATGAGATGAGACCAGTGCGAAAGCTATCCGAATCTTCCGGCCGCCGCGATGCGCGCGCCATTGCTGCCGCCGTCGCCGCGCTGGTCGCAAAATTCGGCAATCGCCTAGTCACCTCGCGCGCCGTGTGCGAGCAGCACGGCAACACCACGACCTGGATCGCCAATGAGCCGCCGGACGCCGTGGTGTTTCCGCAGACCGTCGGCGACGTGCAGGAGATCGTGCGAACATGTGCCGCGCACCGGGTGCCGATGATCGCGTTCGGCACCGGCACGTCGCTCGAAGGTCACGTGAATGCGCCTTTTGGCGGCGTCTGCATCGATTTTCGCGATATGAACAATGTGCTGGCGGTGAATTCGGCTGACCTCGACTGCGTGATCGAGCCGGGCATCACCCGCAAGCAGCTCAACGAGCATCTGCGCGATCAAGGGCTGTTCTTTCCGCTTGATCCGGGCGCGGACGCCTCTCTCGGCGGAATGGCGGCGACCCGCTGCTCCGGGACCAATGCGGTGCGCTACGGCACCATGAAGGACAATGTGCTTGCGCTCAAGGCGGTGCTCGCCAATGGCGAGCTCGTCACCACGGCACGGCGCGCCAAGAAATCGGCTGCGGGCTACGATCTCACGCGTTTATTGGTGGGCTCCGAAGGCACGCTTGGCATCATTGTGGAGCTGACCCTTAAGCTCTCGGGCATCCCTGAAGCGATCTCGGCGGGCGTTTGTCAGTTCCCTTCGGTCGAGGCTGCATGCAATGCGGCCATCATGGCGATCCAATCCGGCATTCCCATTGCACGCATCGAATTGCTCGACGAGCTGCAAATCAAGGCAACCAATCTTTATTCCAAGTTGTCGCTGCCCGAAGCACCCACGCTGTTCCTGGAGTTCCATGGCTCACAAGCAGGTGTCGCCGAGCAATCGGCGCGCTTCGGCGAGATCGCAGCCGATCTTGAGGGAAGCGCATTTGAATGGGCCACCAAGGCTGAAGATCGCTCGCGTCTGTGGCAGGCGCGCCACGACGCCTATTGGGCAGCAAAGGCGCTGCGCCCCGGCGCGCAGGCATTCGCGACCGACGTGTGCGTACCGATTTCGCGGCTTGCCGAATGCGTGACACAGACCCAGCGCGACGTTGCCAGCGAGGGTTTGATGGCGCCGATCCTGGGTCACATCGGAGACGGCAATTTCCACCTCGCGCTCTTGGTCGACATGACCGATCCCGACGAGATCAAAACCGCCAAAACGGTTTGCGAGCGCCTCGTTGACCGCGCGCTGGCAATGGATGGAACCTGCACCGGCGAGCACGGCATCGGCGAAGGCAAGATGAAATATCTTGGCCAAGAGCTCGGCGCGCCTGCCGTTGCCGCCATGGCGGCCATCAAACAGGCGCTCGATCCCGATAACATCATGAATCCAGGGAAGATTGTGCCGCTGGGATGAAGGGTACAATTTGAGCGATTTTGGCAAATCAACGTTAACCCATTGATGGCGGAACATAGATTCGCCCTCAATTCACCCCCATATTGGCATCGGTCCGGGCCGGGGACGCGCGTTTGTGCGTACATTGCGATGCCGCACCGCTATGATCGACCCAATATCGGAAACGGGTGATCAGCTTGGCCGGGAGAAGCTGCGCTAACGCTAGTGTGGAGACGGCGTGCAGACGACGCTGTTAAGCTTTGCGATTGGGCTCATTGCGGCGCTCCTCATCGCGCTGGTGGGGCCGCTTTTCATCGACTGGACGAGCTATCGGGCCGAGTTTGAAGCCCGTGCAAGTCGGCTCACAGGACTAGACTTTCACATCACCGGGCCGGTCGACGCGAGACTGCTGCCTACTCCGACCCTGGTTCTGCATGGGGTCGAGCTCGCGCGCCCGGGAGACAAGGCCCGCGCGCGCGTGCGCGCGCTGCGCGTCGAATTTGCGCTCGGCGCGCTCGTCCGCGGTGACTGGCGCATTGCGGATGCGCGTCTCGAAGCGCCCGAAGTGGTTTCCGGCCTCGATCCCAACGGGCTCCTCGATTGGCCGGCTCCGAAGATCGCTTTTGCGCCCGAAGAAGTGGCAATCGAACGACTCTCAATTGAGGATGGGCGTGTCACCTTGCGCGATGCGGCAGCGGGCGCGCAGCTCGTCCTCGACAAGCTGGAGTTTCGCGGCGAGCTGCGTTCGTTTAGCGGACCGATCAAGGGCGAGGGCTCCTTCGTTGCTGGCGGCCATCATTTTCCCTATCGGGTTTCGATGAGCCGCATCGACCAGGACAGCGGGGCCAAGCTTCGGCTTGCGCTTGATCCTATCGATCAGCCGCTGACCGCCGAGCTCGATGTTGCCATTTCACTCGACCGCGGCGTGCCGCGTTTCGAAGGAAATGTGCAGCTCGCGCGGCCGGTAGGGCGCGCCCCCGAAGGCTCGCAGTCCCCAATCGTGGAGCCGTGGCGGCTCGTGAGCCACGTCAAGGGCGATAGTCGCGCAGCGGTGTTCGATGCGCTCGAATTTCAGTATGGCCCTGACGAGCGAGCGACCAAGCTGCGAGGCTTCGCGCATTGGAGTCTCGGAAGCGAGCAAAGGATCGAGGGCGAGCTGTCGTCGACTCATGTCGATCTCGATCGCTTGCTGGCGTTACCCGAGAGAGCGCGCCGATATCCGGCTGCGGCGTTCAAGAAGGTCGCCGATGCGTTCTCCGCCACTTATCGGTTATCCGTTCCGGCCACCCTGAACATCAAGGTTGACTCGCTTGATCTCGCCGGGGCGACCTTGCAGCGCCTCGAGGCGAGGCTGGAGACCGACGGCGAGCGTCCCGAGATTCGGAGCCTGGAATTTCGCGCGCCTGGTGTGACCCAGGTTCACCTGCATGGTCGCCTGGGAACGAATGGCGCAGGGATCGAGTTTGCCGGCTCGACCCAGATGGAATCCAGTGATCCGCGCACGCTCCTTTCCTGGCTGACCGATCACGTCGAAGCCGACACGATCCTGCCCGGGACTCTGCGATTATCCGGCGACGTGACGCTCTCCAACGAGTCGATCGCAATCGAGCGTTTTGATCTCGGCCTTGATCGCATGACGGCGTCAGGACGTTTGGTCTATTCCTGGGGAAACGGCACCCGCCCGCCACGGCTCGATGCCGTGTTGAGTGCGCCTGAGGTCGATCTCGACCGCCTCCAGGTTCTGGCGAATGCGATCGCCGCAGGAACCATGCCGCCGTGGCCGCGGGAGGGTGCACTCTCGCTTAAAATCGGCCGTGCATCGGTCCTCGGCGTAGCGGCCAAGCAGGTCGACGTAAGTATGCGCATCGATGCCAACGGGGTGCAGATCGATCCGCTGATGATCGCAGATTTCGGCGGCGCCACGGTCGGCGTGAGAGGGCGCATCGACACCTCCATGGAGTCCCCCCGTGGCGCGATGACCTTCGATATCGATGCGCGCGCGCTCGACGGCGTGCTGGCGGTCGCGGAGAAATTTTCACCGCAGACGGCCGAGTCAATCCGGCGGTTCGCAGGAAGGCTCACGCCGGCGGTGTTGCGGGCCTCCATTACGGTCGATCCGGGGGCCGTATCCAGTCCGCATGCGAACGCAAGGTTCAAGGCGGATGGACGGGCGGGAAATTTTCGCCTTGCCTTGCTGGGCGACGCGGTCACGCCCGGCGATGCGTTCAAGCAGGACAAGATTGCGGCGCTCGCGGCCGCAAAGGTCAATCTCATTGGTCGGATCGAAGCCGATGACGGTGCCGCGCTTGTTGAATTGACGGGTCTTGACCGGTTCATCGCCGTCGAGAAACGCCCGGCGCGGCTGACCCTGACAACGAAGGGGGTCCTCGATGGCGAGGTCGAGCTCAGCGGGCAGTTCGCTGCGGGCACGCTTGCCGTCTCGACCAGCGGCAAGGCGCGGCTTTCGTTTTGGAAGGACCCGCGCGCCGATCTCGAGCTCAAGATCACGAATGCCAATCTTCGCTCGCCCCGTCCAGTTGTGGAGGGAGAAGTCGCGCAGTTTCTGCCGGCTTCCCTGACGGCG
>Ga0306920_100007380_pt1 | contig 14478 bp, 13 predicted proteins | sample flu12Cox44000170_FD_204666 | JGI IMG/M metagenome (GOLD analysis project Ga0306920, IMG submission 204666) | Lab enrichment of tropical soil microbial communities from Luquillo Experimental Forest, Puerto Rico - flux4day.12C.oxic.44.000.170 (v2)... | ecosystem: Environmental > Terrestrial >...
CTGCTGGCGCAATTCGCCAGCGGCGTGGCCACCGAGCTGCAGCAGATGCGCAAGGAAATCGCCGAGATGAAACGCGCCATTGCTCCCGTGGCGGTAATCAGGGAGCCGGGGGGTACCCCGTCGATACGTGCCGATCCCGAAAAAGAAACAGCCAATTGATTTAGGCTCGCTAGCGCGCTCTTACACCGAGCTGGCGTTACGGACCCTGGCCGGCATTGCAATATCAAGCGAGAATGACAGTGCGCGGGTCGGGGCCTGCGCGATTCTGCTCGATCGTGGCTGGGGCCGTGCTGCGCAGATGCACACCGGGCCGGACGGCGCCGGTCTCGAAATCACCATTCGTCAAATTATTGAGGATCGATCGAACGCTGCCACAGTGATCGAGGGTCGCAGCCATGACGCTACACCGTGACAACATCAAGGGCGCGCTAGCGCGCGGTTATTGCCGCAGCGACAATCAATGCAAACGGATTGATAATGATTTGATTGAAGCGATGAGCGACGAATTGATGCAGCTCATCGACGCCTACCTGGTCGCGCACCAGGTCGCGCCGACGCCGTATGGTTCGACGCGATGGAGGTAATAATGGGTATGTCGGGTTCGCAACCGATGCCGACACCGGGCGGGCCGCCCAGGACCATTGCGGAAGAACCGAATTATGGCGAGGAGCTCAGGAAATACAATCACAAGATGCGTGTCGCGTTGCGCGTGGTCGACGACGGCGGCGCCGCGGCGCACGCGATGCAGCGCATGTTTCAAGCGCGTGATCGAGGGCCGCGATGAAGATCAGTCTGCCGCATAACGACTGGCGGCCGCGGCCGCATCAGATGGCACTGTGGCGCTATCTGGCGCAGGGCGGCAAGCGCGCGATGGCGGTGTGGCATCGCCGCGCCGGCAAGGACGAGATCTGCCTGCACCACGCCGCGGTGTCGCTCGCGACCCGCCGCGGCAATTACTGGCACTGTCTCCCCGAGTATGCGCAGGGCCGCAAGGCGATCTGGACCGCGGTGAATCCGCATACCGGCAAGCGCCGGATCGACGAGGCGTTTCCGCCGGCGTTTCGCGAGAACACCAACGACAACGAGATGTTTCTGCGTTTCCTCAACGGTTCGACCTGGCAGGTGATCGGCAGCGATCGCTACAACGCCACGGTCGGCGCCGGTGTCGCCGGCATCACCTATTCGGAATACGCGCTGAGCAATCCCAGCGCCTGGGCGTTTCATCGCCCAATGCTTGAAGAGAACGACGGCTGGGCCTGTTTCATCTCGACGCCGCGCGGTCGCAATCACGCTTACGAAATGGCGAAGTATGCGCAAGCGCAGCCGGGCTGGTTTTACGAGCGGCTGACCGCGGTCGACACCGGGGCGCTGTCGGCCGAGCAGCTCGCCGCCGCCGAGGCCGAGTACATCGCGCTGTACGGCCTCGACCAGGGCGCTGCGCAGTTTCGCCAGGAGTATCTCTGCGACTGGGCCAGTGCGCTGCTCGGTTCGTTCTACGCCGCCGAAATGGCCGCGGTGCGCGACGAGGGCCGTATTACCGAGCTGGCCGAGCCGGATCTGTCGAAGCCGGTGCATCGCGCCTGGGATCTCGGTGTCACCGACGATACTTCGGTCTGGTTTTTCCAGCCGCGCGGCGCGCAGCTCTTGATCGTCGACCATCTCAGCGCCTCCGGTGTCGGCGTGGAATGGTATCGCGACGAGATCTTCCAACGTCATTCCGTGCGAGGTTGGAGCCATGGCAACGACTACGTGCCACACGACGCCAAGGTCAAGGAGTGGGGGACTGGACGCACGCGCGTCGAGACAATGCAAGGACTTGGTCTCAAGCCTCTGCTCGTCCCGCTTGCTTCCGTCCAGGATGGCGTTAACGCCGTTCGAAGAACTCTACCTCTATGCGTGTTTCATCCACGCTGTGAAGACAGTGGCATCAGCGCGCTTGAGCAGTATCGCCGCGAGTGGGACGACGAGCGCAAGGCGTTCAAGCCATCGCCCCACCACGACTGGACGAGCCACGCCTGTTTCATAGGTGATACACAAGTATTGACGCGTTACGGAACGCAACGGATAATGGACCTCCCTCAGACAGGAGAGGTTCTGACCCCATGCGGATGGAAGCGGTATCACAGCCCGCGCATGACACGGAGAAATGCCCAACTTGTGGAGGTGGTGTTTACAGACGGTCTTACGGTGAGATGTACGCCGGATCATTTATTCAAAACGGCAAGCGGGTGGAAATCCGCCGAGTCCCTCACGAAGGGTTCGTTGATCCAATCGTCCTTGACATTATCACACAGTATTTCGATGGCGGCCTCTATCGCATGTGGCCTGGGGCACCGTATTACACTCGCGGCGGCAAGACAGTGCATCGCGATGTTTGGAAGATGGCATTTGGAGACATTCCTACCGGGTGTCACATTCATCACAAAGATAGCGACCCAGCCAACAATCGGCTTGATAACCTGGAATGCCTCCCAGCCAGCGAGCATATGTCAATCACATGGAACGGCACACGCGCGAAACGTGCAACCAACGGGTATTTTACGCAGGCTGCGAGGGATGCCGCTACTGAATGGCATAAGTCGGAAGAAGGACGACTGTGGCATAGACGTCATGCCAGGCGATCAAAGGGTTGGCTTAAATGGAAGCGCGAGGAACGGTCGTGTCCTCAGTGTGGAAAGAAGTTCAACGCTCTCGTTCGTAAGAGCGGCGCTGCACAAATTTATTGCCATCCTAATTGTAAAGCCGCTGCGTATCGAGCGCGTCGATAGGCTCAGTCATTGCGAAGATGTTTATTGTCTTACAGTCCCCGACGAGGAAGCGTTTTCATTAGCGAATGGTGCTATCGTTCATAACTGCGACAGCTTCCGCTACCTTGCCCAGGCCTGGCGAGCCGCTCCGCGGCCCCGGCCGCAAGAGCCGCCGCGCGACGGCTGGGTGATCCCGCCGCCGACTGAGCCGCAACGCAGGAGGATCGTGCTGTGACCGAACACGATAGCGACGAGGTGGCCGGCCATGGTTGACAGCGATGACGGCCGCGACGCCCCCGTCGCGGACGATATCACTTACGACGATCTGGAGTTCAATCCTAGCCTGGAGCCGAAGAGCGCCAAGGCCTGGATCAACCTGCTCGATGAAAGCCGCGACACTTTCAAGGACTACAACGATCATTGCGACAGGATCGAGGAGCGGCTCGCCAGCCTGGCGCGGCTTTCCAATCTCAACCGCGACAAGGAGTTCCAGATCTTCTGGGCCAACATGGAGGTGATCAAGCCGGCGGTCTACGCCCAGCCGCCGGTGCCGGTGGTCACCACCAAGTTCAAGGACCGCCGCCCGGTGCCGACCGCGGCCAGCGAATTCGTCGAGCGCTGCGCCATCGTGTCCTTCGATCTCGCCGACATCGACGAGTTGATGCTGCTGGTGCGCGACGATCTGGTGACTTTGAACCGTGGCGTGGCCTGGTGCCGTTACGAGGACGGCAAGGACGACGACAGCTATTATTCTTCGGAGCGCGTCTGCATCGACTTCAAGCAGCGCCGCGACTTTCTGCACAGCATCTCCAGGAATTGGCGCGAGACGACCTGGGTCGCGGCCGCCAGTTATCTGACCCGCGACGAGGCCCGCGAACGTTTTCATGACGCCTCGGGCGACGAGTATCAGCGCGCCGAGTACCGCGTCGACAAGGACAGCCAGGAGGTCGGCGGCGCCGACGCCCGCGAGCGCGCCTGCTTCTGGGAGATCTGGGACAAGAATTCGCGGCGCGTGGTGTGGGTCGCCGAGGGTTGCGAGAACATCCTCGACGAGGACAAGCCGCACCTCGATCTCAGAAATTACTTCCCCTGTCCGAAGCCGGCCTATGGCTGCGTGCAACGGGGATCATTGGTGCCGGTGCCGGACGTGATGCAGTACCGCGATCAGCTCGAAGAGATCGACATGCTGACCGGGCGGATTCATGCGCTCAGCGACGCGATCGAGGTCAAGGGATTCTATCCAGCCGGCGGCGGCGAGGTGGCCGACGCGGTCAATGCCGCCCTCGCAATCAAGACGCCGGGCCGCGTGCTGGTGCCGATCTCGAACTGGGCGGCGTTCGGCAACACCAACGAGGTCATCATCTGGATGCCGATCGACATGATCTCGCAGGTCATCACAGGACTAGTTGCGCTGCGCAAGCAGGTGATCGACGACATCTATCAGATCACCGGCCTCGCCGATATCATGCGTGGCGATACCGACCCGCGCGAGACGCTCGGCGCCCAGCAGATCAAGACGCAATACGGCACGACGCGGATCCGCGACAAGCAGATGGAGCTGGCGCGGTTCGCCAAGGATCTGGTCGAGATCGCGGTCGAGATCATGAGCGAGAAATTCCAGCCGGCGACCCTGATCGAGATGAGCCAGACCCAGCTGCCGACCAATCGCATGGTCGAACAGCAGGCGCGCGAGATCATGATGCAGCTGCAAGCCCAGCAGCAGCAGATCAAGATGGTCGGTGCCAGTCCGCAGGGCCAGCAGATGCAGCAGGCGCAGCCGGAGATGGCGAGCCAGGCCGCCGACCAGGGCCAGCTGCAGATCGAGCAGGGTTTTCAGGCGCTCGACAAGTTGCGCCGGCAGCCGACGGTCGAGCAGGTCATTACCTTCCTGAAGGACAATCGCGTGCGCGCCTTCGTGCTCGACATCGAGACCGACAGCACCATTCTGACCGACGAGAACCAGGAAAAGCAGCGCCGCACCGAGTTCGTCCAGGCACTCGGCCAGCTGTTGCCGCAGCTGGCGCAGATGATCGCGGCCGACCCCAAGACCGCGGATTTCTGCGGCCAGGTCTTGAAATTCGCCACCGCGCCGTATCGCGCCGGCCGCGAGCTGATGGCCTCGATCGATGATCTGATCGAGCAGATGAAGGCCAAGGGCGATCAGCCGCAGGGCCCCGACGCCACCACCGCGGCGAACCAGACCGCGATCCAGATCGAGCAGATGAAATTGCAGGCGCAGCGCGAGAGCGACGCCGGCAAGATGCAGCTGGAGCAGGCCAAGCTGCAAATGCAGGATCGTCATCAGCAGCAGAAGATGGACCAGGATTTCCGCATCGCGATAATGGGCGTGCACCAAGACGGCGCCGCCAATCAGTCCGATATCGCGATTCAGGGCATGAAGATGCGCGAGAGCCAGGCCACGCATCAGGCCGACATCATGTCCAACATCCAGAAGCAGCAGCTCGAACGTGAGAAGGCGCAGCATCAGATGATGCAGGCCGGCATGCGCGACGAGATGGCGCAGCGCGCCGCGATGGTCAAGGCGATGCAGCCGCAGGTTGCGCCGGTCGGACCCGTGCGCTGATGTGACGAGGAGAACGACAATCATGTCTAGAAGAGGAAAAGACGGCGTCTTCAATTATCGAACGACAAGATGACGGCATCTGTGAAATGTGCGGGGCGAAAGAGGAATTGCGTCCCTATGGCCCAGGCGGGGCCAACGTTTGCTACGATTGCATGATGAAGAACGAAGACTACGCAAAAGAGCTGGTCCTTCGTCGCATCGATCTCCGACAGGGAGGATAGTGTCGTGCCGGATCCTGGTCAGATGGGCGCATTGGCCGATCAGGGCATCGACTGGTCGCGCTTCAATCAACCGTTCGGTCAGCTCGGTGATCCGAACCCGGTGCTGTATGGCCGCGGCTTGACCGCGATCCGCCAGGCCGATCTCGATCGCGCGATCGATCTGGGCATGAGTTTTTCCGGCGGCGGCCTGGCGACCAAAGGGGTCGGGGCGCGGCCCGGAATGGCCGACGTGCTGACACTCAAGCCGGCGGCGCCGGCGATCGTGACGGCACCCGACGTCTCGGCCGCGGTGCCCTATGTCGGACCCGGCGCCGTGCGAGTCGCCAGTCCCGGCATCTACAAGCGGCCCGACGTGATCGCGGCCGAGGCTGCGGCGCAGGTGGCGCCGGAGCACCCGGCGCTGAAGCAATTGTTCGGGGTCACGCGCCAGGATCTCTACGACATCGGCGAGCAGGGTCGCCGCCAGGGCAACATCGAGACGCAATTGTGGGCGCCCGGCAAGGCCACCAAGATCAACCCGGCCGCGGCCGCGATCATGAACCCGGCCAACGCGCAGCGCGTGCTCGACGTGATGGGCGAGGCGCAGAAGTATCCGCAGCTCTACAAGGGCATGGACGCCTGGTACGTCATGGATCCGATGTATCAGCGCATGGCGCAGTTGGTCGGGCCGGAGGAGGCCAAGCTGGCCTATACGCGCTTCAATGCGACCACGGCGCCGTTCTCGGCGGCCAGCGACGTGATGACCGAGATCAATCGCGGCACCGCGGCGCACATGATGGCGCAGCAGGGTCGCTGGCCGGAATTCTTGCAGTATGGCGGCGGCCCGCACGCCAACAAGCCGATAGAGCTGGCCGACGTCAAGGGTCACGCCTATCACTCGACGGCGCAGGTGCCGCCGGTGACCAAGTATCTGGAGACCGGCAGCCACGGCTATGCCCCGGACACCGTCAAGATCCCACTCTACATCGACGCCTCCGGCGTGCCGCAGACCGGCTTCCAGACGCGACTTCCTGTTCCTGATGCACACTTCACCCGCGCGCTCGGCATGCCCGACGTGCGCACCAATCAGGATTTCAACAAGTTCATGGGCGGCGCCGAGTATCGGCCGGTCGGGCCGTGGTTTCGCGAGCAGATCGCCAAGCCGCTCGGCCTGGAGGCGGTGCCGGCGCAGGCGCGGATGTGGGGCGCGTTCTCGCCGCAGACCGGCGTCGACACCCCGATCGGGGCGCCCAAGTTGGAATTGTTCTCGCAGCGGATCTGGGAGCGCGCCAAGCAGCTCGGCGTCGATCCCAAACTGCTGCGCGACCAGGTGCTGCGCGGCGAGCAGCATGCCGAACTCGCGCCGAACGAACAAATGGGTGGTCTGGCAGCCATAGGATGATTAAAGCTCCGGCAACGAATCAGGAACGGCATTGAACAGACGGCCAACCGAGAGGAGATTGAACGATGGCGCAGAGCGCACTGACCTGCACACCGGCGAATCCGACGCCGCCGACCAACATGAGTTTCGTCGGGAACACCGCGCCGCTCGACCCGGCTCAGGCCGCGGTCGATGATGGCTTCGCCGGCTGGCCCGGCACCGTCGCGTCACCGTCCGGCGGCGTCAACGGCTTCATCACCGGGACCGCGTTCGCGGCCAAGACCGCGGCCGCCAACACCGCCGGCGCGCCCGGCGCCGGCGTTTCCAACGACAGCGAGGGCAAGGGCACCGAGGTCACCTACACCGCACCGGTCAGCGGCCTGGTGAGCTTCTCGGACCTCGGCAGCTACACCAATCTGGTGTCGAGCCCGCCCAACAGCCAGCACGCCTCCAGCCTGTCGGCGGCGCTGACCTCGACCATCACCGGGCTGGCGCCGGCGTCGCCGGCCTCGGGCGCCGGCACGCTGACCCTGACGGTGACCGGCACCAATTTCAATCGCACCTCGGTGGTCAGCGTCAACGGCATCCCGCAGACCACCAACTACGTCTCGGCGACGTCGCTGACGGTGACCAATGCGCCGAAGAAAGCGACCGCCGGCGGCGTGCCGGTGACGGTCTCGACCGGCGGCGCCAGCGGCATGACCACGGCGCCGACGACTTGGACGTTCACCTAGATGGCCCGCCCGGTCGTTACCGTGGCCGCGGGCGGGCTGCCGGTCGTCGACAATTCGGCGGCCAGCCCGAAGGCCTTGCACGGCATCGCGGTCAGCGAGGCCGCCAACGGCTTCGGCATGCCGGTGACCAAGGTGACCGGCAAGCCCGGCCTTCCCGTGATCTACGTCACGCCGGTGATCGGCAATCCCTTGTTTGCAGGAGCAGGACATGACCGACAAACCCTCGACCCAAAGCCAGAGCCAGAGCCAGAGCCAGAACCAGACCATGCCCAGGAGCGGAAATCCGGGTGATCTGCCCAGCATCAACGAGCCGGTATCGATTCCGAGCCAGCTGCCCGAGTACCAGGATCTGCCGGTGGGCTCGCAGGTTCCGCAAGGCGCGAGCCAGGGCCAGGCCGCTGAGAGCCCGCCGCCGCCCAAGCCGGGCGAGGACGAGGACGAGGAGGACGAGAAAGAGGACGATGAGGACGAGCCCGAGGAGGAGCCGCCCAGGCAGGTCGCGGTCAAGTCCAGGCCGCCGCACCGCGGCACGCCGGCGAAGACGCTTCCCCGCAGGCGCAAGGGGAAGCGGGGATGACCGATGAGCGGCATGAGATCGAGCTGGTCGAGATCGAGCCTGGCAAATGGCGCGTCAAGAAGGCGGTGCCGGCGCCGGCGCGCGCCGATCTGCCGCTGCCCTCCGTCATCTCGGACAGCATGGAGCCGACCGAGCAGGTCGATGGTCGATTCTATACCAGTAAGCGGGCGTTTCGCGCCGCGGGGCGCGCGCTCGGCCTGATCGAGGTCGGGACCGAGAAATTCAAGCCGAAGCAGCGCGCGACCGATCAGCCCGAGGAGCGGCGCCGCCGCCGGGACGATCTCAAGGTTGCGCTGGAACGCTACAAGGCCGGTCAACGGCCGGAATAACCGGGTATCGGATCCGGAGATCCGATCATGGGCGACATAGCTACTCAGGCTGCGGCCACTTTCGCGCCGGCCAACGAGGTTCCGATCGAGACCAACCCCGTCGCCATTCCGAATCCGATGTCGTCGACGGCGCCCGAGGCGCCGGTCGGCGACATCAAGGGCTCCGAGCATAGGCCGCCAAGCCGCAGGGAAGCGATCCAGGCGGCTTTCGAGCGCGCCCAGCGTCCGCCACCTCCGAAGGCGAAAGAGCCCTCCAGGCCCGCCGCAAGGCCGGCAGAGGCCAAGCCAGGGCATAACCAGCCGCCGGAGCCGGCCGAGCCCGAGGCGCTGAATCTCAAAAAGCGGCCCGACGAGCAGGCCGCGCCGGCGCCGCAGCCGCGCGGCGATCGCGGTCAATTCGCTCCGCGGCCGCGGCCGCCGGCCGCGGGCGCCGCGACCGAGACCGCGGCGCCAGCCGGTCAGCCTGTCCGCGAACTGCCGCGCGATGCGCCGTTTCGGGATCCGATCCCGCGAATGAGCGACCAGGCCCGCGCCGACTGGCACGCGACCCCCGAATCGGTGCGCGGCGACGTCCACCGGGTCGCCCAGGAGTTCACGCGCTTCTATCAGAGGACCAAGGCCGACGTCGAAGCCATGAAACCGATCAAGCGGTTTCACGACATGGCGGTGGCGCACGGCACCACCCTGGAGCGCGCGCTGACGAGCTATGTCGGGATGGAGCAGAAGCTGCGCACCGACCTGATCGGCGGCCTCGACACCATCGTCAACAATCTGCGGCTCAAGACCGTCGACGGCCAGCCGATCACGATGCGCGATGTCGCTTACCATGTGCTGTCGCAGACGCCCGAGCAGGTGCGGCTGATGCAGCAGGGCAATCAGCAGCAGGCGGCCGCCAATCAGATCGGCGCACTGCACCAGCAGATCGCCAACTTGCAAAATACCGTCACGCAGATGCATAATCAGCAGCGGTTCATCCAGACGCGGGCCGGCGTCGACCAGTTCGCCGACAGCCGTCCGCGGTTCGATGAACTCGCTGACCTGATCAAGCAGGAGATTGATCTCGGCTTTGATCTCGACACCGCCTACCGGCGCGCGGAGTTGCTCCGCCCGACCACACACGCGGATCAGACCCGCAACACATCGGCTCAGACCCGACCCACTACCGATCGTTCGATCTCGGGCGCGCCGGCCGGCAGCAACGGCTCGCGTCCCCCGCAGAAGAACATCGGCCGCCGTGAAGCCATCGCTGACGCGATGAAACGTGCCGGCGCGGGCTTCTAGTCTGAACCCTTTTTTGTGTGGAGCGGGCGATGCCCAACATCAACACCAATGCTGCTTATCAGCAAGTGCTCTCGATGGCGCTGGAGCAGCGCTCTCAAGGCTACCAGGATCTGGTCTCGAACAACAACGCGCTGCTGGCGGTGATGCGACGCAAGGGATTGTGGCAGACTTACAGCGGGCCGCGGATCCGGCAGACGCTGCAAATTTCCAAGAACATCGCGCAATGGTACAGCGGCTATGACCAGTTGATCAATCCGGCGCTCGACATGTTCAACGACGCTTTCTTTGATCCAAAGCAAGTGGTCGTGCCGGTGGTGCTCTCAATGCAGGAGATCCTGAATAACGAGGGCTCGAATCAATTGCTCGACGTCTACGACACCTATATCGAGGCAGCGGAGAAGGCGCTGGAGGATGCGATGGACGCAGCCCTCTACGGCGACGGCTCCGCCAATGGCGGCAAGCAGCTCACCGGCCTGGCGACCGCGGTTCCGATCGTTAACACATCAGGCACCTATGGCGGCATCGATCGCGGCACCGCCACGATCTGGCGCACGCAGACCTATGACGCGCAAAGCGCCAACGCCGCGATCGGCACCCAGGTGAACTCGACCACGATCCGGCCCTGGCTCAATTATGTCATGACCAAGCAGTCGCGCGGCCGCGACTATGCCGACCTCCTGATCATGTCGCCGGAGCATTACGCCGCCTATGACGCGGCCACCGTCGCGATCCAGCGCCAGACCAACGACACCACGCTCGGCAAGCTGGGCTTCTCCGCGCTCGAATATATCGGCGGCGGCAAGCGCGCCGAGATCGTGCTGGACGGCGGCATCGGATCGAACATGCCGGCCAACACGACGTTCGGCTTGAACACCGACACGTTCCGCGTCCGTTATCATCCCAACCGCAACTTCGACAAGCTGTTCGACGGCGACGGCCAGATGCCGATCGACAAGGATGCGATTGCGCAATTCATCGGCTGGATGGGCGAATTGACGATGACCAATCCGCTCTTCAACTGGCGATTCTACGATAGCAACCCGGCAACCTGATTCGGGAGGTTTGCACCGATACCCGGCCTCCCGGTACTTGAGGTCGTCGCTGCGATGAGTTGGTGGGAGCCTTCCTCCCGCGGCGGCGGCCTCATTTTTTGCAATCACGGAGTGACAGACATGCCGATGCGCAATCCCGATGACGCGGTTGTCGCGATCTTTCGCACCATCGCAACCAAGAATGACAGCAAAAGCGCCGCGGCGGGCCGGCCGATCTTCGACGATGTCGACGTCTGCGAGCTGCGCTATCCCGGATCGAAAAATGTCGGTGTCTATCCGGCGACGGGCTTTTCGCATTGGGCGAGCGACCCGGTCAGTGGCGAACAAGCCAAGATAAGCTACGCCGAGCGGTTTGCGCATCAATACCGGCAATTCAAGATGCACGCGACCCAGACAAAATCGGGCACACCGTTGAGCGAAGTGGTGTTCCTGACCGAGGCCAGGCGCGCCGAGCTGCGAGCGTTCAATCTCTATACCGTCGAAGCGCTCGCCGCGATTGACGGATTGGAGCTGAAGAACCTGGGCCCAAACGGCCGCGAACTCAAGAACAAAGCGATCGAGTACATCGAGAACGCCGCCAACCGGGCGCCCGACACCCAACTCCTGGCCGAGCTGGACGCTCTGCGGGCGCGGAATAGCCTGCTGGAGGAGGACAACAAGCACCTGAAAACTCTGCATCCTCCGACCGAGCCGTCCGTCGGTCCCGATCAAAGTTTTGAGGACATGTCGCTCCCGCAGTTGCGTGACTTCATCGCCCAAAATTCGGGTTTTCCGCCGCAAGGCAACATCAGTCGGAAGACCCTGATCCGCATGGCCAAGGATTTGGCAACCGAAAAGGCGGCCTGATGTCGCTGCTGACGACCATACAGGACGTATGCCCGGTGATCGGCGTGGCGGTGCCGCAGTCGGTGTTCGCCAACATTCCCGCCAACCGGACCATGCAGGAAATGCTGGCGCTGGCCAATGAAATGGCGCGGCGCATCAGCTACGACAACCGCGACTGGACCTTGTTCAAGACCACGCAGGTCTATGCCGGCGACGGCGTCAAGACCTCGTTTCCGATGCCGGCCGACTACAAGCGCATGCTGCTCAACAGCAATGTCTGGCGCTCGACTTCGACCGCCTACCCGATGCGCTTCATTCCCGACTACGACAGCTGGCTGCAACGCCGCATGATGAATATCAACGATGCCCGCGGCGAGTGGACCATGGTCGGCGGCCAGATGCTGATCTGGCCAGCGCTGTCGAACGGGGCGACGGCGACCTATACCTATCTGAAGAAGAACTGCATCAACCTGACCAGCGGCGGCGCCGGTAGCACCTTCCTCGCCGACACCGACAGCTTCGCGCTCGACGAGCGGCTGCTGACGCTCGGCATGATCTGGCAATGGAAAGCGAACAAGGGCTCCCCCTACAACGAGGACATGGCGACTTTTTCCGACGCGATGGCGAAGGCCATGGGCGCCGACAGTCCGTCGCCGATCGTGATCGGCCGCATGCCACTGTCCTACGCCACCAAGGACGCCTATCCGTTCCCGCTGCCGGATCCCGGACCATGACCGCGCTCGCCGCCTATCAGGGCTTTCGTCGCATGCCGGTGCCGCAGCAGGTGGCGCAACGGCTGGAGACCATTTCGATTCCGGCGCCGACCCGCGGCATCATCATGGACGAGAACGAAGCCTATATGCAGCCCGGCGCGGCGGTGGTGTGCGACAACTGGAAGCCGACCCTGCGCGGCGTCGCGCTGCGCGGCGGCTGCACCCGCTATGCGACGCTGACCGAGACCACGCCGGTGATCTCGATGTTTCGCTACGCCAGCGGCAACAATCAGAAGATCTTCGCCGGCAACGCCGCCAAGCTGTACGACGTCACCACCGGCACGCCGGTGTTGGTGGCGTCCGGCCAGCACAGCGGCAATTACTGCGCCTCGCAGCTCGCCAACCAGGGCGGCGACTGGCTGATCGCGGTCAACGATTTCGGTGATTATCCGCTGCGCTTCAACGGCACCAGCTGGGTCGTGCTGGACGGCACGCCGCCGCCGGCCTGGGTCAACAACACCGCCTATGCGATCAATGCGCGGGCGTTCGATTCCAGCGATCGTTCCTACTGGAAATGCGCGGTGGCGCATACCAGCGCCGCCGCCGGCACTTTCGCCGCCGACCGCGCCGCGCATCCGACCTACTGGGTCGCGGACACGGCCTCCGATGGTGTCAGCTGGATCGTCGGCCCCGCCGGCACCAACGTCGTCAACGGCGGCAACCTGACCTATGTCTGCAAGTACCGCAATCGCTGGTTCTTCATCGAGGCCAGCAGCATGAACGCCTGGTATCTGCCGCTCAATGCGGTCGGCGGCATGCTCTCCATGATCCCGCTGTCGGGCGCCGCGACCAAGGGCGGCAAGCTGCTATTCATCGCAAGCTGGTCGATCGATGCCGGCGACGGCATCGACGACAAGATCGTGTTCGGCACCGACCTCGGTGAACTCTTGATCTTCACCGGCTCCGATCCGAGCAATTCCAGCAACTGGCGCCAGGAAGGCCGCTATACAATCTCGCCGCCGATGGGCATGAACGCGCATCTGCCGATCGGCGGCGATATGTTGATCGCCACCACGTCCGGCATCATCCCGATCTCGGCCGCCATCACCAAGTCGAGCGAAGAGCTCGAACTGGCTGCGATCACCCGCGCCATCAAGCCGATGTGGCGCGACGAGGTCAACGCCAAACGGTCCTGGTCGTGGACCTTGGAGAACTGGGAGCCATACGGCGGCATCTTCGTCACCTGGCCCGGCGGCACGCCCGGCAACCGCTACTGCGCGGTGGTCAACGCCGCGACCGGCGCCTGGGCGCGATTCGTCGGCTACGACGCGACCTGCTTCGTCAAGATGCGCGATGATATGTTCTTCGGCACCCAGGATGGTTATGTCATGCATGCCGACCAGACCGGCGCCGACGACGGCCTGGCCTATGTCGCCACCCTGGTCGGCGGCTGGGAGATGTTTCAATCGCCGGCGCAGACCCTGGTGTGGCGCCAGGCCCGCGCCACCTTCACCGCGCCGACCGGCCAGATCTTCCAGCCGCAGCTGGGCGCCTGCACCGATTTTATTCTGGCGTTGCCGACCCCGCCGCCGGCGCAGCCGGATCCGGGCCCGCTCGACGCCTGGGACCAGGGACATTGGGGACCGGATATGGGTGGCCCGCCGCCGCCGACGCCGACTCCGCCACAGCGCGACCAGTACGCGCAGTGGGACCAGGTCATCAGCACCCAGCCGCCGGTGCGCAACACCATGTGGGTATCGATCGGGGTCACCGGGTTCACACATGCCCCGGTGGTGCAGGCGACGATCTCGCAGCAGGCCAAGCCGAATATCGAGCTGATCTCGATCAGCGCCGCCTTCGAGCGCGCGGGCATCAACGTATGAGGGTCCAATGGCGCGGAGCTCCACATATGACCCGGTAGGTGCAATGGGAGGCCTGTTCGCGCCGGCCTTCATCTATGGCGATCCGGAGGCCGAGCAGGCGGTCGCGGCCTGGCTGGCGAAGAACCTCAAGACCCCGCCGGCGCCCGACAAGCGCTATGTGCCGCCGCTGGCG
>Ga0306920_100007381_pt1 | contig 14478 bp, 12 predicted proteins | sample flu12Cox44000170_FD_204666 | JGI IMG/M metagenome (GOLD analysis project Ga0306920, IMG submission 204666) | Lab enrichment of tropical soil microbial communities from Luquillo Experimental Forest, Puerto Rico - flux4day.12C.oxic.44.000.170 (v2)... | ecosystem: Environmental > Terrestrial >...
AACCGGCAAAGCCGCCGACCACGCTCCACGACAGCGCCAGGATCGCATCCATGCAGGCGATGGTGCCGAGCCGCAGCGCGTAGGGGCCACTGAACAGCGGCAGGGTCGCTCCGGCCGCGATTAGAATAAGCAGCGCGAGATTGGTCCTCTTCATTCAAAGCCTCTACGGCCGACGAGGCCTTGCGGACGCACGATCAGGAATGCGATCAAAAGGACAAAGGACAGCGTGGTTGCCAGCGAGGGCCCCAGAAAGGTCGCACCGACGCCTTCGACCAGCGCCAGCAGCAGCCCGCCCGCAAGCGCGCCGGAGACGCTGCCGAGGCCGCCGAGCACGCAGACCACAAAGGCCTTGCCGAGATAGGCCGACGAGGTCAGCGGCGAGATCGGAAAGATCAGCGCCATCAGCACGCCGGCGCAGCCGGCGAGCGAGGCTCCGAGACCAAAGGCGATGGCATAGATCGAATTGACGTCGACCCCCATCAGCACCGCGGCATCGCGGTCGAGCCGCACGGCGACAATGGCGCGGCCGACGCGCGAGCGCCGCAGCAGAAGGTAGAGCAATCCGGTCAGCACCAGCGCCGTTGCGGTCGCGATCAGCCGGTCGACTGGCACGACCACGCCTGCCAGCGACACCGATCCAAGCTGCGGCTTCAGGATCAGCTTTCGATAGTCCGCGGTGAAGAAATAGATCATCGCGTTATTGAGAATGAGGTCGAGGCCGAAAGTCAGCGTCAGCGTGACCAGCACCGGCGCGGTGATGACGCGATTGAGCAAGAGCCGTTGCAAGAGATAGCCGAACACGAAGAAGAGCGGCGCTGCGACCACGACGGCATACCAGGGCGACAAATGCAGCGTGTTGTAGAGCGCAAACGCCAGGTACGAGCCGAGGACGATGAAGGAGCCGTGGATCAGGTTGATGACGTTGAGCACGCCCCAGACCAGCGAGAAGCCGATGGCGATGCAGGCATAGAGGCAGCCCAGCACCAGCGCGTTGATCAGGATCTGGACGGCGTGCATGTCGGTTATCCGGTCATTGCGACGAGCGTTTTTGACGAAGCAATCCAGTCTTCCTTGTTGCCGACGCTTCGCTGAGTTTATCATCGGGCGCGCTTCGCGCGACCCCGTTGGCTCGTAATGACAGCCCCCTTTGGATCGCTAGTTCACGCCCACCTTCAGATCGCCCTGCTTGATCGCGTTCGGAAACAGCACGACCGGCTTCGCGCCTTGGATCTGGAACACCGGCGGATCGAGCGAATTGATCTGACCGTTGGCGCCGAATTTCACTGGCCCGAAGAACGTGACGACGTCGAGCTTTGCGAGCTCATCGCGCACCTTGTCGCGATCAAGCGTGCCGGCCTTTTCGATCGCCATCTGGAACAGCGCGCCGGACACCGCCGCCGAGGCCTGGCCGTAGTCCGGATCGCCGCCATACTTGGCCTTGAACAGCTTCACGAAGTTCGCGGTCGAGCCAAAAATGTCCTTGCCGTCATATTGCTCGGCCGGATGCCACCAGGAGGCGCTGGTGACGTTTTCTGCGCTCGCGCCCGCCGAATCGATGTACTCCTGATAGGCCGGTCCCGCGATCATTGTCACGACGGCTGCCTTCATGTCCTGGTCGACCATCTGCTTTCTGATCAGGAGCAGGTCGTTGATATAGCCTGTCACGAAGATCCATTGCGGCGACAGCGACTTGATCTGCGACAACGCCGCCGAATGGTCGAGCGTGCCAATCGCATATTTCTCGAAATAGACCACCTCGATGCCATTGGCCTTGGCCGACTTCTCCATCTCCTGCGCGATCGCGAGCGGAAACAAATCATTGCGCGCGAGGATCGCCACCTTCTTCACGTCACCCGCCTTGGCCTTGACGATTTCGGTGAGCGGCGTTGTCAGCGTGTCGTTCGGCGTGAACGTGCCGAACAAATATTTGTAGCCCTGGTCATAGACCTGCATCGACGATGCGGTCGCCGCGATCGTCGGCACCTTGTATTTTTCCGAGACGGTGCTTGCCGCCTTCGCGGCGCCCGAGCCGAATGGACTGAACATGAAATTGATGTTGTCCTGGGTGATCATCTGCTCGGTCGCCTGCACGGCGCGCGGCGTGTTCGACTGATAGTCGGCATAGACGATCTCGACCTTGTACTTCTTGCCACCGACGGAAATGCCGCCGGCCTTGTTCGCCTCCTCGGCCCAGAGATTGTAGCCCTGCTGCTGCTTGGTCGCCTCGGGCGCCAAGGGCCCCGTGATCGGCAGCGGCGCACCGAAACGGATGACGTCTTCGGCCGATGCGGTCGAGACCTGCCCGCCCAAACCGATCGCCGCCGAACACAGCAGCACAGCGAGGCGGACGCCGCGCGCGACGCAACTATCGACCCAAGACTGAATCATTACCAACTCTCCACCCCAACAAGAAAAGACGGCCGAAAGGCCGATCGCCAAAATCATGGCAAACTCGACGATCGAATAAAAGCATCGAAATTGGAGGGGAAAGATCGCAGAATTTCAATGCTCGCCATCCGTTGTTGCCGCGATCTTGGGCAAGAGATGCACGAATTGAAGCGGAGCAGTGCAAAAGGGCGTCGCGTTCTGCAATCGCTGCGCACGCGCGCGGCTCATTCCCGGCGAGGGGTGCCGTGTAGAACACAATTCGCCGCGACAGCGAGGCCGTCGCGGCGTCGCGAAGGACGGGAATTGTCAGAGCGCCCGCGGGAGGTCACCCGCGGGCGGTCTTCATCCCAGTCTCAACGCTGCCAAGTCCATTGGTGTTGCCAGGTCCGCCCACCCGGCCCGGTCACCGAACCGTCGCCGGCCCATTGGCCGGGCGCAACCATATGGGCGTTGCCCGCGTGATGCCAGACGCCGCCGTTCGGACCCGTGAACGTCCCGGAGTTCTGGCAGGTGCCGTTGTTGCAGCCTCCGCTGCCCTGGTAGACGCCGCCGGCCGGCCCGGTCCACCGCGTCGTCCAGCTTCCGGCCTCGGCGGCCGACAACGTCGCCGCGTTGAGTGCAAATGCCGCCAGCGCAGCCAAAATCGCTGCCTTCATGATCCTTCTCCTTCCCACTCCGCGCCCGCCGGATGGCGAAGCGCCAATGGGGGAGACAATGCGCGCGCTGTTTTGCGCGGGTTTTGCCGGCGGCGAGGCGAATATTGCAATTTGTTGCTGGAAGCCGATTGGCGCTTGCCAGAGGCTCCGGCGCAAGGACAATTGCCCGCATGGATAAGCCGCTCGCAAGAATTCTCGTGGTTGACGATGACGACGAGATCCGTTCGCTGTTGCAGGTCGTGCTGACCCGCGAGGGCTTTGACGTTCAGCTGGCCAAGGACGCGCCTGCCGCGCGCAAAATTCTTGGAACGAATAATGGCGTCGACCTGATCATCCTCGATATCATGATGCCCGGCGAGGACGGCCTCTCCTTCTGCCAGCGATTGTGCGAATCCCAAGACACGCCGATCCTCATGGTGTCGGCGCGCAGCATGAGCATCGACCGCTCGATCGGGCTCGAGATGGGCGCTGACGACTATCTGCCAAAGCCGTTCGAGCGGCGCGAGCTCGTGGCGCGGGTGAAAGCAATCCTGCGCCGTGGCGGCAGCGGCGCGCGCGCCGGAAAGCGCATGGTCGGCGGCCTCTCGATCGATCGCGAACGGCGCGCGGTGCACGATCGCAACGAGGTTGTGCTGCCGCTGACATCGGGCGAGTTCGACCTTTTGAGCTGCTTTGTCGATCGGCCCGGACGGATCCTGTCGCGCGATCAGCTGATCGACTGGACCCGCGGGCGCACGGGCGCGGAAACGTTCGACCGCAACATCGACGTGCAGATGAGCCGCCTGCGCAAGAAGCTGATCGACGCCGGATTTCCCGACGACGGCATCAAGACCGTGCGCAATGCCGGCTATATCCTCACTCTGGCGGTGGACAACGCGCCGTGACCCTGCCGCGCCGACGCCTGTGGCGGGTGTTCTTCTGGATCGCGATCGCCGCGATCCTGATCGAGGTGCTGGGGCTGACCGCGACCTTCGTCGAACAGCATCGGCGGCGCGTCGGTCGCGACGCCGGGCTGTTGCCGGACCAGATCGCGAGCATTGTGCATCTGTGGCCGAGCCTGCAGAAGTCGCAACGCCAGGACGTACTCGCCGCGATCTCGGGGGCCGGCCTCAGCTATCGCGTCATGCCGGAGGGACCCGTCGTCACGGCAGCGGATGCGCACGTGCTCGAGGTCGAGGAGGCCGTTCGCAAGCGGCTTGGCGGCATCGAAGCGACCTCCGTCGCCGCGCTCATTCGTGCGCGGGCGTTCGGCAACGAACGCCGCGCGATCAGCTGGGCGATGTCGAACGAACCGATCCGGGTCTACGTCCATCTCGCGTCCGGCGACTGGCTGCTCACCGAGGCGCGCGGCGATCTCCTGACGCGCTTTTTGGGACTGCCGACCGGCTTCTGGGTCGGCGTTATTGGCCTGTTGCTCGCATGCGGCGTATTGTGGGGGATCCTGCGCGAAGGGCGCGCGGTCGAGCGCATCGCGCAGTCGGTCGAGACCTTTGCGGCAACGGGAGTCCCGCAGCCGATTGCTGCAGGCGGGTCGCCCGAAATTGCCGCGCTCGGCAGGCAGACGCTCCGGATGCAGCAGCAGGTCGCGCGGCTATTGAGCGAGCGCAACGCCATGCTCGGCGCGATCGCGCATGACATCAACACCTACATCCAGCGGCTGAAACTGCGCCTGGATATTCTGGAAGATCCGAACCAGGTCGACAAAGCGCGGCACGATCTCGACGCGATGAGCCGGATGGTCGAAGATGCCCTGCTGGTTGCCGTGCACGCCAATCCGCTGAAGTACAAGGAGACCGTGGATCTCGGCGCCATCGTTACCCACGAGGTGGAAGCAGCGCGGATGGCGGCCGGCGATGTCACGCTTCATCGTCTGGACGTCGGACCGCTTCTTGTCGCGGGCGACCATTCCGCGCTGTCGCGTGCGGTTTCCAACGTCATCGGCAATGCGCTCCGTTACGGCAAGCGCGCACGCGTGTGGGTGCAACGAACCGGTGATACGGTCGAGGTCACCGTCGACGATGATGGACCGGGAATTCCGCCATCCGAACGCCAGGCGGTGTTCACCGCCTTCCATCGCGCCGAATCCTCCCGCAACCGCGCGACCGGCGGCACCGGCCTCGGGCTCGCCATCGCGTTCGGGATCATCGAGCGGCAGCACGGGGGCTCCATCGAGATCCTTGATGCCCCCGGTGGCGGCGCCAGGCTCACGATCAGCGTGCCCGCCGACGAGGCCGCTGCTCTGCGGCATCGGCCGCCGCCGGTCAACACCGCGTGATAGTCACATTTTATTCTTCACGGGTCGTCAATGTCGCGGTCGCCGGCGCGGCGCAATCCTCTTTTTCCAATCAAGGAACACACAAGATGCGACGATTCCTACTCGCTCTCGCGATGCTGCTGCCGGCTGCGACTTTTGTAGCCGCCGGCGAGACGCCCGCGCCTGCCGATGCCAAGGTCTATTTCATCAACATCAAGGACGGCGACACCGTGACTTCACCGGTCAAGATCCAGTTCGGGCTATCAGGCATGGGCATTGCGCCGGCCGGCGCCGAAGCGCCGAACACCGGCCACCATCACCTCTTGATCGACACCACGCTCGAAGGCGAAGCGCTCAACGAAGCAATCCCGCTGGACGCGACGCATCTGCATTTCGGCAAGGGCCAGACCGAGGCCACGGTCACGCTGCCCAAGGGCCAGCACACGCTGCAACTCGTGCTCGGCGACTGGAGCCATGTTCCGCACAAGCCGCCGGTGATGTCGGAGCGCATCACGGTAAATGTCGAGTAGCGGAGCGACGATCACGGCGCATCAACTCGGCTTGAAAGACGGGCGCCTCGCGCGCGGCGATCTCAATTGAACCGCGAATGCCGTCCAGCGTTGAGGTTGATCCAACACGAGGAACAGGTCCGCGGCATGAACGAGATCACTGGGCGCGAGGTGCTGAGCAAGGTTCCGGAAGTTACCCTGGTCTTTTGGATTATCAAGATCGCCGCCACCACGCTTGGCGAAACCGGCGGCGATACCGTGACCATGACGCTCGATTGGGGTTATCTCGCTGGCAGCGCGCTGTTCCTCATTTCGCTGGTCGTGCTGGTCGCGATGCAGATTCTGGCGCGACGATTTCAACCGGTCCTGTACTGGCTGGCGCTGGTCGGAAGGCACCATCGCGGTCAACACCGTGAGCGCGCCGAGGGTCGAGGCGTTCTATTGGCCCGCGATCACCTTCTCCCAGACGCTCGGCACCGCGCCCGGCGACTGGGTCGCTGACACCCGCGGGCTCGGTTATGAGGGCGGCGCGCTGATCTTCGGCGCTGCGCTGTTGCTGATGGTCGCGCTCCATGCGCTTGCCAGCGTCTCGCGCGGCGCTGTTCTGGGCCGCCTTCATCCCGACGCGGCCGCTAGGGGCGACCGTCGGCGATTATCTCGATAACCTGTGCACGACGGCGGCATGGCGCTGGGCCGGCCGCTCGCCTCAGCCGTCATTGCAATCTTTATCGTCGTCTGCGTGCTTGTGCTTGTGCTGCCGCAGCGCGCCGGCGTGCATCCGGGCGGCGAGCCGGTGCCAGAACCAGCGGGCCGGGGCTAGCACCTACGCCCACTCTCCCTTGCGGAACACCGGCACGCGGCTTCCATCGGCTCGGACACCGTCGATGTCGGTCTTGTGGGAGCCGATCATCCAGTCGATATGGATCAGGCTCTGGTTGCCGCCCTGGGCCACGATCTGCTGCTGGGTCAGCTTGGTGCCGTTGATGAAGCATTTCGAATAGCACTGGCCGAGCGCGATATGCGAGGCTGCGTTCTCGTCGAACAGCGTGTTGAAGAACAGCAACCCGCTCCTGGAGATCGGCGAGGAATGCGGCACCAGCGCGACTTCGCCGAGCCGTCGTGCGCCCTCATCAGTGTCGAGCACCTTGCTCAGCACTTCCTCGCCGCGCGAGGCGCGCGCCTCGACAATGCGTCCTTCCTCGAAACGCACCGAAATGTTGTCGATCAGCGTGCCCTGATAGGACAAGGGCTTCGAGCTGACGACATGGCCGGAGACGCGCCGGCAATGCGGCGTGGTGAAAACTTCCTCAGTCGGGATGTTGGCATTGCAGGTGATGCCGTTCTTGGCGGTCGATGCGCCGCCTTCCCACTCATGGCCCTCGGCAAGCCCGATGACGAGGTCGGTGCCCGGTCCGGTGTAGTGCAGCGCGTGGAAGCGCTGGCCGTTCAGCCATTCGGTGCGCTCGCGCAAGACCGCATTGTGCTTCTCCCAGGCCGCGATCGGATCGTCATTGTCGACGCGCGAAGCCTTGAAGATGGCATCCGCCAGTTTTGCCACCGCTTCGGGATCATCAGGGAAAACCTGCTTCGCCCATGACGGGCTCGGGAACGCAATGATGTTCCAGTTGGTTTCGAAATTGACGATCTTCTCCAGCGCCGGCTGATAGGCCATCGAGTTGGCCTTGCTGGCGCGTGCCACCTTGACCGGGTCCTCGCCCGACAGCAGCATCGGATTGTCGCCGACGATCGCAAGCCGCGCGGTGTTGTCCGAAAACGCTTTCGCCATGCCTTCATAGAGCCAGGAGGCGGCGCGATCGAATCCACCCTCGTGGCCGTAACGATAGCGCGCCAGCGTCACCACCTCATCCGACAGGATCGGCGTCACCAGACCCGCGCCTGCTCTATAGGCATGCTCAGCGACCTTGCGCACCAATGGCAGCGCTACGGCCGGCGCCGTCAGCAGCAGATCCTGCCCCTCGCGCAGTTGCAGTCCAACCTTGACCGCGACCTCAGCGAGGCGGTTGAGCAGAATCGGATCGATCGATGCGGAAACGTCTCGTTGTGCGGTCATGGCGGACCCTTGTGTCAGCGAATCTCTTTGTAAACCCATCGCGCAGCTGCGCAAAACACTATCCCAGCCAGGGACCACCGGGCGGCCCCCAATTCCAGGCCGGCATCGGCGCGTCCTCGGGCGGCGCCTCCACGCCATCCTGTGAGTTGATCACTGCAAGTCGCGTGCCCCATTCGAGATAGCCGACAAAGGCGGCGCGAAATTCCGGATCGGAGGGAACACCGACCTCGTCGGCGGTCTCGATCATCAGCGCGAGCCAGCGCTTGCGCAGCTCTTCATTGAGGTGGCGGCCGAGATGCCGGCCGATCATGTGGGCATGCGACCCACCAGCGGCAGAATAAGCCGTTGGCCCGCCGAACACTTCGGTGATGAAGGCGGCGACATGGTCGGCATGATGCGGATCCATGCGCGCGAACACCGGCGCGAGCAGCGGGTCTTGTGGAACTTTTTCGTAGAAGCGTCTTGTCAGCGCGCGAAGCGACTCGAGCCCGCCGACCCATTCGGCGAGGGTGGGCATGCTTTTTGATGTGTCAGCCATGAAACAGATGTGGCCGAAGCTCTGGTCAATTTCAAGGCTACTGTTGTTGTGCACGGGGCAGGCCTTTCCGGATCGTGCGCTAGACTACCGCTTCGCTCCGCCCTCGCCGGCCAGCACGAACGGCGCCCAGGCGGCTGGATGCGTGTCATCACCCGTCGAGTCGATCATGGCGAGCATCGAGCGGCGCAGCGCTTCCGCGCGGCCGATCGAGGGATCGGCGGCGAGCGCGCGAATCAGACCGGTGGTCAGCTTCACCGTCGGATCCGACTGCACCTCCCAATGCGAGACGAGCAGCGAGCGTGCGCCGGCATAGAAGAAGGCTTTTGCGAGGCCCGACAGGCCTTCCGCGCCCGGCGTGCCATCCGAGGCCGCGGTGTTGCAGGCTGACAGGATGACGAACTCCGCGTTCAGCTTGAGTTGCGAGACCTGCGAGGCACGCAAGAGCCCGTCGTCGTCGGGCGTGGGCCGCGCCGGCGGCGTCAACGCCAGTGCAGGCTCGGTCACCGCGGCAAGCTCGCCGGCGACACCGGCATGAGTGGCAAAAGCAATGACGCGGGTATTCGACAGATCGAGCGACTTGACCGTGGTCACGCTCGCATCGCCGCCGAGATGCAGGCTGCTCTCGGACGCACCCAGCAATTTCGCTTCGGCGCGCAATTCGTCGGCGGTCTCGGGCAGGCTCGGCAGGCCGCGCAGCCGCTCGGCGACAGCCTGGCTGCCTTTGTAAAGGCTCATTGTGTCGATGCCGCGCCCGCCACCGGTGCCCTTGAAATCGGGGTTGCCGAATCCGGCGAACGGATTCCGGGCGGGCCGGCCGAAGCTGAGATTGCGCAGCGAGACGAAAGAAGATGCCGCCGGCGTGGTCGTCAGTGCCTGACGGCGGATCAGCCAGGCGAGAGACTTGGGGTCGACAGCCTTGCCGCCGGCGTCGACCGGACGCGAGGTGATCAGCACCGCGAGCGGCAGGCTTTCCAGCGCGCCGTCGGGGACCACGATGAGATTTTTCGCGTCAGCGATCAACGTGTCCGCGGAACCGAACAGTTTTTGATAGAGCTCGTAGGACGCCTCGGCCGGAAACGGCGTATCGTCGACCAGACTTGCACGCAGCATCTTCACATCGGACGTCGCCTCCGTGCGCGTCAAATTGAGCTTGAAGAATCTGGCCTTGTCCTTGCGGATGACGAAGAGGTAGCTGTCCTTGTCGCCAAGCATGACGGAGGCAAAGGCTTCATCACCCGCGAGCACTTGCTGCACCTCGGCGACGCCGACCGGCTCGGCGCGCGCCAGCTCGATGAAGCGCGGGAACTCCTGCTTGAGCCGTGCATCGTCCGCTTTGAGCCTTGCTTCGACCTGGGTCTGCTCGGTGCGCAGCGCGGCTTCCGCCTTCGGGCTCTTCTGGTTTGGCGGCGACGACAGCACCTTGATCAGTGAGGCATTGAGTGCCTGCGCGCGAGCGGACAGATCCTGCTGCTCGCGAATGAGCTGCCCGAGCGCGTCCGAGCCCGAGGCGTAGCGCGCAGTCATGCCGGCGAGCGCCTCCGCGGTGGCAAAACCGCGCGCGGCCTGGGCGGCGTGAAAGGCCTCATCGATCAGGTCAGCCGTGCCGGCGCTGGCATAGGTCTGGTAGAGGATGCGGACCATCGCGGGCAGGAACTCGCGCAACGCGCGCTCACCGCCATGGCCGCTCGCGTTCGCGTCGTAGGACGTCGCGCCATTGAGGCTCCAGGTCGCGACCGCCTTGCGTCCAGCGGCAAGTGCGTCGGCATTGCGGCCCTGTCCGTCATAGAAGCGCGCCAGCCCGCCGAGCGAGAGCGCGACATTGCCGGGATTGAACGGCACGGATTTTTGCCGGATCGCCAGTGCCTGTTTCAGCAGCGGCTCGGCCTCGCCCACCCGGCCGAGCCGGTCATAGAGCAAGCCCAGCGCATACATGTCGGCTGCGGCGCCGTCGCTGTCCGGTCCGAGCGCGGCACGGTCGATCGCCAAAGCACGCTTGTAGAACTGCTCGGACTCGGCAGACTTGTTCTGCTTGTCATAGAGCACGGCAATGTTGGAGAGCACGGTCGCGACGTCGGGACCGTTGGGACCACGCGTCTTCTGCTGGATCGCGAGCGAGCGCTGATAGAGCGGCTCCGCCTCGGCGAGTCGGTTGCGCGCGCGGTAGAAGGCCGCGAGGTTGTTCAGCGCCGAACCGATATTGACCTCGTCGCGGTTGCCCTGCGCAATGCCGAGGACGCGCTTGTAGAGATCTTCCGCGTCGGCAAAACGGCCGTCGCGATCGTAGACCTCGGCAATGTTGTTGAGCGTCAGCGCAACCGCCTGGTTGTTCGGTCCGAACGCCTTCTCCTTCATCGCGAGGCTGCGCTGGAGCAATCGCGCCGCTTCGTCGTGGCGGCCTTCATTGCCATAGAGCACAGCGAGGTTGTCGATGATGAAGGTGTTATTGGGGTGGTCCGGGCCAAACGCCTGCTCGACGATGCCGAGCGCCTGCCGGTAAGCGCTTTCAGCCTGATCGTAGCGGCCTTCGTGCTGGTAGAGGTTGGCGAGGTTACCGAGCGTGGTGGCGACGTTGGCATGATTGGGACCCGCGGTCGCCTGCTGGATCGCGAGCGCACGCTTGTAAAGCGGCTCGGCGTCGGCGTAACGGCCCTGATTGTCGTACATCAGCGCGGTGTTGCTGAGGGGCGGCACAAGGTCGGGCGAGTTCGGCCCGACATTTCGCTCGCGAATTTGCAGCGCGCGCAAGAGATAGGGTTCGGCGTCGTTGTAGCGCCCCGTCGCCAGGTAAGCGGTGGAGAGGCTGTTATAGACCAAGCTCACATTGGGATGATCGCGGCCGAAGGCGGGTTCCGCGAGCTGCGCGGCGCGCTCCAGATACGGGATGGCGTGCGCAAGATCGCCGCGCTGGTAGGCCTGGTTGCCGCGCTCGAACAGCGCCGCGCATTCTTCCGCCTGTCCCGCGATCGCGGTCATTGCCGGCAAGACCAGCGCGAGCAGCAGGGCGAACGCGGCAAAGCGCCGCCGAATCCAAACCAGCGTGTCCCGATTGAACCGCAACCGAACCGCCCCTTCGCATTCCCCAGGATGTTCGTCCATCTGGGCTACACCGACATGAAGGTGAAAAGTGTGACGACGCGGTCTAAACTAGCTGCCGCTGTCCGACGATGTATCCCCGGATGAAATCCCGAGTTCCGGCCCGCTCCGATCGCACGCATATACGGAGCCGGCCATGGCCGCCGACAGCGACGTAATGACAAGCCCCTCTACGCCATGCGAGATCAGGCGGTGGGAATAGGCGGCGGTGGCAATCGCGCAGACCGACAAGGCGCAGGCGTGGCTTGCCCCTGGGATGGCCGTGACACGCGCCGAGCGCAAGGACAAACTGCCGCGCCAGGCGCCGCGTCCCAACTGGATCGCAATCCAGAGCAGGCCGGTCGCCCACGCTCCCCAAAGGTAGGGGATCAGGCTTGAGAGATCGAGCGGCGTCACGGTCAAAACCCCTTGCGGGACGAATTCCTTTGTCGCCAGGGCATTGGCGCCGGTTCACCGGCGGTTCGCGGTTTGTCGGGCCGCAAAGCCAGCCTATACTGGCGCTCGCCGAGCCAAAGCGGGAAATACCCCATGGGAAAGATCGAAAGAGCGCTGGAAACGCCGCGCTACATCAAGCTGAACCCGCGCGACAATGTCGCGATCGTGGTCAACGATTTCGGCCTGCCGGCGGGATCGAGATTTTCCTGCGGGCTGAGCTTGCGCGCCTTCGTGCCACAGGGCCACAAGACCGCGCTGTCGGATATCGGCGAAGGCGAGCCGATCATCCGCTATGGCGAGGTAATAGGCTATGCAGCGTCAGCCATCCTTGCCGGAGACTGGGTCGAGGAGGCACGCATCCGCATGCCCGCTGCACCCGCGCTCGATGCACTGGAAATTTCAACCGCCGTGCCGTCGCCGCAGCCACCACTCGAGGGCTACACGTTCGAGGGCTTCCGCAATACGGACGGCTCGGTCGGCACCAAGAACATCCTCGCCATCTCCACATCGGTGCAATGCGTCAAGGGCACGCTGGAATATGCGATCAAGAAGATCCGCGCCGAGCTGTTGCCGAAATATCCCAATGTCGATGACGTGGTCGCGGTGACCCACGCCTATGGCTGCGGCGTCGCCATCAACGCGCCCGACGCCGCCGTGCCGATCCGCACGCTGCAAAATCTCGCGCTCAATCCGAATTTCGGCGGCGAGGTCATGGTGGTCGGGCTCGGCTGCGAGAAGCTCGTGCCCGAGCGGCTGGTGCCCGAGGGCATGGGTGAAGCCATCGTGCGGATGCAGGACGAGGCGTTCGACGGATTTGGCGCGATCGTCGATCGCATCATGGCCATGGCCGACACGCGCCTTGCCGTGCTCGACAAGCGCCGGCGCGAGACGTGCCCGGCCTCGGACCTTGTGATTGGGCTGCAATGCGGCGGCAGCGACGCCTTCTCCGGCGTCACCGCCAACCCCGCGCTCGGCTATGCCGCCGATCTGCTGGTGCGCGCCGGCGCCACCGTGATGTTCTCCGAAGTGACCGAGGTGCGCGATGCGATCCAGCTGCTCACGCGCCGCGCCGTGAACGAGGAGGTCGGCCGTGCGCTGGTGCGCGAGATGGCCTGGTATGACGCTTATCTCGCTCGCGGTGGCGCCGACCGCAGCGCCAACACCACGCCCGGCAACAAGAAGGGCGGGCTCGCCAATATCGTCGAGAAATCGCTCGGCTCGATCGTCAAATCCGGCTCGAGCGCGATTTCGGGCGTGCTGGCGCCCGGCGAGAAGGCGCAGGTCAAGGGGTTGCTGTTCGCGGCAACGCCTGCGAGCGATTTCATCTGCGGCACGCTGCAGCTTGCCTCCGGCATGACCTTGCAAGTGTTCACCACCGGCCGCGGCACGCCTTATGGTCTCGCGGCCGCCCCCGTGATCAAGGTTGCAACCCGCAGCGAGCTGGCGCGGCGCTGGAAGGACCTGATCGATTTCGACGCGGGAAGAATCGCAACCGGTGAGATGACCATCGAAGAGGCCGGCTGGGAGTTGTTCCGCCTGATCCTCGATGTCGCAAGCGGCCGGACAAAGCCGTGGTCCGATCGCTGGGGCATCCACAATGACCTCGCGCTGTTCAACCCCGCGCCGGTGACGTGAACAGAGCAAACTCTACCGCGCAGCCGTTTGTTCAGGCCGGCAGTCCCGCTTCAATCAACGCGCTGTGGTAGCGCCGCTCAAATGTCTTGTCGCGGAATACTGGCAGGCGTTTGGCAATGGTGAAGTCCGGATCAATGTCAGCAAGAAAATGCGTCGCCAACAGCTTCGCCTCCTCCAATCGTCCGAGATGGACCAGGCAGACGATCTTGGTGCGATATCCGGCGGTGAACCAGGGGATATCGTCGATGGTCTTTTGCGCAGACGCCAGAGAGTCGCGATCCCGGCCAGCGATCTGGTGCGCAATCGCAATGCCTGAGAACATGTAGCCGATTTCGGGGTCGCGCGGGCTCGTGCGCAGCGCGCGCTCGAAGCAGGAGATCGCGCGATCCGGCTCGATGCAGGCATGGTTGAGCGCCCAGCCGAGACTGTTGAGCACCTGCGGGTCGTTGCCGTTCAACCGCTCGGCCTTTTCCAGCACGGCGAGCGGGCGGTCGTGATCGCCCCAGAATGCCAGCGTCGGTCCAGCCCAGCGCAGGACCGACGGGTCGCTGCCCTCATCGGCGATGGCCTCGCGCGCCAGCGCGAGTCCCTGATTGCGGTTGCCGCCCCAGCCCTGAATCTGGCGAGCCACCGAGTTGAAGGCGAGCAGCGCTTTGGCCAGTGCATAGCCTGGATCGAGCGCAATCGCGCGATTGAGATACCCGATCGCGACGTCGCTGGCCTCCTTGCGGAATTGGTAAAACGGCGGCAGCGCGCTCAGGAACCAGTCATAGGCGTCGAGATTGCTGGTCGGCTTCTTGTGCGCGCGTTCGATCTCGGCTTCGGTAATCGACGGCTCGATCGCGCCGATGACACGCGCCGTCACCTCGTCCTGCAGCCCGAACACGTTCTCCAGCGCG
>Ga0306920_100007382_pt1 | contig 14477 bp, 13 predicted proteins | sample flu12Cox44000170_FD_204666 | JGI IMG/M metagenome (GOLD analysis project Ga0306920, IMG submission 204666) | Lab enrichment of tropical soil microbial communities from Luquillo Experimental Forest, Puerto Rico - flux4day.12C.oxic.44.000.170 (v2)... | ecosystem: Environmental > Terrestrial >...
GGTGAGCTGCTGATTCCTATGGTGGGTGCGATGCGGCAAGAGTTACTGCGCGGCAGCTATATCCGGGCCGATGAGACGCCTGTCGATGTGCAGATCGAAGAGAGCTGCGGGAAAAATCACCAAGCGTATCTGTGGCAGTATGGCCGACCGGGTGCAGGTGTGGTGTTCGACTTCCGGACGAGTCGTGGACGCGACGGACCGAAACAGTTTCTGGGGCAGTTCGCAGGTCTTCTGCAGACCGACGGCTATGCGGCCTACGATCAGATCGGCGGGGTGGGGATGGTACACGCTGCATGTTGGTCGCATGCGGAGCGGTATTTTTCTGAGGTGCTGGAGCTCAATCCAAAGGATCCATCGGCCACGCCTATCGTGGAAGGGATCGATGAGCTGTTTGCCATCGATGCCCAAGGTCGGCAACAAGGATTGAGTCTGGAAGCGCGCGATGCTTTACGCCAAGAACAAGCTCGGCCTTTGCTGGAGGTGATCCGCCAGCAGATCGAAGCGACCAACCACCGAGTACTGCCGGGCAGCCGACTGGCGAAAGCCTGCAAGTACACACTCTCGCTTTGGAACAAGCTCACGCGCTTCCTGGAATACCCCGAACTGGAGCTGAGCAACAATCTGGCGGAGAACTCGATGCGTCCGGTGGCTGTCGGACGCCGGAACTGGATCCACATCGGCAGCATGCAAGCCGGGCCGAAGATCGCGGCAATTCTCTCGGTGGTGGAAAGCTGTCGGCGACTGAAGATCCCGGTGCGCGACTATCTTGCTGCTGTACGGCCCGGTCTTGCCGACCTACCCATGCCGCGCATACCTGAACGTACGCCCGAGGCATGGGTAAAATAACAGTTGCCTCTGGACGCTGACAAGACGCACATCGAACAATCCAACTGGCGATGAAGAAACCCTATACTGACAAGCAAGGCCAGTACTTGGCCTTTATTTATTACTACGGCAAAATCCACGGCCGCCCACCGTCGGAGTCCGACATGCAACAGTACTTTCGAGTTACGCCGCCTTCGGTGCACCAGATGATCTTGTCTCTGGAAGCTCACGGTCTTATCGAGCGAACACCGGGCCAGGCTCGATCCATCCGTCTACGGATTCCGCGTGAGCAGTTGCCGGACTTGGTTTAGCACAGACCCCAGCCAACATCGGCCCGCATAAACCAAAAATTCCAGTGATCCGTCCACCTGGCCACCACGTGCGTAGTCAACGCCTACTTTGGATCAACCCTGTGTTTGCTCTGACGCCTACTGTCGAGGTCGCAGTCCGGTAAGCGCGCGTCACGGGGTATGGTTGCCACCCAAGAGCGGGCGATGAGGGCGGGGCGCCCAAGCAACCATGCATCCCCTCCTTTGCATGCAGGGCGCAAAGGACGGGGCACCCATTTTCGTAGTCAGAGGTTGGTGGATGCCGGTTCGAAAGAGCAGGTCCCCAGCACGCGGTCGCGCGGCGACATCGACCGGATGACGGGAATTGGGGTGGGAGGCGCTTATCCCGCATTGTCAGAGTTGATTTGCCGGATGCATGCGCGGCGGATTTACTGAGAATTTACCTGCAATTGATCAAGCCGTGAACTGAATAGCACACAATTTGGTGCAAATATGTTTACGTCCGACACGGACGGCAGGTTGGAGCGCATGGCGATTCGCGAGGAAGTTCTGGCAAGGCCACCGGGAAACCGATGTAAGGACAAGCTCTTGCTGGACGGCTTGCCCTTTTCGCCGGGAGACGTGACCGCCGGCAGCGAAGACGAACTGCAAGCCGTGGTGGTGGGCAATGCCGCCGTCTGTGACCTCCCGATTACCATTCGCGCTTCCCGCTTCCTGAAAAACATCGCCCGCCGCAGTTCCAGTGGTGAAGCTCCCCGCAAAACTTACCTTGAACTTCAGGAGTTCCTGAGCGACTCCGAGCAGGTCTGGGAAAACAGTTGGATACGTTTCCCCGAGCGGCGGTTGAGCCCGCATGCGCTGAACACGTTTTTAGCAGACCTGAAGATCGGCGAGCGGGGACAGTTGAAGCGCTGTCGCACCGACTCGGTGAAGTTCACCTTCGAGCAGGATGGGGAGACGTGGCTGCGGATTCCCATCAGCTACGCGCTGAAGTTGGCACTCGCCGACCTGTCGGGCACGCAGCCGCAAATGCCAGAAAAGATGCGGCTGGAGGCCAAGCGGCTGCTGCGCTACTTTTCCAATGACAACACCTCTCCGGAGACGACCTCGTTTCACGTGGTCACCCCGCACGAACAGGTGCTGATCGGGGAGCAGGTGGCGCGCGAATCGGCACGGCGCTTTCTGTTTACTTCGCTACTGATGTCGTGGGCCAACCTTCGATTCGGGTTGCTGGAGTCGGGACAACGGGCGCTGGTGTATCACGCGCCGCATCCGCCGGTGAGGCAGTCAGAGCTGTCGTCGTGCATCTCGGATTCGTTCTACCGCGAGCTGTTCATGAGTCCTTGCCTGTCGGGTTGGGACGACGGTGAGGCCAAGGCGGACTACATGCACCTGTGCCACCAGGTGCTGAGCCGGAGCCAGTTGAACGCGGTGGTGAAGCTGCGTGAGGCGGGCATTATCTCGAACAACCTGATTGTGCTACCCAGCCTGTCAAACGTGAGCCTGGCCAACAACGGTATCCACATCACCATGGGGAGCCGGAGCCTCACGCGGGCGATGGCGAACGCCTCGAGCAACGAGGCACAGCTAGAAGAAAAGCGGCTGGGCGACCTGGCAATCAAGATCTTCGAGCACTTCCTCGCGCTTTTCGTGGGGACCTATTCGGCAGCACCCTATCGCATCGACTTTGCGGAGTTTCATCCCGAGAAGCTGTTGTCATTCCTGCCACATGAGCTGGACTTCACCCACCTGCGTCTGATCTGGCGGGAGTGGAAAGAGAAGGCCCAGATGCGGGTTCTGGGACAGGCGGTGACGCCTTACGGGCCGCACGGGCTCGACAGGTTCTTCTCGCGGGTCTTCCGATTGCGCGGTGACCTTGTGCCGGACTACCGGCTGATCAACTATCCCGTGGCGTGGTTGGCGACCGAGCAGGGGTCGGCGCTGGACGGACAGCCGGGCAACGTGACGCGCCTGGTGTCGGAACTGGATCAGCTGGGGATCGTCGACCGGCGGCTGTCATTCTATATGCCGCTGCGCTTGCGCGAGTTCGAGCGAATGGGTTTCTCGGGATTCGAGGGCCGTTACTACAGCCTGTTTCCCACGTTCGGGCGCGACATGGCGCTGGCCACCAACCTGCAGCAATTGCTGCTGATGGTGGCTCACCAGCTTGCGGTGGAGGGAGCGGTCAGAGCGGAAGACATTCCGGACGATCCGACCTCGGAGAGCGAGCGGCGGCAGCCGTTCTTCTTCGCCGCGGCGGGGTTGCCGGCGTTTTACGTGCACAAGAAATCGCGTAATGAGCTGCTGAAGAGGGTGCTCCTACATTGTAGGAGTACACGCTCGAGCTGGCGTCACCCGGACTATCTGCGCGTGCCCATTGCCGACTATCGCGAGGCGCTGTTGGCCTGGCTGACGGACGACGCGCAAGAGAGCATTGACCAAGCCCAGGCGGAGTTGATCGTCGTCGAGCTGCGGTTCAGGCTGGCGGACAGGAGATTGCAGGCGCACCAGCGAATTGTGGATGGAGTGCTGGCGGAGTCAGGGGACTGCGATCCGATGAAGCTGCACGCGCGGGAGTTTAACCGCCTGGCCGAACAGCATTATCGGGAAACTCTGCGACGCCAAAACCTGCGTGAGGCGAGGGAGCTGTTGCGGGAAGATGCCCGGTCACTGTCGCAGGGGGACTGCCCGGAACTTAGCGCAATGGTGCGCTATGGAGTCCGTGTGCAGGACCCGGTGCGCTTTCTCGACAGCATCGGCGAGCGGCTGGCGGATGATAATTTGACCGCCCAGGAAGTGACGACGGTGCTGAATCTGCTCCTGTTGTTCAGCACGCTGGAGGCAGAACGCAACTCGCGATGCCGGGCATGAACAAAGCGAGACATCAATACATTGACCGCGCTACCGGATCGGTGGCCGATGAGCGATTGCTGGCTGACCGGCTCATCCGCACGCTGTATTCACCCAGGCTGGAGAACGCGCCGCTGCTGTCGAAGATGGCGTCGAGCCGCTGCCTCTCGGAGGTGCTGGGCTATCTGAACTACGACAACGTGTTGTCGTCGCGCATGTCAGGGATGCGGCGCTTCTTGCGCAGTTGCGGCATCGACACCCGCGAACTGGTGGACGACGTCTCCCAGCTTGACACGCCGCGCAAGGTGTTCGAACGCAAGATCCGGTATTGGGAATGCCGTCCGCTGCCCCAGCAGGAGCGGTGCGTGGTGTGTCCGGCGGATTCGCGGGTGATGGTGGGTTCGCTGCAGGAAACGTCAGGCTTGTTCATCAAGGGCAAGTTCTTCGAGTTTCCCGAACTGCTGGGGGGGGAAGGGTCGCGCTGGACGCGGCGCTTCGGCGAGGGCGACTTCGCAGTGTTCCGGCTCACTCCGGAAAAGTATCACTACACGCATGTTCCGGCGGCGGGTTGCGTGGCCGACTTCTACGCCGTGAGTGGGCGGTATCACTCGTGCAACCCGAATGCAGCGGTGCAATTGCTGACGCCGTACTCCAAGAACCGGCGCGTGGTGACGGTGCTCGACACCGACTGCGACGGCGGCGCGAAGATCGGTAATGTGGCCGTGATCGAGGTGGTCGCGCTCATGGTGGGACAGATCGAGCAGCGCTATAGCGAAGAACGCTATGACAATCCGCAGGCCATCGAAAAGGGAATGTTTGTGCGCAAAGGCGCGCCCAAGGCGCTGTTCCGGCCGGGCAGCAGCACCATCGTTCTACTGTTTCAGCCGCAACGAATTCGCTTCGCCCAGGATCTGTTGCGCAACCAGCAGGAGTCGGGGGTGCGCAGCCGCTACACCGCGGAGTTTGGGCAACCGGTGGTGGAGACCGACGTGAAGGTGCGCTCGTTGCTGGCATATGCGATGGAGGTGCAGCCCTGACCGACTTGGTATTCGTGGCGGGGTTGGCAGCGCTGCTGCTGGGCACGCTGGCTTGGGGGATCAAAACGCTTCCCGCGGAACGCTGGCAGATGATCGCAGCGGTGCCGGTAACGAAGAATGGAAACGGCGCCTGGCGAGGCTTGAACCTGACCTTTTACGGCTTTTTCAGCGCGACTGCGACTGTGTTCGGGATTGCTCTGACGATTGTGCTGCTGGCGTCGGTGGGCACGCCGCTGTTGGGGGCTGCGGCGGTGATTGCCACCATGATGACGATCAGCGTCCCTGCGTCGAAGTTGGTGGCGCGGGTGATCGAGGGCAAGCGCAACACCTTTACGATTGCGGGAGCAGCGTTTGTGGCGTCGCTGATCCTGCCGCCGGGACTACTGCTGGCGCAGCGGGCGTTGGCACGGGGGTTCGACGCCACCCTCTACGTGATGCCGCTGCTGGCGGCTGCGGCCATTGCATATGCATTGTCGGAGGCAATCGGCAGGATGGCGTGCCTGAGCTTCGGATGCTGCTATGGCAAACCGCTGCGCCAGACCAGCCCGTGGCTGGCGCGGCTGTTCGGGCGCTTCCACGCGGAGTTCTACGGCAACACGAAGAAGGCGGCCTACGCTTCCGGGCTTGCAGGGGAGCCGCTGATTCCGGTGCAGGCGATCACCTCGGTAGTGTTCTCGGCGTCGGGATTGGTGGGTCTGGGATTTTTTCTGGCGGGACACTGGCGGCTGGCCGGGATGGTGCCGGCGCTGGCGACATGGGGCTGGCGAGCGGTGTCCGAGAGTCTACGTGCCGATCATCGCGGAGAGTCGAGAATGTCGGCATATCAGATCATGGCGCTGATTTCCATGGTGTATTTGATCGTGATGCTGACGGTCCTACCGAGTGACGGGCCGGCGCCAAACCTGGCGGCGGGACTGGCGCAGGTTACGTCGGCGGGCGTGATTGTTCTGTTGCAAGTCCTGTGGGTGGGGCTGTTCCTATACTACGGCCGCAGCCGCGTGACCGCGTCAGTGCTTTGGTTCCACGTGGTTCCAGACAGGATCTGAACCGTTGCCAGTTGTCAGTGGGCGGATCGTTTCAAGTTTCGAGTTCCCGGTTTCGAGTAAAGACAACTGCAGTTTCCTCGACTCCCGCCGCAGGAGCGACGGTACCTGGGCCTGGGAAACCCCAGGCAGACAACACAGCGCCAGAGACAATGTGCCAAGAGCTAGTGCGAAACCGCCTTGAAGCGTTGAACCAACAAGCCTCCTCGAAGTTCGAATCGGCGGAGTAGAGACAGGTCTGATCGCTTTGACAACATATTTGATCGAGGTTGATCGATTATGATCATGACGTGGGGGGCATACGAGAGGTAGAAGCGGCCTCGGGATTGCGTTTGCACATCTGCGAGCCGCACGCGTGCGGCATGAGTTGCTATTGCCGGCGCTGGAGCAGATCGGCCAACTGCTGAATGGTTGCGGCGTTGACGTCGCCCATGAGTACGTAGCGAAGGCCGCCCTGCGTCCATGTCTGCAGATTGAACGATGAGCCCCGGTCGCTGAACGGGGCTTGCGCGATCGCGAGTTGCGGCGTATCGCGGAAGATGAACGCGGAGATAAAGTGTCGCTGGTAGGCAAAGATGAGGTGGGCGCCGGGTTCCTGGTGGAAGTAGGCGACCCGTCCGCCGGCCAACGTAAACGGCGAGCCCTGCAGTTCAGGCAGGTCGAAAGTGAACGGGATGCGTCCCTGGAACCACGGCTTCACGGTATGGCGGTCGGTGGAGACGACTTCCACCGGGTTGGCGCTGGCCAGCGCGGTTACATGCAGGTCTGCGAACTCGCCCAGCGACTTGGGCCGCGGATAGCGATTCGCCGCAAAGAACAATCCCGTAGCAAGCAGAACGAGTGCGGCCGCAGCCAGCGCCCCGCGTGGCCACATTAGCAATTTCGCAGTCTTCTTCTGTTGTCCGAAGTCCGCCGATTCAACCCTGGTCGCTTTGGCTTGAGCCCGAGCAGAAGCCAGAACACGCGCGCGAAGATCGGGCGCCGGGGTGTAGCGATGGCCAGCCCGGCGCAGGGCGCTTTTGGTTTCAATCAGCGCCAGGGCCGCGGCGGCACAGTCAGAGCAGTGGGCCGCGTGCTCCCGAAAGGCTGTCATCTCGCTCGGAGGCAACTCCGCGTCGACATAGCCTTCCAACCGGTTTTGCCACTCCATGCAGCTCATACTTGATCCAACTTCCCCCGTGCCGTCGCCGCAGGGATGGAGCGTTCAGCCCGTTCACCCGCGAGCATCTGCCTCAGCAGTTTGCGGCCGCGAGCGATGCGCGACATCACTGTTCCGATGGGGATTGCCAATACTTCAGCGATTTCCTGGTACTTCATTTCCTCCACATCGCAAAGCAGGATGACCTCGCGATAGGCGACGGGCAACTGCTCCAGCGCAAACTGCAGGGCCTGGCGTGTCGCCGAAGCGAGCGCCAGTGCTTCGGGGGTTTCCCAATTGACCGCCTTCGACTCTTCGTCTTCGGGCTCAAGCGGCACGGTCATTTTCGCCCGCAGCCCGGTGCGCGAAGTGAGAAACGTGTTGCGCAGAATGCGAAACATCCAGGCGCGAAAATCAGTGCCAGGCTCGAACGACGCGAACCCGCGTAAAGCCTTGGCGAAGGTTTCCTGTACCAGGTCTTCGGCCTCGCTCTGGTCGCGCGCCAGCCATCGCGCGAAGTTGTAAAGCGCGTCGAATAGCGGCATGGCCAGCCGCTCGAACTCCTCGGGACTCGCGCTCTCAGCTGTCACTCCTCAACCTCTACAACTGGCAGACGCCTGCTTTATTCCCGCGATCGCCAATTATCTCAGTTTTTCGTGGCGTGAGAGAGTGCGGGGAATAAATGCGTGGTTGGTTGGTTAGCCACAGTGCAGGGATTTGGAGAATGGCGATGAAAAAGATTGAGGAACCGAGCGTCGCGGCGATTGCGAAAGACGAGATCGCGCACGACCACAATCACGATGGTATCGACCGGCGTGGATTTCTGAAGTGCATGGCGTGGGCCGGCACGGGTGCGCTGGTGGTGATGAAAGGCGGCGTGCTGAACTCCTACGCGCTGAACAGACTGGGCGGGATGAAAAAGCACGACCTCAAGGGCGAGTTGAGCTTTGTCCAGATCAGCGACAGCCACATGGGATTTTCCAAGCCGGCCAATCCCGACGTGGCGGCGACGCTGAAAGCTGCGGTCGACAAGATCAATGCCTTGCCGGTGGCGCCGGAGTTCCTGCTGCACACGGGAGACATCAGCCACTTGTCGAAGCCGTCGGAGTTCGACACCGTTGACCAGATACTGAAGAGCGCCAGTGCGAAAGATGTCTTCTTCGTGCCGGGCGAGCATGACGTGCTCAACGACGAGGGCCAGCAATATCGCGAGCGCTACGGCAAAGGCACGCAAGGAGCCGGCTGGTACAGCTTCGACAAGAATGGCGTGCATTTCGTCGGCCTGGTCAACGTGATGAACCTGAAAGCTGGAGGTCTGGGCAGCTTAGGTGCAGAACAACTGGAATGGATGGAGAACGATGTCAGGCACCTGTCGCAAAGCACACCCATTGTGGTATTCGCCCATATCCCCCTGTGGACTGTTTATCCCGAGTGGGGATGGGGCACCGACGACAGCGCTCAGGCCTTGTCGTATCTCAAGAAGTTCGGATCGGTGACAGTGCTGAACGGACACATCCACCAGACCATGCAGAAGGTGGAAGGCAACGTGACGTTTCATACGGCCATGTCGACGGCGTTTCCGCAGCCCAAGCCCGGACAGGCGCCCTCGCCGGGGCCGATGAAGGTCCCAGAAGACCAACTGCGGACGCTGCTGGGGATCACCGACGTCAATCAGGTGCAGGGCAAGCACGCGCTGGCAGTGATTGATTCGACGCTGGGGTGAGAAAACAGTTGCCGGTGGTCAGTTGCCAGTCGCCAGTTGGTTTCGAGTTTCCAGTTTCAAGTTTCGAGGAAAGAGAGGAAAGAGAATGAAAATCAAACTTTACATCGTAGTGGCGGGGATTCTACTAGCCTTACAGATAGCTGGGCACGGCCAGAACAAGCCCGCGGGTACGCCAGACGCGAAGCCCGCGGCGGAGGCCACAGTCAAGATCGACAACTTCAGCTTTACGCCCGCGACGATCACGGTTCCGGCGGGAACCACGATTCACTGGACGAACCGGGACGACATCCCCCACACCGTGGTCAGCGACGAGAAGACTTTCAAATCGAAGGTTCTGGATACGGACCAGGAATTCACCTTCACTTTCAGCAAACCCGGCACCTATAGCTACTTCTGCTCAATTCATCCTCATATGACCGGCAAGGTTGTGGTGCAGTGAGGGGTGACTTATGGTGAATCCATTTGATCCGAAAACCGTGCTGCTGGCACGGCACGCGCAACACGTGGTGCTGGTGCACTTTCCCATCGCATTGTTTCTCGCCGCTGTGGGCTTCGACTTCGCCGGGCAATGGACGAAGAAACCTGCATTGGCCGCAGTGGCCCGCTACAACCTGACGATAGCGGCAGTGGCAACGCTGCCGGTGATGGCTAGCGGGCTACTGGCATGGCGCTGGCAACTGGAGGGCCAGGGCTTAAAGGGGATTCTGCTGCAACATCTGGTGCTGGGAGTCGTCTCGAGCGCCTTGATCTGGCTTGTGTGGTGGTTGCACTTTCGCGCGAGCCGGAACCCGGGCAGAAAACTACCGGCGTATCGCTTGCCCATTGAGTTGCTGGCCGCGCTAGCGGTCGCAGTGACCGGTCACCTTGGTGGCTTCCTGAGCGGCGTGAACCTGCCGGGATAGAGTAGCGACCAGCGACCAGTGGCCGGTTGCCCGTTGCCGGTCAGTTTCGAGTTTCAAATTTTCGGTTTTGAGTAAGAGCAGAGTTTGCTCGGTTGCAACCGGCGTGTGCGAAAATGGTCGCTATGTCCGTCGATCCTCGCGCCGGAAAACCGGCTACCCCCGACATGCTGGTCAACGTTCCCCGACTCATCACAGCGTACTATGCGGAGAAGCCCGACGTTGCCGAGCCGACTCAAAAGGTTGCGTTCGGCACCTCAGGACATCGTGGATCGTCGCTGCAGGTATCGTTTAACGAGAACCATATTCTGGCTATCTCGCAGGCGATCTGCGAATACCGCAAAGGGCAAGGGACGGATGGTCCGCTGTTTCTCGCCAAGGATACGCATGGGCTGAGCGAGCCGGCATTCGCCAGCGCCCTGGAAGTGCTGCTGGCGAACGGCGTCGAAGTCATGGTCGACACGGAGTTGGCGTACACGCCGACGCCGGCGCTGTCGCACGCCATCCTGACGTACAACCGCTCTCGCAAGAGCGGACTTGCGGACGGCATCGTAATCACGCCGTCGCACAATCCGCCTGAGGACGGAGGCTTCAAGTACAACCCGACCAACGGTGGACCAGCCGACACCACCGCCACCACGTGGATTGAGAATCGCGCCAATGCGATACTCGCCGGCACAATGAAAGACGTTAAACAGCTGACTTACCGCGCGGCGCTCGGCTCAGCCAACACGCATCGTTACGATTTCGTCGCCGAGTACGTCAACGATCTGGGTGCGATCATCGACTTCGACCCGGTTCGCGCGGCAAGTCCGGTGTTAGGAGCCGATTCGCTGGGCGGAGCTTCGGTCGCTTACTGGGGACGCATCGCGGACAAGTACGGACTGGCGTTGAACGTGGTAGACCAGACCGTCGATCCCACCTTCCGCTTCATGCACGTGGACTGGGACGGGAAGATTCGCATGGACTGCTCGTCGCCCTACGCGATGGCGGGGTTGATCGCGCTGCGTGACAAATTCAAAGTTGCGTTTGCCTGTGACACCGACGCCGACCGGCATGGTGTGGTCGCGAGTGACGGGTTGCTTAATCCGAACCACTACCTTGCCGTGGCAATTAACTATCTGTTCCGCAATCGCCCGGACTGGAGCACTAATGCCGGAGTCGGTAAGACTCTGGTGAGCAGCAGCATGATCAACTACCTTGCCAAGAGCCTGGGGCGCAAGCTGGTGGAGGTTCCGGTCGGTTTCAAGTGGTTTGTAGATGGATTGCTCGACGGCTCGCTTGGCTTCGGAGGCGAGGAGAGCGCGGGTGCGTCATTCCTGCGGCGTGACGGCACGGTGTGGAGTACCGACAAGGACGGCCTCATCATGGGATTGCTGGCGGCAGAGATGTTGTCGCGCACCGGCAAAGACCCGGGACAACTGTACGGCGAGTTGACGTCCCAGTTCGGCGATCCTGTCTATGAGCGTATCGATGCACCCGCTAGTCCGGCGCAAAAAGAAGTGCTGGCCAAGCTCTCTCCCAGCGACGTGCACGAAACCGAGCTTGCGGGCGACAAGATTCAGGCGATGCTCACCACCGCTCCAGGAAACGGGGCCCCCATCGGCGGACTCAAGGTAGAGACGGCGCGCGGTTGGTTTGCGGCTCGGCCATCGGGCACGGAGAATGTCTACAAAATTTACGCTGAAAGTTTTGCCGGCATCGAGCATTTGCGGCGGTTGCAAACCGAGGCGCGTGAACTGATCTCTCGCACGTTTGCGGCGGCGGGGGCCTAGCACCATCCTGTTGAACTACGGCCATCGTTCTGTGATGATGCAACGAATGCCGCGCGCTTTGCGCTGAGGTTCGCGCTCGCATGCAACTCTGGGACACACGACTGATTCGCATGACCGTAGCTGGTGTCGTCGCCGGTGTGATGATCGGCGTGGTCGGCGGTGCATTTCGCTGGTGCCTGGAGCGCGCCGAACACCTGCGCGACTGGATGATCGCAGCCTCGCATGGAAGGCCGTATGTCGGCTGGGTTGTCCCGGTGATAGTGGCGGCTGTTGCAGTCGCGCTGGCTCGCTACCTGGTCCTGCGTTTCGCGCCGGAGGCGGCGGGCAGCGGGGTGCACCGCGTGGAAGCCATAATGGCCGGCGAAATCAAGTCAGGTTCCGACGCCATCCTTCCCGTGAAGTTTTTCGGCGGCGTCCTCTCGTTGGGTTCAGGTATGGCACTGGGGCGCGAAGGCCCCACGGTGCAGATGGGTGCGTCGCTCGCACACATCATCGCGCCATGGCTGGTGCGCGACGAGGCCGATCAGCGTGTGGTACTCGCGGCCGGCGCGGGAGCCGGTCTGGCGGTCGCATTCAACGCACCGATCGGCGGCTCGGTGTTCGTCTTCGAAGAGTTGACCACCAGCTTCACGCCGTGGCTGCTGGTCGCTACCCTGAGCGCTGCCACGTTTGCTGTCAGCGTCATGCGCTGGATGATCGGTAATCAGTATGTCTTTCTCGTCCTCCCTGGCATGCCTCCCACCGGCTCGATTGTCTGGTTTTTTCTTCTGCTGGGTGGATTACTGGGTGCGGCGGGAGCAGCGTACAACCTGCTTTCGCTGCGCCTTCTGGATTTGTCGGAGAAGTTTTCCAAGTACCCGGCGGTGGCGCGCGCCGCGTTCATCGGTGCTGTCGTTGGGCTGGTAGCGTGGTTTGCCCCGGCTTTCGTGGGCAGCGGCGACACCCTGACTCAGTCGATCCTATCGAACAAAGTTCCGCTGCATGCGCTGGGATGGGTGTTTGTCATACGTTTTCTTCTGGGACCGTGGTCATACGCGGCAGAAACTCCCGGCGGCATGTTCGCTCCCCTGTTGGTGTTGGGCGCGTCGTTTGGAGCGCTGTCTGGCGGCGTTGCGCAACACTTCGTCCCTGGCCTCGGTATTTCTATAGTCGATTTTGCCGTCATTGGCATGGTAGCGTTGTTTGCCGCCAGCGTACGCGCACCACTTACCGGGATCGTGCTGGCTATTGAGATGACGGGCCGCGGCGACCTGACCCTCGGCATGCTGGCTGCGTCGCTCGGCGCCATGTTGGTGGCGATGTTGCTGAACTCACCGCCGATTTATCAGAGCCTGCGGCAGCGCATGCTGATCCAGGAACGACGTAACGCAGCCGCGAGTGAGGTCCCCGTCGTCGCAGGCCGCTGATGTAATGGCAATTCGGTTGGAATGAACACGATGCCCGGCTTGTTACAAGACGCTCGGTTTGGCCTCCGCCTGATGCGGAGGTCTCCGTGGTTTCATCTCGTGGCGATTGTCGTTCTAGCGCTCGGCGTCGCCGCTAACACGGCGGTATTCAGCGTCGTGGACGCCGTCTTGCTGCGCCACTTGCCGTTTCACGATCCCGACCGGCTGGTCATGGTCTGGGAGAAGAACCCAACGATGGGCGGCTTGGTCGGCGATCGCGTGCCTACCGCCTATGCGAACTTACGGAATGGGTTCGGCAGGCAAGCGTCTTTGAGAACATCGCCGGTTTCGAAGACGCGAGCTTTAACCGCACGGGCGCAGGAGAACCGGAGCGCGTTGCTGGCGCGCGCGTCTCGCCCAACTTCTTTCAGGTCCTCGGGGTGACGCCAGCAGCGGGAAGCACGTTCGAATATGTCGCCTCCGACCGTCACAGAGCCGGGTGGCCATGCTCAGCAACGCATTTTGGCAGAGCCATTTCGGCGGAAGAGCCACTGCCATCGGCCAGAAACTCACGCTCAACGATGTGTCCTACACTGTGGGAGGTGTTCTGCTTCCGCAATTTCATTTGCCGTCCACGCGCGCAGGCACCGAGCAGCGCAGGTCCGACATTTATGTGCCCTACAATCCCTCGGACCAGCCCAGCGAACTCGAGCGAACCGACGCAAGATGCAGGTGTTCGCCCGCCTCGCTCCCGGCGTAACCCTGCAGCAGGCACGGCAGGAGATGGACCTGGTTGCCAAGCGCCTCGAAGAGCAGAACCCCACCCTCAACGCCGGTTTTGGGAACAACATCTATCCCGTGTCCGTCGAGGACCTTGGCAAAGAACTGCGCCGCAATTTGCTCGTCCTGCTGGGCGCGGTGGGATTGATCCTGCTGCTGGCCTGTGCCAACCTCGCCAACCTGATACTGACGCGCGCCAGTGCCAGGCGGAAGGAACTGGCGATTCGCAAGTCGCGGGGCGCAAGCCGTTCGCGACTAGTGCGGCAGATGGTGATCGAGAGCCTCGTGGCCAGCTTCTTTGGCGGGTTGCTTGCCCTGCTGGTTGCGTACGTCGGGATGCTGGCCCTGCTGGCCCTCAAGCCTGCCGATTTGCAACGTCCCGAACAGGTACACCTCAGCCTCCCGGTGCTGATGTTTGCGATGGTGGTCACAGGACTCGCGGGCATCCTGTTCGGTGCGATTCCGGCGCTCTACGTGTCGCGTGCCGATGCAATGTCCGTACTCAAGCAGGGAACGGCCAGCCAACGCAGTCCGGCGCGGCTACGGCGAGTACTGGTGATCGGAGAGGTGGGCCTGGCCGTCGTGTTGGTGATTGGCGCGGCCTTCATGATTCACAGCCTGGTTTCGGCATGGCGCGTCGATCCCGGCTTTCGCGCCGAGCACGTGCGGACCATGCACTTTAGCCTCCCGCTTCGCGGTATGCAAAGAACGATCAACTCGCCAATTTTTCCC
>Ga0306920_100007384_pt1 | contig 14475 bp, 11 predicted proteins | sample flu12Cox44000170_FD_204666 | JGI IMG/M metagenome (GOLD analysis project Ga0306920, IMG submission 204666) | Lab enrichment of tropical soil microbial communities from Luquillo Experimental Forest, Puerto Rico - flux4day.12C.oxic.44.000.170 (v2)... | ecosystem: Environmental > Terrestrial >...
ACGGCGGCAGCATGCGCTCGAGCACCTGGCGGTCGAGCTCGCCGGAGGCACCCTCGACGGTGAGCTCGGCGCGCTTGCCGGTGTCGGCGGCGGCCTGGCGCACGATGCGCGCGAGACGCTGCACGTGACGCTGGAAGGGCACCATGCGCGTGCGCATCAGACCGTTCTGCAGCTCGGTGATGGTGCGTGCCTGCTGCTGCAGCAGGTTCTGCGTGTCCTTGGCGAGATTCTCGAGCAGCTGCTGGATGCTCGCGACGTCGTTGGCGGTCTCGGCGAGCGCGCGCGAGTACTGTTGGATGGAGGAGTAGCGGTCGAGCTCGAGCGGGTCGAATTCGCTGCGGTGTGCGCCCTCGTCCTCGTGCTTGTGCAGGATCTGCGCCTCGGTCTCGATCTCGAGGCTGCGCAGCTGTTCCTTGAGGCGCGTCACCGTGCGCGACAGCTCGCCGAGGTTGAAATCGAAGGACCCCAGCTGCTGCTCGAGGCGTGCCCGCGCGATGCTGGCCTCGCCCGAAATGTTCAGCAGCTGGTCGAGGAGCTCGGCGTCGACGCGCGCCATTTCCTGGCGCTCGCCGCCACCGACCGGCTCGCGCCCCGGGGGCACCGGCTGCGGCGCGGCGAGCCCTTCCTCGGCTTGCGGCTCGGCACGAACGCGCGCGAGCGGCGATGCGGTCGCGAGTGCCGCGGCCGACGTCCAGGCAGGTTCCGCGGCGGCAACGACCCGAGCGGGAGCGGCACCGGGTGGCGCCGCCGGTGCCGGCGCAGGCCGCGGAGTCGCAGCGAGCGCAGCAGTGCCGGATGCTGCGGTGGGCGCGGGAGCTGGGACAGCGGCCGGGACCGCGGTGGCGGCGGCCTCCGCACGCGGTGCCGGCGCCGCGAGACCTCCCTCGTTCGCGAGCATCAGCTGCGCGTTCAGCCTGGCGAGGACTGGGTCGGTGCCCGTGCCGAACGGGTCGGACAGTTCGAGCGCGGCGCCTGCCGTGCGCGGTGGCTGCGATGCGATCGCGCCGCGCCGGGAGACCGTCGCCGCCGTCCCTTGCATGGGTGATGGCGCAGAGGGCGAGGCGGCGGCACGCTCGGCAACAGGCTCCGGGTCCGGGTCGTCGGGCTCTGCTGCCGCGGCAGCTGCATCGCCGGATGGCTCGCCGCCACGGTGCGCGAGGCTCTGCAGCCGCGTGATCATGGCGCGCGCGGGGGCCACGCGCTGCCCCGTCGCCACCTGCTCGCGCATGCGCGCGAGCTCATCGAGGCTCGCCTGGATGGCATCGAACAACGCGCCGTCGGCCTCGAGCTTGCCGGTGTCGACCAGCATCACGAGCGACTCGAGCTCGTGGCTCAGGTCGCCCATCGGGGTAATACCCGCCATGCGGGCACCGCCCTTGAGCGTGTGCAGTGGCCGCTTGAGTGCCAGTCGGTACTCAGAGCTCTCGGGCTGCGAGCGCCAGTCCGAGAGGGCGTGCTCGGAGGCGTCGATGAGCTCGGTCGCCTCGTCGGTGAAGATGGCCGCGACTTCCGGGTCGAAGTCCACGGCCTCGTCGGCAGCCTCGGTCGCGCCCGCCGCCTCGCCCCCCGCTGCAGCCTCTGGCAGGCCGGCGTGCGCGGCCGCGGCGGCCACACGCTGGTCGAGACTCTTCTCGGCGCCCTCGATGCGCTCGAGCAGCTGCCAATGATTGACGAAGAAGCCCGTGGACTCATCGAGGTGTGTCGCCACCGACTCCATGGCGGCCATGCAGTCCCGGAGCAGCGCGAGCTCCTCGCCGTTCAGGCCCACGCCGCTGCTGAAATTGCGGCGCAGCCAGCGATCGAGCGGTTCGGCGAGCCGGATACCATGTCGGGCCTGGGCCATCTTCGAGCTGCCCGAGAGCGTGTGACAGGCGCGATACACCTCCTCGTGCAGGAGGTGCGGCTCGGGCTGGTTCGCCTGGCGCGTGAGGAAAGCCCGCACCGTGGCGACGTGCGCTGCCGTCTCGCGGGCGTAGATGTCACGCAGCGTCTCATCGGGCAGCGAGCGCGCGGCGGCCTCGCCGGCGGCGGCGCCCGCGTCGGCGCTCGCCGCGGCGGCAGCCGGCGGTGCGCCCCCGGGCTGGCCCGGCGCGGCGGGAGGCGCGGCCGGGGCAGGTCGCGTTGCGGACCGCGGCGAACTCGCCGCGGGCTTGACCACGCGGCCGATGGTGCTGTCCGAGAGGGTGTAGGTTGTGGGTGTGGCCTCAGAGGCCGCGTCCTCGTCCCCCTCCGCGGCCCGCGCAACTCCGCGTCCGGCCGCCAGAGCGTGCGCGCGGGAGGAAATCGCTCCGATATCGGCGCGGACCGGCGTGCCATTCTCGAGCTGCGTGATGAGTTCCGGCAGCGCTGCCACGGCGGCGCGCAACGTCTCGAGGATCGGCGGTGAGCGCGTCAGGGTGTTATCGAGCAGGCGGTTCAGGAGGTTCTCGATCGACCAGGCGAACTCTCCCAGATCGCGTGCCCCGACCATGCGGCCGCTGCCCTTGAGCGTATGAAAGCAGCGGCGCACCGTGACCAGCGAGTCGCGCTCGAGCGGATTCTGCTCCCACACCGGGAAGCCGTGCTGGATCTTGCCAAGCTCCTCGTGGGCTTCCTCGATGAAGAGCTGCATCAGCTCCGGGTCGGCGTACTCGACCTTTGGCTTCGGCGGTGAGGCGGCGAGCGTGGGCGCCGCGGCGCCTACCACGCGCGCATCGGGCTGCACGGCGCCCGGTGCCGCCGCGACGCTCGGGATCTGCACGGTCCTGGCGTGCGCGCCCTCCTCGAGCGCCGGGACCGTCGGCGGGGTGGGCGTGGGCTGCTGCTCGAGCGCCTGTACACAGGCCTGTGCATTGTCGAGCATGTACCAGGGATCGGCGCGGCCCGCCTGCAGCGTCTCCATGTAGTACTCGACGCTCACGATGGCGTCCGCGAGGCGATCGACGAAGCCGGGGGGCAGCACGTGCACGCCCGGCTGCATGACACGTCGCAGCTGGCTGGTGATCGCTTCGATGATCTCGACCGCGCGCGCCTTGCCGAGCAGCAGCAGCCCCGCCTTCATGCCGCGCATCAGGTCCTGCCAGGAATCAAGCCCGGCGGCATCGAGCGTGCCGCCGACACTCTGCACGACCGCTTCCTTGATGCGCTGGAGATTGACGATGCACTCGCGCAGCACCGCGGCCTGCACCTGCTGGAACTCGGTATCGGCTTCCGTCTGGGGAAGATCGGCGTCCTTCGGCGGCAGGATCATGCCGACCAGGCCATCGTCGAGCTTGTCTTCGACCGCGATGAGCGTCGCGGCGATCTCCACCAGCGTCGCCTCGTTCGCCCGCAGCGTACCGGCGACGATCTTGCCGAGCCGGTCGGTCTCGGATTGCACGTGGGCACGCAGGTCACCGAGGCCCAGCACTCCGAGGGTGTCGCCGATCTTGCGCAGCAGCTCCACCTGGGATGCGAGCTCCTGCGGCTGACCGGCACCGCGGCGCACGAAGATATCGAGTACGTCCTTGACCTTGCCGAGGTCCTCGCGGATCGCCGCAGCGACCGTCTGCATGAGCTTCACGGAGGGCGCGGAGAGACTCTCACGCTCCTGCTCGATGCTCTCATCGACCGGCAGCAGCTCCGCCAGTCGGAACGAAGTGCGCACCGCGCTCACCCGGCCGCCCGAGGACTCGGCGCGGCCGACGTAGTAAAGGAGATTGTTGAGCAGCTCGACAGGCGGGGTCTGGGCGTAGCGCGCCTCGCCCTGCTCGTAGAGGCGGCGGACCTCGCGATCAGCGAGACCGAGCAGGCGCTTCACCGACTGCCCGCTCTCGAGTCCGTTCTCGTGCAGCGCCTCGATGACCGCGCCGACCACCCACCACAGCTGGAACACCGGCTGGCGGGTGGCGATCTGTTCGAGCTTGCGCGCAACGGCGCCGAGAATCTCGAGGTTCTGTTCGATCCGCTCACCGCGGATCCAGCCGATGAGGCCGGTCTGGTAGCGGGCGCGCAACCGGCGCGCCCACTGCTCGACCGTGAGCGGTGGCTCGCCGGGAGTGCCCGCGACGGGCTGTGCCTGCTTGTCCGATTTGAGATTCAGCAGCAGCAGCGTGCCTTCGCTGAGGAGCGCATGGCCGCGCACGGCGCGCAGGTCGTTCAGCAGCGGCAGCAGCACGAGCGCGAGATCGCGCCCGCCGGCGAGCACGCGCTCCAGATAGGAGGGCAGCTGCACCATGGCGCGCATCAGCGCGTCGAGACTCTCCGCCTGGCTCTTGCGCTCGGAGTGCGTGGCGAGCAGGTACTGCGCGACGTGCTCCATCTCCTCGGCGAGCAGCGCCGCGCCGTAGATCTCCAGCATCCGCAGCACGCCCTGCACCTGGTGCAGGTCCTGCGCGCATTGCTCGAGGAAGGCGGCGTTGTCGGGCTGCTCGACGTAGCTCTCGAGCGCGCCGCGCGCGGCGGCGAGCGTTGCGTTCACCTCGCGGCCAACGAGCTCGAATGTCTGGGAAGCGACTTCAGGCATGTCGTGCTTTCGCGAGCTGAGCGCTAGGAGCCGCCGAGGGAGGCGATCTGCCGCACCTTGGCGGTGTTCAGCGTGGCGTCCTCGAGCCGCTTCACCATGCCGCTCGAGCCGGCACGGTCGCCCGCGGCGCCACCAGGTAGGCGGAAGCCGGCGGCGGACTTGCGGAGTCCTGCCGAAAGCTCCGCGAGCTTGGCGATGGCGATCGAGGTCGCCTGGGTCGATTCGGCTGTCTGGGCGCTGATCTCCTTGAGCACCTTCATGTTGCGGGCGATGTTCTGCGCGGCGCCGGTCTGCTGGCGGGCACTGCCGGAGATGTTCTGCACCAGGCTCGCAATCTGATTGGACACCTGCTCGATCTCCCCGAGCGCGGCGCCGGCGTTCTCGGCGAGCAGTGCGCCACCGACCACATCGGTGGTGCTGCGCTCCATCGATACCACCGCCTCGTTGGTATCGGTCTGGATGGTGCGGACCAGCACCTCGATCTGCTTGGTGGCGGCCGCGGCGCGCTCGGCGAGGCGCTGCACCTCGTCCGCCACCACCGCGAAGCCGCGGCCGGCATCGCCTGCCATCGAGGATTGGATCGAGGCGTTCAGCGCCAGGATGTTGGTCTGCTCGGCAATGTCGTTGATCAGCTCGACGATGTTGCCGATCTCCTGTGAGCTCTCGCCGAGGCGCTTGATGCGTTTGCTGGTCTCCTGGATGGTCTCGCGGATGGTGTTCATGCCGTCGATGGTGCGGCGGACCGCGTCGCCGCCCTTGTGCGCCACTTCCACCGAATGACGCGCGACATCGGCTGCGCGTTCGGCGTTGCCGGAGACCTCCTCCACCGAGGCGGCCATGCTGGCCGCCGACTCGGTCGCGGAAGCAATCTGCTTCGACTGCGCCCCGGAGGCCTTGGCGAGGTGCTGCGAGAGGGCCTGCGTCTGGCGCGTGGCGGAATCGAGCTGGATGGCGGAGGCATTGATGGTGGTGACCAGCCCGCGCAGCGCGTCGACCGCATAGTTGATCGAATCGGCGATCGCGCCCGTGATGTCCTCGGTCACGGTAGCCTGCACGGTGAGGTCACCGTCGGCGAGACTCGAGAGCTCATCGAGCAGGCGCAGGATTGCCTGCTGGTTGCGGTCGCTCTCCTTGCGCTGCGTTTCGGCCGAGGCGCGTTGCCGCTCGAGTGTGCGATGCACGCGCAGTGCTGCGCCGAGCCCCGCGAGCAGCAGCACCAGGCCCGCCCCGAGCAACGCCAGCGGCAGCCACTTCAGCAGCGTGCCCGCGGAGGTCGCCCGCGCCGCAACCGGTGCGGCGCTCGCGGCGAGATCGCGCGCGTCCGCGACGATGGCGTGCGCGGCCGTCTGTGCCGCCGGCAGTGCGGGGGCGGCGGCCACGGCGCGCTTCACCGCCGCGGCGAGATCGCTGTACAGGGAGTCGAGGTTCTTCAGGTGCTTGGCGGACTCGGGCGTCGTCACGTGCGGCAACGCGAGCGCCGAGGAGCCGCCGGCGAAGCCGGCGATCACCTGCCCGAGATATTCGCTGCTCTCGGCAATGCGTTGCGCGGCCTGCGCCGGGTCGGTGGTGCCCTGGGTGAGTGCGCTGACATCCAGCTGCAGGCGCTGCGCGCGCGTCTCGAAGCGCTCGAGCGCGCCGGCCGCAGCGCTTGCCCCCGCGGGCGGCAGGCTCACCGCGAGCGCGCGGGCTTCGCTGGTGAGGCGCGGCACGAGCGTCGCGGTATCGTGCGCTGCCGCTGCCGCATCGGTAAGCGCCGAACGTGCCCGCAGCACGGCGGTGGCATTGCTCATGAGGCGCGTGAAGCGCGCATCGGCGGCGAACGGCGCACTGGCATCACGGGCGGCGGCGTCCTCGAGCGCCTTCTGGCTCTGTTGGAAGCGCGCGAGCGCCCGCGGCTCCCCGGTCGCCGCCGCGTTGGCATCGAGCGCGGTCTCGTAGAGCGCCCCGACAGGCACCGCACCGCCCGACGCCGGCGCCGCCGTCACCTGCAGCAGGTAGTCGCTGACGCCGCTGCCCGCGAGCAGGAGCCCCGCGAGCACCAGCAGCAGCGTCAGCCGACCGGGTGCGCTCTCGGCGCTCATGCGGCGGCCTCCGCAAATGCGGAACTCTCGAGCACCGCTCGCAGTGAGAGCACTGGCCACTGCTCCTGCCCGCGACGAAAGGCGCCCGCCAGGTAGCGCTCGCAGCGCGCCACTGTCGGGGGGGCGTCGCCGCTGAACTCGTTCTCCGCGAAGCGCCGGAATCCGAGCACTTCATCCACCAGCAGCCCCGCGGGGATCTCGCGGTGGTGCACCACCACGACGCGGGTGTTGCGCGTGATCGGCGTGATGCCGCTGCCGAGGAAGTGCCGCAGGTCGATGATCGGCAGCAGCTGACCGCGCACGTTGGCGAGGCCCTTGATCCAGGGCTTGGCGCCCGGCACGCGCGTGGTGCTCGCCGGCACGCCGAGCACCTCGCGGGTCTCCTCGCGCGCGACGAGATACAGATCGCCCGCCATGCGCAGCGCCACACCCACCCATTCGCGCCCGGCGTCGGCTTGCTCGCTGAGCTGCGCCGACACTGCGCGCCCACGCCGCTCGAGCTCCGCGAGCAGCTCGAACGGGCGGTCTCGCAGTGACTTCAGATCGACTTCGGGGAGTACGGAGGGCTCGCTCATGGCCTCGATGCGCACAACCGTGACACGCGAGCGCTCGCGCTCACGCAGACAGGGTCGCCTGCGCCTTGGCGACCAGTTGATCGGGCGAAACCGGTTTCACCATGTAATCGATGGCTCCCTGTCGCAGGCCCCAGATCTTGTCGGTCTCCTGCCCCTTGGAGGTGACCATGACGATGGGGATGGTGCGCGTGCGCGGGTCGTTAGCCAGCGCGCGGGTCGCCTGGTAGCCGTTCATGCCCGGCATGACGATGTCCATGAAGATGAGGTCGGGGCTCATCTCCCGCGCCAGCCGCACGCCCTCGGCACCATCGGCCGCGGCGGCCGTGCGGTAGCCGTGCTTCTCGAGCGCCTTCTGCATCACGTGCAGCTCGGTCGGCGAATCGTCGACGATCAGGATCAGGGGCATGACCATCACCTCCCGATATGGGTCTCGATCGCGGACAACAGCTCGTCCTTGGTGAAGGGCTTGGTGAGATAGTGCTCCGAGCCGACGATGCGGCCGCGCGCGCGGTCGAACAGCCCGTCCTTGGAAGAGAGCATGATGACCGGGATGGAGCGGAACACCTTGTTGTGCTTGATGAGGGAGCAGGTCTGGTAGCCATCGAGCCTCGGCATCATGATGTCGACGAACACGATGTCGGGCTGGTGATCGGCGATCTTGGCGAGTGCGTCGAAGCCGTCGATCGCAGTGAAGACTTCGCACCCCTCCTTGGCGAGCAGCGTCTCGGCGGTGCGGCGGATTGTCTTGCTGTCGTCGATGACGAGTACCTTCAGGCCCTGGAGCTTCGCGTTGCTGCCGTTCACGGTCAGGAGACTCCTTCCTTCAAGCTGGAGCGGCGTCCGCAGCCCCTAAGGGCCGCGTGCCACGCGGGTGCGCGGCGGCTCGGCGGGCTCAGCGAAACAACGCAAGGGCGCACCGATGGTGGCGCGCGGTCCACACAACCTGCGTAGTTTCACGGGCCCCCTGCCCACCGGCAAGCGCAGCGCGGTTTTAACATATCGGTATACCCCCTGCTATGCCATGCACGTCACGTTTTTCGAAGGTCGCAGGTCCGGGGCGCGAGCGGCCCGCGCCACGGGCAGACATATCCGTGCCGCCGACGAGCATAATCGCCCCCCCATGACCCCCGCGAAACGCATGGGCGTGGTGATGGATCCGATCGCGGCCATCAGCTACGCGAAGGATTCGACGCTCGCCATGCTGCTCGCCGCGCAGGCGCGCGGCTTCGAGCTCAGCTACCTCGAGCAGCGCGACCTGCTGCTGCGGGATGGCGTGGCGCTCGGGCGCATGCGCCCGCTCACGGTACGGGCGGATCCCGCCGGCTGGTTTACGCTCGGGGAGCCTGTGCTCGGCCCGCTCTCGAGCCTGGACTGCCTGCTGATGCGCAAGGATCCGCCGTTCGATACCGAATATATCTACAGCACCTACATCCTCGACCGCGCCGAAGCGGCCGGAGTGCTGGTGGTGAATCGCCCGCAGGGCCTCCGCGACATGAACGAGAAGGTCTATACGGCCGCCTTCCCGCAGTGCTGCGCCCCGACCCTGGTGACGCGCGACATGGGCGACATGGCGGCCTTCCTGCGCGAGCAGGGCAAGATCGTCGTCAAGCCGCTCCACGGCATGGGCGGGCGCTCGATCTTCGTGCTCGCTCAGGGCGATGTGAACACGCGTGTGGTGTTCGAAACGCTCACCGGGTACGGTGAGCGCTTCGCCATGGCGCAGCGCTACATCCCCGACATCGTGCAGACGGGCGACTCCCGGGTGCTGCTGGTCGATGGCGAGCCGGTGCCCTACGCGCTCGCGCGCATTCCCGAGGGCGGTGATCATCGTGGCAATCTCGCCGCGGGTGCCCGCGGTGTCGCCCGCCCGCTGAATGACCGCGACCGCTGGCTCGCGGCCGAGATCGGTCCGGTGCTGGCGGCGAGGGGCATGCTGTTCGTCGGGCTCGACGTGATCGGCGGATTCGTGACCGAGATCAACGTCACGAGCCCTACGGGCATCCGCGAGATCGACAAGCAATGCGGCACCGCGATCGGCGCGGAGCTCATCGCGGCCATTGAGCGGCATCTCGCCGCCGCCCCGCGCGCGCTGCGCAGTGCCGGCGGCCCGGCGGCGGCCGCCGGCTGCTCCGCCTGAGAGAGCGATGACTCGCCGTGCGCTCATGCTGCGGGAGGGCAAGGCCCCAGTGTGGGAGCGGCTCCTCACCATGCTGTTCCTCGCCGGGCTCCTGCACGGACTCATCATTCTCGGGCTGACCTTCAATGCCGCCGCCAGCGACAAGGACAGTGCCCCCGGGCTCGAGGTGCTGCTGGTGTCGGACGAAGTTCCGGAGGCGGACCAGAACCCCACCGCCACCTATCTGGCGCAGCGTACCCAGACGGGCTCCGGCAACACGAAGAAGCCGGTGAAACCCCACAACCGCGCGACTGCCCTGCCGGCGATCCGCCACCCGGGCAGCGCCGACGGCAACTCGCTCACCACTAACGGGGATCAGGCGGGCAGCGCCGAGGAGCCGGTGCTCGTCACGAGCGGCTGGAGCACCCGCGTGCACTACCTCGCCGATCTCGGCACCGCCGGCAGCGTGCGCGACCGGCCGCTTCTCCTCGATGAGCCGCAGACGGCGCAACCGGCGCCGGAGGACGACCCGGGACCGGCCGAGCTGCGCGGGCCGAACCGCGACGAGCTCTGGATCACACCCGATACACGCATGGCGCTGTTGGCACCCTACCTCGATGCCTGGCGGCGCAAGGTCGAGCGGATCGGCACCCTGAACTTCCCCGCCGTGGCGCGCACCACGGCAGCCGCCTCGAGCCCGCTCGTCGCGGTGGCCATCGCCGCCGACGGCAAGATCGAGTCGGCGAGCATCCGTCGCAGCAGTGGCGATGCCGAGCTCGACCAGGCGGCGCTCGCCACGCTGAAGCTGGCGAGTCCCTTCGACCCGTTCCCGGCCGATCTTGCCGCCCGCTACCGCGTGTTGCACTTTGCCTACGAATGGCAGTTTTCCGGAGGTCGAGCTGGGCGCGGAGCATTGTCAACACTTCCTTGAGACTGGCGGGCCGCATGCCCATACTGGAGCCATGGCCGGCAAGCACAGCTCCCTGAGCGGCTCGGCGAGTCCTGCGGCGCCGCGATACGCCGATCCCCAGAGCGGCAGTCTCACCAATCACCTGCTGATTGCGATGCCGCAGCTGCTCGACCCGAACTTCGCCCAGACCGTCGCGATCATCTGCGAGCACACCGACAAGGGCGCTCTCGGCATCGTTCTCAACAAGCCGCTGCCCATGAAACTCTCGGACGTGCTCTCGCAGATGAGGCTCGAGCCGACCACGGCGGATATCGCGGCACAGCCAGTGCTGCGGGGGGGACCGGTGCACACCGATCGCGGCTTCGTGCTGCATCGTCCCGGCGGCCAGTGGGACCATACTCACCGGGTCTCGGACACCATTCAGGTCACCACCTCGCGCGATGTGCTCGCGGCGATGGCACGCGGCGAGGGGCCATCGGATGCCTTCATCGCGCTCGGCTACGCAGGTTGGGAATCGGGCCAGCTCGAGCGCGAGATGATGGAGAACGCCTGGGCGTCGATGCCGGTCGATCCGCGCGTGGTGTTCGAGCTGCCGTTCGAGGAGCGCTGGGCCGGCGCCTGGCGCCTGATGGGCATCGATGTCGACCGCCTCAGCACCGAGGCCGGCCATGCATAACCCACCACTCCGCAGGGCATGACCGGCCCGCAGACCGTCCTCGCCTTCGACTTCGGACTCAAACGTATTGGCATCGCCTGCGGTGACACCCTCACGCGGGAAGCCGCCCCGCGCGCGGCCGCTGTGGTGCATCGTGGCGTCCCCGACTGGCAGGCCATCGCACGCGAGGTGCGCGCGCTCGCGCCGGGAGTGCTGGTGGTGGGGGCACCGTATAATGCCGATGGCAGCGAAGGGACGCTGTTTGCTGCCGCGCGACGCTTCGCCGCAGAGCTCGAACGCCGTTTCGCCCTACCCGTACAGCTGGTCGATGAGCGCTTCTCCTCGCTCGAGGCGAACGAGGCGCTCAAAGCACGCCGCGCGGGCGGCGCGCGCGGGCGCATCGAGCGCGCCGATATCGACAGCGCGGCGGCGGCGGTGATACTCGGGCGCTGGTTTCAGGGCGAGGGCGAAGGAACATGACTCCATGACCGAACAACTGCGTGCCGATGGGTCGCTGCGCCACCTGCTGACGCTCGAGACGTTCTCGCGCACCCGGATCGAGCGGCTGCTCGAGCGAGCGCAGAGCTTCGTGCGGCCGCTCGGCGAGCGGCCGCCGCGCAGCCGTCTGCTCGAGGGCGCGACGGTGGCGAATCTGTTCACCGAGCCCTCGACACGCACGCGCGTCAGCTTCGAGCTCGCCGCCAAGCGCCTCGGCGCCACGGTCGTGCAACTCGAGGTGCAGCTGTCCTCGCGCGTCAAGGGCGAGAGCATGCTCGACACCATCTACACGCTGCAGTCGCTGCACGTCGACGCGCTCGTCATCCGCGATGCGGAGCCGGGCGTGCCGGGGCTCGTGGCTGCGCACGTCGCGCCGCACGTGAGCGTGCTGTCCGGCGGCGAGGCGCACGTTTCGCACCCGACGCAGGGGCTGCTCGATGCCCTCACGGTGTACCAGCACAAGCAGCGCTTCGCCGGGCTCGCGGTCGCCATGGTCGGCGACATCCGTCACTCGCGCGTCGCGCGCTCCGCGTGGCATGCGTTCTCGAAGCTCGGCGTGAGCGATCTGCGCCTCGCAGCCCCCGCGGCACTCATGCCCGAACGCGAGGAGTTCGCCGGCTGCACCCGTCACAGCGAGCTCGCGAGTGCGCTCGCCGGCGCGGACGCGATCATGATGCTGCGCATCCAGAGGGAGCGCATCAGCGAGGCGGATCTGCCGGTCGGCGAGCAATACTTCGCCGCCTGGGGACTGACCCGCGAGCGGCTGGCGCTCGCGCGGCCGGACGCGATCGTCATGCATCCGCAGCCGATGAACCGCGGCATCGAAATCGCCTCGGATGTGGCCGATGGGCCGCACTCGGTCATCCGCGACCAGGTGCGCAACGGCGTCGCGGTGCGCATGGCGGTGCTCGCCGAAGTGCTCGGCGAGCGCCCCCGGTGAGCCGCAGGCGCGCTCCGGCATGAGCGGAAGCCGCGGCACGATCTTCCTCGAGCAGGCGCGTGTGCTCTCGCAGCTGGCGTACGACGCCGAGCAGTTCGTGCTGCGCCTCGCCGCGCCCAAGTGCGCTGCGCACGCCGCGCCCGGCAGCTTCGTGCACATCACCTGCGATCCCTCGATACCGATGCGGCGACCGCTGTCGATCATGCGCGCCGCGGCGGGTGCGGGCTGGATCGAGCTGCTCTACAAGGTCGTAGGCGCGGGGCTGCACGCGCTCGCGGCCCGCAAGGCGGGCGATGAGGTGAGCGTGCTCGGGCCCATCGGCCGGCCGTTTGTTCCACGCCCCGAGCGGCCGCGGACGCTGTTGCTCGGCGGGGGCGTCGGCATCCCGCCCATGGTGTTCCTCGCCGAGCGTCTCAGTGCGGAAAACCGCACGGCGGGCGCGGCAGGACGGGCTCCTGAGGCGTGGAAGCCGCTCGTGCTCATGGGGTCGGAGGTGCCCTTCCCGTTCCGCACGCGTCCCTCGGCGCTCATTCTGCCGGGCATGCCGGCCGGCACTCTCGCCTGCATGCCGCTGCTCGAGGAATGGGGCGTGCCGAGCCGGCTCGCGAGCGGGAGCGACTTCCCCGGGTGCTTCTCGGGCTTCGTGACCGAGCTCGCCGACGTGTGGCTCGCCTCCCTGGGTCGTGCCGAGCTCGCCGAGGTCGAGATCTTCTCCTGCGGGCCGACACCGATGCTTGCCGCGAGCGCGGCGCTCGCGCGTCGCTACGGCGTGCCCTGCCAGGTGTCGCTGGAAGAGTTCATGGCGTGCGCGGTCGGTGGCTGTGCGGGCTGCACCGTTGAGGTGCGCACGCCCGGCGGACCTGCCATGAAGCGCGTGTGCGTCGACGGCCCGGTGTTCGACGCCTACACCGTGTTCTGAAATGAATGCCCGTCTGGTGGCGGCGCTGGCGGTGGCCCTGATCGCAGCCACGGGGTGCGCAAAGAAGCCGAGCGCGCCTCCAACCGCCCCTCCCGCCGCACCGCTCACGGCCTGGCCCGAGGGCAGCACCGCGCCGCAGAAAGTCACCGACAGCCTGATTCTCGCGATACCGCTGCAGTACGAGCGCTCGGCGATCGAGGACGGCCGCGCGCCGCGCTCGCCCTTTCCCGGAGTCTCAGGACGCACCGAGGTGCGGTTCGATTTCTTCCTCCCGGACTTCCACGGCTATACGCTGCAGAACTACCGCAACGACTTCGATGAGAACAAGGTCGAGGTCGTCTACCTGCACGCCGGCGATCCGCACGAGGCCGACCCGGGCGCGCCGGGCGAATACCCGCCCAACATGCTGAAGCGCTTGCTCGGGGATTTTCTGGATCCCAAGGCATACAAGGATATGTACGGACTGCGTTGTTACCAGGGCCGCGTCCTCACCGATCGGCTCGCCTGCTACGGCCCGCGCGATCAAGCGCTCAAGGAAGACATCCTGCTGTACGTCCCGGTAGCGGCCGAGGGGTCCCCGAACGCCTTTCCGATGCTGAAGGCCAACTACTTCTCGCGGCGCTACGGCGGGGTGCGCATCGCCTGGCGCACGCACCTGCGGAATCTGCCCCGCTGGCACGAGATCGACGCGCAGATCTGGAAGCTCATCGAAGCCTGGAATGTCGCGCCGGCTGCGACTCCCAGCGCCCCGCCGAACCAGAAGTGATCGCGACCCGGACGCCGTCGGTCAGCCGAAGTTGATCTTGGCTTCGAGGTTGGCGCGCGAGTCGGCGTTGGCGAGAGCTTCCTCGAGCGCGATGCTGCCGCGCTTGTAGAGCTCGTGGAGCGAGGTGTCGAAGCTCTGGATGCTCTTGTCGCTCGAGGCGCTGATGGCCTCCTTGATCGAGACCACGTCGCCCTTCTTGATGAGGGTGGCGATGTGCGGGGTGTTGATCATGATCTCCACCGCGGGGACGCGGCGGTTGTCGCGGCCCATGACCAGGCGCTGCGCCATGATCGCGCGCAGGTACTGCGACAGATCGAGGAAGATCTGGTTGTGCTGCTCGCGCGGAAACATGTTGATGATGCGGTCGAGGGACTCGGCGCAGTTGTTGGCGTGCAGCGTGGCGAGCACCAGGTGGCCGGTGCCGGCGAGGTTGATGGCCGCCTCCATGCCCTCCTTGTCGCGGATCTCGCCGATGAGGATGACGTCCGGCGCCGCGCGCACCACCCCGCGCAGCGCGCGCGAATAGCTCTTG
>Ga0306920_100007385_pt1 | contig 14475 bp, 8 predicted proteins | sample flu12Cox44000170_FD_204666 | JGI IMG/M metagenome (GOLD analysis project Ga0306920, IMG submission 204666) | Lab enrichment of tropical soil microbial communities from Luquillo Experimental Forest, Puerto Rico - flux4day.12C.oxic.44.000.170 (v2)... | ecosystem: Environmental > Terrestrial >...
CGGCGCCCAGTAGTAGGAGTCGCCGAAAACGTAGCCTTTGGTCGAGCTGTTTCCGAAATCCGGGATCAGGAATCCCGATTGCCGCAGGTGCTCGCCTGCCGGGGCGGTGGCATAGGGCAGCCAGATGAGCGGCACCCGGTACAGCCGGAAATTCGCGTTGACCAGAGCCACCGATTTGTTCAGCCGGATTTTCGCCCGCGGCGCGAACATCTGCCAGGTCGGGCGCTGCTGGTCGCACACGGTAATCCACGCCTGGTGCACCACGTACACGTCGTCCGGGTACCGCTCCGCCTGGCGCGCCTCGAAATACAGCGGATTTTCGCTAACCAGTACCATCGGATTGGGGCGCCGCAGGATCTTCACCGTGCCGCGCACGTTGGTGAATCTCCCGATGCCCGTTGCCAGGTTGTAGTGCGCCTCGTCCGCCAGCAGGTGTTCGTTCTGATAGTCAAACACCACGTTCCCCCGCGCCAGCGAGTCCCGCGTGTTTTCGTTGTACTCCATGTGGTCAGCGCGCAGCCGCATCCCCGCATACTGCAGATCCACATTGTTGTCGGCGATGAAGAGGTCGCCCTGCCGTTTCTGCGGTCCTTCCGAGCTAAGGTCGGCGGTTTGCCCCTTGCCCGACGGCAAATGGGTTTGCTGCGCCCGGCACTCCGCTCCGGCCGTGGCCATCGCCAGCAGCAGCAAGCACACGGTGAGCGGCCCTCGCCTGGCCGTCAGACCAAGCGCGATTCGCTGCGCTCCGCTAATGCCGGTTCGAGGGTTTCTGAGGACAAACCCTGGGTCCGGACGGGCTGCAGGGCCTCGCACTCGAGGCCCTGCACTGAAAAATGTCGGATGCGCCGGCAGCATGCCTTCGAGTCGGTTCAGGTAAAAGCAGTTGGATAGCTTAACACGCGCGCGAGGTTGCAAGCCCGCTCTCTACCTGCGGGCGAAACGAAAATTCCTTCCCGCGCGTCTTTCTGATCACTCGGTCGTTTCGCCCTTTTCTCTAAATGCGATGCTGCGCGGAGAGACCGCTCGCGCTATGATTCGCGGCCGGACTCGGCAGGGGTTGCTTCGGCAAAACCCTGAGCGAACGATGCACCAAGCGTCTTTCGGAGGAGATATGTCGAGAAACTGCAGCCGGATCACGGCGGCTCTTTGCGGGATGCTGCTTATCACCAGCGGGCTTCGGGCGCAAAAACCCAAGCCGCCGAAAGAGGACAAGAAGGCGGCCCCCGCCGAAACTGCCGCTGCCGAACCCGCGGTCATGGACAAGTTCAAATCGCTCGAATTCCGCGAACTCGGCCCGGCCGTAATGGGCGGCCGCATCGATGATTTCGCAGTCGTCGAATCGAACCCCGACATTGTCTTCGCAGGCGTGGCCTCGGGAGGGGTCTGGAAAACCGTCAACAACGGCACCACCTGGGAACCCGTCTTCGACAAGGCAGGGGTCTCGACCGTCGGCGACATCGCTATCGCACCCTCCGATCCCTCCATCGTGTGGGTCGGCTCGGGCGAGCCCAACAACCGGCAGAGCTCATCCTGGGGTGACGGCATCTATAAATCGACCGACGGCGGCAAAACCTGGAAGAACATGGGCCTTGCCGAGACGCGCCACATCGGACGCGTCCTGGTGCACCCGAAAAATCCCGACGTGGTTTACGTTGCCGCCCTCGGCCATCTGTGGGGACCCAATCCCGAACGCGGGGTGTACAAAACCGTCGACGGCGGCAAAACCTGGTCGCAAGTCCTCAAGATCTCGAACGATACCGGCATCAGCGACATCGCCATGGACCCGGAAAGCCCGGACACGCTCTACGCTGCAGCCTACGAGCGCCGCCGCACTCCTTTCGGCTTCAACGGCGGCGGCAGCGAATCGGCCATCTATAAGACCACGGATGGCGGCGTCAGCTGGAAAAAACTGAGCAAAGGCCTGCCCTATGAAAGCGGCGGCGAAACCGGCCGCATTGGCCTCGATGTCTATCGCAAGGATCCCAACATCGTGTACGCCCTGGTGCAGCACGAAAAAGGCGGGATCTACAGGAGCGAGGACAAGGGCGAAACCTGGCACAAAATGAGCGACACCGATCCGCGTCCTTCCTACTACAGCCAGGTGCGCATCGATCCGACGAACGATCTGCGCATCTGGGTTCTCGGCGCCTCCATGTACTTCTCGGAAGACGGCGGCAAAACCTTCTCGACCCGCCGCGTGCAGAGAATTCACGGTGACTTCCACGCGCTCTGGATCGATCCCGCCGATCCTAGCCACATCATCGCCGGCAGCGACGGCGGCATCCATTGGAGCTACGACAACGGCAAAACCTGGGATTTCCTCAACACCATGGCCATCGGCCAGTTTTACGAAATCGCCCTCGACAACCAAAAGCCGTATCGGATTTGCGGCGGCTTACAGGACAACGGCAGCTGGTGCGGCCCGAGCGCCACGCCTTACCGCGACGGCATTGCCAACGAAGACTGGACGCTGATTCACGGCGGCGACGGCTTCTACGCTGCCATCGACAGCGTCGAGCCGTGGATCGTGTACACCGAATCGCAGGACGGCTTCCTGGCTCGCCGCGATTTGCGCACCGGCCAGCAGCGCTCCATCAAGCCGGAAGCCAAGGCCAGCGAACCGCACTACCGTTTCCAGTGGAACTCTCCTGTGGCCGTTTCTTCGCATGACCACCGCACCATCTATTACGGCGGCAACTACTTTTTCAAATCCGCCGATCGCGGCGACAGCTGGATTCGTCTCGGCAACGACCTCACCACGGGCGTGGACCGCAACCAGCTGCAGATCTTCGGTAAGACCCCGGACAAAAGCACGCTTTCCCGCCACGACGGCGTCGAAGAGTTTCCCACCATCACCACCATCAGCGAATCGCCCCTCTCCCCCAACATCCTGTGGGCCGGCACCGACGACGGCAACGTTCAGGTTACCCGCGACGGCGGCAAAACCTGGAGCAACGTTGCCGGCAAGGTTCCCGGCGTGCCCAAAGGCACTTACGTCTCCCGCGTGGTAGCCTCGAGATCTTCCGAAGGTGCCGCTTACGTTACTTTCGACGGGCACCGTTCCGACGACTACAACGTCTACATCTTCTCGACGTCGGATTACGGCGAAACCTGGAAGCCCCTCCGCAACGGCATTCCCGATTCGGCGGGTACGGTCCACGTGCTGCGCGAGCATCGCCGCAACGTCAATCTCCTTTTTGCCGGAACCGAATTCGGCCTGTGGATCTCCTGGGACCGCGGCGCCAACTGGACGGCCTTCAAGAACAATTTCCCGACCGTTCCGGTGGATGACATCGAACTGCAAGCCCGCGACAACGACCTGGTTCTTGCCACGCACGGCCGTTCCATCTGGATCTTCGACGATCTGACTCCCCTCGAAAAAATGGACTCTTCGGTCGCCGCGGGCGACTTCACTTTCTTCCCGCCCCGCCCCGCTACCATCTTTCACACGGTCAACCGCCGCTGGAGCGCCGGCCAGAAAATGTTCACCGCAAAAAATCCTCCCGCCGGAGCGGTCCTTAACTACTATCTGAAGGCCGCTTTGCCGTTGCCCGAACCAAAAGCGGAGTCCGAAAAGCCTGCCGGTCCCGAGAAAAGGGACGAAACTGCTCGCCAGGGAACCGCTGCGGCGGAAAAAGCCAAACCGCCGGTTGCGGCTGCCGATGCGGGGGAACGGGCAGCGGAGAAAAAGGAAGGCAAAGTCAAAATCACGGTCACCGACAAGGACGGCAATGTGGTCCGCGAACTTGACGGTTCCGGCTCGCCAGGAGTGAATCGCGTGAGCTGGGACCTGCGCGCGAGCTCGCCCGCCGAACCTTCGCCGGAGCAGCTCGAAGCCATCGCCGCGGGGTACGATTTTGGCCCGCGCGGCCCCTTCGTCGAACCCGGCGAATATACGGTCAAAATCAAGGCCGGGGACAAGGAGGCCACAGAGAAAGTCACCGTCGAAGCCGATCCACGGTGGGAGTTGAGCTCGGAAGACCGCGCCGCGCGCCGCGCCGCCATTGACCAGCTCTACGCCATGGCCAAGACCGCCGACAAGGACCGCAAGACCATTCTCGGCATTCAAGCCGCCCTCAAGACCGCCCGCGAAAACTGGAAAAAAGAAGCGGAAAAGAAGGACGGCGTCAAGATTCCCGCCGACATCGTGAAGTCGGCCGACGAGCTCGAGAAAAAGGTGGACGAAGTAGCTCTCAAATACCAGCGCGAACCGCAGGGCCTCGGCAACGCCGGTCCTCCCTTCGAATGGAAGCCCGACCCGTTTCCGAGCCAGGTGCAGGAACTGCTGCAGGATCTCGACGGCTATGCCGCCGCCCCGGGCGGCCAGCAAAGAGACAAGCTTGCCGAACTCTCTCCGCTGCTCGCCGACGCGGGGGCGCAGGTCAAGAAAATCGCTGAACAAGACCTGCCCGCGCTCAACAAGAAAATGAACGAAGCCGGCGTTCCCCACATCATTCCCGCAACTCCCGCCCCACAGCGCGGCGGCGGCAGTGACGAAGACGACGGAGACCGCTAGGAAAATGGTCAGCGTTCTCCGATGAGGGCGGCAGGCGTGCCTCGGACAGCGAGCCGTGGTGGCGGGCTGGGCGCCCGCTCTTGGGCCTTATCCTCCCTGCGGCCGCTCGGACGGCGAGAAGACTGTTCGTCGCCTGGCGCGTCTAAACCGACGCCAGGCGGTGTCCGTTCGCGAGCGGTCTTTCTAAGCCCTTTTCCGAGACAAAATCTCGCGATGTTCGCGGCAGCAATTGCGTCTCTCCTGGCGGTCCGGCCCGGTTCGGAAAAAAACCGCGGCCGCTGCTCACGCTGGATTCCTAGCCTGGGTTTTGTGTTGCTTCGAAGGAGGCAGAAAGCATGAACCGAATCCCGTCCGGTCTGCGGTCGACCCTGATGCACTCCCTGGCCTTTGCTGTGGCCCTGTGCGTTTGCCGCGCACAGCAGCCGGACCTCCCTCTCTACCCTCCCGAACCGCTCTCCCCGGACCCCGGCCAGGAGCAAAGTAAAGAGAAAAAGGACGAAAAGAAAGACGACAAAAAGGAAGAGAAAAAAGGTCTGCCCCTCAAGCCCGTGCGCAAGGTCAGTTTCACCACCGACGAAGGCACCTGGCTTTCCCTCGACGTGTCTCCCGACGGAAAAACCATCGCTTTCGAGCTCCTCGGCGACATCTACACCCTTCCGATCGAAGGCGGCAAAGCCAAGCTTATTGACGGCGGAATGTCTTTCGACAGTCAGCCCCGCTTCTCGCCCGACGGACAATGGATCGTCTTCCTCTCCGATCGCGAAGGCAGTGAAAATGTCTGGATCATGAAAACCGACGGCAGCGGCGCGAAACAAGTCTCCAAGGATCCCCAGAACGAATTCGCCTCCCCTACCTGGGATCCTTCCGGAAAATACATCTATGTCTCCAAGACCAAATTCGGCATTGGCCCGCGGGAAATCTGGATGTACCACGTGGATGGCGGCAGCGGAGTCCAGATCACCAAGTCCAAGCCGACTCCGACCACCAGACGCGAGGACCGCACGAGCGACATGGGCGTCGTCGCTTCGCAGGATGGCAGATACCTCTACTACGCCGAGCGCAAACGCGACTTCTCCTATAACTCCATGTTTCCGCTTTGGCAGATCAAGCGTAAGGACCGCAAGACCGGAGACGAAGACACTCTGATCGAGCAGCCGCGCAGCGCCATGCGCCCCGGCTTGTCCCCTGACGGCAAATTCCTGCTCTATGTCACCCGGCACGAAACCGAGAGCGGCTTGCGCCTGCGCAATCTCGAGACCGGCGAAGATCGCTGGGTCCGCTATCCGGTCACCCGCGACGATCAAGAAGCGATCTTTTCCCGCGATCTTTTCCCCGGTTACGCCTTTCTTCCCGGCGGAAAAGAGATCGTCTACAACCAGGACGGAAAGATCCGCCGCCTGAATCTGGACTCTGGAGCCGAGTCCCTAATCCCCTTCACCGCCGATGTCTCCGAGGATCTCGGTCCCAAACTCGACTTCCCGCAAAAAGTCAATCAGGGGCCGGTCAAGGTACGCCTCATCCACGATCCGGTCGAATCTCCCGACGGCAAGAAACTGGCTTTCTCCGCAATGACCCATCTCTACACCCTCGATCTTCCCGGCGGAAAACCGCAGCGACTGGTGGCCCCGAGCAACAGCACCGAATTCCAGCCCGCCTGGTCGCCCGACGGCAAGTGGATCGCTTACGTGTCCTGGAGCAGCGAAGGCGGCCAGCTCTGGAAGGTCCCCGCTTCCGGCGGTACAGCGGTGCAACTCTCGAAGTCACTGGCCGTTTACAGCAATCCCGTATTTTCCCCCGACGGCACGCGCATTGTTTTGCTCCGCGGCAACGCCTATGAGCGCGAAAACGACGGCTTCGACTCCGGCCAATCCGACCATCCCGATCTGGTCTGGATCTCCGCCGACGGAGGCGAACCGAACCTGATCCTCCCCGCGCGCGGCGCGGGCGGCCCGCACTTCACGCATGAAAAGGACCGCATCTACGTTTACACCCCGGGAGGCCTGGTCTCTCTCCGCTTCGACGGCACCGACCGCCGTACGCACTTGATCGTCAAGGGCTCCGGCCTCTACTTTGCCGATGAGCCCGTCCCCGCCGACGACCTGGTGCCCAGTCCGGACGGCCAATGGGTTTTGGCGCATGTGATGAACCAGCTCTACGTGATCGCCATGCCTCCGGTTGGCGGCGAACCTCCTACGGTCAGCGTCGCTAGTCCTGCCGTTCCGCTGAAAAAGATCACCGACATCGGCGCCGACTACTACGGCTGGGCCGACGACGGCAAAACCATTACCTGGGCGGTCGGCGCCAGCTACTTCCGAGAGCCGCTCAGCGCGATCTCATTCGAGCCTCCCAAAGACGAAAAGAAAGAAGGCGACCAGGCCTCGGACGCGGCTAACGACCAGAAAGGATCAGCCGGCGCCGCGGCAGCCGACACGAAAGACGACCAGTCCGCGGCAAAGAAGGAAGAGAAGAAGTTCAAGGAAAAGGAAAAAGACGTTCAGGAAATCGCCGTCACTCTCGAAATGCCGCGCAAGACTCCCCAGGGCACCATCGTGCTCCGCGGAGCCACCGTGGTCACGATGAAGGGCGACGAAGTCCTGAAAGATGCGGACATCGTCGTTGCAAACAACCGTATCACCCGCGTCGGCCCCAAGGGCGCCGTGCCCGCGGGCGCCAAGGTGTTCGACGTCAAGGGGAAAACGATCACCCCTGGCTTCATCGACACCCACGCCCACTGGTTTGAAATCAAACGCGGCATCCTCGATACCCAGAACTGGGCGTTCCTCGCCAACCTTGCTTACGGCGTCACGGCCGGGCTCGACGTACAGACCGGGACCAATGACATGTTCGCCTACGAGGACCTCGTAGACACCGGCGACATTCTCGGCCAGCGCGCCTTCTCGACCGGTCCCGGAGTGTTCTCGGACAACAACTTCCAGTCCGAAGAGGAAGTCAAAGGCGTGCTCACCAAATACCGCGACTACTACGGCACGCACAACATCAAGAGTTACCTGGTGGGCACCCGCAAACAGCGCCAGTATATGGTCGAAGCATGCAAGGAACTCGAGATGATGCCCACCACCGAAGGTGCGCTCGATCTGAAGCTGGACTTGACGCACGTGCTAGACGGCTTCCATGGCAACGAGCATACGTTGCCGGTGACCCCGCTGTACAAGGATGTTCTAGAAATGTTCGCGCAATCCGGCATTTCAGAAACGCCGACGCTCATCGTCAACTACGGGGGGCCTTTCGGCGAAGACTACTGGTATGAATACAGCGAAGTGCACGACAATTCGAAGCTCAATCACTTCACCCCGCATCGCATCCTCGACCAGAAGACAAAACGGCGACCCGCATGGTTCAGAAAAGACGAGTACGAGTTTCCCAAGCTTGCCGCTCAGGTTACCAAACTCGAGCGCGCCGGCGGACTGGTGGGGGTTGGCAGCCATGGCCAGTTGCAGGGCCTCGGCTACCACTGGGAAATGTGGATGCTCGCGAGCGGCGGCATGACTCCGATGGAGGTGCTGCGGTGCGCGACGCTCAATGGATCGAGGATCGTCGGCAGGCCGGCGGAGCTCGGCAGCATCGAACCGGGCAAACTCGCCGATCTGATCATCTTCGACAGGAATCCGCTCGACGATATTCACAACACCAATACCATTCACTGGGTGATGAAGAACGGGGAACTGTTCGAGGGGGACACCCTCGATCAGGTCTGGCCGCAGCAGAAAAAACTCCCTCCGCTGTGGTTTTGGAGCAACTACGACGTCCCGAAATCCGGAGAGCCGCTCAGCTACGGCAAGACGGCAACTCCCTGACGGAGCCGGTGGCCGAAGGAAGTTCCGGACCGTCGAAGTTCTCTCGCCGGGCGGCGGGCATTACTGCGCGGCCTTTAGCTTTGCTGCGGCCTTGGCCGCTGCTTCCTGATACCAGGCAAAGGTGCGCCGCAGCCCTTCGGCAAAGTCCACCGTCGGCTGGTAGCCGAGCAGCTCGCGGCCGAGCGTGATGTCGGCTTCGGAATCGCGGATGTCGCCGTCGCGCGCCGGCTCGTATTTCGCTTCGAGCGGGCTGCCGGAAATTTCGCGCAGCATTGCCAGGGTCTGGTTCAGCGAAATGCGCGCGCCAGTGCCGACGTTGATCACTCTTCCGCCGGCCGCGGGAGCTTCCGAGGCCGCGAGCGTGGCCTGGACCACATTTTCAATGTAAGTGAAATCGCGGGTCTGTTCCCCGTCGCCAAAAACCACCGGTTCGGCGCCTTCGAGAAATGCCGTACAGAACTTGGAGAGCACACCGGAATACGGAGAACTCGGGTCCTGCCGCGGGCCGAAAACGTTGAAATAGCGCAGACTGACGTGCTCGAGGCCGTACACGCGGCCAAACACTTGCGCGTACAGCTCCGCGACATATTTGCTGACGCCATAGGGAGAAATCGGCTCTGGCGGCATGCTTTCGACTTTGGGCAGCGTGGGCGTCTCGCCATAGGCCGACGAGGAAGCGGCCAAGACGATGCGTTTCACTTTGCTGTCGCGCGAGGCGAGCAAAACGTTCAGCGTGCCCTCGATGTTCACGCGGTTGGTTTCGAGCGGGTCCTTGATGGAGCGGGGAACCGAAGTGCGCGCCGCCAGGTGGATGACGTAGTCGGCTTCTTGCATGGAGCGGCGAACCGCTTCGATATCGTTGATCGAGCCTTTGATGAACGAGATTTTGTTGCGGACTTCGGCGATGTTGTCTTCCTTGCCGGCGGAGAGATCGTCTAGGACCACCACGCTCTCGCCGCGGCGGACCAGTTCGTCGACAAGGTTCGAGCCGATAAAACCGGCGCCACCGGTGACCACATATCGCATGCGAGCTTCCTCCCCGACCCCAGACGGCGCTGCCAGCAGGGAAAAACGGTCGGCCAGCAAAAATGCCCTGGAGCTTTCCCGAGACGCCCCAAATCGCTTCTGGTAACCTGAAACATCGCGTCAGGAATGCGGCTGCAGCCGCTTCCATGGACGCGTAGCGCGCGAGAGGTCATTGTACGACGAAAGAACCGCGGGCAAGATTGCCCCCGAAGAACGAGGACACAAGAGAGATATGAGCCGCCCGAGGGTCGTGGGAGTGCTGGCAATTCTTCTGGCCGTGGCTTGCGGGGCAGCCGCGTTGGTCTGGCTGCACGCGGGCGGGCAGGGCAAAGCGGTGGTGAATTTCACGCCGGAGCCCCCGCCCGTCGTCGCTCGGCCACCCGCCGGGGAAGCTGCCCCCGCCGCCTCCGTTCCGGCCGCGGCTGCCGGGCCCGCCGCAACCGAAGCGGAGCCCCTCGGCTTTGCGCCTCCCCCCGGAGAAGTGCTCGAGTTCTCGGGCAGCGTGGCCAAAGTGAGCAATGTGGCGAGCCTCAGGCTGGCGGTCAACGGCAGGAAGCAGATTGCCGGCAAGGACGCCTGGCACCTGCAGGCGTTTGCGCACACCCAGAATCCGCTGCGTATGGTCTTTGAACTGGACGACCAGTTCGACTCCTATAGCGCGCCGGGAGATTTTTCGAGCGTGCAATACGAGATGCGGCTCAGCGAACGCGGACAGAAAGTGAACTCCATCCAAAGGATGACCGTGACGGGCCGCGAGCCGGCTTTGCCGGGAGCGGCCGAGGCGCGTGTGCTGCCGGGCACGCGCGATCCGCTGGGGATGCTGCAGTACCTCCGCAGCGTCGACTGGACGAAAACTCCCGAGGTGCATGGCCCGGTATACGACGGGCGGAAGCTGTACCAGGTGCGGGCGCAGAAGATCGGGACGGCCGAAGTCGAGGTCCCAGCCGGCAAATTTTCCACCAACACCATTGAAATCAAGGTATTCGACAACGGCGCGGAGATGAAGGACGCGCATTTTACCCTGTACTTGGCCAGGGACCCGTCGAGGACTCCGGTGCTTCTAGAAGCGGAGCTGCCCTTTGCGGCGGCGCGGGTCGAGCTGCACAAGAGAAGCGCCCAGAAACCGGCGAGCGATCCCTAGGGGCGCCGGGAGGCTCAGCAAGCGACGATGCGGTTGCGGTGGCGGGAGACCCGGCGGGTGGCGTTGCGCGTGTCCACCACGATTTTCGATCCGTCGACGATGGCGTGGTAATCGTAGCTCGCGTGGTCGGTGGCGATCACGGCGGCGTCATATTTGCCGAGTGTCTCGGCCGAGAGCGGCACCGACTTCATGTGCTCGAAATTGTAGTGGCGCATTTTGTGGAGCCGCGGGAAATAAGGATCGTTGTAATCGAGTTGCGCGCCCCGCTGCTCGAGCAGCTGCATGATTTTGAGGGAAGGGGATTCGCGCAGATCGTCCACATCCTTCTTGTAGGACACGCCGAGTATGAGCAGCTTCGATCCGTTCAGGCTTTTTTTCTGCTGGTTCAACGCGGTGGCGACGGCTTCGACCACGTGGTAGGGCATGGCGGTATTGATTTCTCCGGCCAGTTCGATGAAGCGGGCGGCGAAGTCATACTCGCGGGCTTTCCAGGAAAGATAAAAGGGATCGACCGGGATACAGTGGCCGCCGAGTCCGGGGCCGGGGTAGAAGGGCATGAAGCCAAAAGGCTTGGTGGCCGCGGCGTCGATGACTTCCCAGATGTCGATATTCATCCGGGAAGCCAGGAGCTTCAACTCGTTGACCAGGGCGATGTTCACGCAGCGAAAGATGTTTTCGAGCAGCTTGGCCATTTCGGCGGCGCGGGTGGAGCTGACCGGCACGACTTTGGCTACCACCTGGGCGTAGAGCGCCTGGGCGGCGCGGCTGCTCGGTGGATTGATCCCGCCGACGACCTTGGGAATCTGTGCCAGGCCGTATTGCCGGTTGCCCGGGTCTTCGCGTTCCGGGGAAAAGGCCAGGAAAAAATCGCTGGGAATGTTTTCGCTTTCGATGCCCGAAGCGATCGGGCAGCGCAGGCCGCCCTTTTCAAGGATAGGCAGCACCAGTTCCTCGGTGGTTCCGGGATAGGTGGTGGACTCAAGGACCACCAGCTGACCCCTCTGCAGGTGGGGTTGTATGGAGACGGCGGTCTGCTCGACGTAGCTGAGGTCGGGCTCACGGCGTTCATCGAGCGGAGTGGGAACGCAGATGATGACCACGTCGACGTCCTCGAGCTTGGCGAAATCGGTGCTGGCGCTGAAATGACGGCTGTTGACGAACTGCTGGATCTTGTCCTGGCGAATGTGCCCGATGTAGGATTTGCCGGCGTTCAGCATGGAGACTTTGGCAGGGTCGGTGTCAAAGCCGGTGACTCTGTGGCCGGCTTCCGCGAAGCGAAGAGCCAGGGGAAGCCCCACATAACCGCAGCCGATGATGGCAACTTTTATTTGCGAACCTTTGAAGAATTCGGGTCTGCGGTCGGTTGGCATCTGAACGTAGTCGCTCCTCACTCTTTTGGGAATGAAATTGAAGAAAACTGGGCACGGGCGCGAAGGCTCGCAGTACCAATATAACAGGTTCGCCTGAGAGGCCGGAGGGCGGGCGATGCGCAGATAGCACACAGTCCTCGAGCGGCGTTGCCGGAGCCCCTCAAGACGGCCACAATGAACAGAGGATCGGACACTGCGGATTTTTCCCTAACCTAGGAGAGCGCGGAGTGATGATTGTTAAGGTCTTGCTGCTGGGTCTGACGGCGGGAATTCTGGTGGGATTACTCGGAATCGGGGGCGGCATCGTGCTGGTGCCGGCGATGGTAAATCTGCTGCACATGGACCAGCACCTGGCGCAAGGCACTTCGCTGTTTATTTTACTGCCCCCGATCGGGCTGGGAGCGTTGCGCCAGTATTGGAAGGCCGGGCACGTGGATTTGCGCGCCGGGATTTTTTGCGCCGCGGGAATGGTTTTGGGAGCCTATTGGGGCGGCCGCATAGCGGTGCCCATGGCGACGCCCGTGCTCAAGGAATTCTTCGGCGTCTTTCTGATGTTCTCGGCCGTGCTGCTGTGGCTGAAAACGAAAACGCCGGAGCCGGCCCGGGTTCCCGGCGCGGCGCGCAAGGAAAACGGCGCATGAACCGCAGGATCCTGCTGGATTCGGGGGTGCTGCTCACCGGACTTGTCGGAGGGATCGCGTCTGGGCTGTTCGGAATCGGCGGCGGTGTGATTATGATCCCGCTCCTCGGTCTGCTGCTGGGCTTCCCGCAGCACCGCGCGCAGGGGACAAGCCTGGTGGCGCTGATTCCGCCGACCGGATTGCTGGCGGTGTGGGCCTACGGAACGGCGGGCTATGTGGATTGGCGGACAGGTCTGCTGCTCATTCCTGGAATCTTTTTCGGCGGCATTGCGGGCGGCAACCTGGCGAAGCGCATCCCCTCCGCGCTGATGCGGCGGATTTTTGCGGTGTTGATCTTTTTGCTGGGTCTGTGGCAGGTGTGGAGCGCGGCGCGGAGATGAGGACCGCCGAAGATCATGATTGACGTGCACTGCCATATCTTGAGCGGGATGGACGATGGGGCGACATCGTTTGAAGAGTCGCTCGGGATGGCCAGAATGGCCATTGCGGACGGCATTACCCACGTCGTAGCCACGCCGCATGCAAACGGCGAGTTCCGGTTCAACTACGAGCGCGTGAAGAGCGCGGCGCGCCAGCTGCAAGAAGCCGTGGGGGAACAATTGCAGCTGGCGACCGGCTGCGATTTTCATTTGAATCCGGAAAATCTTGCCGCGCTGAAGTCCCGGCCGGCGGCGTTTTGCATCCATCAAAAGGACTGTCTGCTGGTGGAGTTCAACGAGTTTGCGATTCCCCAGGCCATGGATCAAACGCTCTATGAAATTCAACTGGCCGGGATCCGGCCGATCGTCACCCACCCGGAGCGTAACGCCGTTTTGCGTTCGCATCCCGAGCGCCTGGAAAAGTGGATTCGCAACGGCTGCTTCGCGCAGGTGACCGCAGGATCGCTGCTCGGTGTGTTTGGGGCCGGCCCGCAGAAAGCCTCTTTGGACTGGATCGCGCGGGGTTTGGTGCACCTGGTCGCGAGCGACGCGCACAATACCACCAGCCGACCGCAAAAATTGCGCGCCGCTTACAAAGTCGTGCACAAGGAATTTGGACTGGCGGAAGCGGAAGCGCTCTTCGCCGACAATCCCCTGGCGGCGTTCGAGGGGCGCGCTTTGCCGCACGTGCCGGAGATTCTGGCCGAGCGGGCAAAGAAAAGGCGTTTTTTGTTCTTCCGGAGAACTTAGGGAAACTCCGGCAGTCGCGGCCTCATCGGGTGTGCGGAAGCGGCAGCCCGGCCCAGGCATTCAACAGGCCGAGGTACTCGCGAACCACACTCAGGGCATCGCTCGTGGTACGCCACCAGTGCCGGGCGTCGAAGGAGTCTGCGGGCGCGGCGCGCACCAGCACACGGCCGCGAGGGGCTCCCCGCGACAGCAAGTTCCAAATCGCGCGGACCCTGCGCGTGTGAGCCTTCGAGGTAACCACGATAACCGTGGCCTGCGGTTCGGATTTTAGCTCGTTATACACAGCGTTCATCTCGTCGGCGGTGTTGTAGATGGGCGGCTGCAAAATGCGAATTTGGTCCGGTCGAACCCCGCTAGAGATGAGTACCATGCGGTTGTACTCGTCTTCGCCCGCGTAGGGCAGATGGATCTCGTGCATAGCCGCTCCAGGCTGCTCCGGATGAGTCAGCCAGACTTCTCTCGCACCCGAACGGCGAAAGATGTCCGCCGCCGCCAGCGCGCGATCCGGCAATCCGCCGGTCAGAACCACCACCGCCTGTGCCGGCTCGAGGGGATCCTCGCGTACCAGCCAGATCCCGGCGTTAGAGAATGCGTACGCGGCGGCAAAGAGCAGCCAGCACGCTAGCGCCGTAAACCACAGCCACTTCGAGCGCCGCGGCGAAGAAGGTGCGGCTTCCGTGATCATGAACCGCGCATGGTAGTTCGAGCGGACACAAGTGGTCAATCGCACCCAGCGACGATAAACTGGCAGGGCATCACGGAGGGAAGCATGCGTGCAGTGGTGACCGGTGCCGCCG
>Ga0306920_100007386_pt1 | contig 14475 bp, 11 predicted proteins | sample flu12Cox44000170_FD_204666 | JGI IMG/M metagenome (GOLD analysis project Ga0306920, IMG submission 204666) | Lab enrichment of tropical soil microbial communities from Luquillo Experimental Forest, Puerto Rico - flux4day.12C.oxic.44.000.170 (v2)... | ecosystem: Environmental > Terrestrial >...
ATTCTCGAGAGCCTGCCCGAGGAGGAACGGGTCGCGTACACAACCGTGCAGACGCTGGTGTATCGGCTCGAGCAGAAGGGCGCGGTGCGCCGGGCCAAGAGAATTGGCAACGCGCAACTTTTCGAGCCGGCGATCGATCAGAAGCAGTTTCGCAGCGGGTTGGTTCGGGACCTTCTGGACCTTTTCGGCGGTTCACCACGCCTGCTCGTCTCCAATCTCCTCGAAACCGGCACCCTCACGCTCAAGGACCTGAAGGCCGTTCAAGCCGAATTACCCCACGCGCGCGTGCGTCGCCGCGACGGGGACCGGCATGCGTGAGCACATCGCCCCGTTCGTGTACTACCTCGAGGTGCACCTCGTCTATGCGTCGATTCTTTGCCTGGCGGCCTGGGCTCTGACATCGATTCGAGGCGGCAGCGCTACCTGGAAGTACTGGGTCTGGGTGGCAACCTCGGTCAACTTCATGGTGCCGCTCGCTGGCTTCTTCAACGGGTTCGCGGCGTCGCGGGTGGCGTGGGCGACCCAACTCGAGGGCCTCGACGGTGTCGGCATCGGGATCTCCCGGAATCCGACCGTCGGAGCCGTGCTCTTGGGCGTGTGGCTACTCGGCGCAGCCTTCATGCTCGCGCGGCTGCTGGTGCGACTGCGGCGGGACCGGCTCGACGAAAGTGGCGCAGGCGTCCGTAACACGACGCCGCTCGAGCAACGTTTCCGGGCGCAAGGCATTCCCGTCAGGCTATCCACGGCCGGGCAGGGGCCCTCGGTCGACGGAGTCTTACGCCCGCACATCTCATTGCCGCTCGGTATCGAGCGCTTGCTGAACGAGAGGGAGCTCGACGCCGTCCTGATCCATGAAGTGACCCACGCGAGACGGCGCGACAACCTGATCGGCCTCATGCACGAGATCGCTCTTTGCGGACTGTGGTTTCATCCGCTCGTCTGGCTCACAGGCTCGCGCCTCGCCGTGTTCAGAGAGTTGTCCTGCGACGACTCGGTGATCCGGAGCTCGCGCGGCGTGGATCTGGTTACTGCGCTGGCGAAGCTGGCCGATCCAGGGGAGTCGCGGCTGCTGCGCGCCGGGGCGGCCACCCTCTTCAGGCATCGACTGGCACGCCTGAAGGCCCTTCCGCCGCCGCGTGCGCGTGGTGCCGCAGACCTGGCGCTGATCATGATCTATGTTGCCGTGCTTTTGGCGTGCATAGTCGAGACGATCGCGCACACGCCTAGCTGCTTCAAGGTCGTGATGTAGGAAGGCCGCAAGCCGCTTGCCGCCGGCCCCCGATGTCTCACGGATAGATCCGTAAATTCCCGCGGTCAATCGCGGTAAGCACGAAAATATTGTGGCCGTGCCCGCAACGGGTTGCGCCACCGCACACTGAGACTCAACGAATTCGGCCTCCGAACGCGCATTTCGCGTTGGCACGGACATTGCTTTGATTACGCGTAACGGCAATCCGGGAATCGCGTGCAATGTTGTTGGGCCGATTATTTGGAGGCACCTGGCTCGGGCGCAAAACCCAAGCAGCTGCAGCTGTCTGCCCGATCACAGGCCTGCTCCCGGGGATCCTCTCTCCCGGCATGCATCTGGTGAGCTCGCGGCGCGGCTACCTGCACCATGGGATCTACGTCGGTGGCGGAATGGTGGTGCATTACGCTGGCCTCTGCCAATTGTTGCATTCAGGGCCGGTAGAGGAAGTCACTCTGTCCCGATTCTCCATGGGTCGGGCTGTGCGGATTGTTGAGCACGACGAACCGAGGTATTCACATCAGGAAATAGCACGGCGTGCGCGGTCGCGGCTCGGTGAGAACGAGTATCACGTGCTCAGGAACAACTGCGAGCACTTCTGCAACTGGTGCATAAGTGGCCGTAGTCGCAGCCCACAGGCTGAACGTCCTCTGGCGTCTGCGTTGCAGGCATTTCTTCTCGCTGTACGTTGCGCCATACAACTGCCGCTCATGCTGGGAAATCTCCGCGCTCCGCCGGCGGGGCGGCGCGAACCCACCGGGCCTGCGTGGCGGGTTGCATCGGCGGTCGTGGCGATCTGCGTGTTGGCATCGGCTTCGGGGCGCGCATTCGCGGGGTCGGCGACGGTCGAGCCGGAACCGGCTGCTGCGCTGCACGAGCCGCGCGCTGCTCCCAGTGACTTTCGCAACGCGCAGCTTGATCCGCTGCTCAGCGATCTCGAGCAACGCACATTCCGCTTCTTCTGGGAGACTGCGAACCCAAAAAACGGTCTCGTGCCGGACCGGTACCCGACGCCCTCGTACGCCAGCATCGCAGCGGTGGGCTTCGGCCTGACGGCGTACCCGATCGGGGTCGAGCGCGCTTACATCTCACGGACGGATGCGCAGCGGCGGGTGCTGGCGACGCTGCGCTATTTCGCCGGCGCGTCCAATCAACATGGGTTCTTCTATCACTTCGTCGATATGCGCAGCGGTGCGCGCGCGGGCGACAGTGAGGTGTCGACTGTGGACACCGCGCTGCTGCTCGCCGGTATGCTCTTCTGTGAGAACTATTTCGACACTCGGGATCCGCGCGACGTCGAAATCAGAAAACTGACCGATGAGATCTACCGGCGTGTGGACTGGACATGGGCGCAGCCCCGGCCGCCGGCGGTGGCGTTGGCATGGACTCCGGAGACGGGATTCTCGCAGGATGACTGGCGTGGCTACAACGAGGCAATGCTCGTTTACCTGCTCGCGCTGGGCTCCCCCACGCACCCGATCGAGCGGCAGGCGTGGATGTCCTGGACCAGCACCTACGACCAGCACTGGGGCACGCTCTACGGCCAGACCTATCTGAGCTTCGGGCCGGCCTTCGGCCACCAGTACACCCATGTGTGGGTGGATTTCCGTGGCATCCGCGATGCGTACATGCGTGAGCACGGCCTCGATTACTTCGAGAACAGCCGTCGCGCAACCTATACGCAGCGCCGCTACGCCATTGCGAATCCGAAGCACTGGCAGGGGTACAGCAGGAATGTCTGGGGCATGAGCGCCTCTGACGGTCCCGGCATCTCCCGCGGTCCCTACCTCGGTGAGGACCGCACCTTCCTCCAGTACGCTGCGAGGGGTGTCGGTCTGGGCCAGATCGTCGATGACGGCACGATTGCCCCCACCGCCGCGATCAGCTCGCTCCCGTTCGCGCCCGAGATAGTGCTGCCGGCGACGCTCGAAATGTATCGCCGCTTCGGCTCCTCGATCTACTCATCCTATGGATTCCTCGATGCCTTCAACGCGAGTGCAAGTGATACCTCCAATCATCAGCCCGCAGCCGGCAGCGTGGGATGGGTCGACTCGGACTACCTCGGCATCGACGAGGGTCCGATCCTGGCGATGATCGAGAACTACCGCAGCGATCTCGTGTGGCGCGTGATGCGGGGCGATCCGTACCTGCAACAGGGTCTGGAACGCGCCGGATTCTCCGGCGGCTGGCTTGCACCGCTTGCGCAAAGCCGCCAAACATGCGCAGCACCGGGCCAATATGCCGATGTCGCCGGATCCCTGGATCGATCTCGAGCAAAGCCGGGAATCACGAACTCCGACTGTTTGAACCCCGGCTGAACTCCGCAGACCGATCGCAGTGGCACGCGGAGGGGGCGCGGGCGACAATATCGGGGTGACGTCCGATGCCATTGCACTGTCGGCGCTCACGGCGTTCGTGGAGGGGACTGCGCGGGCCGCTGGAAAGGACTGTTTTGCTGCTTTGACGCGCAACCTCGCGCAAATGCTGCAGGTGCGCGATGCGATCGTGACCGAGCTCGTCGGGCCGCGCAGGGTCCGGACCCTGGCGTACTGGTCGGCAGGCCGGCTCATCGGCAATGAGGAGCGCGATGTCACCGGAACGCCCTGCGAGGCCGTTCTGGCCGGCGATTTCCGCCACCATCTGACGGGTGTGGCGCAACAGTATCCGAAATGCGAGACGGGTGCCGACAGCTACCTCGGGATGCCGCTCAAGTCGGAGGAAGGCTGCGTTCTTGGGCATCTGTGTGCGCGGGACGCGGCCCCCATGCCGCTCTCGCGCGGGCAACTATTGCTCTTCGAGGCTTTTGGGGCTAGCGCCGCGACGGAGCTGCGCCGGCTGCACACCGAGCGCAATGCACGCGCGACCGAGGAGCATCTGCGTGACCTGTTCGAAGAGGCTCCCATCGCCTATGTCCTCGAGAATCTCGACTCGACCTTCATACGGGCGAACCGCACGGCGATGCGGATATTGGGACTCCGGCCCGAAGAGGTGAAGGGCTTCAAGGGTGCATCGCTTGTTCCCGACACGCCGGACGCGCAGCGGCGCGTGCGCGAGGCGCTCGTGTCGATCGGTGCCGGGACCGACACGAGCGGGGTCCTGCTGGAGCTGCGCCGCAAGGACGACGGCAAAGTGATTTTCATCCAGTGGTGGTCGAGACCCGATCCCGGCGGGCAGTACACCCGCACCATGTTCCTCGACGTCACCGACCGCATCTTGATGGAACGCGAGCAGGCGCGGCTGCAGGCCGAGAATCTGTACCTTCAGGAAGAGATCAAATCGGTCCACAACTTCGAGGAGATCATCGGCGCGCACGCCGGGCTGCTACGGGTGCTCGAGAATGTCCAACGCGTGGCGCCCACCGATACGAGCGTTCTGATCTGCGGCGAAACGGGCACGGGCAAGGAGCTGATCGCCCGCGCAATCCACTCTGCCAGCCGGCGCGCCGGCAAACCGTTCATCAAGCTCAACTGCGCGGCATTACCCGGCGGACTGGTGGAGAGCGAGCTCTTCGGCCACGAGCGCGGCGCATTCAGCGGCGCGATCCAGAAACGAATCGGCCGCTTCGAGCTGGCCAACAACGGCACCATCTTCCTGGACGAGATCGGCGAGATGCCACTCGACGTGCAGACCAAGCTGTTGCGCGTGCTGCAGGAGTACGAGTTCGAGCGCGTCGGCTCCAGCCACACGACGAAGGTCGATGTGCGGGTCATCGCAGCCACGAACCGTGATCTGGCGCAGGCGGTATGCGACGGACGCTTCCGCCAGGATCTGTACTATCGACTGAACGTGTTTCCGGTAACGCTGCCGCCGTTACGGGAGAGGCCGGAGGACATTCCCCTGCTGGCGCGTTTCTTCGCCCAGAAATACGGACCGCGCGTGGGCCGCCGCGTGGAAAGCATCGACGCCGCCACCATGAAGCGGCTGGTCGAATATCCCTGGCCGGGCAATATTCGCGAGCTGGAGAATCTCATCGAGCGCGCGCTGATTCTCACGAGCTCGCGGGTGCTGCACGTCGGGCCGGAGACCCTCGGGCTTGGCGCGCCGCTCGTTGGGCCGCCGAGCACTGTACCTGCTCCACAGCCGCGCGCCCCTCGGACTTCAGCGGCGCCGTTGCCCGCGGGTAGTGCCCCGCCGGAACTCACGAGCCTCGCTGCGGTCCAGCGCGCGCACATTCTGCAAGTGCTGCAGGCCGCCGGCTGGGTCATCGAGGGCGAGCGAGGCGCCGCAGCACGGCTAGGAATGAAGCCTGCGACTTTGCGTTTTCGCATGAGGAAGTTCGGCATCACCCGCTCGGAGGAGCGCTCGTAGCCGACCGCCAGCGAGCCGGCGCCGCTGGCTCCTGGTGACGAGAAATTGCGGCGCTGCCGCAGCACGTTGCGATTCGTGCGGTGGCGACTTGCGCCCGCCGCAACCGGTGGCAGCTGTCAGGCGCTCACCGCGGCATCCGGCAGTCCCAAAATTCCTTGAGGAATGATCAAGTTGCCCGCGTGGCGGCGCCCGCGCCACGGATTGGTGCGCCACTTGCAGGGTCTGTCCGCCAAGAAGGGAGTCACCTTTGATCCGGAGACGATCGATTGTTGCGCATCATTGAGACCGAAGCTGATGGAATCACCACGGTGCATCTCGAAGGCAACTTCTTCTTCGCATGGGTAGATGAAGTGCGCTTAGCGGTCGCGCGAAGAGCGGCCGCCGGACCCGTGCGTTTGGATCTGACAGAGCTGCGTTACGCCGACGCGGCGGGGATAGAGCTGCTCCGAGCCTTACAGGTGCAAGGGATCGAAATCGCCTCCTCCAGTCCTTATTCCAGCGCTCTCCTCTAGTGTTCCGGACCGTTGATTCCAACTTCAGACCCTCGACAGCGCAGGCTCGCGTCCTCGAAGCAGCCGTTGGGTTCGCCGATTCTTGCCATCGCGGGACACCATGGCGACGCCCCGGCCGTGATTTATCGCATCGAGTATGCCGGCAAGAGCATCTCCTTCTCGGGGGACATCGATGCGCAAGGACTGCCGGCGCTACGCACCATCGCCAGGGGAAGCGACTTGCTCGTGTTCAATAGCGTAGTCCTCGATCCACCCGGATCGCGAGCGATTTTGTACACACTGCATACGCCGCCACGCGCCATCGGCGAGCTTGCGCGGGACGCGGACGTGCGCAGCCTCTTGTTGAGCCACATCTCGCCCGCCGTCGAGGCGAATCAAGACGCAGTGTTGGAATCGATCAAGCGCAGTTACCAAGGCCCGGTGAGCCTTGCCGCAGATCGAACTCGCGTGCTGCCCTGAGGGCGGCTCGGCCGGGATGGGGCAACAAGTGGACCGCATCGGCTGAACCACAGGCGTGCCTGCCTCGAATATTTGCGCCTGACCTTCGCAAGCGCTGACGCTCTCCGTGCGCATCACGATCTGCGGCGCTGCCGAGCCTGGCTGCCGGCCGCCGCAGCCGGCTGCGACTGGCCTCAACTTCCCGGAGGTCGGGCAACACCCGGGTACGAGTCCGCACGCAGATAGTATCCAAGGCGCGCGCGCCGTTACCAACACAAAGTCCCGGTTTGTCCGACGCTTAGCGCGATCCGGCGGCTGCCATGAGTTGGCTGGCACGGCTATTGCTTCATGTCGTCCCGCGGGCGACGCGCAATCCGTCGCACCTACAAATCTTCAAGGAGTTAACGATGAGTAAACACGATTCTCTCGTGCGGCTGGCCATCTCGGGCGTGCTTGCCCTTTCCGGTGCAGTCATTGCCTCGAATGCGGTCGCCGCGGACGACGGCAAAGAGCAGTGCGCCGGAATAACGAAAGCCGGCAAGAACGACTGTGCGACGAGCACCAATGACTGTCATGGCCATGTCACCACTGACCGCAACGCGGAAGCCTGGATCTATCTGCCCAAGGGCACCTGCGAGCGCATCGTTGGCGGGCATATCGTGCACGTCAAAGAGCCCCCGAAGTCCGAGTAATCACCACACTCCGCTCCAACGTGACCGTCAAGCGTTAGGCATGTTGGAGCGGAATGGGAGGAACCGTATGAGCGCGAAGACTGACTTTACGTTGAGTTTCTATCCCGAGGCCTGGCAGTACTCTGTCGTAAGCTATACGCCACGCAGTTGGCTCCCCGCCTCGATTCGGTCAGGACAGGCGGTCAGTGCGCGCGCGTCACAGACGCGCGCCACTCGAGGTCCGTCGTCGCAGCGCGCCGGCCGTGCGCGCAGGCGGGAGCTCGACCGATGAAATCCATAATGCTTGTCTCGCTACTCAGCCTGTCATTCGCCACGGCGCGAGCCGGCGACATTGCCAATCGGCCGGCGCTCACGCTCGATGGGGCCAAGTCTGTCGCGGACAGTGCGATTCGCTACGCTCACGCGCATGGTGCGCCAGGAGCGGCCATTGCCATCGTCGACGCCGGCGGGATTCTGTTGTATGTCGAGCGCGTCGACGGCACGTTCCAAAATGCCGCTAACATCTCCATCGGCAAGGCCCGCACCGCAGTGCTGTTCGGCAAGCCGACGCGCGTGTTCGAGGATCTGGTAAACAAGGGGCGCTATACGATGTTGGCGCTTCCGGACATCGCGCCGTTCACGCCCCTGATGGGTGGCGTGCCGATCGAAGTCGACGGCCAGGTGGCGGGCGCGATCGGCGTGAGCGGCGCGGCCAGTGCCGCACAGGACGATGAGATAGCCACCGCCGCGGCCGCGGAGTTCGTGAAGAGTCCCAACCAGCTGGCGACGGACGTGACCATCGTGCCGCGCGCCACGGTTGATGCCGGCTTCGCCAAGGATACGACGCTGCTGCGCAGCCAGGGCTTTCGCGTCGAGGCCAGTCATCGCATGGGACCCGGCGAAGCCGAGGTTCACTCGCATGACACAGACATATTTTACGTGCTGAAAGGCAGCGCCGATCTGGTCGTCGGCGGCAAGGTCAGCGAGCCGCACCAGTTGTCCGAGGGCGAAATTCGCGGCGCCAGCATCGAAGGCGGCGAGCCACGCTCCATCGCCAGCGGCGACGTGGTGGTCATTCCCCGCGGTGTACCTCACTGGTTCAGGCACGTGAACACGCCCTTCAGCTACTACGTTGTCAAGTCGTCCACTCCCTAATCGAGGAGCCAATTCAATGAGCCCGCTGCTGCGCTTCGCAATTCTGTCTCTCCTGGTGTTCCTAGGCGGGAGCTGGACTGTTACCCGTGCGCAGGACAACGAGCAGCCGGCGGCGAGCATTGACCTGATGACTTCGGACGGGGTCTCTCAGGTACAGGGTGCCTGGCGTTACAAGGACGTCGAGCTGACGCGAGTCCCATTTCATGCAGCCGGTGCCGACGGACAGCCGACCGGCGCTGCGGTATCGAGCTGGGATGTGCAGCCGCATGCCGGCGTACGGGATTTCGACGACCGCGATTGGCCGGTGATCGAGGCATCCACGCTGCGGCAGCACCGCGGGCCAGGCCGCCTGTCGTTCGCATGGTATCGAATACAGCTCACGATCCCGGCGCGCGTCGCGGACTTCGACACACGCGGCGCGAACGTCGCGTTCGAGACCTCGATCGATGATTACGCCGAAGTTTGGGTCGACGGGGAGCTACCGCGCGCCTTTGCGCAAAGCGGTGGCTCGATGATCAAGGGATGGAACGCCGTGAATCGGCTGATCGTAGGTCGTAACGTGCAACCGGGACAGAAGATCCAGATCGCCGTCTTCGGGATCAACGGGCCGCTGTCTGACCCGCCGACGAACTTCATTTGGATGCGGCTCGCCAAGCTCAGCTTCTACCGACCGAATTCGACGACGAGCGGCCCGATTGCCGTCGTACCGCAGGAGGTCAACGTCCACGTCGAGCGACTCGATCCGACGGTCGACGGCATCGTTCCGCCGAACGCCAAGGTGTTCAAGCTAGCGGAGGGATTTCAGTTCACCGAGGGACCCATCTGGATCCGCAAGGGCGGCTATCTGTTGTTCAGTGATCCGAACGCCAACCGCATTTATTCCTACGATCCGGCGCGCGCAGTGCTTGCAGTGTATCGCGAGCACAGCGGCTATGAGGGCAGCGACATCGCCGAATACGGCCAGCCAGGCTCGAATGGGTTAACTGTGGATCGGCAAGGGCGGCTGACGATCAATCAACATGGAAATCGACGCATCGTTCGCGTGGAGGCCGACGGCTCGCTCACAGTTCTCGCCGCGCAGTATCAGGGCAAGCGCCTCAATAGTCCGAACGACCTGGTCTATAAATCCGACGGCAGTCTCTATTTCACCGACCCGCCGTTCGGCTTGCCGAAGTTTTTCGACGATCCGCGCAAGGAGCTCGCTTTCAGCGGTGTTTTTCGTGCAGCCAACGGTAAGGTCACGTTAGTGACGGACGAGCTGGATGGGCCGAACGGCCTGGCATTTTCTCCGAAGGAGGATTTCTTCTATGTCGACAATTGGTCGCCGCATCGCAAGGTGATCCTGCGCTTTCCGGTGAGGCGCGACGGAACGGTGGGGAAGAGCGAGGTATTCGTGGACATGACCGCCGAGCTTCCCGGCGACGACGCGCTCGATGGCATGAAGATCGACATGCAGGGAAATCTGTACGTGACGGCGCCGGATGGCGTGCGCATTTACTCACCGGCGGGCAAGCACTTGGGAACGATCACCGTTCCGAGGGTCGTGCACAACCTCGCATGGGGAGGGGCCGACGGGCGGACGCTTTACCTGTGTGCGAGCGACCGGCTGTATCGAATCGACGTCCTGATCCCCGGGCCGCTGCCTTAAATGAACCCTGTGAAAGCCGCGTACGATCGCTCGATCGAGCGGGCGCTCTACCGGTGAGTTCGGTACCCGGGCCCTCGCAAAACGCGGCCAGGAAGGCGCAGTGTCTCGCGTCCGTCCGCGATCACCGGAACTCCGTTGACGAGCACGAAACGCATGCCGACGGAAAGCTGGTTCGGCTCGGCATAGGTCGCGCGGTCAGCGATTGCCTGCTCATCGAAGACCACGACGTCCGCCGCGAGTCCAACCTTCAGCACGCCGCGGTCGGCGAGGTGCAAGCGCGCCGCAGGCAGCGCGCTGAACTTGCGGATTGCCTCCTCGAGCGATAGCTCGTGCGTCTCGCGCACGTATAGCCGCAGAATACGAGGAAACGTTCCGTAAGCGCGCGGATGCGGGTGCTCGAGACCTAATGCGCCTTGGGGTGAGGTTCCCGCACTGTCGTTGCAGATCGCGACCCACGGAGCGCGCAGTGCAACCACGACGTCCCGCTCCTGCATACCGAAGGCGGCGACCTGCGCCTGAGCCCCGTCCTCGACGAGCAGATCGAGCAGCGTTTCAATCGGCTCGCGGCCCCGTGCCCGGGCGATTGCCTCGATCGACTGACCTTGCAGAGGGCGCAGTTCCGCACGACCGACGCTGGACACCAGGATGTCGGCGGGCCCTGCGACCGCGAGCCACTCGTTATCCCATCCTTCGCGCTTGGTCTCCATCTCCTCACGGATGCGCGCCCGTGTCGTCGGATCCTTCAGCCGTTCGATGAGCTTCGTCGTGCCACCGTCATGGGCCCAGGGCGGCACGAACGCGCTCATCTCGTTGCCCCAGGCGGTATAGCCGTGCAGGTCCGACATGACATCGAGGCCCGCGGCCCGCGCCGCCTCAATCTTGGCGATGACCTCGGGCATCCGTCCCCACATCGTCGGTCCGGCGACCTCCAGATGCCAGAGTTCGACAGAAACCTGCGCCTCACGAGCGATGCGGAACGTCTCATCCAGCGCCTGCATGATGCCCTCTTCATAGGAGCGCATATGCGTCGCGTAGATTCCGCCGAACTGTGCCGCTTCGCGGGCGAGTGCAATCAGCTCCTCCGTGCTCGCATAGGGGGCCGGCGGATACTCGAGCGCGCTCGACACCCCCATGGCTCCGTCCTCCATCGCCTGACGCAGCAACGCTCGCATATGGGTGAGCTCTGCGTCGGTCGCAGCGCGGTCGGTGAGACCGACAACCATCTCCCGCAGGCGGGTTGCGCCCACGTAACTCGCGAAGTTGATCGCGATCCCCTGACGCTCCAGCCGGGCGAAGTAATCGGCGAAGCTGCGCCAATCGGGGCGGATACCGTAATGTGCGAGCCGCTCCCGATAAGTGGCGAGCACCCGCTCGTCGAGCGGCGCAACCGAGTCACCCTCGCCAGTAATCTCCGTCGTGATGCCTTGATAGAGCTTCGAGGGTACGTGCGGGTTGACGAGCAGCGTCAGCTCCGACTGGCCCAGCATGTCGATGAAGCCCGGTGCCACGATGAGCCCGCGGGCTTCAATTCGCCGTCGTGCCGCCGCATGCCCAAGTGAGCCGATTGCCGCGATACGCCCGGCGCGAATGCCCACATCCGCCTGGAACCACGGCGTACCGGTGCCGTCGATTACCCGGCCGTGCTCAATCACCGTATCGAAGTCCGGCGTACCGTGGACTACACCCGGTGCCAGGGGAGCCAGCAATGCGCTCGCGCACAGGGCGATCCACTCTCGGCACCGAGGTGTCAGGACTTGCGCCCTATCGGCCGGAACGATTTGGCGGCGTCTCGCCATGACTTAGTTACCGTCCTTCCCGCCCGCCGCGCCATGGAGCCGAGGGTCCGGGGAACTCGCTGCGCAGGAGCAAGTAGCATGGCTCGATTTGTCCGGTTGGTGGATAAAACTCTTCGTGTGTGTAATGGAAACCAAGACGGGTCAGAACGCCTCGTGACGCTCGGTTATCGGGGTGATGCCCGGCATATAAAGCGCGGACACCGAGTGCGCTGAAGGCGTGCACCACAACAGCCTCAGCAGCTTCGCGGGCAAAGCCGCGGCCCCAGAAAGCGGCTCGCAGCTGGAAGCCCAGCTCGCAGATGCCCTCGGCCGGTTTGTGCGGCTGAAGCCCGCAGCAGCCGATGTGCTCCCCGGTTTCTGCCAGGAAGATGGGCCAATACTGCATTCCGTGCTGCTCGTAGTTATTGATCTCCCGTTCCAGACGCCCGCGCACCTGTTGTGGCGTCAACGGGCCGCCGGTTAGCCTCGTTACTTCCCGGTCGCTCCACAGCTCGAAAGCCAGTGGCAAGTCAGCACGCGTCCAGATGCCGAATCCGAGCCGCGGGGAGCGTAGAAAATATTCGCGCACAGCAGACCTCATCCATGCGTACCTGCCGCTGCTTCGAGCCAGAGTAAGAGCGGCTCGCGTACTATGTCCATCTCGGAGTACTTCCAGCGCTCCTCGGTGTAGTTTCGGAGCAGCGCCAGGATCGCCCGCACACTTTCGGGGTCCGATCGGATACTGGACAGAGGGTCGCTGTACGTATGCAGGCTGAACGCGACCGCGTTTGAATCCGGCAACCGACTCAGCGTCTGACGCTCGACTCGGAGCCACAGCAGATCGCCGGCACGGGCGGGATCGTCGCGCAGTCCGGCGGCGACGCGGTGCATGGCCGCCGCGTTCGCGGCGTGCGGATCACTGTGCGGGAAGAAAACGCTGGCCATCGGAGTCACTTGCCAGTTGAACCGCTCACAAGGCGTGGCGGCGTGAACGGTGCTGATTACACGATTGATCTTGGCACCGAGCTTTTGCGTCAGTTGAGGCACGGGCCGATGCGTCCACTCCATGTCATGACCGACGGACGTGGCCAGGCGCCCGGAAGTCGAGTATGCATTCGCGGCGGCGGTGATGCGCGGAATTCCGCCGTCCTCATCGAGCAGCATGAAATCCTCCTCGATCAGGTAACTCAGTTGCAGCAGCGGCTCGACGGAATCGTCGTTCAAATCGAGTGTCTGGCCGGTAATGGCAGAGCGGATGACCGAACCCATTCTCGCGAATGACCCCGGGTGGTCGGCAAGCAGGTGTGCAGTAACTCGGTTCCGCAACTCCCGTTGCGCGGGCAGCGATTCGGGCAGAGTGCGATAGTAGTAGGGTCGGAACCGATTCAGGCGGTCGTGCTTCTGGGGCATTATCTGCGCGTGATCCGCACCGATCAGAATCCAGGTCCCGGGCCTGATGGGACGCAGACCGAGCTGGAAGTCGGCCGAAGCCCAGCGATACGGGCGATAGAGCGGTCGATCGATGGCCGTGGGGTTAGCCGTGTGCATCGGATGGTAGAGCCGGCGATTGATGACCGGCGCGCAGATTACCCATTCCGTTTAGCAGAGTGTCACGGGATGATACTTGAACTGCCGCAACGCGCGGAAAGCGGGTTGCTGTGACATCGAATCTTCGTCAAGACGCTGCTGGAGAGTCGGAGAGTGAGCTGCGACGGCCGGCGGGCCCGATGCTACTGCGCGCCTTGGGGACCTGGGATGTGTCACTCATCACGATCGGGATGATTGTTGGGTCTGCCATATTCATCGCGGCGAGCATCGTGCCACGCGAGATCCCGCAGCCCGCACTCTTGATTGGGCTCTGGTGCGCCGGCGGGCTCCTCAGCCTCGCCGGCGTCGTGACTTACGCCGAGTTGGGCACCATGTTCCCGGAGGCCGGGGGCCAGTATCACTTTCTCAAGGAAGCGTACGGCTCACTGTATGGCTTTCTGTTCGGCTGGACTTCATTCCTGGTGATTCAGAGTGGCGCGATTGCTTACCTGGCGGTCGCCAGCGCGGATTGCCTGGGAGCCTTCTTCCCCTTCTTCCGGTCCTCCCATGAGGTCGTCGCGATTCCGCTTGGCGTCACCACGCTGCACGTTTCGGGCAGTCAGATCGCCGCCACGATAGAGATCATATTCCTGAGCGCGGTGAACTACCGCGGCCTGCGGGAGGGATCTCTCTTCCAAAATGCGGTGACGGTCATCAAAGTCGTATCGCTGCTGGCCCTGGTCGTCTTTGGCCTGGCCGTCCCACCGGCGGTCGAAACGCCCTGGCACGCCGCGCTTCCCGGGCAGGGCCTGGTCCGCGGCCTCGGAGTGGCCATGATTGGCGTCCTGTGGTGCTACGACGGGTGGTACCAGGCGACCTTTTGCGCCGGGGAGATCCGCGCGCCGGGCCGAAGCCTGCCACGCGGCATGCTGCTAGGCACGATCGTGACGGCCGTGCTCTTTGTCCTGATCAACGTGGTTTACCTTCGCGCTCTACCAACGATCGAACTTGGGCGCTCGTCCGGTATCGGTGAGGCTGCCGCTGGGGCGCTGTTCGGGCCCAAGTTTGCTGCGCTCGTGACGCTCGCGGTCTTCATTGCGGTCTTCGGGTGTCTCTCTTCCAATGTCCTCACCGCGGCGCGGATTTACCTGCCGATGGCACAGGATGGGCTTTTCTTCCGCTCTCTGGCGAAGAT
>Ga0306920_100007387_pt1 | contig 14474 bp, 13 predicted proteins | sample flu12Cox44000170_FD_204666 | JGI IMG/M metagenome (GOLD analysis project Ga0306920, IMG submission 204666) | Lab enrichment of tropical soil microbial communities from Luquillo Experimental Forest, Puerto Rico - flux4day.12C.oxic.44.000.170 (v2)... | ecosystem: Environmental > Terrestrial >...
TCACCGACCGGATTTGATATCCAATTTCCAGTCACTGTCGGGGGCGTCACTGAGAACCGGCGACGCACGTTGAACGATGCGGCACTGGAACTGTTGCAGGAACCCACCCGATGCGGTGTGCTTCAGTCAGGGCTCATTGTTAAGATTAGCCCTCCGAGCCTGATTTTCAAACGCAAGACCGCTGATGGAGGGGAAACGTACTTGGACAAGAACGCTCAGGACATGGTGACCATTACCACTGATGATGGTCGTCAACGGCTCATCGACCTAAGCCAGCCTGTCAATTACACCCGCCTCGGCGTTGTCGAAATGACCGCCGTATTTAACCACCCAGCCGTTAATCGACACAGCAACCTCGTAATACCTCCACTTTCTGATGATCGAACTGTTTCGTCGACGCCTGTGGCAGACCAGGTTGTTCGGCAGGAAGAGGTCATACCAGTAGCCGCTTCCACATCTCAGACAGCGATCCCACCAGGCACCTCAGCCGGCGCCAGTGCAATTGAAACTGATCCAGTCGCCGGCCCGACATCAACGACGCTGCCCCGCCCATTGCCTGCGCCTCCCGCTGATCTCACCCCACGACCTGCTGAAGTCGCAACCCCGAAAGCGCGTCTTTCCACTAATCGATGGCTTGCACCGATTCTCGCTCAACCCGTGATCCGCTTTGATTGGTTAACCTCTCTCCTTTATGCCAACATCGCGGAGCGCTTCGGCAATTCACGCGAAGGTATGATTGGACCCGCAAAATGCTGGTCGGTTGCGCTAGGCGAGGTTTTGGGCGTCGAGGATCCCAACTTTAAAGGAGTGTTCCTTACGCAAAAAGGCGGATTCGGATTTCTGGGACAGCATACATTGTTGCGTTTCCACAAGGGCGTGGTGTTTTTGGGGAGCCGTGAAACTGTTCTGGAAGGTATTGGAGTCAGTTTAATAGCCGTGGGTCTGGATACCGAGAGCCGCCTTCTTTTTATCGTGGCGGATGAGTATAGGTCCAGGCTTGGTGCCACTGACAGGATCATCGCAAGCGAATTAACAAGACTGGATGCTGCCGGGGCCGTCATTTTGACCCGAGAGGAAGCCATCGAATTCTCGCGCGTAATTGAATTGGTTTGGACTGTTCCCGCAGATCAGGCCGACCCGATCAACCCGGAAGCGATAGAGAACCTGCGTCCGGCAGAAGCCATTATCGGTAAATAGCGTTCGCACCAAAGTGAGCCGTTTGATGTTCGAATTTGAGAGTTGACTATCAGTTTGACCGGAGGCACGTTGGCCCAGTGGGTTATTTGACACGACAAAAACTGGTGCTAGGAAACGTGTTCGAGAGGGCCAAACGTCCGTTGACCGCTACCGAAGTCTGCCGGGAAGCAAAGCGCAAAATTCCGTCGCTAGGTATAGCGACAGTGTATCGTGCGATTAAAGAGTTTGTTTCAGAGGGTTACGTCCGCGCGGTAGAAATTCCGGGTATTTCACCTCATTACGAGAGCGCGGCAAGGCATCACCACCACTTTTTCTTGTGTCACCATTGCCGCCGGCTCTTTGATCTCATTGGCTGTGTGCGCGGCGTTCGCTCGCTCGCTCCACATGGGTTTCGGGTTCAACGGCACGAAATCGTACTCTATGGAGAGTGCGCGGCCTGCGCCGGTCGCTCGGCGCAAGGGTGAGAAAAGGGAAGCGGTCCGAATCATGACGCCCGTCTTGTTAGCAGCCTACCTTGGCCTTGCGTTCGCTCTCGCAGTAGGAGGAGGCGTGCTTGGTGCTTCCATTGGCACTTCGCACAAACGACTTTGTGCCTTGATCAGCCTGGGAGCCGGAACGCTGCTGGGTGTGACTCTTTTTGCAATTCTTCCGGGGACTTTCGGGACTCTTACATGGTGGGAAGTGGCGCTTAGCCTGGGGTCGGGCTACGTGCTTTTTGCAGTCATTTCGAAGTATATTTACCACGTATGCCCTGCCTGCGCCGCAAGTCACTTCGATGAGGCGACAACCCACCGCTTTAGCGAGATTGCTTCCGCCATGATGGTGGCTTTGGCTATTCACTGTGCTGCCGACGGAGTTGCCATCGCTGCCGGGCGCGAAGCCCACGCGTCGAATTTGGCTGGAGGCAGGATTTTGGATTTCTCACTCGTGATGGCCATTTGCGTTCACAAAGTTCCGGAAGGACTCGCCCTGGGAGCACTGCTCCTGGGGGCCGGTCTGTCTGGCGGCGGCGTCCTGGTTCGAGTGGCCGCGGTCGAAGCTACCACCCTTTTAGGCGGAGTGATTGGCTACTTCTTCCTACAGCGGATTAGCCCAGCCTGGCTTGATGCCATCGTTGCACATGTGGGTGGTGGATTCGTTTTCCTCGCTGCTCATGCCATCCTGGGGGAAATTCTAAAGCATCATAAAGCATTAGTACTATCAAATTTCGCTACAGGCTTGAGCGCAATCGGATTCCTGGCGCTCTTTCTGCGATGGCATTAGCTCTCGCCGGGTCAAAGCTCATCCTGGCGTTCAGAATAGAACAGCTGATAGGCTCTATCGTAATCAGCATCGGGAACAGATACTTTGGCTAGTCGGTTTAGGTCCTCCTCGTCGGTTTCGGTTGGATCCACATACTCCTGGGTGGTAATGATACCGTGCTTTTCGAGCATAACTACCAGCATCTCGGCATTAACGACTGGTCCCGTATAGAAGAGTTTCACGCGAGAGATTAACCCCGATTTACATGCCCACAACAGTTATAAACAAGGCTGGAAGGTTTTCTTATAAAATCCTTCACTTGACTTGCGTAACGAATCCGTCACATTGACTACAAGTGACAGTTTCGACCGGGCTAAGAAGAACTGTCAAAATCAAACAAGGCGGACGAATTGTCGTCTGCGTTCGTTACAATAATAATGAACTCAATCACACAACTCACACCTCATCAACTCCGTCAGGCCGCGGATATTCAAGAGAAAGTTCTCGCCCTGCAGCACGAATTGGAAAGGCTGCTCGGATCTAGCGCTCCTCAAACCATAGGTGCTTTTGCGGGGAAGCGTCGCTTGAGCGCTCAAGGTCTGGCCAACATCAGGGCTGGAGCTCGTAAGCGCTGGGCCAGGGAGAGAGTGGAAACTGGCATCAACGGCGCCAAACCGCGCCGGAAAATGTCGGCTGCAGGCCGAGCGAGGATATCCGCTATGCTGAAGGCGCGATGGGCTGCGGCCAAACGATCTGGTCGCAACGCTCTGTAGATAGCGTCTGTATCAACGTTTGGGGAACACTGGTTGAGTCCAGGCGAGCTGGCCATCAGAGCTGGTAATTCGCGCCCGCACGTAGAGCTCGGTGCCTGTAATCTCGTACGACGGGGTAAGGGATTCGTCCACCTTCAGCACTTTGCCGCCCTTGCCGATGAACTGGGTTCGGTACAGCTGAGGATTGGCTCCGGGAACACTCCAACCCAGGTCTTGGGGCCTGTCGCTTAATTGGATTCGCACGGCTGTCGCGGAGGCTTCATAAGACTGCAGCACCACGCCGGTCGTAGCGTAAAACTCGCCGGCGTTCATAGCTGACAGTAGAGCCTTCACCGAGAGCTCCCGCGCACGCACCATTATCCAAGCCTTGCCTGGGTTGGACAACGGGGCGCCGGCCGTTCGGCTAACGGTGAAATCATAGAAGTGGTGCGAATCATCCACAGCTGTGGCATATAGGACACGGCCGCTGGACAAGACCTCGTCCCAGATCTCTTCCGTAGAGGGCCGGCCTCCTCCGCCCAAATTGTTCATTCCAGGTTCCGTATTCCAAAGTTCAAAAAAACGCGGGCCCTGGGTTTGGTCAGAAGCGATAAGATCACTCGAAGTCACGGCATAAGTCAAATTAGGGTGCGCAGCTATGGGCAGTCCTCCGACTCTTCGGATCTCTCGGGCCTCGCTGTCGAGCACTTCGGCCACTGTATTTCCTGTCGGCAAATTGACCGGGGCGCTGACTCCTATACCAATCGTGTCGATGATTTTATTGCCAGGCTGAATCAAATCTTTGCTGGGCTCAGTACCTGGCACTACGAGAAACCGCCCCGGCGCGTCGAACAGCGACTTTAAACCCTCGGTTGGAGTATAGTAGTTAAGGTCAGTAACCGCGACGAAGTTATAATTATGTTCGCGGTACCAACGCACGACAACGTCCGGAGCAGTAGTTGGCAGTTGACGAACTCCCCAATTGGCGTGGACATGAACAGCGCCTTTAAACCAGGCGCTGAGTTCGGATGCTTCGGCAGCGTTCGCATTGTTTCCGGCCTCCCCAACAACCGCGACCACACAAGCCAGGGACCGCAGCGATCGTTTGATTACCGAAACCTCGCGGCAGCCCCAAATGGTCAAAAACCCAGAGGCCATGAGTTCGCTGTACCACTATTGAACCGAGTGAACAGAAGCTCCGGCTGGCATATCGTTGGGCCTGAAATGAGATGAGGCGCGGGGAACTGCCTGGATGCCACCATCGATATCCGCCCTACTTTTTCTGCGGCACAAAGTCGATGACAAACACATCATCGACGACCGGTCCAACCAACTTCGCGAAAGCCTTGTGCTCCGGATGATCCAGGTAAGTATCGCGGTCCTTTTGCGTCTTAAAGGTCAGAACGAAGCAATGTGTGAAGCCCTTATTACGTTGCTCCTGGCTGACATTGGTTCCCCATTTCAATGATTCTATGCCAGGAATTTTCTCCTGCAATGCCGCGAAGGCCTCTTCGACCTGTTTTATTTGATCGGTGGTGGCCGTGCTTTTGAACTTAAAGCAAACGACATGATGGATCTTGCCTGCGGCGCTCGCGCTGTTGGCGATGCCGATGAGAATGATTGAGAGAAGAAAAGCGAGAATTCGTTTCATTGGTTCGATAGTACGAGACGCCTCGGGCCGCGACAAGCACGCGATTTTTGCTCTTTTGACAATGCACAAATCCGTCGTAGCGTTTTGCGTGAATGATGGCCGACTTTCAACGTGGATTTCATACCAGTCGCGGCGGCGTTGAGTCCGCAAAACAACACAGGTAGACAAGATGTCCTTACGACCCATCAAACGATTAATTAAGTCCAAGCCCACTCTTGAGGGAGCGGGCGTGCATTTGCGTCGGGCTTTTGGCTTTGGCAACACCTCGGATTTCGACCCTTTCCTTCTCTTGGACGATTTCCGCAACGATATTCCTGACGATTACCTTGCCGGATTTCCCTGGCATCCGCATCGCGGGATTGAAACCATCACCTACGTTCTGGCCGGAACCGTCGAGCACGGAGATAGCATGGGAAATCATGGCGCCATAGGGCCCGGCGATATTCAATGGATGACCGCCGGCAGAGGAATCATTCACCAGGAAATGCCCAAAGGTGATCAACTAGGCCGAATGCATGGATTTCAACTTTGGGCAAATCTTCCCGCAGCGAAAAAAATGACTCCGCCGCGTTACCAGGAGATAAAGGCCCCTGAGATTCCCGAGGTTACTGAGGACGACGGCACCATAGCGCGGATTGTGTGCGGTACTTTTTGGGGTAAACGCGGTCCGGTTGAAGGCATAGCCGCGGACCCTGTGTATATTGATGTTGCCGTTCCTCCGGGCAAACGAAGGAAGCTGCCAGTTGAAACGACGCGCCACGCCTTTGCCTATGTCTTTGCCGGCAGCGGTAAGTTCTGCAATGCCTCCGTTCCTTTGTCCGTGCCGACGGAAGGGCTCGGGTGGGCAGATACTGCGCCGCCTAAGGACGCCGATAACCGGTCCCTGATTTTATTCGACCGGGGCGATGAAATCGAAGTGCAAGCAGGTGAAGACGGCATCCGATTTCTCTTGGTTTCCGGCAAACCCCTTCAGGAACCAGTAGCTTGGTACGGGCCCATTGTAATGAACACTCAGGAAGAATTGCAGCAAGCTTACTCGGAACTGCAGCAGGGTACGTTTCTAAAACGCTAAGAGGGTTCAGGTGCTAGCCTTGCGCTCTAATGATTTGTCTATCAAAACTTGCCACAACTTTCTGACCTGGCTGAAGGACCAGGAATTTCTCGTCCGGCCACGGGCCATCCAGCATCGCCTGAAACAGTGATAGATCCCCCGGAACCTGGTCGTAGCTCCACCCCTTCTTGCTGCAGATTTGTTGCACCTTCCCAGCAAGATTCAGAGGGTTCAGAAAATCGAAATCTATAAGGCATCCATGCGAATAGCTTTCCGTCCATCGGCTCATCTCTTCAAGTAGGTATTTGGCCTGGTCCTCACCATAGGTTTGTACCCATTCGTTGTAGGTCGCTTGAAGGTTAGGCCCCGAATTGGCCGGCGAAGCCGCCCCACTCCAGGTCATGGCCTTGTCTCTCTGCCGCGTCACGCACTCAAGCCATCCGGAGGTGAAATAGTATGTGCCAGGGCGTTCGGAAAAGCACTTTTGGTATCGTTCCTTTGATCCGAGAAAGAGAGTAATGCAATCGTGCGCTTTGGGAATGACAAGCTTTGTATGTTCGCATTGAAGGTCCACGAGGATTTTGCCACACAAGCCGTAACTGAGAACAATCGCGTCGTATCTCCCTTTATTCACCGCGTCGATGCGCCTCTGTATTTGCAATCGCCCGGAGCCGGGGTTGTCATGATATCCCTGAGGCAGGAACTCGAACTCAACCTCATTCCTGGATCGCGCTGCCACATACTGCAGCTCGCGTTTGGCGATTTCGCAAGCGAGTACCTTCAGATGCATGTGATGGTTAAAGACTTCGCGTTGTAATCTCAACTCTGAGCCATGGTTTCACCTACGACATCATGACTAATCCCGGTGTGCCGTCCATCGGATCGCTTGCCGGACGATTTTCTGGTAATTGGGGTTTTCATAAGCGAAATGGTCATGCCCCGACTGCAAGTAGACCACGCGCGCCGCGCCGTAATTCTTGGCCCACCCAATCACCTTGTTGCTGTGTGGATCGGACGTCGTCAGAAGAGGGTGAACGTCGTTCGCTACATCGAACAGGTTATACGTCTCGTCATGGATTTCGAAATCTTTCACGCCGCGCGTAACAGGGTGGCTTGGGTCGACGACGTGCACTGTGAAATCCAGATCGTGCTGGTAAATCGATCGCGCCTTTTCCACGCCATCAACCACGGTCTTCTGCAGATAGTACCGCGCGCCGATTATCTTCGAATATTCCGGCCACTTCTGATAGGAGCCGATTGCGTGATGGAGCGCAACCAGTCCTTTGCTGTGTTTAAGCCATGCCAACAAATCGGCCTGAGCCTGCTCTGATATGTCCTGGTACATGTCATAGGCGACAAGTACATCATAGTTTGTCGCAGCTTCCGGCGTGAGTTGGTTGTAAGCATTCGGATGCTCGACTGCCTTGAAGGTGATTTCCGGATTATCGCTGAAGATTTTGAAAAACTGGTCGTGCTCAAAATCGTGTCCTCCCGTCACGATCAGCACTCGAATCTTCGCGCCCGAATTGAGATCGGCAGCGCTTGAGCAAAAGGAAAAACATATCAAGCCAAGCTGCAGGACCAGGCGGGTCATCTTCATAAAGGCTTTTTAACACCTCAAAGACCCGGCTTCAAAATAAATTCTTAACCACCCTGCTCTTTTGGAGCCACGAGCAAACTTTGCCCTAGTCTTTCCCGATTCCAATAGGTACAAGTCTTGGCGCAAAGCTCGAATGAAACCCTGCTTCAGCCTTCGCGCCTCCTGTGCGATCACGCTCAGCGTCACTTTGCTTATGAGTGGCGCGTGTCAAAAGACCGAAAGCCCCTCCGCCACCGCAAAGCCGAAAATCGCTCTGATAATGAAGTCTCTGGCGAATGAATTCTTTAGCACCATGGCCGAAGGTGCCAAAAAGCACCAGGCAGCGAACCCAGAGGCCTACGATTTGATTGTCAACGGGATAAAAAACGAAACCGATTTGGCCGAACAGGTTAGCCTTGTCGAACAAATGGTCGCCCGCCAGGTCAACGCCATCGTGATCGCGCCGGCCGATTCCAAGGCTCTCGTGCCGGCGCTAAGGCGCGCCAAAGACGCAAACATCCTGGTGGTTAACATAGACAATAAACTCGACTCTGAGGCGCTCAAACAAGCAAACCTCTCAGTCCCGTTTGTCGGCCCTGATAATCGCGCCGGTGCTAAAATGGTTGGTGAAGCCTTGGCCAAGCGACTGAAGGCGGGTGACAAAGTCGCGATTATCGAAGGAATCCCCACGGCGTTTAACGGGCAGCAACGAAGGCTGGGATTCGAGGATGCGATGAAGGCCGCAGGGCTGAACATCGTGACGGTACAAAGCGGCAATTGGGAGATGGAAAAAGCAAACAACGTTGCCACCGGGATCCTGAACGAGCATGGTGACCTCAAAGCCATTCTATGCGCAAATGACAATATGGCCCTCGGGGCAGTGGCGGCCATTGCCGCCGCAGGCAAATCCGGCCAGGTGTTGGTAGTTGGGTTCGACAACATAACAGGGGTCAAACCCATGCTCGCGGATGGTCGGGTTGTCGCGACCGCCAACCAGCACGCCGGCCAGTTGGCAGTTTTTGGGATCGAGGCCGCACTTAAGATTTTGAAAGGCGAAGCGCCTCCTGCTGATCAGACGACTGCTGTTGATGTAATTTTGAAGTAAGATCTTAGTCATGCCATCCTCCACCACGCTCCTCAAAGTCAGCGGTCTTCAAAAAAGCTACAGCGTGCCCGTGCTTTCGGATTTTTCCTTTGAGTTGCATTCGGGCGAGGTTCATGCACTGGTTGGGAGCAACGGGGCAGGAAAATCAACGTTCGCGCGGATCCTCTCAGGTTTAACACATTCGGACGGCGGGCACATTGAATTCCTTGAACGGCCCTATGCCCCGCGCTCCAAACGTGAGGCAGAGCATGCCGGCATTGTTATGGTCCTGCAGGAACTCAACGTCATCGGCACGCTAACCGTTGCGGAGAACATCTTTCTGGGCCGTTTGCCAAGATGCGCCGGTTTTGTGCGATTTGCCCAACTCCGAAAGATGGCCCAGGAAGCCCTTGAGCGAGTAGGCTTGCAGGATCTTGAACCGACCACGCCGGCACGCTTACTCGGCGTGGGCCAACAACAGCTGATTGAAATTGCCGGAGCGTTGGCGCAGAACTGCCGGTTACTTATCCTGGATGAACCCACCGCGGCCCTGACCGATCCCGAGATTGATCGACTTTTTGTTAACATTCGCCGCCTGCAGACGGAGGGGGTAGGAATCATTTATATCAGCCATCGTATGGATGAAATCCGCCGAATTGCAAACCGCGTAACGGTCCTGCGTGACGGTCGACGGGTCGCCACGCACGGCGTTGCTGAGGTCACGCCGGCGGACCTGGTCAGGGAAATGGTAGGCCACGATTTGCCGGAACGGAAAGCCAGCGGCGCACGCTCCGCCGGCGCTGTCGCCATGCGAGTCAACCATTTGAGCGCCGGGGAGCGCGTGCGCGACGTGAGCTTCGAAGTGCGCGAAGGTGAAATCCTTGGACTGGCCGGGTTAATTGGGTCTGGCAGAACCGAGACTTTGCGCGCGATTTTTGGCGCCGATCGCAAGGACCGCGGCCAGGTTTACGTTGGTGCGAGCGATCGACCTGTGCTAATCAGGGAACCCTCGGATGCTGTTCGTGCGGGGATTGGTATGGTTCCAGAAGATCGCAAACTGGACGGTCTACTGCTGGCCCAATCGGTTCGAGTCAACACGACCCTGGCTACACTTAGACGCCATGTCCAGGCCGGCGGATGGCTTGATTCCCGAGCCGAAACACGAACGACCATTTCATTGCGTGACAGATTAGGTCTGCGCTGCGCTTCGGCAGAACAACCGGTCTCAGAACTGAGCGGCGGTAACCAGCAGAAAGTCGTTATTGCTCGTTGGCTGGCCCGCAATTGCAAAGTTCTGTTGTTTGATGAACCAACCCGCGGCATTGATGTTGCCGCCAAGGACACGGTTTACCAATTGCTCCGGGATCTTGCGGGCGAGGGCAAAGCGGTGGTGGTCGTTTCCAGTGAGTTGACGGAATTGATGGCGCTGTGCGATCGCATCCTGGTTATGTCCGCGGGATCCATCGCGGCGGAATTCCTTCCCGGGCACTGGAGCCAGGAGAAAATCACACACGCTGCCTTTAGTGGGTACCTCGATCGCACTGAGGAAAGGAAAACAGCGGCCGGCTAATCGTCCGTTGTCATCAGCGTTGATCGGGCTCCGCGCGTCGCAAACAGAATCCCGAGTTACTCCTTGCTCAAATGGGCTCTTGATGATCCGCAAATCCAGTCATTTCAACGAGTACGCCGCGATGGGAATTATCTGGCTGGTTGTGTTCTTCGTTTTTGGGGCTTGCAGCGAGCATTTCCTGACCTGGCGCACATTGGGGAGTCTAGCCAACCGAATCCCAACGTTAACCGTAGTCTCGGCGGGGATGACTCTTGTTTTGATCACCGGGGGCATCGATTTGTCCGTGGGCTCGGTGCTGGGATTGGGTGGAGCAATTTTCGGAGCGGCGATCGTGGATTGGCATTGGCCTTTGTGGGCTGCTGTGGGCGTTTGCCTGGGGGTTGGGCTTGCGGCAGGTTTCGTGAATGGTTTGCTAAGTGTTCGGCTGGGCATTCCCTCGTTCATAGTGACCCTTGGGATGTTGGAAATAGCACGTGGCCTGGCCTATCTCACCACTCATTCCCAAACCAAGTACATAGGCGCCGCGGTCGAAGGATTGGCGCGTCCGATTCCAGGATTTGGCTTTTCGCCAGCCTTCCTGATAGCTGTGGCCACGGTTGTTGTTACCCAACTGATTCTTTCGCGAAGTATGTTCGGCCGATACCTGATTGCAATTGGCGCTAACGAGGTTGCAGTGCGACTGGCGGGCATCAACCCGCGACCCGCAAAGATCGCCACCTTTGCTCTGATCGGATTTCTCACAGGAGTTGGAGCGGTATTCCATACCTGTCGTTTAGGCTCCTCCGATCCTAACGCTGGAGTTGGGCTTGAGCTATCAGCCATCGCGGCGGTGGTCATCGGCGGCACAAGCCTGTTGGGTGGGCGAGGCTCGGTACTGAGCAGTTTCTTTGGCGTGCTGATCATCGCCACACTCGAGGCAGGCCTTGCGCAGGTAGGCGCCACCGAACCCGTCAAACGAGTGGTCACCGGGACCGTAATAGTTCTTGCGGTAATCCTTGATGCTTGGCGTCATTATTTAGCCGGCGTGAAATTCCCCATTTTAAACCGGTTGTTCAGCAGCCCATCGTCCGGCCCACCGCAACGAGTCCACGCACCATGAACGCTCTCGCTAACTCTAAAGTTGCTCCGCTTTTGGTCATCGGCTCGATGAACATTGATTACATTGCTTCGGTAGCAACACTCCCAGAACCGGGCGAGACGGTAACAGCTCTGGGATTGATCCGGCGTTTTGGAGGAAAAGGAGCAAACCAGGCGGTCGCTGCTGCGAGGCAGCGCGGGCGAGTTCGAATAATCGGCTGCCTCGGTGATGACGACGGCGGTCATGCCTACTGCAAGCGCTTGAAAGACGGGGGAATCGATGTGCGGGGAATCACATTCACAAGCCGAGCGCTAACAGGCACCGCGCTCATTGCGGTCGATCGTAAAGGAGAGAACACGATCGTTGTTGCCGCAGGTGCAAATGGACTGTTAACGCCCAATGTTATCCAGTCATCCAAAGACCATATCGCGTCGGCAAGCATTATCTTGCTCCAGTTCGAGATCCCAATGAAAACAAATTTGGCAGTCCTTCGCCTGGCTAACCGAGCCGGGGTGCCGGTTGTGTTGAATCCTTCCCCGTTCTGCAACGGGTTTCCCTGGGGAAGGCACCGGCTCGATACTATCATCGTCAATTCCGGAGAGGCCAAGGCGGTTTTCGGACTTGCAGTGGAAAATATTGCGAGGCTCAAGAACTCCTGGCGGAGGGCTCTGCGCAAAGCTAAGGTCGATAACTTAGTAATCACTCGAGGTGCACGACCCACAGTGCTTCTAAATGGGCACCAATATTTCGAGGTGCCTCCTTTACCGGTAAAACCAATAGATACGGTTGGCGCAGGCGACACATTCACCGGTACGTTCGCCGCGCGCCGAGCCGAGGGCGTCGACGCGTTGTCAGCCATTAGGCTGGCAAATTGTGCTGGCGCTCTGGCGACGTTGCTGCCCGGCGCTCAGGAAGCAATCCCATCGCGTGAAGCGACTGAAAAAGCTGTGCGCCGACTCCCGCGCTAGTACTGAGTAACTGGCATGATCTCGGACCGCTGCGTATAATTGTCGGAAGCTTTGCTATCTTCTCTTCTGCATGAGCGCGCGCGAGCACCTGGGTGAAATTGTTCCTGAAGCGGCAATTTGTCACAGAAGCTCCATGGCTTTGTTAACAGATCTCTACGAGCTGACGATGGCCTATGCTTACTGGAAATCGGCAACAGCAGGCAAGGAGGCGGTATTTTATCTGTCGTTCCGTGAACCTCCCTTTAAAGGCGGGTTCACGATCGCCTGCGGTCTCGCACACGCCATCAGTTATTTGCAGTCTCTTCGCTTCGACGATTCAGACCTCGCCTACCTTAAGACTTTGGCCGCTTCCGACAAAAAACCTTTGTTCGACAATGCCTTTCTCGAAGAGTTAGGGCGCTTCCGCTTTACATGTGATGTCGATGCGGTGCCCGAAGGCACGGTAGTATTTCCTCATGAACCTTTATTGCGCGTTCAGGGGCCTATCCTGCAGGCACAGCTTATCGAGACCGCTCTGTTGAATTTCATCAATTTTCAATCGCTTATCGCGACAAAAGCCGCTCGGATCTGCCTTGCTGCGCAGAGTGACCCGGTAATCGAGTTTGGACTCAGGCGAGCTCAGGGCATAGATGGGGGCCTAACTGCCAGCCGCGCCGCTTACATCGGTGGTTGTGCTGGCACTTCCAACGTGCAAGCGGGACAACGCTATGGGATCCCCGTTTCAGGCACGCATGCGCATAGTTGGGTAATGTCATTCGATTCCGAGGTCCAGGCCTTTGAGGCTTACGCGCGTACGTTGCCCAACAGCTGTACCTTTCTGGTCGATACGTACGATTCGTTGACGGGAGTGCGCCATGCGATTGAAGCGGGGCGGAAGCTTCGCGCTGAGGGCTTCGATCTGGCTGGAATTCGCCTGGATTCGGGAGACCTGGCTTACCTAAGTATCCGGGCGCGAAAACTTCTTGATGAAGCTGGATTTAACAAAACGCTTATTCTTGCGAGCAATGACCTTGACGAGCACATAATCAACAGCCTGAAACAACAAGGCTCAAAGATTTCTGCATGGGGTGTTGGGACTCAGCTGGTCACCGCCTACGACCACCCTGCGTTGGGTGGAGTTTACAAGCTTTCCGCTCTCAGAGAACCCGGCGGGATTTGGCAGCCGAAACTCAAATTGTCCGAGCAGGCAGCCAAAACAACCAATCCAGGCCTGCTGCAAATCCGGCGATTTGCTCCGTCTCGGGAGTTTATTGGGGATGCCATTTACGATATCAGCCGGCCGATTCCTTCTGAGTTTACCATTGTCGATCCGTTAGACCCGACCAGGCGCAAACATATGCCCGTAGATGCCCGTCAGGAGGACCTGCTTGTTCCTGTTTTCCGCAACGGTCAGATGGTTTACAGGGCCCCAGCCCTCCAGGACATCCGCGACAGGACCAAACAACAATTGAACATGCTCCATCCAGGCATCAAGCGCTTCGTGAATCCGCACCAATACGTTGCGGGGCTTGAACTGGGTCTGCACGAACTCAAATCTCAACTTGTGCTTAAAGCTCGTAGCGAGTGCCCTGATAAACTTTGACGGGATGAACGGGATGACAGGATGGTAATAACCAATACCAATTTTTCGATTTTCAATTTTCAATAATTCGCGGCTGGCAGAGGATTGGCCGTCCTACCGTGGGCCAACTTTGATCTTTCAGCGGCCTGCCCCAGTCCTTAGGCTCGGCGCTTTGTTATGGTTTCTGCGTTGATCGTCGCTGCCGGCAAGGGAACCCGGATGGGCCAGAACGTTGATAAACTGTTTCTGGACGTCGCCGGGCGCCCCGTACTGGCGCACACCTGGCAGCAGTTCGAGCGAACCGCGTCAGTGGAGGAAATTATTATCGTGGTGCGTGAGGGCATGCAGAAGACATTGCGCAGTACGGCCGAGCGATACGGGTTCAAGAAACCATTTTTAGCGGTCGCCGGCGGCAAAGAACGGCAGGACTCCGTGTGGAACGGTTTGTCCAGCCTGAATCCTTCAAGCGAGATCGTAGCGATCCAGGACGCTGCTCGCCCCTGCACCAGCCAGGAATTGATTGAGGCAACCATTGAGGCGGCTCGTCGAATGGGCGCCGCCGTTGCCGCTCAGCCAGTTACTGACACCATCAAAGAGTCCGTAGACGGGAAGCAGGTTCAGCGCACCTTGGATCGCTCCAAGCTCTGGTCGGTCCAAACGCCACAGACTTTTCGGGTCTCAGTGATTCGCGAGGCGTTGGCAGAAGTGCGCCACCGAGGCCTTTCAGTGACAGACGACACT
>Ga0306920_100007388_pt1 | contig 14474 bp, 8 predicted proteins | sample flu12Cox44000170_FD_204666 | JGI IMG/M metagenome (GOLD analysis project Ga0306920, IMG submission 204666) | Lab enrichment of tropical soil microbial communities from Luquillo Experimental Forest, Puerto Rico - flux4day.12C.oxic.44.000.170 (v2)... | ecosystem: Environmental > Terrestrial >...
GACGGCGAGCGCCTCCCGCAGCATTGGTAGTGCCTCATCGAATCGCCCGACCAGGCGAAGTGCCTCCGCGTGATCAGACAGAGAGTCGCCGAGCAACTGGGGGGCGTCGCTGCGGCGAGCCCACTCGACGGCCTCTGCCGATAGTCGGAGGGCCTCCTCGGCGTGGTCCCGGCGGCGGGCGAGCACCTTCGCTCGTGTGGCGCGCCAATAGACCTGCGTGACGACGTCGTCGGCCGGGGCAGCCTGCTCGCTCCGTTTCGTCCACTCTTCGGCCTCGTGGTACCGGCCGAGGCGGTAGAGCACGTCGGCGAGAACCGCGGCCACGGTTCCCAGAAAAGCCCGGTCGCCTCCTGCCTCGAGGAGCTGGACTCCGGCTCGTAGCTCGTGCTCGGCCCGCTGTGGCCGATCGGCGAGCAGGGCGGTCCAGCCGACTGCCATCGACGCGGCGGCGTGGAAGCCGAGATCCCCGCGCTCGAGCAGGATACTCCTGGCGCGCTCGATCGTCGTGACGGCTCGATCGTCCTCGCCGGCCGTCGCGAATAAGAGGCCGAGCGCGACCTCCCCCTGCCGAGCCTCGGGGTGTTCCGCCAGGACCCGCTCGGCACGGGGAATTGCCTCCTCCACCGGCGTTGGTCCGCTCGCCAGCGCCCACATCAAGCCCGTTGCTGCGATCTCGGCCTCCGCGCGCAGTCCCGCCACGGTGGCGTAGCCGAGCGCTCCTTCGGAGCCCTCCTCCAAGAGCTTGAAGGTGGCGTTCGTGTTTCCGACCCACTGCACGACGATCCAGGCGCGGGCGAGCGACTCGGGGTCGCCGAGGCGCTCGAGCTCCCGGATCGCCGCCCTCGCTTCTGCGAGCACCAGCACGGCGTCCTGCTCAGGGTCGGCGTTGAGCAGAGCGAGGAGTTCGACCATGCGTGCGCGCAGCTCGATGCCGCGCTGTCCCGTGGTTTCGGCTTCCGTTTGTGCCTGGCGCAGCACCTTGAGCGCCTCCGGCAGATTGGCGAGCCGGAAGTGCGACCAGCCCAGCACTACCAGCAACGACGATCGCTCGGGCTCGTGTTCGGAAAGGAGAGCCAGCGCGCGCTGGAGCAGCGAGCTCGTCGCGCTCACGTCGGAGCGAGACCATGCTCGAAGCCCAGCCGCAGCGAGCAAGCGGCCGGCACGGTTGGCCAGCGACGCGTCCGGGGCGCCCAGCTCGACGCCGTAGCGATGGGCCTGCTCGAGGTGGTGACCGAGTATCTCGTCCACCTCGACGAGTTCCGCCCCGTGCCGTTCGAGCCAGTCTGCAAAGCGCGTGTGAAGATCCGCCCGCGCCGACTTCGGGAGCGCTTGGTAGGCGGCGTCCCGGATCAGGACATGCCGGAAGCGGAAGCCGTCCTCGCCCGGGATCTGCGCCCTGTCTGGGCGAACGAGTTCGCGGCGTACGAGGCCGGCCAGCCGTGCCGTCACTTGCGGCTCTTCGGGTGCAAGCGCCTGCACGGCGCCCCGGTGGAAGATCTCGCCCTCGACCGCACCCCGCTCGAGCACGCGCCGCTCGGCTGCGTCGACCTGGTCGAGGCGGGCGGCGAGCAGCGCGCGCAGGTTCGGCGGCACGCTGACCTCGCCGTCTGCGGTTTCCGCCATCGCCACCATCTCGGTGACGAAGAGCGGGTTGCCGCCCGCCGCCCGCGCTATCTGCTCGCGAAGCGCAGACGGCAATGCGGCGGGCACGAGTTCGTCGACGTCCCCAGGTTCGAGCGGAGCGAGCCGTAACGTCACCGGCCAGGAGTGACGGCGCTCGGTGAGCTCCGGCCGCGCCGTGCACAGGAGCAGTAGCGGCGCGCCCGCCGACAGCAGCGCCACGTGCTCGACCAGGTCGAGGAAGGTCTCCTCGCCCCAGTGGATGTCCTCGAACAGGCAAACCAGCGGCGCCTGCTCCTCGAGCAGCTTCCGGAACGCCCAGGCTATCTCCTCACCACTCGTCCCCAGCCCCGTCTCGCCGAGCAGGGACGCGATTGCGGCTGCCGCCGCCGGATCGGACGGCCTCGCCCCGAGCTGCTTGATGACCTCGACCACCGGCCAGTACGTGATTCCTTCGCCGTAAGACAGGCAACGGCCACGAACCACCCTCGCCTCGAGGCGGTCGAGCGCCGCTGCAGCCAGCCGCGTCTTGCCCACCCCTGCCTCGGCCACGATCGTCACCAGCTCACAGCGCCGCTCCGCGCCCGCCCGCACCCAGGCGGCTGCGACCTCTTCCAGCTCACGCCGCCGGCCGACGAACACGTCGCCGTGCAGCCGCTCCGGCGCCTCGCCCACACGGACGAGCCGGAACGCCGGGACGGGTTCGCGCTTCCCCTTCAACGCGAGCGGCCCGACCGGCTCCGCCTCGGCCGCACCTCCGACAAGCCGCATCGTCTCGCCGCCGAGCAGCACCTCGCCGGGTTGCGCCGCCTGCTCGAGCCGCGCCGCGACGTTGACCGCGTCTCCCGTCGCGAGCCGCTCCTCCGTTCCAGTCACGACCTCGCCGGTGCTCACACCGATCCGTGCCTGAACGCCGAGCTCGGGTAGCGCGTCGCGCATCTCCGCCGCCGCCCGGCATGCCCGGAGCGCGTCGTCCTCGTGCGCCTGGGGCACGCCGAACACCGCCATCACCGCGTCACCGATGAACTTCTCCACCGTGCCGCCGTGCGACTCGACGATCCCCCGCATACGCTCGAAGTACCGCGCCAGCAGCGCCCGCAGCGCCTCCGGATCCGTCGACTCCCCCAACGATGTCGACCCGGTGACGTCGCAGAACAGCACCGTCACCGTCTTCCGCCGCTCACGACCCTCGCCCGTCAGGGGGGCGGCGCAGAACCCGCAGAACTGGAAGCCGTCTGGGCTCTCCTTGCCACAAGCGGGACAAGCCGTCACTGGCGCGAGTCTACGACGCGCCGAAGCCGACGCGGCGCCACCGACCGCATCACCAACGCTGTCGGATGGGTTCTTGGTCCGGCGCGCAGATGCCTGCTTCCTGAACGGCCCTCGCCGGACGCAAAATGTTCGTTAGCTGGTTGTGGGTTTGCGTACGCTGGGTGGCGGATGCGGGGCTTGCTCGTTCTTGTTGTGGTGGTGACGGCGGGCTGGCTGGCCGCGTCGGCTGCGGGCCGTACGCTGCATTACCGGGTCACGGTGGTGGTCACAGGTCCCGGTCACGTGACGGCGCCGGCGCCCGATCTCACGAGTACATCGATCGATTGCCCGGATACGTGCTCGGCGTTGATGAAGCAGAACACGACGGTCACGTTCACGGCGACACCAGATTCCGGGTCGGTCTTTTCCGGTTGGGGTGGTGATTGTGCCTCGGCGGGGACGAGTAGCACCTGCTCGGTGTCGATGACCGGTGAGGGTTCGAACGGATCGAAGTCGATCACGGCCGGGTTCAATACGCCGCCGCCGCCACCGCCGATGTTCACGCTCGAGGCGAAGAAGATCGGGACGGGCAAGGGGTTCGTGGGTGGCGGTGGCATCGACTGCGGCAAGACGTGCTCGGCCTCGCTCGTGCAGGGGACAAAGGTGACGCTCTTGGCGGTGCCGGTGACGGGCGCGCTGTTCCTGGGTTGGAGCGGCGCGTGCGGCGGCCCAGGCTCCTGTGTGCTGACGCTCAAGGCTGACGCGGTCGCCGCCGCGACGTTCGTCGATCCGCGTCGTCCGTACGTGGTCACGCTGCCCGCGCCGGGTCACCCCGGCTCGAAGGTGCGGCTCCGCTATCGCGCCTGGGACAAGACAGGCACGGCCAGCGAGCAACTCACGGTCGCGAACGCGAAGGCGACCCTGGCCAGGATCACGGTCCCGATGGGCCGAGTCGCCTACCGCCGCATCTACGGTTCGGTGGCCAGTGCCCGCGACCACTCCTGCCGGCGTGCTCCGTTTCTGCGCGACCGCCATCGACAAGACCGGCAAGCACAGCCCCAAGTCCTGCTCACTGCTCACGATCGGCTGAGCAGCCCGCAGGGCCTACAAACCGTCGATCGGGGCCGGGCTAGACGCGAGATCGGTCAGGGCGGATGATCAGCTTTGCGTGCGTGAGGATCTCCCGACCGGCACCGTCACGTTCCTCTTCACGGACGTCGAGGGATCGACGAGGCTCTTGCACGAACTGGGCGCGGAGACGTACGCGCAGTCGCTCGCCGAGCACCGTCGCGTCGTGCGTGAGTCGTGTGCCGCAGAGGGCGGCTCCGAGGTCGACACCCAGGGTGACGCCTTCTTCTTCGCGTTCCCCTCGGCCGTGGGAGCGGTAGCCGCGGCGCAGGCGATCACCGACGCGCTCGCGTCCGGCCGGATCCACGTGCGTATGGGGCTCCACACGGGGGCTCCACTCGTCGCCGACGAGGGCTACGTGGGAGACGACGTGCACCTGGCAGCGCGTGTCGCGGCTTCCGGGCACGGGGGCCAGGTGCTGCTCTCCCAGACGACCCGCGAGCTCGTCGACGGGCTCTCCCTCACCGACCTCGGCGAGCATCGTCTCAAGGACATCGAGGGAGCGGTGTCCATCTACCAGCTCGGGTGGACGAGCTTCCCGCCGCTGAAGACGATCTCGAACACGAACCTCCCGCGGCCTGCGAGCTCGTTCGTCGGCAGGAAGCGAGAGCTTTCCGAGCTGCTCGCGAGCTTCGAGCAGGGTGCACGCCTGCTTACGCTCACCGGCCCGGGCGGGTCGGGAAAGACACGCCTCGCAGTCGAAGCCGCTACAACGCTCGTTCCCTCGTACAAGGCAGGCGTCTTCTGGGTCGGGCTCGCCTCGCTTCGCGACCCGTCGCTCGTGACAGAGACGATCGCGCAGACGCTCGGAGCACGAGACGATCTCTCCGAGCACATCGCCGAGCGGGAGATGCTCCTCGTGCTCGACAACCTCGAGCAGGTGATCGAAGCCGCACCTGACCTCTCGACTCTTCTCACTGCCTGCCCCAACCTCACCCTGCTCGTGACGAGCCGCGAGCTCCTTCGTGTGCAGGGGGAGGTCGAGTACGCGGTGCCGCCGCTCGCCTCTCCCGAGGCCGTCGCGCTCTTCTGCGAGCGCTCGCGGCTCCAGCCTTCGAAGGAGATCGCCGAGCTCTGCGCCCGTCTCGACGACCTGCCTCTCGCCGTCGAGCTCGCCGCCGCCCGCACAAAAGCCCTCGCTCCGGCCCACATCCTCGACCGCCTCTCGAAGCGCCTCGACATGCTGCGAGGCGGTCGTGACGCCGATCCTCGCCAGCAGACGCTGGGGGCGACGATCGCCTGGAGCTACGAGCTCCTCTCCGAGCACGAACAGGGTCTCTTCGGTGCGGTCTCGGTCTTTGCCGGTGGTTGCACGCTGGAGGCTGCGGAGGAGGTGGCCGGCGCGGATCTCGACACGCTGCAGTCGCTCGTGGAGAAGAGCCTGCTCCGGTTCTCGGGCGAGCGCTACTGGATGCTGGAGACGATCCGCGAGCACGCTCGGGACCGGCTCGAGGACGGCGGCGAGGCGGACGCCGTGCGATCGGCGCACGCCCGCTGGTGTCTCGGTCTGGCCGAGGCGGTTGGGCGCGAGCTGCCTCGCCCTTTGGAAGCATCGCTCGAGTGCTTTCAGCGTTGGTTGCCGGTGATCGAGGCAGATCTCGACAACCTGCGGGCGGCGACTCGGTGGTCGATCGAGCACGGCGAGCGCGAACAGGCGCTGCGAATTGTCAACGGCCTGGTCTGTTACTGGAATCGTGGCGGTCCCTACTCGATCGAAGGTGCGCACCTGCTCCGCGAGGCGCTCGCCGCACCCGGCGCCGTGACCGACCCGACGAAAGCACACGCGCAAGAGCTGTTGGGTCTCTGGCTGCTGTTCACCGATCGCGCAGCCGAAGCGGAACGGCCTCTGGAGGAAGCGTTGGAGATCTATCGGGCCCTCGGAGACACCGAAGAGTTCGAGACCTTGCGATGTCTCGCGCTGGTGGCGCAGGAGCTCGGTGACCTCGATCGGGCACGCGCTCTGTTCGAGCAGGCCCGCGACTTGCACTACGACGACTTCCAGTACCTCGTGAACGCCGGCCTGGGAAGCGTCGAGCTGGAAGCCGGCAACCTGGCGCGGGCGCGAGAACTGCTCGAGGAGGGACTAGGGCAAGCCCGCATGACCGGGCATCTGCGGACGATCGGCGACTTGACGATGTATCTCGCCGAAACCGATCTCGCGGAAGCGTCCTTCGATCGTGCCGAGCAGCGCTACCTACACGCACTCCAGATCCAACGGTCGTACTCGTTCGACGCGAACATCTGCATGTCGCTCGGCGGCCTCGCCGCCGCGTCTGCGGGACGCCGCGACCTCGACCGAGCGGGTCGCCTCTGGGGGGCGGTTCGAGTCCAGCATGAACTCGGCGTTCGCTACGACCGCAGCCCGCATCAACGCCACTCCCGCCTGCTCGACGGGCACGCAGAACCCCGATACCGGCGCGGCCTCGAGGAGGGTCGAACGTTCAGCCTCGACCAGGCCGTTGCCTTCGCGCTCGGCGAACCCGCCGACCTCGCCGCCGGCCCACCGCGACACTGACATCCGCTCTAGACTGGCCTGCCCGACCGGCCCCCTGACACCCTGCCCGACGAGGTCAGGAAGATCAGGTGCGTTGCACAAGGGAGGATGTTCGCGTGAAAGGCGATCAGGACGACCACGTTTTGGCGCGTTTCGGCCGGGCGGCGGCGGGCCGCAATCTAGAGGGTTTCGTCTACGGGACGATTGTCGTGATGTCGGTCATCGTCGGAGGGGCGAAGGCGTTCCCGCACGGACCCGGGCACGTCGCCCTCCTCGTTGCCGTCACCACCGTCGTTTTCTGGCTCGCACACGTGTACGCACACGGACTCGGGTTCAGCATCCATCACGACGTCCATCTCTCGTTCGCGGAGCTCCGCGGCATCGGCCGCCGGGAAGCCGCGATCGTGGGGGCAGGAGTTCCTCCGGAGGCGGCACTCCTCCTCGGCGCGCTCGGTCTGTTCTCGGAACAGACCGCGACCTGGCTCGCGATGGGACTCGGACTGGTCGTCCTCGGGGTGACGGGAATCGTGTTTGCCCGTGTCGAACGCCTTCGACCTCTTCGGGCGCTCGTCGTGGTACTCGCCAACCTGGCGCTCGGCATCGTGTTGATCGGCCTCAAGGTATTCGTGACGCACTAGCCCGGACCGACGCCGCCGGCCTGCTAACCCGCCGCTCAGCGTTGGCGTGAACTGACTGCAAGGCATGAAAGCCCGGCGGCCGACCGTCCGCATCCCCACCACCATCCCGCCAACCCTCCGGTCAGGAAGCAGCGCTTCGGGGCGGCACAGTCGGGAGCAGGAGAACAGTCGAGCCCGGCGTACGCCCAAACGGTGAGGTCAGCAGGAGCGCTTGCGTTGCTCGTGGCGACGGCGTTCACGGTCTCGGGTGCGCAGGCCGGGGTCGCCGCCCCCGAGCCGAACCTGGCGCGGCTCGTCCCAGCTAACTACCGCGTGCTCAGGGTGTTGCATGCCCGGCTTAGCGGGCAGACCGTGCCCGAGGTCGTCGTCACGTCCGTGGGGCCGCTGAACCGGTACGAGCTGCATCCCGCCGACGTGCAGGTGCTCTCCTGGGACGCGCTCGCGTACCGCTGGAACGTCGTCTTCGACGCGCAGCGGGTCCGGTACGGGTTCGGCCCGCTGATCGACCCCAGGGCCGAGGTGCTGATCGGCCGGATCGCCTTCGTCCGGCTCTTCCCCGCTGCCCGTCGCGAGCTCGTCTTCGTGGCGTCCAGGTACGGAGGCTCCGACGGCCTCACCGAGCTGGTCGTCGTCGACTTCTGGAACGGGGAGGCGGGGATCGACTATCTCTGGTCCGGGAACTGGGGGGCCACGTTCCGGGTGGCGGGATCCGCGGCGAAGCCTGCGCTGGTCGTGAGCGCGCCGTACCGTACGGTCGTCGATTCGCACTCACAGCCCGTTCGCACCTACCAGTTCGCGGTCGGGCTCCGGGGCGGCTTCCTCCGGGTGTTGCGCGACGACCGGCCCTGGGTCGGCCTGTTCGTCACCGGCACGGACCAGTCCCACGGTGCTCCCATCGGCACTCCCCGATCGCAGCTGCGCGTGGTCGGCGTCGTCTCGCATTCGCCGGCGGCGGCCGCGTTCCGCGTGGGAGACGTGATCGTCGGAGTGACTGGACCGCGAGTCGCCCGCAAAGCGGGCCTGCTCGGCCCGGCGCTCATCGACGAGATCGCCGCGCAGCACGCGGGCGACCGGGTCGGCTTCAATGTACGCCGCGGCACTCGGTACCTCAGGCTCAGGCTCAAGCTGGGTTCGCTGATCGATCCGTCGGCATCGGCGACGGCACCGTCCATCGACTCCGAGGTCGCACTCGTCTGAACCCGCGTGCGTTGGGGCCAGCCGCCTCGGCGGTTCCCGGAGGCGAAATCGACCGAAGCCCGCGCGTTCGGTCGAGCCGCGTTCTGTCTCCGGCGAATCACGGGAGGGCCGGGTTCGTCCCGGCCCTCCTTTTCCGAGGTCGGCGCTAGAAGCCGGGGTTGTCGACGATGTTGTCCGGGTGGTTGAACACGACCGCCGCGCCCGGGGAGACGAGCAGCGATGCGCCGTCGGCGTTGTAGACCCCGCCGCCGTCGATGATCGCCTGGTTCCCCACCACGACTGTGCTCGGGCCGAGCGACACGCTGGCGGGTCCGCCCATGTCCCAGTTGAAGATCCCCGCGCCGAACAGCGCGTGGTTGGGGTTGAGCGTGTAGGGCCTGGTCAGGGTCGTCGAGCCGATCGCCGTCGACGCGATCGACGCGGTCGCCGCTCCGCCCTGGCCGACGTTGGCGAGTGCACCGCCGAGCCCCTGCCTCGCCAGGTTGCCGACAAGCGTCGCACCAGTGACCGTGAGGTCGGCGTCGCCGGCACTGCCGAAGTTGGCGATGCCGCCGCCGCCCGACTGGTTGCCGGCGACCGTGTTCAGCGACACCGCCGTCCCGGAGATCGTCAGCGAGGCGTCGCCTCCGAAGGCGGCGTTTCCGATTCCCCCGCCGAGGCCGGACTGGTTCTTCGTCACCTGGCCTCCGGTGATCGACATCACGCCGCTCCCGGGGACCCCGAAGTTGCCGTTGATGATGCCGCCGCCGATCCCCTGATCGCCCGCGCTGTCGTCGGGAGCCGCGTTGCCGCTGATCTGGCTGTCGCTGATCGTGGCCACGCCGTGGTTGAGGACGCCGCCGCCGATTCCGCCCACAGCCTGATTGCCCGTCACCGAGCTGGCCGTCAGCGTCAGCGAGCCGCCGTTCGCGATCCCGCCGCCACCCCCGAAGGGCCCTGCGTTCGCGTTGTTGCCCGAGATGACGCCGCCCGTGATCGTCAGAGATCCGCCAACGGTCGTGTCGCCGGCGCCGCTCCCGCTCGCGATCCCCCCGCCGCCGGGAGCAGTGTTGCCGCTCACGACGGTGTTGTTCAGCACCGCCGTCCCGTTGTGATTCAGGATGCCGCCTCCGCCGCCACCCATCGGCCCGAGGCCGAGCGCGACGTTATCCGTCACCCGGCTCGAGTTCACCTTCAGCAGGCCTGCCGGAGGACCCGGAGGCGCACCGCTGGCGATCCCGCCGCCGGCCGTGTCCGCGGTGTTTCCCGTCACCAGGCAGTTGTTCAACGGCAGAGTCGTAAATAGACCGAAGATGCCGCCGCCGGAACCCGTCGGGCCGGCGCCTGTCGCGTGGCCTCCCGTCACCGTCAGGTTGGTCATCGTCACGGTCGTGCCCGGAGCGATCACGACCGTGCGACCGGCACCCTGCCCGTCCAGGGTCGCAACCGGCGACCCCTGCAACGTCAGGTTCTTCGGCACGACGAAGTTGCCGCTGCACGTCCCCTTGATCAGCAGCGTGCTCCCGGGCGGAGCCGCCGCGATCGCCGCCTGCAGATTGTCAGTGCCGACCGGCGGGCAATTCACCACCGTCGCCGCCAGCGCGCCGCCGGCACTCCACGCCGCCAGCACCGCCAGCGCACAGACCATCACCCCCAGAGCCGCGAACCGTCCCATCACCTTCTCCTTCCCCAGTTGAGCCCAGACCCAAGAGAGCCTACGGAATCGGCCGCCCGCCCGTGCGCGGGCAAGTATGCCGCAGTGCGCGGACGCTTGGCCGGCACGGTCGTCACGCCTAGTTCGTGGTGCCGGAGGGTCCGACGAGGTCCGTTCGCGGGTGGAGCGGGAGGAGCAGGGGTGGGCGCGGCGGCTGGTCGAAGTTGAAGTCCGCAAGGAGGTTGCCGAGCGCCGGGTTCGTCTCGCGCACGTCGGGACGTGAGTCGGGGCGGCCGTCTGTTGCCGGGTCGAGTCGCTGCCCGCCCAGGAAGTCGTCCTCGACGAACCTGAGGTAGGCGTCGAAGGAGAGCGTCTGGTGGTCGATGTAGTGGTGTCTCGCGTAGGGGCTGATCACGATTCCCGGGACGCGCAGGCCGTAGCCGTTCACGTCGACCTCGGGCGGAGCGACGTGGTCGTAGAAGCCGCCCCAGTCGTCCCAGGCGAGGAAGATCGCGGTCGAGGGCCAGTCCGGGGAGCGCATGATCGCGTTGACGAGGCCGGTGACGTAGCTCTGGCCGGCGCTGACGAGCGCAGGCGGATGCTCGCTGACCTTGCCGTTCGGGGTGATCCAGGAGACGGCCGGGAGCGTCCCCGTGCGGGCCGCCGCGTAGAAGCGCGGCAGCGGTTGGATGTTGCCGGTCTGGCCGTCCTGGCGCACGTCCATGAAGTCGGGGAGCGGATTCCAGATCGAGGGCGTCCCCGGGTTCTGTTGCTCGGGCGCGCAGGAGATCGCGTCGTCGTCGCAATCGGGCCGGGTGCCGGCGGCGACGTAGTAGGCCCAGCTGACCCGGTGGCGGTGGAGCAGGTAGGTGAGATCGGTCCAGGCGAAGTCCCCCATCGGAGAGAACCGCTGCCGATCCACCAGGCCGAGGCCGCTGCGACACGACATCGGATCGAGCGGGCTGCGGCAGACGGCCGACCAGCCGGAGACGAGGAACAGGTGGGCGGGCAAGCTCCAGGAGGACGTGGACTCGAACAGGTGGTCCTGGAGCACGAACGTCCGGGCGTAGGCCCAGTAGTTGGGGATGTCCCGCCTGTCGTGGTAGCCCATGACGTTGTGCGTCCTGTTGCCGGGCGCACAGGCGGGGTTGAACGCCCCCTGGCAGCCCGGTGTCGCCTGCTCCTGCTGGGCGACGAAGCCGTCCATCTTGCCTCCGTCGATGTCCGCGAGGGCGCTCGGGTGGCCGTGCGGGCCGCCGTCGTTCATGTCCAGACGATCGTGAAACGGCCGCACGCAGCCGCGCCCTGCCTGATCGGGCACGCAGGTTCCGGCCGGGATCCCGTCGGCGCCGGGGAAGGTGCCGAAGTAGGAATCGAACGAGCGGTTCTCCTGCATGATCACGATCACGTGGCGGATCTTGTGGATGCCGGAGGGAGCCGTCCCCGTCGAGGCTCTCGGCTCCGACAGCCCCGCGAGCGCACCCGTCGTGACCGTCAGGGCCGCGAGCCCGCCCGCAGCCAGGTACTTCCACCGCCGTTTCATCTGGACCCCCACATGGGCAGCGGCGCCGTCGAGGTACGCCGCCCAGAAAGCTTGCCTGCCAGATCGCCACCGCATCCACACTGTGCGCACGCGCACGAGCGACCGCGAAGGCCTCTGTGCTCGACGCGCGGCCGGTTTCTAGTCCGGCGCTCGTCCCGCGACGGGCGCGGCCGTCGGCCGTCGCCAGCGCTGGTGTGGAGCCGGAACGCTCTCCATGGGCGGCAGGTCGTGGCGGGGATGGCCTGCGAACCAGCGCGAGTAGCGATCGGTCAGCGGGCGGGACGACAGGCCGTGCGCGTAGACGGAGAGCGTGATCGTCGCGACGACCGCGACGACGATCGAGTCCGAGTGCGGGAGCTTCGAGCCCTCGACGGTGAGCACGACGAAAACGATCGAGGCCAGGCCGCGCGGCCCGAACCACCCGAGAAAGGCCACGGTCGGCGGACGGGCGTCGGTACCCAGCAGCGAGACGGCCACGGGCAGCATGCGAACGAGCGTGAGGCTCAGGACCGCGTAGGCGGCGGTCGCCCACGTGAGGCTCACCAGCACCGGACCGACGATCGCAGCCCCGAAGACCACGAACGTGACGCCGCTCGCGAGCCCGCCGAGCTCGTCGAGCAGATACGTCGACTCCCCGCCGGAGCTGCGGTGCAGGGCGCCGAACACGAGGCCGGCCGCGAACGCGGCGATGAAGCCGCTCCCGCCCAGGGGAGCGGCGATGCCGTAGGCGAGGGCGGCGGCGGCGACGGGAACGATCTGGAGCCAGGCCCGCTCGACCAGCTTCCGGCGAAGGGCGACTTCGAGGACGACGGCGGCGGCGACGCCCGCGACCAGCCCGCCCAGGATCCCGTAGCCGATCTCCTCGACGACGAGGCGTACGGCATGCCCGGCCGAGAGCCTGCCCTCGTCCGCCCCTGCGACCGCGAGCGCGATGAACAGGATCGGCACGCAGATGCCGTCGTTGAGGCCGCTCTCGACGTTCAGGCCCTGCCGGATCCGCGAGGGGAGCCGCCGGTCGGTGACCACCGCCAGGCCGAGGGCGGCGTCGGTCGGCGCCAGGATCACGGCCAGCACGAGCGCCTCGGCCCAGGCCAGGCTGCCGACCACGGCGACGCCCACGGCCCAGCCGAGCAGGATCGTGAGCGGAAGCCCGATGCCGAGCAGCCGCGCCGGAACCGCGTACTCGCGGCCGACGGTGCGCAGGTCGATCCGCGAGGCGTCCCCGAACAGCACCAGCGTCAGCGTCAGCTCGGCGAGCAGCCTGATCTGGTGGGTTTTCAGCCCGATGTCGATCCATCCCAGCCCCTTGCTCCCCAGAACCAACCCGGCGGAGACGAAGAAGATCGCCGCGGTGACAAGCGACAGCTCGAGGCGGCGCGAGAAGGCGCCGAACGCGAGCACGGTGGCCGCGACCGCAGCAAGGCTCCATCCCACGCAGGGATTCTCTCCCACCGCCCGGCCGGGATCGGTGGGCCAGAGGCGCCGTCACCCGCTGAGGCGCCGGTCGCCGAGCGGCGCACCCAGTCCAGGGCAGCCCTCCCGAAGACCCTGGAGCCGGGTACGTCCGCTGGCGAGGTATGAGGGAGCCGTAGGGCGGATCTCGGTTCCCTCTTGTCCTTCGAGTGAGACGGCGCCGGACGGAGCTGGTTAGCGAGGAACCCGCCCCGCGCGCCCCGCCGGCGTCGGCGGATCAGCGCGTGCGCACGCCGAAGTCGGCGGTGACGACCGTCGCCGCGAGCCCCTGGAAGCCCGGCGCTCCCGTGTCCCGAACCGCCGCCACGCCGATCTCCCGCCAGTCGGGGGCGAGCAGGATCGCGCGGTGCGCGGGGCTCGCGAGCCAGTCGGCGACGACGTCGGCCGCGCCCGCCGACGGCGACAGCCACACAATCGTCTCTCCGACGCTCCAGCGCCTGTACCCGGCTGCGCCGTAGAAGCGGCGGACGCGCTTCCAGAACGCCGTTCCGTCCGGTGACTCGTGCCGGAACAGCCCGCTCCGGGCCATCTGGAGGGAGTGCAGCCGCGCGGCGGTCACGAGGCCGGGCGCGAGCGCGAGCCGCGAGAGACCGTGCGCGGCACGGACGGCGTCGATGCGTGCCACGATCCGGCCGTCGAGGGCAGGAAGCGCGGCCACGGTGACCGGCACGCGCGGGGTCGCCGGCGCCGTTGCGGCCGTGACCGGCGCTCCGGCCGGGGCGGCTGCGAGCGCGAGCAGGACGATCGACGCGCGAACGCGTTCCATGCGACTCGGTTTCGGAATCGGCGCCGCGATCCTTGAGCGCCGCGCAGGAGGGCGCGGCCGTAGGCTCTCCCGGTGAGCTTCGGGATCCTCGCTCTGATCGTCTGCGTCGGGTTGTTCGGCCCGCTGCTCTCGGCGGTGCGGCCTCAGATCCTGCCCGTCGTCGTCGGTGAGGTTGCCGCAGGCGTTCTGATCGGGCGCACCGGCTTCGGCTGGCTCGACACGAGCAACGAGACGGTCTCGTTCCTCGGCCAGGTGGGGTTCGCCATGCTGATGTTCGCCGCCGGCATGCACGTGCCGATCCGCGACCGCGCCCTCCTCGGGAGCATTCGCCGGGGCTCGATCGCGGCCGCCGCGGCGGCGGCGCTCGCGATCCCCGGCGGCATTCTGCTCAGCCGCTTCCTCGGCGGCAGCCATGCGGCCGTGTTCGCGCTGCTGCTCGCGACGGGCTCGGCGGCGGTCGTGCTGCCGATCCTCGACGAGGCCCGTCTGCTCGACCGGCCCGACGCACTGACGGTGCTCGCGCAGGTGACAGTCGCCGACGTCGTCAGCATCGCCGCGCTGCCGCTCGTCCTGCAGCCCAGCCGGGCCGTGCGCTCGGTCCTCGGCACCCTGGCGGTCGTCGGCTGCGCGCTCGCCGTCGTCGCCGCAGCCCACGTCGCGCGCAAGCGCGGCCTGGTGCGGCGGCTGCGGAAGCTGTCGAAGCAGAACGTCTGGGCGCTCGACCTGAGGGT
>Ga0306920_100007389_pt1 | contig 14474 bp, 15 predicted proteins | sample flu12Cox44000170_FD_204666 | JGI IMG/M metagenome (GOLD analysis project Ga0306920, IMG submission 204666) | Lab enrichment of tropical soil microbial communities from Luquillo Experimental Forest, Puerto Rico - flux4day.12C.oxic.44.000.170 (v2)... | ecosystem: Environmental > Terrestrial >...
CAAATCCGCGGCGCCGCCGGTCGCCATCAACTACGGGTTCCGCCGGCGATTGCGCGCCGGCCTGACGGTGGGCGGGGTCAAGGGCTGACGCTCGTCGCGGTGGTCTCGCCGCCCGCCGGCTCGAGTCAAGCCTCGAGCCGGCGGGGCGAGATCCCGTTCGCCCGTGTCTGTACGATGTCCGCCGCAAGTGGCGGGCATGCTCTTCCCTGCGCGACGGCGCCCTTCACAGCCGTCGACCCTGAAGCGGTCGTCGTCAGACACCCGGTCTGACGAAGGTGCGGAGGCGACTGTGAGTAGCACGCCGCAGGTTCTGGCAGCCGGGCGTGGCGCCGTCAAGCGGTCGTGGCGACCATCCTGGCACCGCCACCTGCACGGCTCCGAGCTCGCCTGGGCGATCGCGTTCATCGTGCCATACGCGGCGGTCCTGGTCGCCTTTGCCGTCTTTCCGATCGCCTACGGATTCTGGATGTCGAGCAGCCCCACCCTCTACGTCCAGCTGTTGGCAAGCGATGAATACTGGGGCGCAGTCGTCAGCACGGCGCTCTATGTCGGCATCGGCGTGAACGCGACCATGTTCCTGGCGCTCCTCCTGTCAGGTTTCTTCATGCGCCGCGGCTGGTGGGTCAAAGCGCTGCTGGTTGTTTCCATGCTGCCCTGGGCGCTCCCGGCGCAAACCGCCTTCATCTCCTTCCACTGGATGATGATCTACTGGGGGTTTCTGAACAGCCTGCTGGAGAAGCTGTTCGGCCTATCCGGCCCAGATTGGTTGAACCACTACTGGCTCGCGCTCGGCGCCAACATCGTCGCCTCCAGCTGGAAAACGATGCCGTTCTGGACCTTGATCCTGTTGGCGGGGCGCATGGCGATCCCGCAGGATCTCTACGACGCCGCCGATATCGATGGAGCGACCGGCTTCCGCCGCTTCGTCCATCTTGTGGTGCCGCTGCTGTCGAACCTCTACCTCGTCTGCACGTTGCTGTCGACGATCTGGACGATCGGCGATTTCAACACTCCGGACCTCGTGTCTGGCGGCGCACCCCTTGATTCGACTCAGGTGCTGGCGACGCTCGGCGTCGAGTACCTGGTCGAGCAAGGCAACCCCGGCCTCGGCGTCGCCGTGGTCATGACGGCCCTGCCCGTGCTCATTCCGCTCGGGATCCTTCTCATCCGCAGGCTGCACACGAGGGAGGTACAACTGTGAGTGCCGCGCTGGTCCGGGCCCGGTGGCCCTATCGCCTGCGCCGACTTGCCGACGGCACGGGCGCCGCGGTGCTTGCCGCCGTGCTGCTGCTCTGGTGGCTCCTGCCGGTCTACAACATGATGCTGATCGCCCTCGATCCCGAGGGCGACACGGAGTTCACCGGGGACATCTGGCCGACCGCTCCGACGCTCGAGGCGTTCCGCGGAGTCCTGTTCCAGCGCTATTGGTATCTTCAGGACTTCTGGCATCAGCTCGGCAATAGCTTTTTCATCGGCATCATGACGTTGGTGCTGACCGTGCTGATCAGCTCACTCGCCAGCTTCGCCCTGGGTCGGATGCGCCTGGGCCGAGGAGGCGTGATCTCCACCGCCGCGCTCCTCGTCTACATGGTCCCGGCATACTTCCTCGTCATCCCGTTCTATCTGCTGATGCACAGCTACGGGCTGATGGACAGCTTGTGGGCGGTGATCGCAGCGGATGTGACCTTCGCCGTCCCCTATGCCGTGCTCATTCTGCAGTGGTATGGCCGATTGATTCCCATGGAGCTCGACGAGGCAGCACGGATCGATGGCGCATCGCCCGGCCGGGTGTATGTGAAAATCTATCTCCCCCTGATGGCGCCGGCGCTGGCGGCGGTGGGCACCTACGCGCTGCTCACCGCCTGGAATGAATACCTGTACCAGTTCATCCTGCTGTCCTCGCCCAGGAACAAGACCGTAGCGATAACGCTCGCGACGTTCTTCCACAACGAGGACACGCCGTGGAACTACCCGGTGGCGGCTTCGCTCCTCTATGCGCTGCCGCCGATCGTCCTCTTCTTTGCCGTCCGCCGCTATATTGCGGCGGGGCTGACGCTGGGCAGCGTCAAGGGATGAGGACGAAGCACGCCACCGTAGCCGTCCGTCGCGGCGTTCAGGACTTCCTGGACGTCTTGGAGAAGAACGTGCCCACCAGCGGGCGCATTTCGCGGCTGCCGCATTGCGGGCACTTCGCGTCACCCTTCTCCTTCTCGCTCATCGATAATGTCAACGCCACTTCCTTCCGGCACTGATCGCAAAAGAACTCGTAGAGAGGCATGGTCCTCCTCCTCTCGACGTGACCGATGAATGGCGGATCAACCCAGGTTGACGACGACCGACTTCACCTCCGTGTATTCCGCGATCCCCTCGTGACCGCCTTCCCGCCCGAGGCCCGATTCCTTGAAGCCGCCGAACGGAATCTCGTGCGTGTAGCCCGTGGCGTCGTTGGCGCCCACGAGGCCGTACTCGAGCTGCTCGGACACCCGGACCAGCCGCGCCAGGTCGCGCGTGTAGAAGTACGCGGCGAGCCCGAATTTGGTGGCGTTGGCGCGCCGGATCACCTCTTCCTCCGTGTCGAACACGAGCAGCGGCGCCGCCGGCCCGAAGATCTCCTCCTGCGCGATCGCCATGTCGTCGGTGACGCCGGTCAGGACCGCGGGCGCGTAGAAGAAGCCTTTGGCGTAGGCGCCGTCGGTTAGGTAGCGCCCGCCCGCCACGAGCTTGGCGCCCTGCTTCACCGCATCCACGACCAGCGAGTGCACCTTCGCGCGCGTCTCCTCGTTGATCAGCGGCCCGATCTGGGCGCCCGCCTCGAAGCCCGGCGCGACCTTCAGCTTGCCGACCGCGTCCACGAAGGCCGGGATGAACTCCGCGGCGATCCCGCGCTGGACGTAGATGCGATTGGCGCAGATGCAGGACTGCCCGCCGACCCTCAGGAACTTCATCGCCACCGCGCCCTCGAGCGCCGCCTTGAAGTCGGCGTCGTCGAACACGATGAAGGGCGCGTTGCCGCCGAGCTCGAAGGAGAGCCGCGTCACCTGCTTCGCCGCGGTCTCCATGATCCCCTTGCCCACGTCGGTCGAGCCGGTGAAGCCGATCTTCCGGATCAGCGGATGCGTGAGCAGCTCGGCGCCGACCAGCCGCGAGCGATTGGTCGTGAGCACGTTGAACACGCCGCGCGGCAGCCCGGCGACCTCGGTGATGCGCGCGATCGCCAGCGCGGTGAGCGGCGTTGCGGACGCCGGCTTGAGGACGACGGTGCAGCCGGCGGCGAGCGCCGGCGCGATTTTGCGCGTGACCATCGTGGCCGGGAAGTTCCACGGCGTCACTGCGGCGACGGGCCCGATCGGCTGGCGCAGCACCCAGTAGCGCTTGCTCGGCTGGGGCGACGGGATCCACTCGCCGGTCATCCGCCGCGCCTCCTCCGCGAACCAGCCGAAGTAGCCCAGCGCGAACTGGACTTCCTTCTTCGCTTCCTCGAGCGGCTTGCCGTTCTCGAGCGTCACGAGGCGCGCGAGCTCGTCGCGCCGCTCCTGCATGAGCTCCTGGATCCGTAGCAGGATGCTCCCGCGGTCCTTGGGCGCGAGCACCGACCAGTCGCGGAACGCCGCGTGCGCGGCGGTGACCGCGCGCTGGATCTCCGGCGCCGCGCCGTTGGCGACGCGGGCGACGACGGAGGAGTCGGCCGGGTTTTTCACTTCGAATGTGGCGCCACCCTCGGCGAGGATCCACTCGCCGTCGACGTACATGCGCTCGAGGTCTGCCATGCGAGATCCTCCAAGCGGACGGATTGGCGACTTCGCCGCGAGAGCCTACGCCCGCGGATCACGACGCGCTAGACGCACCGCGGCAACGCGCGCCACCATCGACCGAGCTATTCGAGAGGGGCGCGAGCGAGGATCAGGCGCCGGGCGCCTTGAGGATCAGAGACAGGCGCTCGCCGCCCCGGCGGACCGTCAGCCTGAGCGGCGCATCCAGGCCCGCGTCGGCGAGCGCCTCGCGCAGGGCATCGCGGGTCACGACCGCCAGATCGTTGACCTGGAGGATCACGTCGCCGGCCTCGAGGCCTCCGCGATCCGCGGAGCTCTTGGGCACGACCGCCGAGACGGACAGGGCGGTCGACGAGCCGGGCTCGGGATCACGGACGATGAAACCGAACTCGGCCCCGATCCGCTCCCCGAAGACCGAGCGCGGCATCGCGGCCAGGCGCACGTCGAGGCGGCGACGGCCTTCGGCACGCAGCACCGTGAGGTGCACGTCGCGGCCCGGGGCCGACGCAGCGACCAGGCGCTGGAGCACCTTCGTCTCGGTCACCGGGCGCTCCTCGAAGGCGACGACCAGATCGCCCGTCCTGAGCCCGGCCGTCTGGGCCGGGGTACCTTCCATCACCTCGACGATGAACACGCCGAACCCCTCGCGCATGCCGTGCCGCGACGAGATCTCGTCCATCTCCTGCTCGGAGAGATCCCGGATCCGCACGCCCAGCCACGCCCACTGGGCCGCGTCGACCGCCGGCGCGGCCGCCGCGAGCACCAGCAGACACAGAGCGGCGCCGGTCGATCTCGCGTTCATTCGCGCCCCCGGCGAAGCTCGTTCACGAGCTCGTCGAGCGCCGCGCCGAGGCGCTCGAGACGGCGCGTGACGTCGAGGGTCTCGAGGAGCTCCTGGCGCACCGCGGGGTCGGGCACGACGGCCGCGGCGATCCGGTCAGCGATCACGCCCGGCGCCTGCCCCTCGGCCAGGGCCGTGTCGAGGAGGTCGGGCGGACGATCAAGCGCCTGCAGCAGGCGGCCGCACGCGGCCCGGATACGCGCCAGCGCCGCCGAGACGTCCGTGGTCGGCGCGATTTCCTCGAGCTTCTGCGCCGAGACGATCCGGTAGAGGGTGTCGCTCGGGCGCTCCCCCTCGATCCGGACGCGCCACTCCCCCTTGACGAGGATGTTGTAGCGTCCGGTCGCCAGCCGCTCCCAGCTCACGATCTCGCCCGCCCCGGCCACCGCATGCACCGCGGGCTTTCCGGCGTAGGTCGGCTCGAAGCCGGGCATGAGCTTGACGATCGCGAGCCGCCGGTCGCGCGCCAGCACGTCCATCACCATCGCGCGATAGCGTGCCTCGAACACGTGCAGCGGCATCAAGGTGTTCGGGAAGAAGATGACGTCGGGCAGCGGGAAGATCGGCAGGGCCAACGGCGGCACGGCGTCCAGCCTCTTCGCGATCAGCCGATCTTCGGCAGCGGCCGGAGCGCGGCCAGCTCGTCGAGACGCCGCCGCACCGCCACCGCGAGCTCGCGGAACGTTCGCGCCTGCACCGAGTCGGGGACGCGCAACGTGATCGGGGTGCCCTCGTCGCCGGCCTGCCGCGTGGCGGGGTCGAGCGGAACCTGCGCCAGCAGCGGCACGCCGTACTCGTCGGCCAGCCTCTTGCCGCCGCCTTCGCCGAAGATCGAGTAGCGCTTGCCGGTGTCTGGCGCCACGAAGTAGCTCATGTTCTCGACGATGCCGAGGATCGGCACGTTGAGCTTCTGGAACATCGCGATCGCCTTGCGCACGTCGAGCAGCGCGACTTCCTGGGGCGTCGTCACCATCACGACGCCGGAGAGCGGGATCACCTGCGAGAGCGAGAGCTGGGCGTCGCCCGTCCCCGGCGGCATGTCGAAAACGAGATAATCGAGCGCGCCCCAGTTGACGTCCTTCAGCATCTGCTGGATGAACGAGTGGATCATGGGCCCGCGCCAGACGAGCGGCTCCTTGTCGTTCACGAGCAGACCGATCGACATCATCTTCATGCCGTGCGCTTCGACCGGGATGATGCGGTTCTCGAACATTCCGGGCCGCCCGCGCGTGCCCAGCATGAGGGGGATGTCCGGGCCGTAGACGTCGGAGTCGATGATGCCGACGGCGCTGCCCGCCTGGCGCAGCGCCACCGCGAGGTTTACGGTGACCGTCGACTTGCCGACGCCTCCCTTGCCCGACGAGACGGCGATCGTCTGCTTGACCTCGGGGATGAAGTCCTCGGCTCTGGGCTGGCCGTGCGCGTGGCCGTGAGCGTGCGGCGCCTGGGCCGGGCGCGCGGGCTGGCCGGAGCCCATCTTCACCTGGACCTTCGACACGCCGGGCACCAGTCCGACCACGCGCGAGGCCATGCTGTGCATGGTGGCCTTCGACGAGGCCGACTGGGTCGTGAACGCCAAGGTGAAGGTGACCTGCGTATCGGCGATCGTCAGGTCGCGGATGAGCCCGAGCGAGACGATATCCTGTTGACCCTCCGGGTCTTTCACCGCTCGCAGCGCGTCCAGGACGGCGTCCTGAGTGACCATATGCGCGACTATACAGGACGAACGAATGCTTTCAACGTGATCGCGCGTGTTCCCGCTATCTATGCGCGAAACCTTGCATTCTGGTCACTGACCTGCTACAAAAAGCGGGTGATCTCTCCCGACGAATTCCGCCACACTCTGAGCCATTTCGCCTCGGGGGTGACGGTCATTACGGTGTGTGACAAGGACGGCCGGCCGACCGGGCTCACCGCGAGCGCCTTCACCTCGGTGTCGCTCGATCCGCCGCTGATCCTGGTCTGCGTCGACCACAAGTCGCAGAGCTATCCGGCGCTGGTGGCGGGCAAACAGTTCGCGGTCAACGTCCTCTGCCACGAGCAGGAGGGCGTGTCGCGACGGTTCGCGACGACGAAGATCGAGAACAAGTTCGAGGGCGTGCCGTTCACCCTGAGCCCGATGGGCCTGCCGCTCCTCGACAACGCGCTGGCTCACCTCGAGTGCGCGACCGTCAACGTGCACCTCGAGGGCGACCACTCGATCTTCGTCGGACGCGTCGAGAGCGCACGCACCGGCGGCGGGCTTCCGCTCGTCTACTACCGCGGCCGCTACGATCGCCTGTCCGGGACCACTCCGTGACGTTTGTCCCGCTGTCGCGCCCGCCGGTCGACGACGAGATCAAGCGGGCGGTCCTGGCCGCCATCGATTCACGCCAGTACATCCTGGGCCCGCAGTGCCGGCAGCTCGAGGTCGAGCTGGCGAGCGCGACCGGTGTGAAGCACGCCGTGCTGACCAGCTCGGCGACCGCGGCGCTCTGGCTCGCGCTGCGGGCACTCGGCGTGAAGGCCGGCGACGAGGTGCTGGTGCCGTCGCACACCGCGTTTCCCACCGTCGAGGCCGTCTGCGTCGCCGAGGCGGCGCCGGTCTTCGTCGACGCCGACGAGTTCTACACTCTCGACGCGCGCGATGCCGAGGCGAAGGCGAGCCCGCGCACGGTCGGAATGGTGCCGGTGCACCTCTACGGGCAGCCGGTGGACCTCGCCGCCGTCGAGCGACTGGCGTCGCGCCTCGGCATCTGGGTCCTCGAGGACTGCGCACAGGCCCAGGGCGCCGAGTGGGCCGGGCGACGGGTCGGTAGCTTCGGCCGCGCCGCGGTTTTTTCCTTCTACCCGTCGAAGAACCTGCCGGGTATGGGCGACGGCGGCGCCGTCCTCACCGGCGACGACGAGATCGCGGATCGCTGCCGCCGGCTCCGGGACCACGGCCGGCTCGACAAGAACGTGCACGCCGAGCTCGGCTTCAATCTGCGCTTCAGCGAGCTGCAGGCGGCGGCGTTGCGTGTGCTGCTGCCACGCCTGGACGCGATGAACGAGCGCCGGCGCGCGCTCGCGCTGCGCTACGCCGATGGCCTCGGTGACCTCCCGCTCACCTTGCCCGAGGAGCGCGAGCACGGCCGCCACGTGTACCACCTCTACGTGGTCCGCACGCCTCGCCGCGCCGAGCTCGCGAGATATCTAAAGGAGCGCGGGATCCAGACCGGTATCCACTACCCGGTCCCGACGCATCGCCAGCCGCCGGTCGAGCACCTGGCGCCGCAGCCGCTGCCGCGCACGGAGCGGCTCGTCGAGGAAATCCTCACGTTGCCGATGTCGGCGGACCACGCGGACGAGGAGATCGACCGCGTGATCGCCACGGTGCGCGCCTTCTTCGGCGCGTGACGGCTTTGCGAGCCGCAGGACGTCGTGGGGCTGGGGCCCCACCGTCCGAGGCGAGCCTATGACGGCGTTGCGAGCCACAGGACGTTGCGGGGCTGGGGCCCCGCCGTCCGAGGCGAGCCTATGAACAATCCCGCGCCGGCGCTCCGCATACTGCAGCTTTACCCCAAGGCCGACTATTTCACCGGGGCCGCGATCCAGCTGCGCGATCTCGCGATCGGGCTGGCTGCCCGCGGGCACGCCGTCACCGTCGCGACGCCGCCCAGCGAAATCTGGGCCGAGCGAATGCGCGAGGCCGGCGTCGGCTATGTCCCGATCCCGATGAAGCGCGCCTGGGACGTGCGGGGCGCCTGGCGCATCGCCAGGGCGGTTCGGGGCGGCGACATCCAGGTGGCCCACGCGCACAAGGGGCGCGCGCGCACCCTGGCACTGGTAGCCGGGCTCATGGGTGCGCGGTGCAAGCTCGTCCTCAACCGCGGCGTCAGCTTCCACGTGCCGCGAGCGCGGCGCCTCGGGTACACGAGCCGGCGCGTGCACGCGATCGTCGCCGTCTGCGAGTCGATCAAGCGCGACCTGGTCGCGACCGGCGTGCCGGCGCAGAAGATCGAGGTGATCTACTCCGGGACCGACATCGCGCGCTTCCATCCCGGCCTCGACGGCCGGCCGATCCGGCGAGAGCTCGGCCTCACGCCCGAGCACTTCCTGATCACGCAGATCGGCGTCCGCTCGTGGCGCGGCTGGCAGGACGTGCTCGATGCCATGGCAAGGATCGCGCCGGAGGCGCCTCGCGCGCGCCTGCTCTTCGTCGGCGCGCCGCCGCCGCGCGTGGCGGAGCTCGGCGAGCGCGCGCGTGAGCGCGGGCTCGAGGGCCGCGTGCTGGTGCTGGGCCACCGCGAGGACGTCCCGCAGATCCTGACCGCCTCCGACGTGGTCGTCGACGCCTCGTACGCCGGCGCCGGGCTCACCGGCTCGATCCGCGAGGCGCTCGCCTGCGAGCGTCCGGTGGTCGCCACCGATCTGGCCGGCATGCCCGAGCTGGTGATCGAGGGTGAGACCGGCCTGCTCGTGCCCCCGCGCGATCCGGCGGCGCTGGCGCAGGCGCTACGCCGCGTGATCGAGAACCCGACGTGGGCCCAGGCGATGGCGCGCGCCGGCTGCAAGCGGGTGGATGCGCACTTCTCCCTGCGCGCCAAGCTCGACGCCACCGAGGCACTCTACCGGCGCCTCGTCGAGGCGCAGGCGGCGTGAGCATCCGGGCCGATCTCTACCGGCGCCTCGTCGGCTACCTGCGCCCCCACGCGCCGGCGCTGGTCGTCGGCGCGCTGCTGGCGGCCGTGGTCGCCGCGATGGAGGGCGCGATCGCCTGGCTCGTGAAGCCGGCCATGGACGACGTCTTCATCCGCCGGGACGCGACGATGCTGAAGCTGATCCCGCTGCTGTTCCTCGCGGCGTATCTCGCCAAGGGCCTGGCCCGCTATGGCCAGTCCTACCTGATGGCCTCGGTCGGCGAGCGCGTGATCGCGCGACTGCGCCGCGACCTGTACGCCCACCTGCAGCAGATGTCGCTGTCGTTCTTCACGAGCCGGCACACCGCGGAGCTGATGTCGCGGGTCGTGACCGACGTGAACCGGCTGGCGCGCCTGTCCTCCACGGTGCTGGTGATGACGATCCGCCAGACGGTGATGGTCGTCGCGCTGGCGACGGTCATGTTCGTGCGGGACTGGCGGCTGGCGGTGATCGCGCTGGTCGTCTTCCCCTTCGTCGGCGTGGCGGTGCGGTCGATCGGCCGCCGGCTCTACCGCATCAACCGGCGGTCGCAGCTGAAGCTCGCCGAGCTGAACGTGCTGCTCCACGAGGTGTTCTCGGGGACGAAGATCGTCAAGGCCTTCGGTCGCGAGGCGCACGAGGTCGAGCGCTTCGACCGCGTCAACCGCGCGCTCCTCACGCTCGCGCTCAAGGATCACCGCACCGACGAGCTGACCGACCCGCTGATGGAGGTGCTGGCCGCCCTCGGCATCATGGGCGCTCTCTGGTACGGCGGAGAACGGGTCATCGCCGGCACGATGACGCCCGGCGATTTCTTCTCGTTCATCGCCGCGGTGGCGCTCCTCTACGGCCCGGTGCGCCAGCTCTCACGGATCGCCAACACCGTGCAGCAGTCCACCTCGTCGGTCGAGCGCGTCTTCGAGATCCTCGATCGGCCGCCGGCGATCATCGACCGCCCGGACGCTGTGGTGCTCGACGCCTTCCGCGAGCGCCTCGTGTTCGAGCAGGTGAGCTTCCGGCACGCGGACTCGGAGGAGCTCACGCTCCGCGACGTCTCGCTGACGGTCGGGCGCGGCGAGGTGGTCGCGTTCGTGGGCATGAGCGGCGCCGGCAAGTCGACCCTGATGGATCTTCTGCCGCGCTTCCACGACGTGAGCGCCGGGCGGATCACGATCGACGGCCACGACCTGCGCGACGTCAGCCAGGCCTCGCTCCGCGCCCTGATCGGCATCGTCACCCAGGAGACGTTCCTCTTCAGCGACTCGATCCTGTACAACATCGCCTACGGCCGGCCCGGTGCGCCGTTCGAGGACGTCGTGCGCGCCGCCCGCCAGGCGCACGCCGAGGAGTTCATCTCCGGCTGCCCCGACGGCTATAAGACGCTCGTCGGCGAGCGCGGCGTGAGGCTTTCCGGCGGCCAGCGCCAGCGCATCGCGATCGCCCGCGCCTTTCTGAAAAATCCGCCGATGCTGATCCTCGACGAGGCCACCTCCGACCTCGACGCCGAGAGCGAGTTCATGATCCAGCAGGCTCTGGCCGAGCTGATGCAGGGACGCACGGTGCTGGTCATCGCGCACCGGCTCGCGACCGTGCGCAACGCCGACCGCATCGTGGTGGTGCACGAGGGCCGCATCGCGGAGGTCGGGCGCCACGACGAGCTCCTGGCGCGCGACGGCCTCTACCGCCGGCTCTACGCGCTGCAGATGGAGGGCGTGGCGGGGTAAACTCCCCCGTGGTCACCAGTCGCCAAGGCTCGGGGCCACGGAAGGGGGCTCGCATGGGCACGACCGTCGGGACCGGCAAGTACACCTACGAAGTCGACGACGACTGGCAGAAGCTTCCGGCCGGCTGGAACATTCCCGCCGCGGCGGTCACGGTCGACTCGCGCGACCGCGTCTACTGCTTCAACCGATCGACCGAGCATCCGATCATCGTGTTCGACCGCGACGGCAACGTGCTCTCGACCTGGGGCGCCGGGCTCTTCGCGTTTCCGCACACGATCCGCAGTGACGCACAGGACAACCTCTGGATCGTCGACCGCGATCACGCCCAGATGTTCTACTTCAGCACGACGGGCACGCTCCTGCGCACGATCGGCACCCGGGGCTACCGCTCGGACACCGGCGTCGACCCGAAGGACTTCAGCTCGGTCGCCTACCGGAACGTCACCCACGGCGGCGGCCCTTTCAACCTGCCCACGGACATCGCGCTGACGCCCTCGGGCGAGATGTTCATGACCGACGGCTACGGCAACGCCCGCGTGCACAAGTTCGCCGCCGACGGGACGTATCTCTTCTCGTGGGGCGAGCCGGGCATGGGCCCGGGGCAATTCAACCTGCCCCACGGCGCCTGGATCGACCGGCGCGGCCGGGTGCTCGTCTGCGACCGCGAGAACGATCGGGTGCAGGTCTTCGACCAGGACGGCAAGCTCCTCGAGATCTGGCCGACCAAGCTGATCGGCCCCGCGACGTTCTACGTGGACGCCGACGATGTCGTCTACATCCCGGAGCACAACGGCGGGCTGGTCAGCGTGCTCACGCTCGACGGCACGCGCCTGGCCCAGTGGGGCGATCCGAGCTTCCGCTCGTGCCACGGCATCTGGGGCGACTCGCGCGGCGATCTCTACGTCGTGCGTCCGGGCGCCTGGGGCCGCCCTCGGCGCATCGTGAAGTACACGCGCGTCAAGTAGCGTCACGGAGACAGACGATGGGCATCAAGGGCATCGATCACTGGGTGATCGTCGCGGGCGACTTGCAGCGCACGCTCAGCTTCTACGAGGCGCTCGGCTTCAAGATCGCCTGGGAGAAGCGGCCGAACCGGCCGGACATGGCGACGATCCGGATCGGCGACTCACAGAAGATCAACGTCCACGGACCCGAGGCCCCTGCGCGCCCCGGGTATCTGGGCGCGCGGCGGCCGACCACCGGCGGCGCCGACTTCTGTCTCGAGTGGGACGGAACCGTCGACGAGATCCTGGCGCTCCTTCAGAAGAACGGGATCAAGCCCGAGGCCGGCCCGGGCCCCCGCTCGTGCGCGCGCGGAACGTCGACCAGCGTCTACTTCCGCGATCCGGACGACAACCTGGTCGAGTTCACGGTCTACTGATCGGGCGCCTCGTTCAGCGGGCGATGAAGTCCCGGATCACCTTCAGGGCCCGCTCCGGCGCGTCCGGGAGCACCGCGTGGCCGCAGCCGGGAAAGCGCTCGAAGCGGACCAGGTGGGGCGGTAGCATCTCGGCCGACGAAGCGCCTAGCGGCGCAGTGCGCTCATGCGCCGGCCAGGCGGCCGACGATCGGCGCGACCGCCTGCACGGCGCGGTCGAGCACGACGTAGTAGGAGATGCCGTACTGCGCGCGCCGCGCGCGCATCTCGTCGACGACGCGATCGATCGACCCGATGAAGACGGACGACATCTCGAGCACCTGCTCGGCGGAGATACCCGCCCACCCTCTCTCGCGCGCGAAACGCTCGGCCGCCGCCCGCCGCTCCTCGGCGAGGACGACCGTCGCCACCATGCTCAGCTCGATCCTGTCGAGTCGCGCACCGGCGATCTGACGAACCTGCTCCACCCTCGCGCTGACGGCCGGGGCCAGGCGGCCGCTCGGATCGTCCGACATCACGCCGTGCGCGGTCGAGACGGTCTGAAATCCGATGATGTCGGCTTCGCGCGCCGCGATGGCGAGCATGCGCTTGCCCGCCGCCCCGATCAGAATCGGCGGATGCGGGCGCTGCGCCGGCTTCGGGTAGCTGTCGAGGTTCGTGATCGCGTAGTGCTTGCCGCAGAACGTGAGCGGCCCCTCGGCGAACAGTCCCTTCAGAACGCGGATCGACTCCTCGAAACGATCGACCCGCACACCCGGCTGATCGAACGGGAGACCAGCGCCGTCGTATTCGGCTTTCGAGAAGCCTGCCCCGAGCCCCAGCTCGACCCGTCCGTTCGACAGCACGTCCAGGGTCGCGATCTCCTTCGCGAGGATCACCGGATGCCGGTAGTCGTTCGACAGCACCAGGCTTCCGATCCGAAGACGCGTCGTCGCCGCCGCCACCGTCGCGAGCGCGGTCAGCGGGGCGAGCTGGTGGCCGAACGGCGCCTCGATGAAGTGATCCCGGATCAGGAACGTGGCGTATCCCGAATCCTCGGCGCGGCGGGCGGTGTCGAGCAGGGCCTCGGGCGACCGTGCGTTCTCGCCGAACACTCCGAACCGAAAGGGGCGCGCGCGTGTCATGACCGGCCGCGACGGGGCCGCCGGCTCGAAGCCTAGCGCTCGCGGAACCGGTTGACGATCGGCGGGCGCCAGTCGCGGCCGAAGGCCCGCGGCGTGATCTTGACGCCGATCGGAGCCTGGCGGCGCTTGTACTCGTTGGCGTCCACCATGGAGACGACGCGCCGGACCGTGTCGGCCGGGAAGCCGCGGGCGATGAGATCGTTCACGCCCTGGTCCTCCTCGACGTAGCCCTCGAGGATGCGGTCGAGCTCCTCGTACGGCGGCAGCGTGTCCTGGTCGGTCTGGTTGGGGCGCAGCTCCGCCGAGGGCGCGCGGGTGAACACGGTCTCGGGGATGACCGGCCGCCCGGCGCGTGTGTTGACGTGGCGCGCGACGTCGTAGACCAGCATCTTCGGGACGTCCTTGATGACGGCGAAACCCCCCGCCATGTCGCCGTAGAGGGTCGTGTAGCCCACGCTGTACTCACTCTTGTTGCCGGTCGTCAGCACGAGCCAGCCGAACTTGTTGGAGAGCGCCATCAGGAGGTTACCGCGGATGCGGGCCTGCAGGTTCTCCTCGGTGACATCTTCCTTCATGCCCTTGAACGCCTTGGCCAGGGTGCGCTTGTAGGCGTTGAGCAGGGGCGTGATCGGGATCGTCAGGAACTCGATGCCGAGGTGCTTGGCCAGCCGCTGGGCATCGCGCCGGGTCCCCGCCGACGAGTACGCTGAGGGCATCCCGATGCCCGCCACGTTCTCCCGGCCGAGCGCCTCGACGGCGACGGCGGCGACCAGCGACGAGTCGATGCCGCCCGAGAGACCGATGACCACGCGCTTGAACCCGTTCTTCCGGACGTAGTCGCGCGTCCCCAGCACCAGGGCCTCGAACACCTCCTCGACCGGCGCCAGCGCCGGCACCACGCGCGGCGGGAGCGCCGGCGCCTCGGGCGCCGGGAGCGCCGGCAGCGAGACCCGGGTCGCGGTGTCGCGGACCACGAGCTTCTCCTTACGCCGGCGC
>Ga0306920_100007392_pt1 | contig 14471 bp, 18 predicted proteins | sample flu12Cox44000170_FD_204666 | JGI IMG/M metagenome (GOLD analysis project Ga0306920, IMG submission 204666) | Lab enrichment of tropical soil microbial communities from Luquillo Experimental Forest, Puerto Rico - flux4day.12C.oxic.44.000.170 (v2)... | ecosystem: Environmental > Terrestrial >...
TGGTCGGGGCCTGCACCGGCAGATTGGCAGGTTTCTCACCTTTTAATATGCGATCAACGTAGTCTGCCGCGCGTCGGAATTGGTCCTCAAAATTTGGCCCATAGGAGATCAATCCGCCAGCAACAACAAAAGGTCGTTGAATGTATACCGCTGGCAGCTTGTAGCGTGCGGCTGTTGCAACAATCAAATTGAAATTGGCTGCTCCTGTCGCACTTGCCACCTGGATCATTCCTCCATTCGACCTCTGCGCGAAGGCCGCGATGGCGCGTTCGATCTGGTCTGGCTCGCGCAAGTCGATTGAACTTACCTCGATGCCGGCCAATGGCGCCATGGCTTGAATGACAGCGAACTGGCCGATCCCGATACCAGTGTCGGCATTGCGGAGAATTGCCGCGTGCGTCACGTTTGGCGCAATCTCCTTGAGCAGTTCCAACCACTTTCCGCACAAGTTGTATTCAAACATCATAAAGCCGGTGGCGTTAGCGCCCGGCTGCGACAGACTCTCAACGAGGCCAGACCCCACGGGGTCGGGAGCGATGACAAAAACAATGGGAATGCCGCGGGTGAGTTTCAGCATCGCCTCTGCAGCGGTGCCGCCCCCGGCCACCAGCACGTCCGGGGCAAGCGCAATGAGTTCCGCTGCATACTTTCGTAGTGCAACCTCATCGCCTTCGGCGTAGCGCACCTCGATGTGTACATTACGTCCCGGCGTCCAGCCCAACTGCTGGAGCCCTTCCAGAAATGCCGCATAGCGCGTCTTAGAGCCCGGCGTCTCTTGCGATATCGCTTCTAAAATACAGACGAGCCGCATCCGCTCGCCCTGCTGCGCGGGCGCCACTATCGGCCATGCTGCCGCTGCGCCGCCGAGTAGCGTGATGAACTGGCGCCGTTTCATTCAATGACCTCGTCGGCGGGTGCAAGTAACTTAACCGTTATTTCCATAGCCGGTGTTTGCGCTGTATGGAGGTTGATCATTTTTGTCAGCGTCAATCCCCGGGTTCACCCTTTGTGACATAAGCCCATAGCGCTTCGATCTCCTCGGGATCAAGCACATCGTCCCACGGCGGCATATTGCGTTTCCCGTAAGTTACGGAATCAACAAAACGTGCGTGGGCATCGCGTGGAAACTCTCGCAGGTCGATCGCCCACTGAGGATTGCGCATACGAGTGCCGTGACAGGTCGCGCAATGGCGGGCGAATAACACGGCGCCTCTTTTGATTTGTTCTCCTGAAAATTGCGGCTCGGCTTGCGCAGGACTCGTGCAGGCCAACGCGAGGCCGAGGCCCGCGACTGGCAAAAGGTTCATGTTCACACGCGATCGTTCACCTTAATCAGATATCAGCGCGAACGTCGTCACGGAACCGCCCGTCGGAATGAGGTCGTAGCCTTTCATCCTCCGGTTGACGGCGCCGCCGACGCCCGAAAGGACGGTGACGAATTGACGTCCCTGGTGGGTGTATGTGATCGGAGGCGAATTGATGGCCGACCCGGTTTTGAACTTCCACAGCGTTTGACCGGTGTCCTGATCGAGCGCGATGAACTCGCCGTTGAGCAAACCGGTGAACAAAAGGCCGCCGTCGGTCGCCAGCATCCCGGCGGAACTGGCCGTCTCCATTAGAGGGACCTTCCATTTTGCCTTGCCAGTCACCGGATCGAACGCCGTGTGATAACCCCAGGGCTCGCCGGCCGGCGCGCGGAAGCTCGTTTCCACGCCGGTCGAGCCTTGGCCGAGCACGAACTCGAACTTCACATACTTCAAAATTCGCGCGATTTCCCACGAATTCAAATAGACCAACCCCGTTTTTGGATTGAACGCCATCAGCGTGGCATTGGTGCCGCGCGAAGGCCAGATTTCGACCGTCTCTCCCTTGGCGGCGCGCTCATAGATGTCGGTCAAAACCGGACGGCCGGTCTTCAGATCGATGTGAGATGCCCAGTTGACCTTCACGAACGGATGGGCCGCAATCAATTTGCCGTTGGTGCGGTCGATCACGTACATGAACCCATTCTTGTTGGCGCTCATGAGCACCTTTCGTACCTGGCCGTCGATGGTGAGATCGGCGATCACTGGCTCGGCGCTGCCATCCAGATCGTAACTTTCGTTTGGCATGTATTGATAATGCCAGACCAACTCGCCGCTCTTCGGCCGGATCGCCAGAACGCTGGCCGTGTACAGGCTGTCGAGCCCGCCGCGATAGGCCGGGTTGTACGGCTCCGCGTTGCCCGTACCCCAGTAGACCAGGTCAAGCTCCGGGTCATATGAGCCATTCTGCCAGGTTGCCCCACCGCCGTATTTCCATGCGTCGGGCATATCTTTGGGCCAGGTCTCGGAGCCGGGCTCGCCCGGAGCCGGTATTGTATACAGACGCCACAGCTTTTTTCCGGTTTCCGGGTCCCAGCCGTCGAGGAAGCCGCGCGTGGTGCGATCACCGCCGGCCATACCGGTGATTATCACGCCATTAGCGACCAGAGGAGCGATGATGCCGGTGTAGCCTTCCTTGTAGTCGGCAAATTTCTGCTTCCAAATTTCCCTACCGGTCTTCATGTCAAGTGCGACAACATGACAATCGATGGTCTCGCGAAAAAGCTTGCCGTCATAGATGGTCGCTCCTCCGCGCATAATGACGCCGGGTTGGCCAACCCGCGCCGCCGCCCGCTCATATTCGACCGGGGTCCGCCAGATTGGCTGCCCCGTTGCAACGTCGAGAGCGAACGTCCAGTGTCCGTTCACGACGTACATCACGCCGTTATAGATGGTGGGCTGCGCCATTTCGCCGGCGTCGTTGCTCAGGCTCGTGCTCCAGATCGGCACCAGTCGCTTGATGTTCGATTTGTTGATCTGGTTCAGCGAGCTGTATTGGTTCAGATGATAACCCATCCCGAACGTGGTGGCGTTCTCGCTGTTTTTGGGGCTGTCGATCAGCTCCTGCGCGGTCTGGGCGAGTGCGTGGCCGCACCAGCAACAGAGCAAGGCCGCCAGAATTGTCCGCATGACTTTCTCCCTCTCAAGCTGGCGGCCGGGGCCTCGAATGCGCTCGCATCGCAGCGACTGCCATGGTCCTAGTTGCCCGGGTGACCAGCCTGCGAAGGATGCTCGTTCCGGGTTTGCTTGCCAAGCCGGAAATGCGAGCCCGTGTCCAACTACGTGTCCGAAGCGCCGCTCAGCACACTGTGTGATGAACTGGCGGCGCCTCATTCGATAATCTCGTCGGCGCGGGCGAGCACCGAGGCCGGCACGTCGATACCGAGCGCCTTTGCAGTTTTGAGGTTGATGACCAACTCGTATTTGGTCGGCGCCTGCACCGGAAGGTCTGCGGGTTTCGCGCCCTTGAGGATGCGATCGACATAACCGGCCGCGCGGCGAAACGGTTCGACCAACTCGGGGCCGTAGGATATCAGGCCACCAGCGTCTACGACGTAGCGGAAGGGGTAGACGGCGGGCAGATGGTGCCGGGCCACAAACGCGGCAATCATCTCGGGATGGTTCGCCACAAAAGGGCTTGCTGTCACAATCAACCCGCCGTTCGGATCGCGTGCGAATGAAGCGATGGCTTGCTCGACCTCGGCGGCGTCGCGCGGGTCGATCGTACTCAATTCCATGTCGATTGGTGCCACGGTCTGGATAGCGGCAAATTGGCCGATCCCGGCAGCTATGGTCGCATCCCGCAGTACCGCGGCTCGCGTCACGCCGGGCGCAATCTCCTTGAGAAGCTGCAGCCATTTGGCACTGATCGCGTATTCGAAAAGAGAAAAGCCGGTGGCATTGCCGCCCGGCCGCGCCAAGCTCGCAACCAAGCCGGAGCCCACTGGATCGACGACGCCAACGAACACGATCGGCACCGTGGGGGACGCCTGTTTTAGTGCCACCACTACGGGGGTAGTGGCGGCCAAGACCGCGTCCGGAGTGAGCGTGACCAATTCAGCCGCGTACCTGCGGTACTGATTAGGATCGCCGGTGGTCCATCGTATATCAATCCGCGCGTTCCTACCGTCCACCCAACCCAATTCGTCTAGCCCCCGCCGGAACGCCGCAACAAATCGCTGTCCTGCCGAGTCGCTCTCGGAGACGTTCATGAGCACGCCAATGCGCCGCATCCGCTCGGGCTGCTGCGCGCGCGCTGCGATCGGCCACGTTGCCGCGCTGCCGAGCACGCCGAGAAAATTGCGACGCCTCATGGGCCGCCCTCAGAGCAGAGGCCGCAAATTAGCACACCGTTCGCGCTTGCGGCGGTAGCCACCATGCCATGAATTCACATAGGTGATGTTCAACTCGCTTGTGACAATAGCCGCTCAACGCTCGGCCAGCTCTGCCGCCCGAAGGTCAGGAGTTCGGCTGTAAGATCAGGTGGACACCAGTCGAGCAATGCTGGCTTGAACGTCGGGCGTGCCTTGATGCGCTCAAACCAAGCGGTGACCTGTGGTCGCGTCTGTTCCCACATCTGTCCCCAGCCGAGCATGTCGAGCCGGTTGACATAAGGCGTCATCGCAATGTCAGCGAGCGAGAATGTGTCGCCCGCCAGCCACAATTGGTGCGCCAGACTCTTCTCCATCTTGTCGAGATAGCTGTCGTAGAGCCGGTATTGCTCGCCCAGCCCCGGCGTATCAAAACCTAGCGTGACTAGGTCCTTCCGGCGCTCGCGCCACTGCGGCGTCACCGATTGTGATGGCGTACTGGCCAGGAATTTCTCGTATTCCTTCGGCGGCAGCCGCTTGACGCGGTGGCGGAGGCATGCCGAGAAGGTCACTTCAGCGCACGCCGGATGTAGGACCTCGTCCACCGCTTTGGTCCATACCCGCATCGAGGCGCGCGCCTGCGGGTCGTTCGGCTTGAGGGGCACCTCGGGAAAAACCTCATCGAGATACTCGTTGATGACCGTAGATTCGAGGATCACGCGGCCGTTATGCACCAGCGTGGGCACTACGGCTTTGGGATTGAGCTTCAGATACTCTGGCGCGAACTGATCGCCCTTGTGGATGTCGAGATAATGGCCCTCCCAAGCAAGGTCCTTCTCACCGAGCGCGAGGCGCACTTTGGCGGCGCAGACTGATGAGCCGTGATGGTAGAGGTCAATCATGAGAGCCCCTCCAATCTGAAACTCCCCATTAGGATCAAAACCCGAATCCATCCTTTTTGGCTTATAGTGTCAGCTGTGGCCAGCTGTGGACATAACGTCACTATTCGATCACCTCATCAGCGCGCAGCAGGATCGCGGTCGGCAGCTCGATCCCGATTGCCTTGGCGGTCTTCAGATTCACCACCATCTCGAACTTCGTCGGCTGTTCGATAGGCAAATCGGCGGGCGGGGCGCCGCGAGCGATCCGATCAACGAACTCAGCAACGCGCGCGAAGAGCGCCGTTATACTGGGCCCGTATGACAACAGCCCGCCGGCATCCACCCATTCGCGGAATACAAACATCGACAAGATCCGATGCCGAAGCGCGAATTCGGCAAGGCGCACACGATCGCTAAAAAAGAACGGCGATGTTGGGGCTACGAGCATGCCGCGATGATCGAGCGGTGCCTGATCGAGCGCCGCCTCATAGTCATAAGGTCGTTCGCGCAGTTCAATCCCGAAAAGCTGCAAGCCGAGCTTGACGGCGGTGCTCCGCGCGGCTTCCCATTGGTCCGCAGAGTACTGGTCCCAAAACATGGTCGCAGCCGACCTATCCGGAAAGCCATCCTTAATGAGCTGAATCCGCTTTGCTGCCAGTTCGACCTGCTGAAACACGACTCCCGTAACATTGCCGGAGGGCCGTGCCAAGCTTGCCACGTAGCCGCGGGCGAGTGGATCGTAGTCGATGGCAATCACCACGATCGGCAGCGTCCGCGTAGCCGCAAGCGCGGACTTCAGAGCGATTTCCGGGCCAATAGCTAGAATGACGTCGCACGCGCGGGCTGCGAGCTTCCGGTAGCCGACTTCATACTCGTCCCCGCTCGCAGCCTCCATAAAATCAAAGGAGAAATTCATTCCTTCCTGATAACCGAGCGCACCCATACGCCTTTCAAAAGCTGTCCATTGCGGCGATGATCTCTGGTTGCCGGCACCAACGACAGTTCCAACCTTCAGGATCTTCGCCGCGCGCTGCGCCCGCGCCGCAACCGGCCACGCCGCCGCGCCGCCGAGGAGCGTGATGAAATCGCGTCGTATCAATTGATTGAGTTGCATTAGGTCGCCACCAGCCGGAAGCTTGGCAGCATACCGGAGGGCCACGACCATGTCAGGACCTGCGCAGTGCCCCCTCAACGCGACTTTGAGCCCACTCGATGCAGGGTGCCATCCGAATCTACAAAACCGAACTCCCGCATTCCGTACTCAGTATTGCGCGTCTCGCCGAGACGACCCTCAACTCCGCAACTGGCCCATTCCGCACGGAGGGCATCGGCATCCGAAACGTAAAGATAAACGACTGCTCCCGTACGCTTGGGGTCGTGCTCCTCCCACTCGCTCAAGTGAATTGATACTGCTCCCCGCTGGGCAAAGCCGTACCCAGTATCGTGATCGTAAGCCCGCACGTCGAAGCCGAGTTGACGGTATCGCTCCAGGGCCGCCTGCAAGTCGCGCACGGGCACCACGGGTGCAACGTTCTCGAACACAATTGGTGTCGGCATGCGGGTTCTCCTCGATATTCTAACGAGCGTGTTTATTGACCCAAAATCACACTGAGATTTCGCTCTTCAAAACCGATAGCGCGACGCTCTCCTAACCCTGCGCTCGTCCAGCTTCGCGGCGCTGGGAAGCCGCCTCGCCGAAGTTCGGCGCTATCGATAAGGCTGCTTCGGTTTCGACCATCAGTTGCCGCATGATCTCGCCAACCGGCAGGATGTTGCGGATACCTCCGGCAGTCTGGCCCGCCGTGAGCAAGCAGGCATGCGGTCGACCCGCCTGGGTCGTGGAGACGATCTCACTTCGCAAGCGATCGCGATCACGACGTGCTTCTTCGCGCTTGGCACTCCATTCATCCAAGAAAGCGGTTGGAAGAGAACGTAGAACGGTGCCGAATCCGGCTGTTCCTGGAAGCGGACTGATGTCGTTGAGAACATCAGCCTTTATCGAGTCCTCTGACTTGGCCTCAGTAATCGCCCGCTTCCACTCCATCGGGGCGGGGGATTCTGTAGAGGCAATGAATCGCGTGCCAAGATTGACGCCAACCGCGCCAAGCATCAGAGCGGCCGCAATACCGCGCCCATCAAAGATGCCGCCGGCCGCAACGACGGGAATGGGTGACACGGCGTCAACTACTTGCGGTACGAGTGTCATCGTACTGACCTCGCCACAATAGCCACCTGACTCGCCACCCTGTGCGATGACAACATCGACCCCACGCTCTGCGGCTTGGGCTGCTTGCGCAACGGTAGTGACCTGTAACATCACCAGGGACCCGACATCTTGTGCTTGCCGCACCAGATCACCTGGATCGGCGAGCGCAAATGACATCACCGCGGGCCGTGCCTCCAGTGAATGGCGAAATACCTCGGCGTCGAGAGTTTGCGGAATATGGTTGATGGCAAAAGGCCGCCTTGTCAGGCTTCTGATCTCGTCTATGTCACGCTTGATGGCGGAAGTGGTTCGGAAAAGCGATCCGATGCTACCAAGCCCGCCTGCATTTGACGCGGCAGCGGCAAGTTCCGCTGACGTGCAAGAGCCCATGGGCGCCAGAATGATCGGCACCTCGATACCGAGCAAATGACAGAGCGGCGTTTTTAACATGCTACCATCTCCACTATGCTTCGGGATCATCAGCAGGAAGGTTCGTGAGCACGCCAATATGCCCGCGCCGCGATCGGCAGTGCCGCCGCGCTTCCGAGCAGGTTGATGATCTTGCGCCGATTCATTCGATGACCTCGTCGGCGCGCACAAGCAGCGCTGGTGGAATTGTCAGCCCGAGTAATTTCGCAGCCTTTAGATTGATCTTTAGCGTGATCCTCGTTGGCTGCTCGACCGGCATCTCGGCCGGTTTGGCGCCCTGAAGAATTTTACCGACAAACACCCCAGCACGACGAAACATCTCAAAAGTACTCGCACCATAGCTCATCAACCCGCCGGAGGCGCGAGGTCCGCTGGAGGAAAGATGGCTGGAATCGAATGGCGCGCCACCAAAGCGGCGAGTTGGTTGTGACGAGACACGAACAGCGGCCGGTCTGGGATCACGAGGCCCACCTTCCCCTGGCTGGCTATGGAGGTTACTGCCGTTTCGAAGTCATCCTCGCTTGCAGTTGGGATGATGAGAATGCGACGGCCGAGTGCCTGCCCCGCCTGTCGCGCGGTGCTTTCGAGTTCTTGGCCTTCCGTATTCGGATCAGACAGAATGGCAATCGCAGCCCCAGCTGGTAAAGTTTCGTCCATCAGCTCAATTTGCTTAGCCGTCAGCGACGTGTTCATCATGGTCAATCCGGTGAGATTGCCGCCCGGCCGATTAAGGCTTGTCACCAAACCCTGCTTCACCGGATCGCCCGGCGTAATGAATGTTCATATGCCCCTCCCGTGCGAGGGCGCGGAGACGGTAGCACGGCTCAGCCGTGGGGTCAGCGGGCTATGTTTCTCGCGCGAGCTGCATGAAAACCGGCGTTTTGGAGCTGCCGGCGGGGATTTTTGCCCTGGCGCATTTTTCGAGCCGCAGTTTGCTGTAAAAGAGTCGAAATTTCCCCGCAGATGTACCGACTATGGAGGAGCTACGGGGCGCGCTTCAGCCAAAGCCCGAGCGAGCCCTCGCCCGAAAGCCCCATTTGGCGGGCGCTTTTTCGCGGTTATCGCGGACAAAGGGTTCGTTCTGGTATCGGAGGCCATCCCAGTGCCGTCGCCAATTTCAGCGTTGTCCGTTTATCGTCACCGTTGGCGCCATCTGCTCCGTGATTTAAACTGATAGCTAATGATCTTGGTTGCTTTCCTCGCTGCTCCGCTCGCGATCATGCCCGCCGCATTTTGCTCGGCTGCGCCCGAGCCGCAAGCCACCGGGCCGCTTGAATGGCACTGGCGCATAATCGATGGGCGCAAATGCTGGTTCCGCGCCGATAAGCTGCTGCCGAAAGAGGACCTCATTTGGAGCTACGAGCCTCGCGAACTCGACGAGGGAGGTGTCGTCACCGGCAGGCACCATTATACGATCAAGGAGCTGGAAGCGATCAAGCAGGTACGCAAAGACGACGAGGAGCGGCCCAGGCGCAAGCAACGCAGGCGCCATCGGCGTGACGATGACGATTAGAACGCCGGCTTCATTAACAATCGCCAGCGCCGACTGCTCCTTAAGCTGCCCCGTTTCCCATCGTTGTTATCAGGGCCATTGCCGACGCCATCCACCCCGGCGAGGGCGCTGAGGTCCCGCGTCATGCATCATGCGATCACGGCGACAGCCTTCTCGATCAGAACCGTTTTTGGCGTTGCCATCTCGCGCCGCTCACCCCTACCTTTTTGCGTTAGCGCAAAAACAGGGCTGGTTCCTTTATATGCTGAACCATGGCGAGCGTGATGTTCCTCTGCCCCAATACGGGCCTTCATTCGCACGAATGGTTTGCAGACGATTCCGAGAACCGTGACGACGCATATCAGGCGGTCAGGTGCCTCGCCTGCCAACAATTGCACCTAGTCAACTCGAACGGCAAGGTGCTCGGGACAGATGAGGAATAGGCGCTTCCCTGCGCGCGTCGCTTTCTGCAAGATCAGCGGCAGCGGGTTCTGTCTTTAAGTCGCGGGGCAGCCGGCTCGTGGACGAGAAGCCGCTGATACCAACCTCTGGCTAGAACTTCGGGGCTTCGGCAACAAGCTTGCTGAACTCATCAGGCGCGTAGCCGCGCACAGTCGTGGTCCGCGCATTGCCTGACCCGGAGATAGCGCTCGCGAACTTCGCCATTGCCTCGCCATTAGGCATATCCAAGGTCAGAACAACGTCGTATTGGCCGGTCGTCACATAGGCGTGTTGTAGCTTTCCGCCCAATTTTTCGGCCAAGCTTTTTGAGGCTTGAAATCGTTTGTTAGCGTCTTTCGCATTCTTGGCGCCTTGGTCGGTCCAGTTCAGGAAGCAAAGGAATGTGGGCATTGCTACCTCCATGGGGTGTGATGATGTGTACGCATCTATTGATCCATCAATTCAACCTGCGCCGTGCGTGTGCGTCGGTTTCATCATATCGGATTGGCAGGGGCCAGTCAGCGAATATGAAGGGTTACCGGGAGAGTTTCTTGCCAGCAGTGTCGGATGTCTGGCTTGACAGACCGGTGATGTTGCCGCCCGATCGTGTGAGACGCGCCCGACCGGCCATCGCGGACCTCAGCAATGGGTCTTCCAGGCGAGGCGCTTAAATCAGGGAGGTTGGGCCATGACTGTACTGCCGAACATCGACAAGATTCTTCGCAGCGCGACCGAAGCGGGCGACCTGCCGGGCGTGGTAGCCCTCGCGGCAACGCGGGAGGGACCGACCTATCAGGGTGCGGCGGGCAAACGCGCGCTGCCGGCGGGCCCGGATATGACCGTTGATTCAGTATTCTGGATTGCGTCGATGACGAAGGCGATAACATCCACCGCCGCGATGCAACTGGTTGAGCGTGGTGATCTTCAGCTCGACCAACCGATCAGCGAGGTACTGCCGGAGCTTGCCTCACCGTGGGTGCTCGAAGGCTTCGATGAGGCCGGTGAACCGAAGCTCCGACTGGCAGCACGGCCGATCACGTTGCGACATCTCCTGACCCACACTGCGGGCTTCGGCTACGACATTTGGAATGCCAACCTCCTGCGCTACGAGGAGAAGACTGGTACGCCGAGCATCATTTCCTGCGAGAACAAGGCGCTCACCATGCCGCTTACTTTCGAGCCGGGCGCCCGGTGGGACTACGGGATCAATATCGACTGGGTCGGCAAGGTAGTGGAGCGGGTCAGCGGCCAGATGCTTGGCGCCTTCTTCCGCGAGAACGTGTTCGAGCCGCTTGGCATGAAGGATACCGTCTTCAAACTCGACGACGCCCAGCGCCGCCGGCTTGTCGGCATGCATACGCGACAGACCGATGGCAGTCTCGCGCCGATGCCCTTCGAGATTCCGCAGGAACCAGAGTTTCAGATGGGTGGCGGTGGCCTTTATGGCACGGCCGCCGACTATCTCGCCTTCGAGATAATGTTCCTCAACGAGGGCCGGGCCACCGGCGGCCGGCAGGTGCTGAAGCCCGAGACCATCCGCGCAATGCGCGAGAATCAAATGGGCGCACTCAATGTGCGGCTGCTCAAGACGGTGATGCCAGCCTATTCAAACGACGCCGAGTTCTTCCCCGGCATGGTCAAGAAATGGGGCCTGGGTTTCATGATCAATACCGAGCGCGTGCCCGGCGGCAGGAGCGCAGGCAGCCTCGCCTGGGCCGGTCTCGGCAATACCTATTTCTGGATTGACCCGACAAAGCACATCGCTGGCGTAATCCTGATGCAGCTCGTACCCTTCGCTGACGCCAAGGCACTTGAGCTTTATGACAGGTTCGAGAAGGCGGTCTACGCTGAATTGGCGTAGTCGATTTGCATCGGTAGGTGTGTGAACAAGTAAAATCCCGCTTCAAACGGTGTGAACGTTCCAGGCGCTGCGCCGCTGAGTATCCTGACCGTCGGCATCGCCGTCTGCTGCGCGCGCACCCCAAGCGGCCACGCCGCCGCACCGCCGAGGAGCGTGATGAACTGACGGCGTTTCACGCCCGCGCTCACTCAATCACCTCGTCGGCGCGGGCGAGCAACGTCGGCGGCACGGTTAGGCCGAGGGCTCTGGCCGTCTTGAGGTTGATAACCAGCTCGTATTTTGTCGGCGCCTGCACCGGCAGGTCGGCCGGCTTCTCGCCCTTGAGGATGCGATCGACGTAACCGGCCGCGCGGCGCCACTGGTCAATCCCATCTGGCCCATAGGAGATAAGGCCGCCGCCGGTGACGAAGAACCGATCGGAGTAGATCGCGGGTAGTCGATGCTGGTTTGCGAGAGTGATGATTAGTTCGCGATGCCTGATCGAGGCTCAACCCAGCGTAACAATGACGCCGCCGTTGGGTTGGCGGGCAAAATCCGTCAGCGCACGTTCGATCCCAGCGACATCGCGCGCGTCAACCGGGCTTAAATCTACCCTGAGCGAGGGCGCCATAGCCTGAATGGCGGCCAATTCACCGACGCCGGAGAATACGCTGGGATCACGAATGACTACCGCACGTGTCACGTGAGGTGAGATTTCCTTCAGCAGTTCCAGCCATTTCCCGCTGATGCCAAATTCAAACAGCAGAAATCCTGTAGCGTTGCCGCCTGGCCGCGATAAGCTCGCGACCAGTCCGCGGCTGACGGGATCGGTGGTCCCGACGAACACGATTGGCAGCTCGTGCGTCAATTGTTGAAATACCCCAACCACCGTTCCGCCGACGGCCAGCAGCAAGTCGGGCGCTTGCGCGACAAGTTCCGCTGCGTATGCGGGGTAACGGCTGGTATCGCCCGCACCCCAACGATAGTCGATCTTCAAGTTGCCCCCGAGCGTCCACCCACGTTCTTGCAGCGCACCCTCAAAAGCCGAGGCTTCCGCACGGCTCTGGGTATCGTCTGCAGCCTTGTTCGTGAGGAGGCCGATGTGTCGCACGCGCTCGGCCTGCTGCGCACGCGCAGCGAGCGGCCATGCGACCGTGCCGCCGAGCAGCGTGATGAAGGCGCGGCGTTTCATTCGATGACCTCGTTGGCCAGCGCGATTATTTTATCTGGAATAGCGAGGCCAATCACCTTGGCAGTCTTTTGATTGACAACAAGATCGAATTTGGTCGGTTGCTCGACTGGGATGTCGCTAGGTTTTGCGCCGCGTAGAATCCTATTAACGTAATCGCCGGCGTGCGAAAAAAGAGCTTGGTAGTCCGGTCCGTAGGACATGAGGCCGCCAACTCGAACAAAATCGGGAGTATTGAAAATACTGGGCAGCCGAGAGCTGAGCGTGAGCGCGATGATACGGTTGATGTTGGCAGCTACCAGAGCATTTTCCACGACATAAAGTGCGTCCGCTTGGGACTTTAGAGCCTGGAATATGGGCGCGATATCACCCTCCCGCTGGATGTTGTATGGCGCGACTGCGAGGCCAAGGTTGCGGGCGGTCGCCTGTACCTCGCCCAATTCCAAGGCAGACGCCGGATAGCTTACGTCACCCATAATTGCCAGTCGGCGAAGACTGGGAACAACATTAAGCAAGAACTCGAGTCGCTTGCTGGCAATGTCGGTCACTTCAAGCGACAATCCGGTGACGTTGCCGCCTGGGCGCGAAAGGCTATCTACGAGGCCGATGCCTACCGGATCGACCGCGATTGCAAACACGATAGGTATGTCCCGCGTGGCCTGCTTGAAGGCGGCGACCGCGCCTCCATATGTGACAATAATATCGACCTTCTGTCGCACGAACTCGTTCGCGACCTCGGCCACGCGCTCGGGCCGTCCCTCGGACCAACGATACACTATCGCAATGGTGCGACCCTCGATCCAGCCGAGCTGCCTCAGCCGCTCCGCAAAGGCGGCAGTCCATGCAGTCCAAGACGGAGCGTCGGAGCCCAGGACGCCGATAGTCAGCAGCTTGCCTGCGTGCTGCGCGCGCGCTGCGAGCGGCCATGCTGCCGCGCCGCCAATCAGCGTGATGAACGCGCGCCTTCTCATTCGATCGTCTCGTCAGCGACTAATAACAGCGCGTTGGGCACCTCGATGCCGAGGGCTCTCGCCGTTTGCAGGTTAATGACGAATTCGAATTTGGTCGATTGGATGACAGGCAAATCAGCAGGGTTCGCGCCTTTGAGGATTTGACCGGTGTACACGCCCACTCGGCGGAACGTGTCCGCAAGATCGGTCCCATAGCTCATCAGTCCACCGGCCTCTACATACTCGCGAACGGTATAAGCGGCGGGAATCGCATGGCGCGCTGCAAGCGTCGCAAATTGGACGCGCCGGCTTTCGAAGAACGAATCGGGCGCGACAAAGAGACCGTCGGCTCGGTCTCGCATGAGAGTGGCGAAGGCCTCCTCGATCTCGCGGCTGGTGCTGGCGTTGAGCATCTGAATTTGCAGTCCGAGGGCGCGCGCTGCATCCGGTATGTCTCGCAAGGTAGCCTCGGTAGTTGAGGCATTTGCTGGATTGACAAGCAATGCAATCCGAACGGCCTTGGGGACTAGATCGTGCAGCAGGCCCAGCCGCTTGGCTGCGATATCCGCGACAAAAAAATTGATGCCGGTCGCATTACCACCCGGCCGGGCGAGGCTGGCAACTAACCCAAGCTTGACCGGATCAATAGCAACGCCAAAGATGATCGGAATTGTCGTTGTTGCGGCCTTGGCCGCAATCGCAGCAGGTTGGCTGCCGGGCGTTGCGATGATGGCCACACGACGGCGCACGAGGTCAGCCATAAGTGACGGCAACTGATCGTACTGACCGTTGAGCCAGTGGTAGTCCACAGCCACGTTTTGGCCTTCGAGATAACCCGTTTCGCTGAGCCCTTTACGGAACGCAGCGGC
>Ga0306920_100007393_pt1 | contig 14470 bp, 10 predicted proteins | sample flu12Cox44000170_FD_204666 | JGI IMG/M metagenome (GOLD analysis project Ga0306920, IMG submission 204666) | Lab enrichment of tropical soil microbial communities from Luquillo Experimental Forest, Puerto Rico - flux4day.12C.oxic.44.000.170 (v2)... | ecosystem: Environmental > Terrestrial >...
TGCACGGTGGCATTCCTGGTCGCGCCGGGCTTCGCCGATGTCGTGAACCTGTGGTGGTTCGACACGCCGATGGGCCTGTTCGAGATCGCGCTCAGCCTGTGGCTGCTGATCAGGGGCTTGAGGCCAGGCGGGACCGCGCCCGTTCCGGCGTGATCCGCGGCAGGCGCCCCAATTGGCGCCCGGAAGGCCCCGGGGGCTAGCCTAGCCCCGATTCATCCCCCACCGGAGACCGGCGCGAGGCTCGGGCAGGCGCGATCGAAAGGAGCACGGGATGGCCGTCGGCATGCCTCACAGGTTTCGCCCCCTTTTCTCAGGCCTGCTGTCCCTGGCGCTGCTGGCAGCGATGCTAGGCGGCTGCGCATCCTTCAGGTCCAGCAAGCGGCTGGATGTCGGTCCCTTCGCCGAGAACACGGTGGGGATGATCGGCGAGGTGCAGCGCGCGACCAAACCGGTGGTCTGGACCTACCTCAAGAAGTACGACCAGCTCCCGTCGGTGCAGCAGGTCCGGCAGGCTGCGCGCCCCGCCTGGACGCTGATGCGCGGCGTGGCGCTGTACTCCACGCAGCTGGTTTCGATCTACGAATCGGATCTGTCGGACAAGCGCAAGTCCCAGGAGCTCGCCACCTACCTGGACCAGGCGATCCGCGAGCGGCTCAGGTCCAATCCGCGGGCCACGCTCTTCCTGACCCAGGGCGCCCTCGACACGTCCGTGACGAACGTTCGTGCCTCCTCCGACTTCCTGTCCGCGCTGGGCGCTGCGCAGCCGGTGGTCTCCGCGGCGCTGTCGTACGGCAACTCGCTCTACGACAGTCTCGACGTGGAGATCGATCAGGCGGCCGCCGACATCGACGCGCGGGTCGAGAAGGAGTTCGCGCCCATCAAGGAGCAGATCGAAACACTCACCGGCCTCCAGATCCGCGGCACCCGCTCGTACGGCCTGATGGCGTCCTATCGTTACGGCAGCGACGCGGCCCTCGACACGCTCCGGTCGATCAACCCCGAGAGCGCGGAGTCGCTCCCGGTCGGGAAGCGACCCACGCTGGCGTCGCTGGACGCGACCGAAAAGCGCATCCTCGCGCAGCTCGAGACCACCACCCAGCTGCGATCGCACCTTGTCGAGCAGTTCGACATATACAAGGCGGAGCAGCAGGAGCTCGACCAGCTCCGCATCCAGGCCCGGGAGGCCTCGCGCCTGGGTCGCATCACGCTCATTCTGTGGGCGCGCTCGCACCGCAACCTGGCCGCGGGCGTGACGGTGCCGGCCTCGATCAACATCATGGGCATCGTGCAGGGCGCGGCAGCCAAGGCCAGCAGCACGGTCATCCCGTAATGCTTGCCGGGCGGCGACTGGCGGGAGGCCGCGGGAACGAGTAAGGTTCTGGTGGCTCGGGCCCAGGTCCACATCACCATCAGGAGATCGGTATGCCTTCCGCGTCGCGCCCTTCGTCCCCCGGATCCCACTTCATTCGCAAGGCCGCCTTGCCCTGCCTGTGGGCCATGGCCCTGCAGGCGACGTCGTTGTTCGCGGCCCATGGGGCACACGCGCAGGCCGGGTCGCCCCCGGGCGGGCAGTCGTCGGGCGCGCAGCCGCCCAAGCAGTACTATGCCGAGGTGTGGACGCCGCGCACCCAGACCGGCGTCGTCCACCTCCACGGCGGCGTCTTCGCCCCCATCAGCGCGAACCAGACCGGCCCGACCATCGGTGCACGCCTCGGTTTCAACGCGGGCACTCACCTCGTCGTGGGTGTGCTGGGCGACTGGTCGTTCCAATCGAAGAGTCTGACGCAGCCCGCCGGCAGCCCTCTGCCGGGTCTGTCGCCGAAGATCGTGCTGGCGCGCGTCGACGCGCATCTGGTGCCGGCGATGGCGTTCCTCCAGGTCAAGCTCACCGACAAGTTCCCGATCGTCCCCTATGCGGGCGTGGCGGCCGGCTATGAGTGGCTGGTCTTCGACGGGACGGACTACCGCACCAACGCGACGTCGAGCGTGACCTATGCCAACTGGGCCTGGGGAGGCTATGGCGGGGTCGGCCTCAAGCTGTCCGACAAGCTGCGACTGGACAGCGAGCTGTTCTACAACGGTGGGGCGCTCACCCGCGACGTGACCGACCAGAACGGCGTGACGTGGAAGGAGTCGGTGGACGTCAATGGGGTGGGTCTGCGCGTCGGGCTGGACATCGCCTACTGAGCCCGGCCGCGTCCGAGGCCGGAGCCGCCGCCGCACCTCCGCGCGGCTGACGGGGGCCTAGTCGAGCTTGACGACGCGCTGTTGATCGCGACCGTCGGCGCAGCTCAGCATGACCCAGTAGATCCCGGCCGGGGCGATGCGACCATCGTCCCGCCGCCCATCCCAGTTGAAGCCCCGGACCCCGGCCCCCACGGTCAGAGCGTGCGCGAGGCCGCGTACGCGGCGCCCCGCGAGATCCACGATCACGAGATCGATCGCCCCCGCGTGCGGCAGGGTCAGCGTGATCGCGGCGCCGTCCCGGAACGGGTTCGGCTTCACCGCGGTGAGCGCGACCACCGTGGCCCCCGAAGGCGCCACGCCCGCGACCTCGGCCGGGCTCGCATGCACGTTCACGACCGAGTCCTGGCATGCGAAGCCGTGGAGCGCGCACGCGATGTCGATCTGCGGAAACGGCACGCTCACCGGCTGAAGCCCGCTGTCGAAGTGCTGGGGCGGCCGGCCCCAGACGCTCAGATCGAGCGTCATCTGCTGGAGCTGCGCCACCTCGCCGCCGACGCGGTAGTGTCCTGAGCCGACGATCGACACGGCGCCGGGGCCGTTGTTGAACGAAACGATGTAGTCGCTGATGTCGTAGTTCGTGAACAACGGGTCGCTGCCGGTCAGCGTGAGCTGGAAGCTCCCGTAGGTGGTGAACAGCTGGGTGGGGCACTCGCACCCGCCGAAGCAGCCGACCTCGAGCGCACTCGGGGGCGTGACCAGCGAGTAGAGCGTCGTGCCCGCGTGCGCGGGTGTGGCAGCCGGGGCGAGCAATCCCATGACGCCCGCCGCGATGACGGTCAGCTGGATTCGGAGCATGACGGTTCTCCCGCGGCCCACTCCAAGGGCGGTGGCGCGCGCAGCGCCCGCGCGCGCCCGAGAACGGCGGGGAGCATACACCCGTGGGCGCGCAGGTCGCAGGCTCGATTCGATCCGGGCGTCGGCCCCCGTGACGATGCGGTTGCCAACGTGTTGCGGCCCGGTGACCTCCTGGCCTACGGCGGCGCCGCGCCACGCTCGACTATTCCGGCTCGACTGTGCGAGGCTCCCGCTCATGCCGGACCTCCGACGGCTGCTGCACCGATTCCCGGCTTCCGCTCTCGCCGCCGCGGCCCTGGCCGCGGTCGCGGCGTGCTCGTTCTGCGCCGCCAGCGACGCGAGCCCACGCGTCCTCATCGTCAGCATCGATGGCCTGCGCCCCGATGTCGCCCTGCGCGCCGACATGCCGGCGCTGCGCTCGCTCATGGCCCGCGGCAGCTACACGATGTTCGCGGCCACGACCGACACGGCCATCACCCTGCCCTCGCACGTGTCGATGCTGACCGGCGTGCCGCCCTCCAAGCATGGCATTCACTTCAATGCCGACCCCGGCCCCGGCGATCCGACCCAGCCCGCGTGGCCGACGCTGCTCCAGCTCGCCCATCGGGCCGGCCTCACCACCGCCATGAGCGCGGGGAAGAGCAAGTTCTCGGAGTTCGCGAGCCCCGGCGCCCTCGACCTGAGCTTCGTCCCGCCACCGGGTGACAGCGCCAGCGACTCTGCGGTGACGGTCACGGCCGCGAACTGGATCGCGACCCGACGACCGCAGGTCCTGTTCCTTCACCTCGCGGGCACCGATCTGGTCGGCCACGCGGAGGGCTGGGGCTCACCGGCGCAGATCGAGGCGGCGGCGGCGGCCGATCGGGGGCTCAGCCGGGTCCTGAGCGCGCTGACCAGCGCAGGGCTCACCGATTCGACGCTGGTGATCCTGAGCGCCGACCATGGCGGCGCCGGCAAGACCCACGGCGGGAAGGACCCGCGCAGTCACTTCATCCCGTGGATCGCCGCGGGGCCGGGGGTGCGGCGCGACTTCGATCTCACGCTCGAGCCCGGGCTTCAGGTCCGAACCGAGGACACCTTCGCGACCGCCTGCGCCTGGCTCGGTCTGCGGATTACGAAGCCGGTGGACGGGCGCGCGGTGAAGGAGATCTTCGAGGCTCCCGTCGGGTCACGCTGACCGCTCAGCACGCCGCGGAGTTCCTACCCCCCGGGAGCGGCGGAAGAACAGCACCCAGGTGATCGCGGCGGCGGCGATCCAGCCGAGGCCCGACCAGGCCACCGCACGGACGTTCCGCTGCAGCAGCGAACCGGCGATGGCGAGCAGCTCGAGGCCCGCGAACCCGATCGCGACGCCGTCGACCCAGCCCGGGCCGCGAGAGTGGAGACCGGCCCGGTGGCGGAGCAGCGGCAGGGCGAGCCCGGTGAGGGCGAAGAACGTGGCGTCGACCACGACCACCCCGGCGGTGAGGGCGTCGGTTCGCTCGAGACCGAGCCCCACGGTGAGCGCGGTCGAAACCGCGGCGAGCAGCAGGATGGCGGCGATCGGAGTGCCCAGTCGGGAATCGAACCGGGCGAAGGGTGCGAAGAACTGCCCGTCGCGGGCCATCGCCCACGTGAGCCGCGGTCCGGACAGGAGCTGGGCGTTGAGGACTCCGAAGGACGAGATGGCCACCGCGCCGGCCGCCAATCGCCGCCCGAGCGTCGGGGAGACCACCGAGAACGCGTCGGCCGCCAGCGCCCTGGCCCCGCGCACGCCATCGATCCCGAGCAGATGGAGATACGCCCAGTTGGCCGACAGGTACGCGAGGAGGACGATCCCGACTCCGATCAGGATGGCGCGCGACACGGTCCGCGAAGCGTCGAGCATTTCGCCGGCCATCCACAGAGCCTGCTGCCAGCCACCATAGGCGAACAGCGTCAGCGCGACCGCCGCGAACAGCGAGGAGAATGGCGGCAGGATCGGCTCGGCCCCGAAGTGGCCGGTGGCAGGCCGCGTCTCGGGGCGCACGACCAGCGCCGCCCCCACCAGCGCCGCGAACACCAGCAGCTTCACCGTCACGGTGGCGCCCTGAACCCGGGCTCCGGGCCGCGCCCCGATGATGTTGACGCCGGCAAGCGCCCAGATGAGCAGCACCGCGATCGGCCGCACCCAGGCTCCCGGGAGGTCGGCGCCATGGACAGCCACGCCCAGGTTCTGCGCGCAGACGATGGCGATGATGGCGACCGCCCCGCCCTGGACCGCGGTGAGATTGCAGAACACGAACAGAAATGCGGGCGCGCGACCATACGCGTCGCGCAGGATGTGATACTGGCCGCCCGAGACCGGACGCAGGCGTCCCAGCTCGGCGAAGGTCAGGGCTCCGAGCATCGCCACCACGCCCCCCAATCCCCACGCGAGCAGCGCTCCGTGCGCGCTCCCGGTGATGCCGGCGACGTCGCGCGGGACGAAGAAGATCCCCACGCCGACGATGGCACCGACCACGATGCAGGTCGCGTCCCACAGCGAAAGGACGCGCGGGAGCGCTGTGGAGTCGGGCATCAGGGGCTACGCCTGGCCGGTGCGGACTCGGTGACCAGGATCATGGCGATCAGGCCAAGCATCGCGGCGCCGGTCCAGTAGTAGGCGGGGGCCATGGGGTTGCCGGTTCGATCGATCAGCCACTTGATGACGAACTGTGTCGAGCCCCCGAAGATCGAGATCGCGAAGGCATAGATCGTCGCCACCGCGCCGGACCGGATGTGCGCCGGCAGGGTCTCCGTGATGGTGACGATGACCGGCACCGACGAGACGGCGGCGAAGGCGATCATCACGCTCTCCGCGCCGTAGAGCGCCCACACGCTCCTCCAGTGATCGATCACCCAGAAGCAGGGGAGGATCGACAGCACCAGCAGCACGCCCGGGACGATCATCACCGGCTTGCGGCCGAAGCGGTCCGACAGCCACCCGCTGCAGGCCTCGAAGGTCGCCGACAGCCCGCCGTTGAGGATGATGAGGCTGAAGGAGATCGTGGCGGGCAGGTGCAGCGTGTCGAGCGCGTAGGTCGTCATGTAGTTGAGGGTGTAGCTGCCGATGGTCCCCGCGGTCAGCATCATCAGCCCCAGGATCACGATCGCGAGATGGGGCCGGGCGCGCTCACGCCACGAGCGTCCGGCCCGCGCCGCCTCCGGCCTGTGGACCACGGCCGCGGTGCGATCCAGGGTCTCGGGCAGCGTGCGGCGCAGGACGATCCCGAAGGGCACGATGCTCGCGCCGATCAGCAGCGCCACCCGCCAGCCCCAGTCCTGCAACTGCCGCTCGCTGAGCAGGGCGGCGAGGCTCGTGCCGATGAGGCCGGCGGCCAGCACCGCGAAGTCCTGAGTCGCGTACTGCATGGAGAGGTAGAAGCCGCGACGGTGCGGCGGAGCGGCTTCGGCCATGAAGGCCGTGGTCGGGCCCACCTCACCGCCCAGCGCGAAGCCCTGGACGAGCCGGAACAGCAGGACGATCGCCGGTGCGGCAGGGCCGATCATCGCGTAGGACGGCGTCAACGCCAGCCCGATGATCGCCGCGCCCATCAGGGTGAACGAGAAGATCATCGCCGGCTTGCGGCCGACGCGGTCGCCCATGCCGCCGATCACGATTGCCCCGATCGGCCGCGTCAGGAACCCCGCGCCGAAGGTGGCCAGGGTCGCGAGCAGCGCGGACGACGGACGGCTGCCCGGATAGAAGGTGCGGGCGATGTAGACGGCGAAGTAGGAGAAGGTGAGGAAATCGTAGAACTCGAGCCCGTTGCCGACGAACACGGCCAGCACGTGGCGCAGCGGGATGCGCCGGGGTGCGGCGCGCTCGCTCGCGTCGACGGCGGTCATCGGGCCTCCACGGAGTCGATGGCGGGTCGTGCAGGTCTCGTCGGGCGCATGGCGGCCCTCCGGCTCATCGTCTCCGCGCCGGGTGCCGCTCGCCGCGGTCGGAGTTGTACCCCATTCAGGATGACGGGGCGAGGCCCGCGCGGGGGCGGACGGAAACCCGGACCGGTCCCGCCGCACGACCTCCGCCAGCACGGAGCCATTCTCGCGCCACCAGTTTCTGGCCTGGAGCCACATCAAAGTGTCGACAAAGGGCTCCGGGCTCGCTAGCCTGCCCCCGACCGGGCGTCGACCGGGGCTCAGGGAGCCAATGGACCGCCTTGTCGGCATCGTCACGTTGCTGACCGGCATGCTGTCGTGGGTCTCGCCCGGGCCGGTGTCGGCCGGGCCGCCGGCCGAGGCCCCATCGGTGCGGACCGAGCGGCTCCAGCGCGATGCGCTCCGAGCCCTTGGTGAAGGGACGCAGGAAGGGCGGCGCCGCGCGATTCGGTTGCTGGAAAACGCCGTCGCGCTCGAGCCCCGCGATCCCATGCTCTGGCACATCCTGGGCGAGGCCTACGCGGCGGCCCGATTCGGTGAGCGCTCGCGCCAGTGCTTCAGGCGCGCGCTCGATTTCGAGCCCGACGATGAGCATGGCTGGTTTCTCACTGGCATGGCCTGGCGTCGCGAGTGGCTGCGCGGGCTCGATCCGTCGGCGCTCAACCGGGCCATCGCGGCCTTCGACACCTGCACGCGCATGGACCCGGACGACGGGGAGGCCTGGCTGCGGTATTCGGGGCTGCTCTACGAGAAGGGCGACCTCGAGGCCGCGCGGGTGGCGGCCAGTCAGTCGAAGGATCGCGGGCGCTATCCGGACCACAACGCGCTGGCGCGGGCCTACCTCGCGTTCCGAATCGGCGACAGCGCGGGTGCCGACACTCTCTTCGCCCAGGTCCTTCCCAGGCTCGAGCCGTCCGTGCGGCGGATGTTCGAGCGGCCGTGGGAGCTGCTCGGGGCCGCGCCAGGGTCGGCCGACGCGAGCGACGGCGCGGGCCGGCGCAGCCAGGTTCCCTTCTGGGATTCTCGCGATCCCGATCCCACCACCCCCGAGAACGAGTTCCGACTCGAATACTGGGCACGGGTGGCACACGCCTACCTGCTGTTCGAGGATCCCCTCGATCCTCATTTCGACGCGCGCGCGATGACCTACGTCCAGTACGGGCCGCCGGCAGCGGTAACGGTCCAGGACCGGTCCGTCCACCCAATCAACATGTTCTGGCTTGATCCGCACACGGCCAGTCTGGCCGAGTACCCATTCGTGTCGCAGACCTGGTTCTACCCACAGTACGGTATGGTCATCCAGCTCGAAGACAAGGCGCTCGTGGGCCGCTTCGAACGCCACGCAGCGCGCGCCGATGACCCCTCGTCGAGCCCGTCCGAGGCCGCATTGCGCGCACAGCCCGATGTGATCGCGATCGACGGGGGCGCGGCCCTCTTCACCGCCCGGCCACCCCGACGAATGCGCCTCGGAGTCCGGGCGCTGGATGCTCAGTTCGACGGGGATCGGGGGACGCGCCTGGTCACCCAGGTCCGCGTGAGCGTCTCTGCGGCGGACAGCGCGGTCGCGCGGTGGCTGGTGGTGGACGACAGCGGACGCGAGTTGGCGCGCGAGACCCAGGCGCCGGCGGTCTCGGCATGCGAGCCGGAGAGCCTGCGAATCGCACGCTTTTCGGCGGAGCTTCCGGCCGGCGACTACCACGTGTTTGTCTCCGCTTCGGATCGCCGGTTTCGCCGGGCGCTACGCGAAGAGAGGATCTCGATCCGGGCCCAGACACCGGGCGTCGGGCTCAGCGACATCGTGGACGTCTGCAGTGAGCCGCCGACCCAGGTGCAGAGCAACGCCGTCCTGCTCGAAGCCGCCGAGGAGCCGGTGGTGCGAGGAGAGCAGGCGCTCACCTGCTACTTCGAGATCGTGCGACTCCTCACGTCCGCGTCGGGGTGGGGGCGGTTTCAGTACCGATACACTCTGCGGCGCGTGACCGCGGAGGGGAAGGCGGATGAGGCAATCGTACGAGAATACAGGTCCGAGGAGATCGATGTCGACGGCTCGCTGCGCCGTCAGTTCGTGACGATCCCGATGAGCGCTCTGCCGTACGCCCGCTACCGCCTGACCATCAGCGTGCTCGACCTCAACTCGGGCCAGGGAATCGGGCGGTCGCTCGACTTCGTCAAGGACTGAAGCCGCGCCCCTCGCCCTTATCATTTCGGGTTGACTGTGGGACCCGGGGAGCCTAGCCTTTCGTCGAGCGTAGTGCGCCGCGATGTCTTGACGGCGCGCTTACCGTCGGTGTGATGGAGGTCCGTTCCGGCAGACCTTGCTACCCGCAGTTCAGGGCCAGACCTGCGTTGCGGCAAGATCCACGTCTGCCAGGAGGACCTCATGCGAACCCAGCCTATTGTCCTGACTCTCGCGCTGCTGGTCCCGTTCAGCGCCCCTGCCGCGCCGCAAACCGACGAAGGGCCGCAGCCAATTCCCGCGAATCACGCCTCTCGCGGTCCGACTCCGTATGTCATCGTGACCACCCGCGATCTTCGCGACGAATTCGTGCCGCTGGCTCGCGAGCATACGCGCCTGGGCACGCCGGCAGCCATCTGGACCATCGAATCCATCCTGCCCGCGTACCCGGCCGGACGAGATGACGCGGAGCGCATCCGCATGTTCCTGCAAGACGCCTATCGGTCTCACGGGGCTCGTTGGGTGCTGATCGGCGGCGACGACTCGCAGATCCCCACGCGACGGGTCAGCCTGGTCAAGTTCTGCGGGGACTGCCCCACCCTGCTGCCGACCGACCAGTATTACGCCTGTCTCGAGGGCAGCTGGAACGCCAACGGCAACGACTTGTGGGGCGAGTGGCCCGGCGACTCCGTCAACACCGCACCGCAGCTCATCATTGGCCGGGCCCCGGTTGCTTCACGACGGGAGGCAAGGGGCTTCGTCGACCGAACGATTGAGGCCCTCGAACAGGTTCATCACGGCGACTTTCGGGTCGTGTTCGCGGCCAACGAGACCTTTGCCGGCATCGACTTTGCCCAGTTCGCAGAGCGGCTCCGGCCCATGTTCGAGTCTCAATCGAGTGCCCAATTAGCGCGGCTGTACCAGAACTCCGCTGCATGGCCAGGGTCACAGCCCGAATCACGAGCTGCGTTGATCGCGGAGCTCGAGCAGGGTCCCGATCTCGCTCTGCTCTTCGGCACCGGCGGTCCCGGCGAGTTCTCTACGGGTCCGGACCTTGATCCTGCCGAGCGGTTCACGAGCTCGGACGCCGCAAAGCTCGAAAATCGCCACAAGACCATCTATTGCTTTGAGTCTGCCTACACCCTCGCCCCGGACTCGATCCTGTCGATCGGGCGTGCGCTCATGAACAACCCGCATGGCGGCGCCGTTGCGGTCATGGGTCCGGTCGATCTCGAATTCTCGAACACGGCCAACTACTTTACGAGCGCGGTGCTGAGCCAGAACTATCGCTCGGGCGTCTCGTCGCTCGGGGAGGCCATGTTTCGGGTGCTCAACTCCGGCATCTTTCAGAACGGATTCTTGGACCTGACATTCCAGGGCACGATGCTGTTTGGGGACCCCGCGTTGCCCGTGAGCCCGCCTTCACGCGTGGCGCCGTCGCCGAACGCAGAGGCCGTGGCCCAAGACATGTCGACCACGGCGCTTGCGAGTGGCATGCGTACCGCGCTCTCCGAGGCTCTGCCGCACACCGTGTCGAGGTCTGGGCTGCCTTCTACCGCGCGGGGGTCGGCGTCGCTCTCCATGGTGGCCCTAACCGGTGGTCCCGCCAGCACTGAAGCGCGGTTCGAACTTTCCTTTGATCCGGGGCTGGCGGGTAAGCGGCTCGAAGTGGTCGTGTTCGACACCGCCGGCCGGCGGGTGCGTGTGGTCGAGCGGGGGGTCGCGGCATCTGTGCCGCGTCTTGTCACCTGGGACCTGAACGACGACGCGGGCACACCGGCTCGGACGGGGGTTTACTTCGTCACCGTGCGCGTGGCCGAACAGTCGCTCGCGCGGCGGGTCTCCGTCATGCGTTAAGGGTGCAGGGGGCCGGCCCGGCGCGCGCCCTTGGCGCCGGCGCGTGGCGGCTACTTTGGCTTCGGGTCGCGACGCACGACCGGCGCAATCGTATCCCGCGCGGCCCGCGCATCCACCACCACGTAGTCCTTGATGTCGGTGGCGGCCCCGCAGTCCGACCCGCAATCCTGGGCCCAGTTGCTCGCGAACAACACGCGCTGACCGTCGCGCGACGGAACCGGATGCGCCTCGCAGCGGTAGCAACCCGCGGAAGCGGTGTGCATGTGGCACAGGCGCTCGACCGCCCCGCTGCCGTCCAGCTTGACCGCGATGATCTCGTCGCTGTAGCGCCTGCCGTCCACCTTGTACCAGCTCACGTAGGCCCAGCCCGGCCGGTCGAGATTTCGAGTCGAGACGTGGAAGACGGAGGACTCGTTGACGCCATCGGTCAGCGGCGTGACGGCGCCGTCCCGCAGCCGCACCTTCACGACATGGCCCATGGCGGCGCCGGGGCAGGAGCGCCCGCCCACCAGGATGTCCTCGTTGTGGTCGAACGGGTCGAGCGCCGTGTCGGCATGCTTGAGCGGGAAGATCCAGCCGTTAGGCCGGTGCTGGAAGGAGCCGCAGCGCAGCGAGTGGTCGGCCATGTTGTGCGGCCTGAGGGCGAGCGTGGTCGAATCGACCTCGTAGATGCGGTGAGCGTCGAGCGTGGTGTCGTTGCCGCTGCTGAACTTCACAACGACATACCGGCCCGAGGCCGAGACCGAGAGGTGGCCGATGGTCCACGAGTTGGGCGCCGCGGCGGTGAGACTGCAGGGTGGGAAGGTGTAGACGGGGCCGATCCGCACCGACGGGTAGGGCTTGTAGGGCGGCTGGGGATCCATGTCGACGATGAACATGGCGGTGTTGCTGCCGAGGGCGACGAAGCGTCCGCCGTTCGACGGGTTGCCCTCCCCCGAGCCGATCCCGTAGTCCACCTTGATCGGGAGGCGCCAGGAGCGGGTCTTGGTGCAGGTCGTGACGTCGAACCACATCAGCTCGGTGCCCGACTTGTTCACGTTGATCTGCTCGTGCGGGTGCAGCTTGCTCGGGTGCCAGCGGTAGTCCCAGAGCGGGTAGTCCGGGCACGGAGCAAACTTGGGCACGTAGGTGGTGCCGTCCAGAATCAGAGGCGAGGTCGCGCCGGGACCGCGGTTCTCGATCGTGATCATCGAGTTGTCGGAGCTCCACGGCTGCTGCTTGGAATACACGTGGCGCGCGTCGTTGCCCCAGCTGCCCTCGACCGGGTTGGTCGAGTGCCCCGCGTCGTCACCCACACGCGTGATGGGCGAGCCGAAGGTCGGATCGTTGATGGACACCAGGTACGGGGGTCTCGGGATCGGGGGAACGCTGAAGACCCTCGAGGAGTCGGTGAGCACGCTGGCGAAGCCCGCTTGCGCCCCCACGCGGGCAGCGGGCAGCGCGTTCCACAGCGCGGTGGCGACCAGCAAGGCGGCTGCGAACCGACCTGGCAAGACCCGGGGATGCGCGACGCGTCTCGGCCAGGGTCCTGTTCGTGGCCTCGCCGGGGTTCTCACTCCATCATGGTCCCACGGCCGGCGCCCGGTCGCCAAGCCCGTGGGGCGGCGCGAGCGTGGTGTGGGGCGCCGCCCCTGCTGAACATCGATTTGGCGTCGTCGATTACTTCTCCGGCAGCAGCAGCACCTGGCCCGGGCGGACTTCCGGGCGCATCAGGTTGTTGAGCATCATCAGGGCGGACACGCTCGTCTTCCAGCGCCTGGCGATGATCTCGAGCGTCTCGCCCTTCGCGACCACGATCTTCGTCGGCCGCTCCGGGGGTGAGGTGGCCGTGCTGGTTGGACGGCGTGTCTCCCGATCGCCGCTGGCCGAGGGCTGGCGGGGAGGTGCGGAGCTGCCGCCCGTCGCTCCCGTCCCCGCTTCCGGCCCGCCGGGGTGGAAGGACAGGCCGAGGCGGTGCTGCCCGTTCCCGCCCCCGGCCATGAGATATCCGTAATCGATCCAGAAGCCGCTCACTCCGGCTCCCATTCCAAAGGTCGGGCCGGCGAGGGGATCGCCGGGGGCGGCGCCCAGCTCAGCCCGGTAACCGGCCCTAAGCGCGAAGCTGCCTTTCCACAGCCATTCGATGCCGCCGCGAATATCGGGGTAGTAGGCCGTCGGGACGTTGGCGTCCAGCGCCACTCGCAAGCCCCTGCCGGGATCGGTGAGCGACACACCGCACCCGACGCTGGACGGGAACGGGTAGATCGCGGAGTCGTAGTTCATCCGCCCGAGCGCGTTCTGGGCCACCACGCCCACACCGACCATCCCCGATCGCATCGAGAGCCCGGCGTCGAACGTGGCCCCCGTGCCGCTCACACCCGCCAGCCGCTCGTTGACGTACTTGACGCCCAGACCGGCGGCGAAGTGGGACCCGAGCGGGCGTGCGAGCTGGAGCCCGAAGGCCGAGCTCGAGGTCCCGAATGTTCCGGTGGGATTGTTCGACACGTCGCGCCCGTCGATGCCGCCGTCATTCTGGAACAGGCCGTTGAGCGCCCAGTGGATGCCGAGCGCGGCGCCGGGGCCGCCGACCGACGCCCATTCCTGCCGGTCCTGGTTGCTGAGGTCCGCGTGCGCGAACAGGACCTGGAGCCGCTCCATGCTGCCGAGGGCGGCCGGGTTCCAGGCGGCAGCTCCGAGATCGCCGGTGACACCGACCGCGGCGCCGCCCATTCCCAGCACGGCGGCGTCGGCGCCGATGGTGAGGAAGTTCGCGGCCGTCGTGCCGGCCTTGTCGATCCCGGCCTGCGCGGCCCCGGGCGGGAGGGGCAGCAGGACGGCCAGGGCTGCGATGAGATGGCGCGTGCGCATGAGGTTTGCTCCTATGGCTGTCGGACCAGTCGGGTCTGGCTGCGCGGCTCCCCATCCACGGTCAGTCGCACCGAATAAACGCCCGGCGCCACCGTGAACCCCGCGTCGTTGCGGCCATCCCACAGCACGCCGCCCGCGGCGCACACCGCCGCGCCGGCCAGCGCCAGGTGACGCACCCGGCGTCCGCCGGCGTCGACGATGTCGAGCGCCGCGGCGCCGGTCCCGGTGGTGGGCGAGGTCACCGGGATGCAGACCGGCTGCGAGGAGGCACTGGGGTTCGGGTAGCCGGGCTGCACGTTCCACGTGGACGCGAGGGCACTCGGACCCAGGTCCACGCGCACGGAGGTCGAGGGCGCCCCTTCGTTGCCGGCCGAGTTCGTGGCGGTCAACTCGTACCAGAGCGTCGTGGCGCCGGGCGGGAGGCTGGCGTCGAGATACCCGGTGCCGACGACCAGTGCGCTATTGAGCTTCGCGTAGGGCCCGCCGAGGGAGGTCGCCCGGTAGACCGTGTAGCCGAGCAGGTTGGGCTCGTGATTGGGAGACCAGCTCAGGCGCACGTTGGGGTCTTCGCGCACGGCCGTCAGCCCGGCCGGCGGGGCTGGAGGTCCGGTCCCGGGCGTCCAGTCCCAGCGCACCACGTTCGAGAGCCCGGACCAGTTGCCG
>Ga0306920_100007395_pt1 | contig 14467 bp, 10 predicted proteins | sample flu12Cox44000170_FD_204666 | JGI IMG/M metagenome (GOLD analysis project Ga0306920, IMG submission 204666) | Lab enrichment of tropical soil microbial communities from Luquillo Experimental Forest, Puerto Rico - flux4day.12C.oxic.44.000.170 (v2)... | ecosystem: Environmental > Terrestrial >...
CTCTTGATGTCATAACCGGCCGCAAACAGATGAGCCGTATCAAGGCATGCTCCCACATCCAGATTCTGCAGATCGTGCACGATCGCTCCGACCTCTTCCAGCCGCGCCCCCACCGCTCCACCCATCCCCGCCGTATTCTCAATCAGAATCCGCATGTGGCCCATCGGCACGCGCCGCGCCGCTTGCTTTACGTTCTCCACGATCGTCCCGATCGCCTGTTCTACCGGCGCGTCGCCCCTGGACCCCGGATGTACCACTACAAAATCTGCACCCAACGCTAGCCCCCTCACCAACTCCTCGTGAAACGATTGGATCGACCGTGTGCGCAGCATCGGCTCCGTCGCCGCCAGGTTCACGAGGTAGTTGGCATGAATCACCAGTGGGCCCAGTCCCAATTCCTCCCGCCGGGCACGAAACGCTTTCGCATCCGTCTCGGCAATGCGTACCGTCGCCGCCTGCCACATCCGCGGACTCGCCGAAAAAATCTGCAGGGCGTTGGCTCCCAGTTTCCTGGCCGATTCCAGTGCGTTCTGATAGCTTCCCGCAATCGACGTGTGAATCCCGACCCGCAGACTCCCGTCCATCCACGCCGGAGGCTGTGGTTCCGGTTCCGGCCCGGGTATGTACTCGTCGTCCGGCTCAAATCTCGTATTCGCAATGATTGGATATTCCGGCATCCCTGTCCCAATTCTTCCGCAATTTATAAACCTTACATTCTACCACACCGCTCGGAACCTTCGTCCGCAGTGTTGCTTCCGAGCTTGTGTTTTCTTGTCGACATCGAACCAATCTCTTCATGCATTTCATTTCGCCCTTCGTTTTGTTGCCGACCGCCGCATGCTGCTCCTGGAAGGACTCAAGACTAACTTCGCCTTCCCTCGACTGCCTCCCTGCTCTCTCGCGTGAAGGCACCGCCGTTGCCACACTTTGGCTCGGCCCGAAGCGCCCGCTGTTCGGCCGTCATAGTGCCCAAGAGGTGGCTTCAGCCGTTACGCAACCGTTCCCGTCCTTTCGTCGACCTTGTGCAACGCCGTACCCTTGACCTCCGGGAAAATCCCGGGCCGGCTCGTCTTCAAATTCCTAGATGGCCGTTTCACTTCCTCATTTCCCTACTTCTAGCTGGTTGCCCCCCCGTTTTCTCACTCCGCCCAGGCCATCCCGTCCGGATCATTCCCCGTCTCAAACGTCGCCGTCACTTCCAAGTTCCTCAGATCCACCACCGCCACTTTGTTGTCTCCGCTCACCGCTACAAAGACTTTCGACCCATCCGGCACAATCAGAATTCCCTCTGGGCTTTTCCCGAGTTTGAGTCGCTTCACTTCATTTCTCGTCTTTGCATCCAGCACCACCAGTTCCCCGCCTCCGGCATCCGAAATCAGCACCTGCTTTCCATCCGGCGTGAACTTCAACCGGTTTGAATGCTTCGACCGGACGTTCACCGTGTCCTTCACCTTCTTCGTCTCTGTGTCAATAATCGTCACGGTCCCGTCCCCCGAATTCCCCGCCCACACTTCCAACCCATCCGGAGCAATATCGATTGCCTCAGGCCCCTTCCCTACCGGGATCACTGTGTTGAACCATTTCTTTTTGTCCGCCGCCGCCACCACCGCCGTCACCGAATCCGAATTCACGTTCGACGTGTAAATCGTGTGTCCTTCCCGCGAAATCACCAGCATGTGCGTCCGGTTCTCTCCAACCTCGTGTACCCAATCCACTCGATTCGTCGCAAGATCGTACCGCGCAATCTTCTTGCTTCCTTCGGCTGTGAACCACACCTCTCCATCAAAAAACTCCACCCCGTGCGGACCAATCAAATCCCCAAACGCCTCGCCATGCGGCCCTGTCAGGTTCGTCAATTCCACACGATGGGTTTCTTTCTGCGATCCCAGATCAATCAAGCTGATCGTCGTTCCATCCTGATGCTGCCCATAATTTGTTGCCACCGCCGTTTTTCCGTCCGCACTCGCCGCCACTTCGTGCGGTATCGGCCCGGTCTTTACCTTCGCCACGACTTTCAGCGCCACCGGATCCACGATCGCCAGCTCGCTGTCCGCCTTGTTCAGCACCAGCAGCGCCGGCCTCGGCGTCTTTCCTTGCCCCGCACACACTGCCGCCACTCCCAACCAAGTCACCGTCGTCGCTGCGATGATTCTGGCAACCCTGTTGCTCACTTTCTCGCTTCTCATCCCTACCTCCCGCTTCACACGCTCTGCTGCTTCTACATATCCCATTCGCCCATCCCAGAAAAGAAAAAAGCGCGCAGCCTACGCCGCGCGCTCTCACCACTTTTTTTCTCCGGTTTGACAACGTGCTTTCGCGGGACGTCGGGGTTTCTGCTTCCGAGCGCCGCCGCGCCAGAACTTAGACCAACCCTGGGCTCAAAAACAAAAAGATGCAGCGCCGCAGGCGCGACACACCCTTCAGTCCTCCGTGCGAACCTCCCGCCCCAACATCGTGAACGGCATCTCCCTCACCTTGCCATTCGCTTTTGCGCTCCCCATTTCTTCCATGCGACGCATCACCGCCACGGTCACGTCGTCCGTGCTCGGCGTTCTCTGATGTTCCAGCGCGTCTGCGATTCGCCCGAGGTAAATCATCAGCTCATCGGTCAGCAACGATCGCTCCACCGTTACACGCGTTCGCCGCCGAAGCGCCAGCATCACCGCCGCGAAAATGAGCAGCGCGCCGCCAGCCACGAGCAGTTGAAAGCTCGTCACCGGAACGCTCACCATCCAGTTCGGTCCGTCCATCATTGCCATCATGATCATCATGATCCCCCTCCCTTGCTCGGATGTTCCCGACTCCACTTTCTCCCTTTTCTGTGTCCTTTGTTCTCCATACCGCATTCCCGCTCCCCGCGAATCTCAGGGTTCTCTGGGTTGTCTTTTCTCGACCTGCTTGGCCCTAGTCCTGTGCCCGCGCACGCCGCCAACAACAACATCGCGTTGCCTGTCAGCAGCAATAGCAGCCCTCGCCTCGTTTCCTCTTCTCATTGAGTCTGGGTTCCTTCGAAAGCAGTTGCTGGTTCTTACCGCTATGTCGCTGGGCGCGAGGGCTGCTTCCACCTCCAATGGATGCTCAAGCCTTTTCCGGGGTTGCTGCTCCGAATTCGCGACGCGCCAGCGAGGCGCTTCAGAAAAAATATCGATGCGGTTTGCCTGCCCCCGCCCCTTCCAGTACACTTGTTTTTCGCGCCGCAATCAGGGGTTCCCCCAATGCTCGTCGTCATGCAGTCCCACGCAACCGACGCACAGGTCCGCGCCGTCTGCGACCGCATCGAATCCCTCGGCCTCAAAGCTCACCCCATCCCCGGTTCCGGACGCACCGCCATCGGCATCACTGGCAACAACGGCGCCATCGACCTTGGCGTTCTCGAATCCATGCCCGGTGTCATCGAATGCATTCCCGTCACCAAGCCTTACAAACTCGTCTCGCGCGACGTCAAGGAAGAAGACTCCGTCATCCGCGTCCCCACTCCCTCTGGCGACGTCCTCGCCGGAGGCCCCAACGTGGCTCTCGTCGCCGGCCCGTGTGCCGTCGAGACCGAGCAGCAATGCTTCGCCATCGCCGAACGCCTGAAATCCTCCGGTGTACGCCTCTTCCGCGGGGGCGCCTACAAGCCTCGTACTTCTCCTTACTCCTTCCAGGGGCTCGGCCTCCCCGGCCTCAAAATTCTCTCCAACGTCCGCAAGCAGTTCGGATTCGGCATCGTTACTGAAGCCATCGACAACGAATCCTTGGACCTTGTTGAGGAATACGCCGACGTCATCCAGATCGGCGCCCGCAACATGCAGAACTTCTCTCTCCTCAAACGTGCCGGACGTGCCAAAAAGCCGATTCTCCTCAAGCGCGGCATGTCCGCCACCCTCGACGAATTCCTCATGGCCGCCGAATATGTCCTCTCCGAAGGCAACTACAACGTCATGCTCTGCGAACGCGGCGTCCGCACCTTCTCCGATTTCTCCCGCAATACCCTCGATCTCGCCGTCGTTCCCGCCGTCAAGAAACGCAGCCATCTCCCGATCCTCGTCGACCCGTCTCACGGCACCGGTAAACGCCACAAGGTTCTTCCTCTTTCCCGCGCCGCTGTCGCTGTTGGCGCCGATGGCCTCCTCGTCGAAGTTCACCACGAACCCGAAAAAGCCCTTTCCGACGGCATGCAATCCATCCTCCCCGAAGAATTCGCCGAACTCGTCTCCGAGGTGCGCCAAATCTCCTCCCTCCTCCATCGCCTCCTCAACTAAAGTCGCGCGACCACCGCAGTTCGTGACTCCGCCCCCAATACAAACCCACTCCACCTGCCACCACTAACCCCACCACCACTAAATCCCACCAGTATGCTCTCCAATCCCTCATCACCGCAAACAGCAACAACATCGAGGCGGCAAACGGCGCCAAGCACACATACGCGAGGCCTCCCCATCCTCCCGGCACCCGAAAATTCCGTGGCGCTTCCGGACGCCGCACTCGCAACACGACAAGGGCCAGCAATTCGAGCATTACCAGCCCACCGTACATCAACGACTGGATCACTGCCAGCCCTCCAAACGACAGCGCCGCGAACGCGCCAGTAATCACGCAAAAAACGACCGTCGCCACGGTCGGTACCGCCGTCTTCTCCGACGCTTTGGCTAGCACCCTCGGCAGCCACCCGTTTCTCGCCATCACAAAAGGCAGCCGCGACGCATACAGCAGTTGTGCGTTGAACAGCCCCCACATCGATACCAGCCCTGCCGCAGCCAGCAGTCCGCCGAGCCACCGCCCGCCAATCAATTCCCCAATCGCCGGCCATCCCGCCGTGTCGCTCCACACCGCCGGGTCCGTGGTCACGGCAACCCCTGCAATCACGGGAAATATGTAACACGCGACCAGAACCGCGAGCGGCACCGCAATCGCCCTTGGATAATTCCGCTGCGGCTCGTCCACTTCCCCCGCGTAGGTCGACGCGCCGTCCCATCCGGAAAAGTCGAAGGCCAGAATCGAGAGTACCAGCAATAGCGTCCCTTTGTGTGCGGCCCCAAAATCGTTTCGCACCACGCTAACCACCGCTCCCGGGCCCGCGCTGCGCCTCAGCCACACCAGGATCATCACTACGAACGCTCCCAGCACGAACAGCGCTCCTGCTTTCGCTGTCCGGCCCACGTCCTTCGCGCTTCTCAGATTCACCGCCATTGCCAACGCGATCATCAGCACTGCCGCCAACCACCGCATCAGCGTGCCCACTCCGGGATGTGCGCCATCCGCCGATGTGCTCAGGATCGGAAAGAAAAACGACAAGTAGCTCACAAACAAAACGGGAAAAATCGCCATGACTCCGATCGCGTACGCCATGGCCCAGCAACCAGCCTGCACTCCCCAAAATCGCCCGAGGGTCTCCCGAACCCACACGTAATAGCCGCCCTCTTCCGGCATCAACCCCGCGAGCTCCGCCACCATCAGCGATATCGGCAAACTCCACATCAGCGGCGTGATCAGGATCAGCACGATTGCCCACCCCGCGCCCGTCGCTCCTATCAACGGTTCCAGTCCAAACGCGCCGCCACACGTCGTGAAGAAAATAAGTGACGCCAGCGCAAGCATGTTCAGCCGCCGTTCTCGCGGCAGCCGCACTCGTTCGCTTGCAAGATCGTCCAGCAGCGCGCTTGTTGGCAGCGATTGCGAGGTCAAGGCCACACTCCGTTTGGTGCCCGAAGCCTACGTCCGAATCCCCTCCAAGTCACGCGAATTCATCTCCTCGACGCGATCACAGTCAGCTTCCGCCATTACCCGTACATCCCGAGCGTAGCGAGGGTTCTCCTTTCCTTCCATCCTATGTTTTCCAATTTCTTCTCTGGCGCTCCCGTCATGTAAAATTCCCTCACTCCATGTTCCACTCCAAAAACCCGCGCCTATACATCGCGCTCGTCCTCCTCCTCATCTTCGCCACGATCATCCTCCTCGGCGAGCACCGCCCCTCGTTCCTCCGTCCCAACCTCCACATGTACGCCTACGTCTCCACCTCCGACGGCTCGCTCACGGTCATCGATCTCGCCGGTCTTCACGTCGTCGCTCACATTCCGGTCGCTTCCGACATCTCCGACCTCCGCGAACACGCTTCCCGCGACGAAATCTGGGGGGTCAGTTCCAGCGACGGCTGCGTCTGGGTTCTCGACGCCCCTTCCGGTCAACTCACCCGCATCCCGGTCGGCCCCCTTCCCTACGCCATCGATTTCTCTCCCTCCGGCGGTCGTGTCTATACGACTTCCTCTGTCAACGACCAACTCATCGCCGTCGATCCCGCCTCCCGGACCGTTCTCGGCCGCGCCAAAACTGGCGCCGAACCCATCGCCGTCCGGGCCACTCCCGACAACAGCAAAGTCGTCGTCCTCAATCGTCGCGCCTCCACACTGTCCATCCACGATGCCCCGACCCTTCAGCAACTCGCTACGGTCCCCGTCACTGCGCAGCCCGACCAGGTCACCATTCTCCCCGACAGCACCCTTGCCTTCGTCGTCAGTCATTCGCAAAATCGTCTTTCCGTCGTCGATCTCAACCGTGCGCTCCTGCTCAGCAACCTCGAACTCGCCGGAAAGCCCACTGATATGCTCTTCAAGCCCGATGGCGGCGAACTCTACGTTATTGCTCCGGAGTCCCACGGCCTCCAGATTGTGGACACGTGGATGCACGAAGTCGGCGACTACATGCTGCTCGGGTCAGCCCCCGCCACTGCCATCGCTACCTCCGATGCATCCGAAATGTACGTCGCCGATCGCGCTGCCGGACGCATCATGCCGGTCGACATCCTCAATCGCCGCGTCGGCAAACCCATCTCGGTCGGAGCCGCTCCTTCCGCCATGCGCTTCTCTCCCGCCGACCGCGGCGAAGTGCCCTCCATGTTGCTCGTCGCTGATGAAGACTCCGCCGATCTCGCGATCCTCCGCACACGCACCGACTCGCTGATCACCATGATTCCCGTAGGTTCTCGTCCTCAACATCTCGCCGTCAAAATCTTCTAGCTGGCCACGGTTCCCCCGCTCCCCATTGCCTTACACAAAACTCTTCGCTAGCTTTGTTGCCTCCGGCGCTCACCTTACCCAGCTTACCTTCTGCCGGTTAGGAGTCCCCTATGTCCACTCGTGCCGTCCAGAAAAAAAACAACGGCTCCGCCACTCCCAAATCCAAGCACAAGCATCCTCTCCGCATCGTTCCCACCCACCCCTTCGCCCGCGACGCCTCCGCACCCGCCCCTCATCTCACCTACCGCAATGGCCCGCTACTGACAAGCGTCGAGGTGTTCACTGTTTTCTGGGGCAAAGCCTGGCAGGAACCGGCGAACGACATCCTCCCCGGCGAGGTCAACTCTTTCTTCGATTTCATCCTTACGAGTTCCCTCATCGACCAACTCGCCGAATACGGCGTCCCCGGCAAACCCATTGGTCACGGCAAGCGCATCGGCACCACCACGCTCACCTCGCACAACCCGGGTAAATCGGTCACCGATGCCGCGATTCAGAAATTTATCCATTCCGAGCTCAGCGCCGGTGTTCTTCCCGCCCCCAGCCCTAACACTCTCTACTTCCTCTATCTCCCGCCCGGCACTAGGGTGAAACAAACGAGCGCCCTGTCTTCCTGCAAGGATTTCTGCGGCTATCACGAAGCCACCCCCACTGGAACTATCTTCTACGCCGTCATGCCTTACCCTGGTTGCCCCGGCTGCCTCGGTACGCTGCAAACCCTCACGGCCCTCACCTCAACCTCGTCCCACGAACTCTGTGAAGCCATCACTGACCCGATCCCCGGACAAGGCTGGTACGACGACGTCAACGGCGAGATCGGCGACATCTGCGCTTGGAAGACAAAACAGGTTGGCGCCTATACGGTCCAGCTCGAATGGTCCAACGCAAAAACCGCCTGCGTTTAATTTTTCGCCAACTCAACCTCTCCTTTCTCTCCTTGTCGACGAGTTTTCATCTGCCCCGACGGAGGGATCTAAGCACCCCTCGGCCTGAGAACAACAGCTGTCACCCCTGCCTGCGGTAGGCAGGCGACGCGTTTTTGTCTTTGCGAGGATCTCAACTGCTGAGCCTTGTCGCTCCGCAGGCCGCACCTCGACGCCTCGCTAATCTTTAGAGAATGGAAATGTGGATTGCTTCTACCAGATCCGCATTCCGCGGTCCGAAGGATCTCAACCCGAAGTTGGGTAGGTGCAAGTTGAGATCCTTCGGCGGTGACAGGAACCCGCGCCTTCAGTTGTTAAGGGCACGCGCGGTTTTCTAAACTTATAAAGTCCATTTACCCAATTTGCTCAGACATTCCTATCTTTGCTTACGATTCCGACCAGATTTCCCGGGCTAAGGGAGTATCGTGCCCGTCCTGAGCGAGCTCAACCCTACGCAGGGTAAGCTTCACTCCTGAGCCATCTCTTCTGTTTCCTACGGGTTAAACCAGAATTTCACCGTCACAATTACCTTCGACGCCACGGCCTTCCCGCTGCGCGTCGCTGGCGAAAACTCATACCTTCTTAGCGCGTCCACCGCCGCCTCCCGGAGCGACGTTGGCCCCGAAAGCACTTTCACCTCGCCAGCCTGCCCCGTCGGCCCTACCTCCACTTCGGCCTTCACGTCTCCAGTGATAAAGTTCCGCATCGCGTCCGGCGGATACACCGGATTCACCGACTTCAACAATTTCGCCGGCAGGAGCGAACCCTCACCCGTGATGTCCGCGTCCTTCGGAACTTTCGCCTGCACCGTTGCGCTCGTCTTAGACTTCCCCCTGCGTGCCCCCTCGGCGTTCGCCCCCTTGGCGGCCTCGAGTGGCGATTCGCTCATTCGCCCTGCCGGCTGCTCGGCATTCTGGGATCCCGCGTTTTCTGAGCGCTCTTTCTCCGCTGCCGCTGCTGATCCTTCCGTCGTTCCACCGGCCGCCGGCGTTGCCGCCGCGGTCCCATTCCTTGTCGCCCCTGACGTTTCCGCCCCTTCGCTCTGCGTTGCCGTATCTTTCAGCCCAGCCTGCGTAGACCGTGCTGGCGTCATACTCTCCCCTTGCCCCCTCGACTGCAGCGTCTCCCCCTTTGATCGCGATAGAAAGTCGATCCAGTGGCCGTACCGCGCTCCCACCCCCAGCAAAACCACCGCCAGCAACGCCCACGCCAGCTTCCGCGTCGTCGCCCCAACGACCGGAATCGGCTTATGCAACAGGCTCGAATCATGCTTCCTCGCCGTCGGCACGGTCGGCAGTTGCGAAAAATCCAGCTCAGGCTTCGGCAGCAAATCCTCCGACGCGTCGTCTCCCTCGACTCGCGCGGCTTTCCCTTCCTCCTGATCCGCCGCTGTCGTCTCAGCTGCAGCGCGGTTCGCGCTTGCTGCTTCCGGATCGGTGTTCTCGAGACCGTCCAGTCCGACTCCCCCTACCGAATTGGTCAGCTCGGACGCGGGCTTCTTTGCCAGAAGTTCCTGCACTTCTGCGACGAGCGACTCCAGTGATTTGTCGGACGGATCTACTGCCTGCGGTCCCTTTGCCGCCGGTTGCGCCGCAACTCCCGCTGGTAGGTCCCAGAACCCCTTTTTCCGCTCGGTAAACCGCAATTCCACGTAGCAGCCCGCCGGTCTCAGCAGCCGTTTCCGCAACACCTCGCACACAACTTCCTGATTCGTCACTAGGTTTGTCAAAAAAATTAATTGACCGGGCGTGACCGTTGCCAGCAGCCGGATAACGGCTCCGTCCTCGAAGGTCAAGACTGTCTCGGTATCTTCGGAGAAGAGTTCGCGCTCGGTGCCGCCACTCTTCGGCCGCGTTCCCGAGGCATTCACTGGAATTTCGACCGCTGTCGGGTTCGGCCTCGCCGCCGGACTGCTGTCTTTGCTGCGGGTTTCACCTGCGGTCGCGACCGTGTTTGTTACAGTGGACACCTTTTTTCGACCCTCTCTCCGGCCTCTTGGGGCACATTCCCGCTGCCGTCAGAGGACCGGCTTCACCCTCCGCAGGGTCCTACGCATCTTCATTATTTTTTCAGGCCTGTTTCTGCCTCTTCCATAGTACGTACGTACAGGTGTGAGCAATCCCCCACCCCTCCGCCGACTCCGAGCGGGGGCTCGTTGCAACCTCTCTGCATCTTGAATTCCGTTCAACTGAAGCAACCGCGCGTTCGCACCGGAAGGACTTCAGCCACGTGCCACAGGGCACTTCTCTACTCCACTGCCCACGCCGAATTCTCTTCGCCCAGCAGCACCTCCAAGTATCCTTCCGCCGGTAGCACGTCAATCGGCAATCCTCCGTGCCACAGCGCTACGCCCAGCCGGAACCGGTTTAGTCCCTTTAGCTCCAGCGCGCCCTTGTGCACCGCCACCTCAAGCGTCCTCTTGAACGCGGCCGCCGCCAGCAGCCTCGGCTCCAGCAAGCACACACGGCTCTTCTCCACCGCAAACTCCTTCATTCGACCGCGCTCCAGGTTCACCACTAGCGTCAACTCCTCCGTTCCTCCCAAGATAATCCGGAACTCCGGGTCCTCCAGCTCCGCCAGGCTCTCCTGAAAGCAATCCACTCTCACTACAAACCGCTCTTCCTCGAATCCATAGCGCAACTCCCGCAGGTAATAAACCCGCCCGTGCATCGACCCGCCGCGCCGTTCCGGCGAGTACACTCCCGCTCCCAGCCATTCGAAATAACTTGAATCCACTCCATCGACCTTGATCTTCAAGTTTGTCGACGGCGGAAGTTGGTAGGCGCGCTCTGGCTTTCTCTTGATCGGTTTCGCCAACTCCTCCGGCGCCACCTGCCCCAGTGCCAGATACACCCCGGTCAAATGCTTGCGATACAGCGCATCAAACTCCTGGTCGTTCGCCGTGCTGTGTTCTGGCCCGTACCACCAGCACCAGTCGCTGCCCTCCGCCGCCATCAACGACTCCTGTGCCTCCGCCAAACCCTCCGCGCTCGGTGCGTTCGGCCGTTTCTTCGCAAGCGCCTCCGACGCACGCGCGTACGCCTCCCGCGCGTCCCACAACAAATCCCAGGCCGTCACGTCCTCCTGGTGCCCGATCCACACGTCAAAATTCGCGTTGATCCACGAAGCCGGAAAGATTCCTGGTGTTGTCGGTATATTCCCCGCCGCCGCAATCGTTTCGCTCGCCGTCAACGCGCGAAAATCCCCGTCGTCGCTGATTCGCCGGTAAAACTCCCGCAAAAATTGCCTTCCATTTCCCGGGTAATATTCCCAAGCGTTCTCGCCGTCCAGAAACAGGCACACCGTCAACGGGTGGTCCACCCGCACCGCATCCCCGATATGTCGTAATCTCGCGTGCAAATCCGCCGCAGCCGCCCCGCTCTCCATGCGGCTATACACAAAGCCGATCAAGTCCGATAAATGGTGGTCCCGGAACAATCCCGTAATTCCCGTCGTCGCAAACTGCAATCTCCAGGGTTCGTACAAGCGGTCCGCATTCGCCGCGATCCCGCTTGAATCCCGGAAAAATCCCACATTCAAGGTCCGTCCGAGCACTCCCTCATCCGTTCCAAACCATTGAAATCCCTCTTCCGCAGCGATCGTCATCGCTTGGTCCGAAACCGATCCTTCTGAGGGCCACAGTCCTACCGGTTTCGCTCCGAACACCCGCTCGTGGTACTCCTTCGCTCTTCGCAACTGCTCTCGTGCGTCCTCGGGCCTTCGAAACGCCCTGCGCGGCAGCGGCGTTCCCGGATTCGCCACCCGAGCAATATCCGAATCGCACAGCAGCGGCAAAATCGGGTGACAAAACGGCGTCGTACTGATCTCTATCTGTCCCCGCGCCGCCGCTTCCCGACACGTCGGCAGCACCAACCCGACCAGTTCCAACTGCTTCGCTTTCAACTCCGCCTTGTCTTTCTCCGTGAAGTCTTTGCCGCGGTTCGCCAGCCGGCTCACCACCTCTTCCTTCGTGAACCACTCTTCGTCCATCCACGCTAGTTGCGACAGCAACTGCAAATCCCGCCAGTCTCTCGACGTGAACGTGATCAGCGCCTGCGCTCCTCCCGCCGGACGCGACCATTCATACAACTCCACAAATCTCGGCCACCTCGACATCAGCCTTTCATGATTCACCTGGAACGCCCGCGCCAGAATCTCCGTCTTGTCTTCCCTCGTCAGTTCGTTCGCGTTTTTGAACGCCAACGTGAACCACGGATCGTTGAACTTCCCGCTCGCATACTCCTCGAGCTGCATGCATAACGACGGTACCATGTTGAACGTCGCATGAAACTTCGGAAACTCCTCGAACAGCTTCACCATCCCCCAATAGTCTTTCGTTCCGTGCAGCCTCGTCCACGGCAGCACGTACGTTCCCGTCTCCGGATCCCTATACTGCGGCTGATGCATGTGCCATAGCACCGCCAGATGTATCCGGTTCATCAGTGACTGATCTCCGCAGCAGCTCTTTCTCTCAAGGCTTCACCTTCGCTCGCCACCAATCGCATCTGATCGGTCGTCACATTTCAGAACAGCAAAATCCGGAATCGGGCGATGTTGAGCGAAAAGCATTCTGAGGTTCCACTTGCTTATATCTGATTACCTTCTACTCCGCTGAGGTCATCACTCTTTCCCCCATGTTACACTCACCCTTCGCGACATGCGCATCCTCGATCGTTACATCGTCCGTGAAGTCGTCCGCCACGCCTTCCTCGGCCTGATCATCTTCACCTTCGTCCTTTTCGTTCCCAAGCTGGTTCGCCTCATGGAGCTTTTCGTTCGTCACTCTGGCTCCGGCCTTCAGATCGTAAACCTCTTTCTCTACATCATCCCCGGCATTCTCGTTTTCACCATCCCCATGGCGGTGCTCATCGGTGTCCTGCTCGGCCTCGGCCGCATGTCTATGGACAGCGAAATCATCGCTCTCACCGCTCTCGGCATCAGCCGCAAGCGCATTCTTTTTCCGGTCGGGATTTTCGCCTTGCTCGGTGCGGTTCTGACTCTCTTGATGACCCTCTGGCTGGCCCCTTTCAGTCTCCGCGCTTTCCGTACGATTGAAGCCGCCCTGCTCACTTCCCAGATTTCATTTCAGGTGCAGCCACGCGTTTTCGACGAGCGCTTTCCCCACATGGTCCTCTACATTAACGATGTCTCGCCCAGTGGCACGCGCTGGAACGGCGTCTTTCTCGCTCAAGCCGGCGCTGAAAGCGGCTCGCAAATTACTCTCGCGGAAAGTGCCATTGTAATTGCTGACCCCAACGAGGGCAAGCTGGAGCTCCACCTCAACGGCGGCTCTACTCATGAATACTCGCGCGCCGACCCGGACCACTACTCCGTCACCATTTTTCAACGCACCGACTGGCCCGTCGAAGTCACCGCCACGGGTACCGCCGCCGAGCGCGTTCTCAGCAATCCCGAGCGCACCTTCTCCGATCTCCTCCACGAACGCTCCAAAAATTGGCGCGAGGCCCGTGTCGAACTTCACCAGCGTTTTGCTTTTCCCGTCGCCTGCCTCGTCTTTGCTCTCATCGCCGTCCCTCTCGGCGCTCAGCCTCGTCGCGGAGGACGCGCCGCCGGCACACTCCTCTCCGTCATCATCATCGCCGCTTACTATCTTCTCTTCATCATCGGCGCCGGCCTCGCGCGCCAGGGCGTTGTCTCTCCCGCCACTGGGATGTGGGCTGCCAACATCGTCCTCGCTCTTACCGGCCTCGCTCTGCTCCCGCGCATGGAACGCTACCGCAGCGAAAGTGTTCCCATCACCGCCGTTGCCCGTCTTGCCGCTTTCTGGCGCCTGCTTCGCCGTCAGCGCATCAAAGTCAGGTCCCTCTCTTCCGTCTCCCGCACACCCAGCCCTCCCAACGGTCCCAACGGGAGTCTCCCCGCTGTTTCCGAATCCTCCTCGAGCTTCCCTTCGATCATCGACCTCTACCTGCTCCGCCGTTTCTCCTACTACTTCCTCGTCATCATGGCCGCCTTCATCTTCCTCTTCGAAATCTTCACCTTCTTCGAACTCCTCGACGACATTGCTCGTCACCACGTGCCTTTCCTCATTGTCGTCAACTATTTCCGCTACCTCATCCCCTATCTCGTCTATCAACTCTCTCCACTCGGCGCTCTGGTCGCCGTTCTCGTTACCCTCGGCGTCCTCAGCAAAAACAACGAAATCGTCGCCTTCAAAGCCAGCGGCATCAGCCTCTATCGCCTCGCCGTTCCTCTTCTCCTTACCGGGATCGCGCTCGCTGCGAGCCTTCTCGTTCTCGACGACGTCTACCTTCCCTACGCCAATCAGCGTCAGGACGCGCTCCGCAACCAGATTAAAGGCAAGCCTCCCCAGACCTACACCCGCCCTCAACGCTGGATTTTCGGTGAAAATTTCAAGGTCTACAATTACGAGCTCTTCGATCCCAACGAAAAACTCTTCGGCGGTCTCAGTGTCGTCGAGCTCGACCCCGCCACCTTCCAGATGAAACGCCGTGTCTTCGCCACGCGGGCTCGTTGGCTCGATACCGAAAGCGCCTGGGTCCTCGAATCCGGCTGGATCCGCGACTT